>Ga0075435_100000039_pt1 | contig 67464 bp, 55 predicted proteins | sample RhiMethybrSRZTD4_FD_75302 | JGI IMG/M metagenome (GOLD analysis project Ga0075435, IMG submission 75302) | Populus rhizosphere microbial communities from Tennessee, USA - Rhizosphere MetaG P. TD hybrid SRZTD4 | ecosystem: Host-associated > Plants > Roots > Rhizosphere > Soil | place: USA...
TGGGAGTACCCGTGGTTCGCCGCGTGGGATCTCGCGTTCCATGCGGTCTCGCTCGCGCTGGTCGATCCCGATCTCGCCGAGGAGAATCTCTGGGCGCTCCTCTTCGAGCAGTTCCAGCACCCGAACGGCCAGCTGCCGGCCTACGAGTGGGAGTTCTCCGATCTCAACCCGCCGGTGCACGCCTGGGCGTGCCTGCGCGTCTATCAGATGCGCCGCGCACGCGAGGGCGTCGGCGATCGTGCGTTTCTCGAACGCTGCTTCCACAAGCTGCTCATGAACTTCGCGTGGTGGGTCAACAAGGTCGACAGCGAGGGCAACAACGTCTTCGAGGGCGGCTTCCTCGGGCTCGACAACATCACGGTGATCAACCGCAGCGAGCGTCTCGGCGGCGGCGCGACGCTGGAGCAGTCGGATGCCACCGGCTGGATGGCCTTCTACTCGATCTGCATGATGCGCATCGCGCTCGAGCTCGCGCGCGAGAACCGCACCTACGAGCTGATGGCGACGAAGTTCTTCGAGCACTTCGTCTACATCGGCGGCGCCATGAAGCGGATGGGCGGCCACGACTACCAGCTCTGGGACGACGAGGACGGATTCTTTTACGACGTGCTGCGCTACGCCGACGGGCGCTTCCAGAAATTCGCCGTGCGGTCGGTCGTCGGCCTGATCCCGCTCTACGCCGTGGACCTGATCGACGAAGCGGTGGAGCGCTCGCTGCCGACGTTTCTCACCAGCGTGCACTGGTTCGTGCGCAATCGTCCCGACCTGGTCGGCGAGGCGTGCTTCACGGAGTCGATCGACGGCAGGACGCGCCACGTGCTGTCGGTGCTCGATCCGCGGCAGCTCCTGCGAGTGCTGGAGCGCGTGTGGGACCCGGCCGAGTTCCTCTCCGAAGGCGGCGTTCGCAGTCTGTCGAAGTACCACGAAGCGCGCCCGTTCGTCTTCGGCGGCATGTCGGTCGGCTACGAGCCGGCCGAAGCGGTCGAGAAGATCAAAGGCGGCAACTCGAACTGGCGCGGCCCGATCTGGCTGCCGACGAACTACCTCCTGATCGAGGCGCTGATGAAGATCGACGCCGCGAGGCCATCGCTCGCCGTCGAGACGCCCGCCTCGCCCGATCGGCCGCTGACGCCGCGCGAGATGGCCGCCGAGCTCGCCGAGCGCGTGATCGGCCTCTTCACGCGCGGCGCCGACGGCCGCCGCAGAATGTTCGGCGAGGTGCGGACGCTGCAGGAAGATCCGCACTGGCGCGACTGCCTGCAGTTCCCCGAGTACTTCCACGGCGATACCGGCGCCGGCCTCGGCGCGATGCATCAGACGGGCTGGACCGGGCTCGTCGCAAACCTGATCGACGAATGGCGACGGTAGGAATTACGGCCGCTTCTCGATCGTCGCGGTCGTCAGGCCGGCGATTGCGGCGAGCGTGGTCTGCGCGGCGCTGAGGCCGAGGCGGAAATCCTTGTCGGTGTAGGTCGCGTACACGTCGGTCGGCTGGTGCCACTGCGGATCCCAGCCGCTGCCGATCTGGGTGCCGCGCTCGTTCTCGCGAAGGCTGATCGACGGAATCAGATCCTGGAACGGCCCCGAGTCGGTGTTGGTCATGTGGCTGCCGACCGACGCCGGATAATCGGTGGCGTACTTCTCGTTGGCCACCTCGAAGATCCACGCGAGCTTCTGGCTGTCGGCCGCCATCTTCGAGTTGACCTGGAACTCGATGTTCACGTCCGCCTCGGGTCGCTGCTCCTTGCGCATCGTGCCGTCCGCGTTCGGCATCCCGTGATCGAAGAGCATCATGTCGTGCTGAATCATGCCGAGCCATTTCGGCTCGGGATACTTTCCGGAGTTCGCCGGATCCTCATGGCCCTGCAGCGCCTGGCGCTGCGCGATGTAGGCGCGGGCCGCCTGCGACCCGGTCTCCTCGTTGTTCCACAGCGCGAAGCGGATCGTGCGCTCCGTGCGCACGTCGGCGCCGCTCAGAACGCGCGCGACCTCCATCACCAGCGCCGTGCCGGAGCCGTCGTCGTTGGCGGCCTCGCCCCAGCCGTGGCCGTCCATGTGCGCGCTGACGATGTACATCTCGTCGGGACGCGTGGCGCCGACTTTCGTGCAGTAGACCGCCTCGCGCGGCCCGGGTGTCGTCGGCTGCATGTCGAGCGCGCGCACCTTCTCGTCGGGCTGCTTCATCGGATCGGTGTTGACGCCGGTGGGTGTCCGGATGCCCCGCGGCCGGCCGCCGCCCTGCGCGAGCCCTGTGTTGCCGCGGCCGCGTCCCGCGTTCGGATTCGGCGGCGGCGGGTCGTAGGTGTAAGTGATCCGGTCGGTCGGGCAGCCGTAGCTCCGGAGCTGCGCGTCGATCCAGTCGACCGCCGCGCGGTTGCGATCCGTTCCCTGGCGGCGGTCGCCGAACTGCGTCAGGCCCTTGATCGTCGCTTTGTATTTTTCGAGATCGAGCCGCTCGACGAGCGTCTTCACCGGGTCGGGCGGCGCATCGCTTTGCGCCGGTACTGAGACAGGTATCGTCAGCAGAATGCCGAGTGCCGCGAGATGAAGATGGACGCGCATGGCCGGGAGTGTAGTGCATCGCGCCCTTTGCACGAAGACACGCAGCCTGCGCACTTTCCGCCAGCCGCTGTTTTCCACAGGGGGTCGGGAAGGGTTTTTCACGTCGCGACGTTTTCCACAGGGGGTCGGGAAGGGTTTTTAATCTCGAAAACATTCCGGAATCTTGCATATCCTCGAAACATTGCTCTCCGCAAGCGGCATCAAGCCGGGATCGGCGGATGCCGCTGGCGTGACACGATCCTCGGTGCTCTCGACGTCCGGCCGCGCAGAATGACGAATTTCCACTGCAAATCGCGAGGATCTCGTCGTCTCGAAACCCTTCCCGACCCCCTGTGGATTCTGGGCCGGGTCGCGAAACGATTCCCGACCCCCTGTGGAAAAGTGCCCGGGGGGAGAGTCGGGCTGGCGGCGCTGGTGCTCGCGGCGGGCTTTTTCGCGGCGTGCAGCGCGCGATCGCTCTCCTCCCCTCACGCCGTCGACCGCACCGCGACGGCGATGGGCTCGGACCTTCGCCTGACCGCGTGGACCGGCGACGACGACGCGGCGAACCGCGCGTTCGACGCTGTCGTCGCCGAGTTCGAGCATCTCGACGCCCTGATGAGCGTCTGGCGTCCCGGCAGCGACGTCGAGCGGATCAACGCCGCCGCCGGCGACCGCGCCGTGGCGGTCAGCGCGGAGGTGCGCGAGGCGCTCCGCGCGGCGCGGCACGTGAGCGAGTGGACGGGCGGCAAGTTCGACGTCACGTTCGCCGCGCTGAGCGACATCTGGAAGTTCGATTACCAGAATCAGGACGGCAGCGTGCCCGCGCCAGATGCGATTCGCGCGCGGCTGTCGCTCATCGACTACCGCGCGATCGAGATCGACGATCGCGCCGCGACCGTCTTCGCGCGGCGCAAGGGCATGCGCGTGCATCTGGGCGGCATCGGCAAGGGCTACGCGATCGAGCGCGCGGTCGGTATCCTGCGGCGCGCGGGACTGCGCGATTTCCTGATCCAGGCGGGCGGCGATCTCTACGTCGCGGGCCGGAAAGACGGACGTCCGTGGCGGCTCGGCATCGCCGATCCCCGCCGGCCCGATCGCACATTCGCGACGATCGATCTGAGCGACAGCACGTTCAGCACGTCCGGCGACTACTCGCGGGCGTTCATCCGCGACGGCGTGCGATACCACCACATCCTTGATCCAGCGACCGGGCAGCCCGCGCGCCTCTGCCGTAGCGTGACGATTGTCGCCGACAGCCCGACTATCGCCGATGGATTGTCGACGGGCGTTTTCGTCCTCGGTCCCGAGGCCGGCATGGCGCTCATCGAGCGGCTGCCGAACGTGGATGGCGTGATCGTGTCGGCCAAGAACGAGGTGCTCGTGTCGTCGGGGCTGAAGGGGAAGCTTGCGATTGTCGCGGAGCCGACCGACGCTCCGTAAAAGACGGACGACGATCAACGCGGAACACGCAGACCTCTTTTGTACAAAAACTGCGGGTTCTGCGGTTTCTGCGTCGAACGTCGTCCGGGTCGGCAGTCGGCAGTCGCGTCTACGCCGACACGAACATCTTGCCCTTGCGGCGGAGCACGATCCAGTGCGGGCACTTCTGCTGATCGAGGTAGAGCCGCTCGCAGTCGTCGCAGCGCACGCATTCGCGCTTGACGATCTCGGGACCGCGGATCGCGCCCCACTCGCAGGTCTTCTCGCAGATCTTGCACGTCCGGCACTCCGACCAGCGCTTGATCCGGAAGACCGTCAAGCCGGAGAGGATGCCGAGCGTCGCGCCAACGGGACAGAGAAAGCGGCAGTACAGGTTGCGCACGAAGACCGACGCGACGAGCAGCACGGCGAGGCCGGCCCACATCGCGGTCGTGCCGAAGAGGCCGAACATCCAGAACGGCTCGGCGTAGCGCACCGGCAGCGCGACGTCGCGCGTCGCGGCGAAGTAGGCCAGCACCACGGCGAGCACGACGTATTTCGCCCACGCGGCACGCTCGTCGAACCGGCGCGGAACCTCGACGCGCAGCTTCGCCGGCACGATTGCATCAATCAACTGCGTGAGCGCGCCGAACGCGCAGACGCGGCCGCAATACAGCCGTCCCCACAGCACCGTCGACACGACGACGAACGTCGAGAACAGATACCAGGCGAGGCTGTACTTGAACGGCGGCAGGCTGAGATCGGCGAGGCGGAACACGTCGCTGATCGACACGAGGCTGCTCTTCACGAACCCCATGTAGCCGACCGCCGCGACGAGCGCGGCGTACTTCAACCGCACGCTCTTGCGGAAGAAGCTGACGAGCGTCAGCGCGATGAACGCCGTCAGCAGCGCGAGATCGAGCGCCTGCGGGGCGAGGATCTCGCCCCAGGTTTCGCCGGCGCCGCCCACTATTTGGTGACCTCGGGCGCGAGCAGCTGCTTTGCGACCATGCGCGAGGCGTCGCGGATCGCGCGCGTCGCGCTGCCGATGCTGATCGAGGCGCGCGACACGGCGTCGACGTCGCCGCCGACGCGGAACGGATCGCCGATCTTCTTCCCCCTGAACTGCGCCGCGAACTTCGGCGGCTCCACCGAGAAGTAGCCGTACGGCTCCGAGTCGTACGTGACGACGACGCCCGTGAGGACGCCGGTCATGTCCATGCCGACGAGGATGTGGATCGGCCCGTGGTACCCGTGCTCGTCCGGCACGAGATCGGTCGTCCAGAACGCGATGCCGACCGGCTTCTCGGATGGATTCGCTTTCGGATCGGCGGCGTACGCCTTGAAGTGGAGCGGCGTGCCGGCGAGCGGCGAGAACGCCGCGGCCGCCGGAAACAGCCGCTTCAACTCGGCCGCCGGATTCGGTGTGGTGTAAATGCGATCCGCCGCCGCCGCGAAGACGCCGCCGCAAACGACCGCCGCCACGATCGCGCTCACCTTGGCCACACGCCCGCCTTCTCCCCTGGGAACGACGATTATAACGTGTCCGCCGCGCGCTAGCCGCCGGTCACGCGCACCATGTCGGAGACGGTCGTCACGCCCTGCAGGACCTTGTCGATCGCCGCTTCGCGCAGCGTGCGCATCCCTTCGCCGCGCGCCGCCTCGAAGAGCGCGATCGACGAGGTCTGCTTCGCGATCACGCCGCGCAGCCGCTCCGTCATCGGCATCACCTGGAACACGCCGTCGCGCCCGATGTAGCCGGTCTGCCGGCAGTGCAGGCAGCCGGCGCCGCGGCGCACGTCGTGCCCCGCGATCTCCTCGGCGGAGAGCCCGAGCGCGAGCGCTTCCTCCGGCGTCGGCGTATAGCGCTCCGAGCAGTGCACGCAGTTCACGCGCACGAGCCGCTGCGCGACGATGCCGATGACGGTCGAGAGGATCAGGAAATGCGGGATGCCGAGGTCGAGCAGCCTGGTCACCGCGGAGGGCGCGTCGTTGGTGTGCAGCGTCGACAGCACCAGGTGGCCGGTGAGCGCCGCCTGCACCGCATGCTCGGCCGTCTCCTGATCGCGGATCTCGCCGACCATGATGATGTCCGGATCCTGCCGCAGCACCGTGCGCAGCGCGGTCGCGAACGTCAGCTCGATCGCCGGCCGCACGGCCACCTGATTGAACTCCTCCTGCACCATCTCGATCGGATCCTCGATCGTGACGATGTTCAGCTCGGGCTTCGACAGGTGCTTCAGCACCGAGTACAGCGTCGTCGTCTTGCCGCTGCCGGTCGGGCCGGTGACGAGGATGATGCCGTGGGTGCGGCCGAGGAAGTCCTTGAACTTCGGCAGATCGACGGCGGCGAAGCCGAGCTCGTCGACGTTCTTCAACAGCACGTCGGGATCGAAGATGCGCAGCACCGCCTTCTCGCCGAACGCCGTCGGCATCGTCGAGACGCGCAGCTCGATCTCGTGGCCGCCTTGATCGCGCTTGATGCGGCCGTCCTGCGGGCGACGCTTCTCGGCGATGTTGCAGCCCGAGAGGAGCTTGATGCGGGAGACGAGCGCCTGGTAGACGATCTTCGGCACCACGTGGACGTCGTGCAGCATGCCGTCGATGCGCAGCCGCACGAGCGTCACGTTGCGCTTCGGCTCGAAGTGGATGTCCGACGCGCGCTGCTCGAACGCGTAGCCGAGCAGATGATCGAGCGCCTTCACCACGGGGCCGGCGGCGGGATCGAGCTCTTCGACCTCCGACGACAGGAACTCCTGGTTGCTCAGATCGAGCGCCGGAATCGCGCGCGCCGCGAGCTGCTTCTCGGCCGTCTTGAGGCTCGTCTTCAGCTCGTAGAAGCCTTTGTTCAGCGCGTCGATGTCCGAGCGCGTCGCGACGACTTTCTCGATCGCGCGCAGGCCGGTGACGCGCTTGATGTCGTCGGCGGGAAACGGCGCGAACGGATCGTGCACGGCGACGGTCAGCTTCTCGTCGTCCTTCGCGATGGCGACCAGGCCGTGCTTGCGCGCGAACGGCCCCGACAGCGCGCCGGTGACGACGTCGAGATCGAGCTCCAGCGGGTTGATCTTGACGAAGCGGAGGCCGGCGAACGCGGCGAGCGCTTCGCCGATCTGCGCCTCAGACGCGAGCCCGAGCTTGACGATCGTCTGCACGACCGGCGTCGACGCGCCGCGCGCCTGCCGGCGGACGCGCTCGGCCTGCTCCCGCGTCAGCGTCTTGCGGAACACGAGGATCTGCAGCAGATCGCCGACGTCCGACGATGCCGGCGCCGGCGCGGGCGGCCGCTTGGGAGGCGGAATCGCCATGCGCTCACAATTATCGCCCAGGTGTCGCGCGAGGCCGTGCACGCCGCTCTACACTATCGCCTGCGGAGCTGACGAGGAGGACGTATGCGACTTCTGATCGCGATCGTGGTGACGAGCGCGGCGATGGCGGCGCCCGCGCAGGCGCAGGACCGCATGCCGCCGATTCCGGCCGAGAAGCTGACCGACGCGCAGCGCCGCGCGATCGACGAGTTCAAGGCGGCGCGCGGGGCGGAGATTTCCGGGCCCTTCGTGCCGCTGCTGCGCAGTCCGGAAGTGATGACGCGCGCGCGCGCGATGGGCGACTACCTGCGCTTCAAGAGCTCGCTGCCGCCGCGGCTCAGCGAGTTCGTGATCCTCCTCACCGCGCGGCACTGGACGCAGCAGTACGAGTGGAACGCGCATCAGGGGCTCGCGCTGCAGGGCGGCCTCAAGGGCGACATCGTGAAAGCCGTCGCGGAAGGGCGGCGCCCCGACGGCATGGGGAACGACGAGCAGGCGCTCTACGCGCTCGTCGACGAAATTCAGCACAACCACGGCGTGAGCGATGCGACCTACGCCGCCGCGCGCACCGCGGTCGGCGAACAAGGCGTCATCGACGCGCTCGGCATCGTCGGCTACTACACGATGCTGTCGATCGTGATGAACACGGCGCGCACGCCGCTGCCGACGGGTGCGGCGCCCGCGCTCGCGCCGTTCCCTAAATAGGACGTCAGCGCTCCAGCGCTTCTCGGATGCGCTGCCGGAGCTCGCGCGGCGTGAACGGCTTCTGCAGCAGGCCGACGCCGGTTCCCATCGACAGCGTGTCCTCCGTGTAGCCCGACATCATGAGGACGCGCAGCCCCGGGCGCCGCGCCGCCATTTCGCCCACGAGCTCGACGCCGCTGCGGCCCGGGAGAATCGCATCCGTCAGCAGCAGATCGATCGCGCCCTTGTGCGTGTCGACGATCGCCAGCGCTTCCTCCGCCGAGCCGGCGAGCAGCAGGTCGTAGCCGTCGTTCTTGAGCGCCGACGCGATCAGGTTTCGCACCGACGTCTCGTCCTCGACGACGAGCAGCGTCTCCTGGCCGCGGGGCCGCTCCTCGCGCGGCGCCGACGGCTCGGGCGCGCGCGCCTCGGCCTGCGCCGCCGGAAAATAGAGGCGGAAGGTCGAGCCGCGGCCGACCTCGCTGTCGACGAAGATGAAGCCGCCGCTCCGCTTCAGCGTCCCGTACACCATCGAAAGACCGAGGCCCGTGCCTTTGCCGATCTCCTTCGTCGTGAAGAATGGCTCGAAGATGCGCGCCTGCGTCTCGGCCGTCATGCCGTGGCCGGTGTCAGCGACCGACAGCACGGCGTACTCGCCCGGCGTCATCGGGACGTGCGTGCGCGCGAGCGCCTCGTCCACCATTTCGCGCGCGGTCGACAGCGCGATCTGTCCGCCCGCCGGCATCGCGTCGCGCGCGTTCACCGCGAGGTTGATGATCGCCTGCTCGACCTGGCCGGGATCGGCGCGCACCGACAGCGGCTGCGGCGCGACGCGCGTCTCGACACGCACGTCCGGGCCGAGCAGCCGCGAGAGCAGGCGCGCGATCGCCGCGACCGTCTCGTTCAGATCGAAGACGCGCTCTTCGATCAGCTGCTTGCGGCTGAAGGCGAGCAGCTGCCGCGTCACCGATCCGGCGCGCTCGGCGGCGCGGCGGATCTCCTCCACGTCGGCGCGCGCGATCGTCTCCACCTTCAGCTCGGCGAGCGCGAGCTCCGCGTAGCCCGCGATCGCCGTCAGCGCGTTGTTCAGATCGTGGGCGATGCCGCCGGCGAGCCGCCCGATCGCTTCCATCTTCTGCGACTGCCGCAGCTGCTCCTCGAGCAGCCGCCGCTCGGTGATGTCCTGCACCGTGCCGATCATCCGGGACGGCCGGCCCTGCACGTCGCGCACCATCGACGCGCGCTCGTGCACCCAGCGGACGGTGCCGTCGGGCCTCATGACGCGATGCTCGATGTCGAACGGTTGCCCTGCGGCGATTGCCGCCTTCCCCGCCGCGCGCACGGCGCCGCGATCTTCCGGATGCACCCGTTCGTAGAACGCCGCCTGGGTTACGTCGAACGTCTCCGGCATCACGCCGAAGATGCGGTGCGTCTCGGCCGACACCAGCGCGTGCCCGCTGCCATCGAGGTCGGCGACCCAGCTGCCGATATGCGCGAGCTCCTGCGCCTGCTCGAGAAACGCGCGGTGCTGATCGAGCGCTTCCGCGGCGCGTACGGACTCGCCGATGTCGCGAAAGCTCGCGACGCGACCGACGACGCGCCCGTTCACCTGATGCGGCGCGATGTAGCGCTCGAGGATCCGGCCGTCCTTGAAATAGAGAACATCGAGGTGTTCCAAGCGCGGATCGCCCGAGAGAAGCTCTTTGGTCGACCGAACGGTCTGCGTTTCGTCGCGGAGCGCGCTCAGCTTGTTGAGGATGAGATCGAGTCCGCCGCGCGCAAGCTCGTCGGGGCGGAAGTCGAGCATGGCAAAGCAGCGCCGGTTGCACCGGATGACGTTGCCATGCAGATCGACCACGAGAATCGCGTCATGCGTCGCGTCGAGCGTGGCTTCGAGCAGGGCGATAGTTTCTTCGGGCGTCGCGCGATCGGACACGGGTTTGGCGTCTCGCGGCAGAGTATGACACCAGCCGCAAATTACTGCTGGCCAATGGGTTGTCCAGTGTGGTCAGCAGGTTGGCTTGCGCCGTTTCGTCAGAGGTTCGCGTCGGTGGGGGCGGACGCGTGCGTCCGCCAGGCGCCGACCAGCCGCAGGTAGTTGTCGGCGATTCGATCGCGAGCGGCGGCGGCAGTGGCGGCGCCCGACAAGTACGCGACGGACGGATCCCAGAACACCGATCGACCGATCGCGAACCCGGATGCGGTCGCCGTCTTCGCGGCCACCGCGAACCAGGCGTCGATCGTCCTCAAATCGGCGGCCTTGCCGAGGATGATCTGCCGGCCTCCGGCCTGCGCTCCGATCGCATCGTCGACGACGCGCGCGCCGAGCGCCGAGAGCGTCCCCTCGATCTTCCAGAACTCGGGGACCAGACCGCGATCGTATGCCTCATGCACGAAGCGCGCAAGCATCGCCGGCCGGCCCGACGCCTCGAACTCCTCCTCGGGCTCGCCGCGCCTCGCGACGAGAATCTCGACGACGAGCGGCTTGCCCGCGGCGCGGCACCACGCGTGGAGCGCCAGCAGCTTGCGAATCTGCTCCCCCTGGATCGACGCGTCGTCGTCCGAGCGGTAACGGACGAGCACCTTGACGAACGCGCCGGCGAGCGCGCGATCGAACGGCTCGGCCGCCCACGCGAGCGGGAACGCGCCCGCTTTCTCCGCCGGCGTGCCGACGTCGATCCCGGCGCGCGCCGCCTCGGCGACGATGGGCGCGGCGTACTGCGCGTCGAGCAGCAGCGCGCCGTGATCGCGGACGTCGGGCGACGCCTCGCGCGCGCGCATGAAGGCGTCGAACGCGAGGCGCTTCGCGTCGGCAATCCGCTCGCGTGGGAGGTGGCGCGCGTCGCACCATTCTTCCCATTGCCACCGATGATCGGCGGCGAGCATGTAGACGCGATCGCGGTGCAGCATCGTCGGTCAGAGACCGATGCGCTGAAGGAACGCGCGGTTTCTCAGCGCGCTCGCCGCCGGCGTGCCGAGGCCCGGCAGCACGTCCTGCTCGACGACGATCCATCCGGAGTAGCGCTGGAGCTGCAGCGCGTCGCGGACATCCGCGAACGGAACCATCCCGCGTCCGAGCTCGCAGAAGATTCCGTTGCGCACCGCGGTGTGATAATCCCACTCCTCCTGTCGTGCGCGCCGCGCGACGTCGCGCGCGCAATCCTTGAAGTGCACGTGCCGGATGCGGCCGCCGTACTTCGCGATCTCGGCGAGCGGATCGCCGCCGCCGTACATCAGGTGCCCGGTGTCGAGGCAGAGCCCGACGAGCGAAGGATCCGTGCGCGTCATCAGCGCGTCGATCTCCTGCGGCGTCTCGACGTAGCCGGCGCAGTGATGATGGAAGACCGAGCGCATGCCGGCCGCATCGCGAACCGCGGACGCGGTTGCCGCAACGCGATCGGCGAAGCCGTCCCATTCGCGCGGGCGCAATCCGTCGGCGGCGGTGATGCGGCCGGCGCGTGCCGTGCGGTGCGGGACCGTGGCGTTGTCGTCCGACAGCACGACGAGCGCATCGGCGGCGCCGGCGCCGGCGAGCAGCCGCGCGGTGCGGGTCGCGCGCGCGATGCCGTCGGGCAGCGCATCGGCCGACGCAAACGCCACCGGCACGAACGCGCCGGCGAGCGCGAGGCGGCGCCGCGACAGTTCGTCCGCGAGCGCGTGCGGATCGGTGGGCAGGAATCCCCAGTCGCCGAGCTCGGTGCCGGCATAGCCGGCCGCCGCCATCTCGTCGAGGACCTGGGGCGCGGGCGCCGACGCCGGGCCGAGGTCGAATTCGAGCACGCCCCACGAGCAGGGCGCGTTCGCCACGCGCATCACAGGAAGTCGCGCTCTTTCCGGCGGGCCGCGTCGTAGGCGGCGCGCGCGTCGCGCACCGCGTCCATCGTGGACACTTCGGCGACGGGCACGTCCCACCACGACTCGAAGCCGGGCACGCGCGCGTCTCGATCGACGGCGGCGACGATCACCGAGGGCCGGTCGGTGTGCGCCTTCGCGGCCGCGAGCGCGCCGCGCAGCGCGTCCGCCGTGTCGGCGCGCGACACGCACGCGCCGAGCGACGCCGCGTTGGCGGCGAGATCGACCGGCAGCCGATCGCCGTCGAGCTCGCCAGTCGACGCGCTCCGGTAGCGGTAGCGCGTGCCGAAGCCGTCGCTGCCGACCGACTGCGACAGACCGCCGATGCTCGCGAATCCCTCGTTGTCGAGCAGCACGATCGTGATCGCGACGCGCTCCTGCACCGCGGTGACGATTTCCTGCGCCATCATCAAGTACGAGCCGTCGCCGACGAGCACATAGACGCCGCGCTCCGGCGCCGCCATCTTGACGCCGACGCCGCCGGCGATCTCGTAGCCCATGCACGAGTAGCCGTACTCGAGGTGATACGCCTTCGGGTCGCGCGCGCGCCACAGCTTGTGGAGATCGCCGGGCAGGCTGCCGGCGGCGCAGACGATCACGTCGGTCGGCGCGAGCGCGTCCTGCAGGACGCCGATCACTTCCGCCTGCGTCAAGCGATCGCCGCCGCGCGCGGCGCAGATCCGATCGACCTCCTCGCGCCACTCCGCCGTCAGCGCCGCGACCGCGGCCGTGTACTCGGCGCCCACGCGATAGCCGCCGACGAGCTCGCGGAGCTCGTCGAGCGTCGCGCGCGCGTCGCCGACGAGCGGCACCGCCGCGTGCTTGTGCGCGTCGAGCTCGGCGACGTTGATCGAGACGAAGCGGACGCCCTGGCGTTGAAACGCCGTCTTCGACGCGGTCGTGAAGTCGCTGAGCCTCGATCCGACGGCGATGACCAGATCGGCGTCGCGGGCGAGGACATTGGCCGCGCGCGTGCCGGTGGCGCCTATGCCGCCGACAGCCAGCGGATGGGGCTCGGGCAGCGCGCCCTTGCCCGCTTGCGTCTCCGCGACCGCGATCCCGGCGGCCTCGGCGAACGCGCGCAGCGCCGCCGTCGCGTCGCTGTAGATGACGCCGCCGCCGGCGACGATGAGCGGGCTGCGGCTCGCGCGCACGAGCGCCGCGGCCTCTCGCAGCCGATCGCGATCGGCGCGCGCGCGCGGAATCGTCCAGACGCGCGGCTCGAAGAGCGCCGCGGGATAATCGTGCGCTTCCGCCTGAACGTCCTGCGGCAGCGCCAGCGTCACCGCGCCGGTCTCAGACGGCGACGTCAGCACGCGCATCGCCTCGGGCAGCGCGGTGACGATCTGCTCGGGCCGGTTGATGCGATCCCAGTAGCGCGAGATCGGCTTGAAACAATCGTTCACCGACGCGTCCTGGCTGTCGCGCGCCTCGAGCTGCTGCAGCACGGGCGCCGGGCGGCGGCCGGCGAAGATGTCGCCCGGCAGGAGCAGCACGGGGAGGCGGTTGATCGTCGCGCCGGCGGCGCCGGTGATCATGTTCGTCGCGCCGGGCCCGATCGACGTCGTGCACGCGAGCGTGCGCAGCCGGTTGTGCATCTTCGCGTACGCGGCCGCCGTGTGCACCATCGCCTGCTCGTTGCGCGCGAGGTAATAGCGGATCGCGCGGCGCTCTTCCTGCAGCGCCTGCCCGATGCCGGCGACGTTGCCGTGGCCGAAGATCCCGAACACGCCGCCGAAGAGCGGCTGCTCGCGGCCGTCGCGCGACGTGCGCTGCACGGTCAGGAATCGCACCAGCGCCTGCGCCATCGTCAGGCGGACGGTTGCGGGTCTCATATCGCGGCCTCCCCGCGGGCGGCGACGAACGCACCCACCTCGTCGAGCGTCGGCATGAAGTTGGCGCAGCCGTGCCGCGTGACGATGATCGCGCCGCACGCGTTGCCCATGCGCGCCGCGCGCTCGAGCGGCCAGCCCTGAAGATACCCGTACAGCAAACCGCTCGCGAACGCGTCGCCGGCGCCGAGGACGTTGAGGACGTCGACGGGAAACGGCGCGACGTCCACGCGCGGCGCGTGCGCGCGAACGATCGTCGCCCCGCGCGCGCCGCGCTTGACGACGAGCGCCTCGATGCCGGCGGCGACGAGCGCCGCCGCCGCGTCGGACCCTCCGGCGCCGGTCGCCGCCGCCTCGATCTCTTCCTCGGTGCCGATCGCGAGCGTCGCCGAGCGCAGAAGGTGGCGTACCTGCGCCGCGAAATCGGCCGCGCTGTCCCATTGATCCGGCCGGTAGTCGACGTCGACGACGACCGGCACGCCGGCGGCGCGCGCCGTCGCGGCGGCCGCGAATGTCGCGCGGCGTCCGGGCTCGTGGCTCAGGCCCGTCCCCGTGACGAACACGACGCGGCAGTCGCCGACCGGGGCGCGCGCGACGTCGTCGTCGGTGAGCGCGCGATCGGCGCAGTTGTCGCGGTAGAACGTGAGCGGAAAGCGATCCGGCGGCTGAATCGTGAGAATCACCGCGCTCGTGCGCCGCCCCGGCTTGCGCGGGATGAACTGCGTCTCGACGCGCTCGCGCTCGAGAAACGCGGTGACGAAATCGCCGACCTGATCGTCGCCGACGGCGGTGAGCAGCGCCGATGTGAGGCCGAGGCGCCGCGTGCCGACGCTCACGTTCGTGGGGCAGCCGCCGACGTAGGCGTCGAAGCTGCGGACCTCCGCGATCGGACGGCCGATCTCGTGCGCGTAGAGATCGATGCTGCTGCGGCCCACGGCGAGGACGTCGTAGGCGTACGCCCGCGCGGCGGTCATCGCGCGAGCGCCGCGGTTTCGCGCAGCGCGCAGCCGCACGACTCGCGGACGCGCAGCGCGTTCTGAAGCCGGACGATGCGCGGGCGGCCGCCGCGGCGCGCGATGCGATCGACGAGCAGCCGCGCGGCGGCCGCGCCCAGCTCGCGCTTCGGCAGATCGATCGTCGTCAGGCGCGGCGAGAAAGCGTCGAGCCACGGGTGGTCGTCGCACGTCACCACGGCAATGTCGTCCGGGCAGCGCATGCGGTACTGCCGGAGCGCCTCCATGAAGCCGACCGTCATCAGGTAGTTGCCGACGAACACCGCGTCGGGCCGCCGCTTGAGGAGCTCGAGGCCGGCGCGGTAGCCCGACTCGACGCGGAAGTCGCCCTCGACGACGAGGGCGGGATCGAAGCGGAGGCGCGCGTCGCGCAGCGCGGCGCGATAGCCGTCGAGCCGCCGCCGGCTCGTGCTCGCGCCGTGCAGCCCGCCGATGAACCCGATGCGGCGGTAGCCGAGGCGGCGCAGGTGCATGACGCCCTCGTAGGCGGCGCCGCGGTCGTCCATCTCCACGGCGTCGGCGGCGAGGCCGGGCACCGTGCGCGCGAGCAGCACGATCGGCACGCCGGCGCGCGCGAAGGCGCGCTGCAGATCCGGCGGGAAGCGGCCGGGCGCTTTCGTGAGGATCACGCCGTCGACGCGCTTGGCGAGAAAGAGCCTGAGATACAGGTTCTCCTTCTCGACGTCGTTGTCGGTGCTCGCGATGAGCAGCGTGTAGCCGCCCGTCTGCGCGGTGTCCTCGGCGCCGCGAACGACCTCGGGGAAGAAGGGGTTCGCGATGTCGGGAACAATCATCCCGATCGTCTTCGTCTGACGTTTCGCGAGGCCGCGCGCGAGGAGGTTCGGCTCGTAGCCGAGCGTGGCGACGGCCGCCTGCACGCGCGCCTTCAGCCCGGGGCTGACGAAGGCGCTCTCGTTCAGCACGGCGGAGACCGTCGCCGCCGAGACGCGCGCGCGGCGGGCGACGTCGTAGATGTTCGGCATCGGACGGTTCGACGCGGCATTCTAATACACGCCGTTGGCGTTTGCAGCAAACCGCTTCGCTCGGCCGAAAATGGCTTGACTTTGCATTTTCCGGCGCTCATTCTTTGGCGCTACGCGAAGCGCTTCGATGACGCGGACGCTCGTCTACCGACCGAAACCGGTGCGCCCCGGGCAGAGCGGCGCGGCGATCGACCTCACGCCGCGGGCGCTCGGCTGGCGGCGGATCCGCTTCGCCGTCCGTCAGCTCGCCGCCGGCGCCGCGTGGCGCGGCCACGCGCCGCGCGAGGAGCGCTGCCTCGTGCTGCTGCGCGGCGCGTTCGAGATCTCCTGGCCGCGGCGATCGGTCCACATCGGCCCGCGCGACGACGTCTTCGGCGGCTATCCGCACGCCGTCTACCTGCCGGCCGGCGTCCGTTTCCGCGTCGTCGCGGAGACGGCCTGCGAGATCGCCGACTGCCGCGCCGCGATCACGAAGTCGCCCGCCGCGCTGCGTCTGCAGCCGGTCGTGATTCGGCCGGAGGACTGCGGCTACGAGATCCGCGGCGGCGGGAACGCGACGCGCCAGATCGTGGACATCATGCCGCCGGGGTTCCCGGCCGACCGCCTGATGATCTGCGAGGTGTTCACGCCGGGCGGCAACTGGTCCAGTTATCCGCCGCACAAGCACGACGTCGACGATCCGCCGCGCGAGGCCGATCTCGACGAGATCTACTACTACCGCTTCCGCGATCTGGACGCGTACGGGTTCCAGCGTCTTTACACCAGCCGGCGCGACGAGACGGTGCGCGTGGCGCACGGCGACGTCGTCGCGGTGCGCGACGGCTATCACCCGTTCGTTACAGCCTACGGCTACGATGCCTACTACCTGAACGTCCTCGCGGGCAGCCGGCGGTCGATGGCCGCCAGCGACGATCCGCGCTACGCGCAGTTCCGCCGCGAGTGGCCGCCGCCCGATCCGCGGCTGCCGCTCGTGAGAAGATGAGGACCCCGATTCACCTGTCAACCCTGGAGGAGCTTTCATGAAACGGACGCTGCACGGCATGGTCATTCTCGCCGCCGTGTTTCTGCTGCATGTGCCGGCTGCGAACGCGCAGGTGGATCGCGCCACGCTGAGCGGGGTCGTCAAGGACACCGGCGGCGGCGTCGTGCCCGGCGCCACCGTCGTCGTCACGAACCTCGCGACGAACGTGGCGGCGCAGGAGGTCACGACCGGCACCGGGTCGTATCAGGTCGTCAACCTGATTCCCGGCCGCTACCGCATCGACGTGGAGCTCACCGGCTTCAAGAAGGTCTCGCAGGTGGTGACGCTCGAGGTCGGCCAGCGCGCGCGGCTCGACGTGGAGCTCGCCGTCGGCTCGCTCAGCGAGACGGTGACGGTCACCGAGACGGCGCAGCTCCTGAACTCGAACGACGCGACGCTCGGCGCCGTGATCCCGCAGATCCAGGTGTCGAACCTGCCGCTCGCGATTCGCAACTGGGACGACCTGCTCGCGCTCGTGCCCGGCGTCGAGGGCGATCGCTACACCGAGCAGGGCGGCGGCACCTCCTTCGGGCGCACGGGCGGCATCAACGTCCACGGCGCTCGCGCCCTGCAGAACAACTTCCTCCTCGACGGCGTGGACAACAACAGCATCTCCGAGAACGTGCAGGAGCTGACGACGCAGGTGTCGCGGCCGTCGGTCGACGCGATTCAGGAGTTCAAGGTCGTCACGAGCCCGTATTCGGCGGAGTACGGCCGATCGCCGGGCGCCGCCGTCAGCGTGTCCACGAAGTCGGGCACGAACGGCTTCCACGGCACGGGCTACGAGTACTTCCGCAACGACAAGATGGACACCAACGACTTCTTCTCGATCCGCGCGAATGCGCCGAAGCCGGCCAACGATCAGAACCAGTACGGCGGCAACCTCGGCGGCCCGGTCGTCAAGGATCACGGCTTCTTCTTCACCGACTACGAGGGGACGCGCATCACGCGCGGCGTCACGCGGATCACGCGCGTGCCGACCTCCGACGAGCGCGCCGGCATCTTCGCGTCGACGGTGCGCGATCCGCTCACCGGGCTGCCGTTCCCGAACAACACGATCCCGCAGTCGCGCATCGATCCGTTCGCGGCGGCGATCATGGGCCTCGTGCCGCTGCCGAACCAGCCGGGCGCGAACAACTTCTTCCGCGCGCCGGATCTCGTCGACAACTCCGATCGCTGGCTGGGCCGCGGCGACTGGAAGCCGGGCGCGAACGACACGGTGTTCGGGCGCTACATCTACTCGAACCGCACGCGGCAGATCCCGGGCGCCTTCGGCGGCGTGATCGACGGCACCGGCACGTCCGCGTTCGGCAACCAGACGATCAAGACCAACGCGTTCGTCGGCGGATGGACGCGGATCATGGCGTCGAACAAGGTGAACGAGTTCCGCCTCTCGTGGTCGCGATCGACCTCCGACGCCGTGCAGCAGTCGTTCGGCCTGACGCCGCCGGCCGCCGCGACGATTCCCGGATCGATCACCAACCCGATCGTCGCCGGCGGACTGCCGGGCATCTCGATCGACACCTACTTCGGCGGCTCGGGCCTCGGCCGCATCGGCTCGCCCGACTTCCTGCCGAAGTTCCAGCACACGAACCAGTTCGAGTTCCTCGACAGCTTGTCGTGGCTGCGCGGCAACCACTCGATGAAGGCGGGCGCCGACATCATCTGGCCGATGCACAACGAGTACATGGACGTGCCGGCGACGCGCGGCTCGCTGAGATTCCGCGGCACGTTCAGCGGCATCCCGATGGCCGACTACCTGCTCGGCTACGTCTCCGATTTGCAGCTCTCGAACGTCTGGGTCGTGAACCAGCGGCACTTCGCGCAGATGTTTTACGTCCAGGACGACTGGAAGGTGAACGGCCGCCTCTCGGTGAACCTCGGGCTGCGGTACGACTGGATCACGCCGGCGCTCGAGGCGAACAACGCGCAGACGAACTTCGATCCCGCCGGCGGCGGCAGCCTCGTGTTCGCGTCCGCCGGCTCGCTGCAGCAGCGCGGCCTGGTGAACCCCGACAACAACAACTTCGCGCCGCGCGTCGGCATCGTCTACAAGCTCGACGATCAGACGGTGCTGCGCGGCGGGTGGGGCGTCTTCTACAACCTGTTCGATCGCGTCGGCAGCGAAGATCAGCTCGCCCTGAACGTGCCGGGCCTCGTCAACAACACCGTCACGCAGACGTCCGGCTCCCCGGTGTTCCAGGTGTCGCAGGGATTCCCTGCGAGCTTCCTCAACGTGCCGAACCTCGATCCGAACGCGGGGCAGCTGCGCCGCCTGCGCATCCGCGCCGTCGATCAGAACGCGCCGAAGACGACGATCAATCAGGCGAGCGTCGGCATCCAGCGCGAGACGCCCGGCAACATCGTCGTGTCGGCCGACTTCGTCTACACGCGCGGATCGAACCTCGCGACGCTGGTGAACCTGAACCAGCCGCTGCCGAACGCCGCCGGCAACAACGCCCTCGGCGCGGCGCCGTATCCGAACTTCGGGTTCATCGAGTGGCGCGCGCAGAACGGGACCTCCGAGTACAAGGGCGTCGATCTGGGCCTCGAGAAGCGCTTCGCGCGCGGCTATGCCTTCGGCGTCTCCTATACGCTCGGCAACTCGCAGGACAACTCGTCGGAGCAGCTCACCACGCAGGGCTCGAACGCGTTCCCGCAGAACGCGCGGGACTTCGATTCGTGGTACGGGCCGAGCGACTACGACGTGCGGCACCGCTTCACGGCGAACTTCGTCTGGAATCTGCCGCTTGGCCAGAGCGCATTCGGCCGCGATTGGACGGTGTCGGGCATCTACACGAAGCGCTCCGGTCGGCCGTTCACGGTGAACCAGGGCAACAACAACGTCGGGCAGAACATGACGGGGCTGCCCAACGTCACCGGCGATCCGGCGGCGCCGGGCCCCCAGACGGTCGATCAGTGGTTCAACGTGTCGGCGTTCACCCCGGTGCCGTCCGGCACGTTCGGCAACGAATTGCGCAATCGGCTGACGGGGCCCGGCTTCCAGGACTTCGATCTCACGATCCAGCGGCAGATCCGGTTCAGCCACACCGGCGTCACGCTGCGGTGGGACATCTTCAATGTGTTCAACACCGTGAACTTCGGGCTGCCGAACCGCGACGCCGGCACGCCGGCGACGCTCGGCACGATCTCGAGCCTCTCCGGCGATCCGCGGATCATGCAGCTCGCGATTCGGTTCACGTTCTAACGGTGTCGGGCTAGGGTTGGGGCTGGGGGCTAGCTGTGACGGCTAGCCCCAAGCCCCTAGCCCCCAGCCCCGACGCGCCGTCCTGTCGCGTCGAACTCGATCGTGCGCGCCTTCGGAAATCTTATCCACGCGGTGTGCCCCGGTTGAAGCGCGACGTCTCCCGTTGTGCGCGCAACGACGTGTTGCGCTCCGTATTCCAGCGTGACGAGCGTCTCGCTGCCCATCGCTTCGACGACGAGCGTGCGCGCTTCCTTCCACCCGTCGACGCGCGCCGCCGAGAGCTCGACGTCTTCGGGCCGGATGCCGATCGTGCGCGCGCCGTTCTCGATCAGGTTCATCGGCGGGCTGCCGAGAAACGTCGCGACGAAGGTGTTCACCGGGTGCCGGTACAAATCGAGCGGCGCGCCGATCTGGACGATGCGCCCGCGCTGCAGGATCGCGATGCGGCTGCCGAGCGTCATCGCCTCGCCCTGGTCGTGCGTCACGTAGATCGTCGTGGTGCCGAGGTCGCGGTGCAGGCGCTTGAGCTCGGCGCGCGTCTGCAGGCGCAGCTGCGCGTCGAGGTTCGACAGCGGCTCGTCCATCAGATAGACCGTCGGGCTGCGGACGATGGCGCGCGCGAGCGCGACGCGCTGCTGCTGTCCGCCGGAGAGCTGCGCGGGGACGCGCGCGAGCAGATCGCCGAGCCCGACGCGTCCCGCGGCTTCGCGCACCCGGCGATCGATCTCCGCCGCCGCGACGCGGCGCGTGCGAAGCGGAAACGCGATGTTGTCGAAGACGGTGAGATGCGGATAGAGCGCGTAGTTCTGGAACACCATCGCGACGTCGCGCTCGGCGGGCTCGAGCGCGTCGACGCGCCGATCGCCGATCCAGATCGCGCCCGAGTCGAGTGGCTCGAGCCCGGCGACGAGGCGCAGCAGCGTCGTCTTGCCGCAGCCGGAGGGGCCGAGCAGCACGAGGCACTCGCCGGCGTGGACGTCGAGATCGACGGCGTCGGCGGCGACGTGCGAGCCGAATCGCTTCGTCACGCGCTCGAACCGGACGCGCATCGGCAGCGATCGATCGCGGACGACGATCGACGCGGAGCCCGCAGAATCCGCAGACATCTCTTTTCTTTGTACGACCTGTTTCTGCGAGCTCTGCGTGCTCGGCGTTCCGTCGTCGTGACGCAGCCGCAGTATACTCCGGCCACATGACCGCATCGGACGACCGCTGGGACGTGATCGGGATCGGCGAGAACTCCGTCGACTCGGTGAACCTGCTGCCAGGCTACCCGCAGCCGTACGGGCCGGCGGCGAAGATGCGGATTCGCGAGCGGCGCGTGCTGTGCGGCGGCCAGATGGCGACGGCGATGTGCGCGTGCGCGAGCCTCGGCCTGAGAGCGAAGTACGTCGGCGTGACCGGCACCGACGACAACGGACGGCGCATCCGCGCGGAGCTGCGCGGCCGAAACGTCGACATCAGCGATCTCGTGATTCGCGACGTCGAGAACCGCTTCGCCGTGATCCTCGTGGACGAGACGACCGGCGATCGCATCGTGCTCTGGGATCGCGACGATCGCCTGCGCCTGCGCGATCAGGAGCTGCCCGTCGCCGCGCTCGCGGCGGCGTCGGTGGTCCACGTGGACGACGTGGACGACGAGGTGGCGATCAGGGCGGCGACGATCGCGCGCGACGCCGGCGCCATGGTGACGAGCGACATCGATCGCATCACCGACCGGACCGAGCAGCTCGCCGAAGCGGTGACGCACGCGATCTTCGCCGCGCACGTGCCGCCGCATCTGGCCGGCACCAACGATCTCGAGGCGGCGCTGCGCGCGCTCCACAAGCGCTTCGGCAACATCGTCGTCGTCACGATGGGCGAGCACGGGGCGATGGCGTTCGACGGCGCGCGAATCCACCGCGAGCCGGCGTTCCCCGTGCACGCGATCGACACGACCGGCGCCGGCGACGTCTTCCGCGGCGGCTTCATCTACGCGCTCGTGCACGGCGAGCCGATCGATCAGGCGCTGCGGATCGCGAACGCCGCCGCCGCCGTCAGCTGCACGCGGCTCGGCGCGCTGAACGGCGTTCCGACGCTCGACGAAGTCCGCGAGCTGATGGCCGCGCATGTTCGCACGTGAGGTTGCGCTCGGCGTCCTGCTGACCGCACTCGCCGCGCAGCCGGGCCGCGATTCAATCGCGCAGACCTTCGACGCCGCGGCGCCCGGCGAGGCGATCGCGACCGTGCGCGCCGGCTGCGCGCGATGCGCCTGGGGCGAGCCCGGGCGCGAGGCCGCGGCGCTGCGCGTCGCGCTCGACGGCCGCTACTCGCAGCATCTCGTCCTCGCGCGCGGCGACGCCCCGAGCGAGTACCGCATCACGCTCGGCGCGGTCGCGAAGGGGCCTCACCGGCTGTCGTTCGAGCGCGATTCCGCGCTCAGCGCCGCGAACGCCGGCGCCGCCGAGATCGCCTCGGCGACGATCGACGTGCTGCCGGCGACGAGCGACGACGGCGTGGCACAGTCGATGGCGCCGATTCTGTACGCGCGGCCGAACACCGTCGGCAAGTTCACCGACCTGCCGATTCTGATGTGGTACGAGGTCGCGCCGACTTCGCGCGGCCGCCAGTTCCGCTACTCGGTGATCTTCACCAACGAGGACGGCGGCACCGCCACCGATCGCCTGATGGCGACGTGGGGACGCACGACCGACATCGAGTTCGTGTACGGCGCCGAGATCGACGCGGGCGGCCGCGTGCTCGCCGAGGAGTTTCAAGGCCCGGGCCACGAGGTGCCGCCGTTCCGCGGGCGGCACGAAGACCGGCATCCGCTGCTGTGGGTCTCGACCGACAACAACATGGTCAGCGAGTCGGGGCCGACGGAGATTCGCTACGCGCCTGTGCCGGAGCGATTCGATCTCACGAACGTGTCGCGGGAAGCCGTGATGGATCGCCACCCGTGGAGCTACGCGCTCGCGTCCGCCGAGATGAAGCGCGAAGGGAAGATCGCCGACGAGGGGCCCGGCCACAACACGATTCCCGATCCGAAACGGTTCGCGTACCTGGAAGCGTGCGGCGAGGTCGGGCGCTCGGCGCTCGCCTTCGCGGTCGACGTCCGCGGCTCGTGGACCTGGTCGGACCGGGGCCTGCCGCAGTACCGCATCGTTCGCGATGGCTGCTTCCGCGCGGCGATTCCGCTGCCGGCCGGCGCGCAGGCGCAGGACATCAAGGCGCTGCGGGCACGCGCCTACACGCGCGCGCCGAGCGACGGCCAGCCGCCGCCGCGCCCGAACCCGGTGCGGCTCACGCGCGTCAACACGCTGTTCATGCTGGACGAGACATATCGTCCCGGGCCGCCGCTGCTGCACTGGCAGGGGAGCGCGACGCTCGCGCCCGACGGCGCGCCCTTCGACCTGCCGATCCCATGACGATCGCGGCGCCCGCGCTCGAGATGCGCGGCATCCGGAAGGCCTTTCCCGGCGTCGTCGCGCTCGACGGCGTCGATCTGACGCTGCACGCCGGCGAAGTGCACATGCTGCTCGGCGAGAACGGCGCCGGCAAATCGACGCTGATGAAGATCCTCAGCGGCGCATACGCGAAGGACGCCGGCGAGATCCTGATCGACGGCGCGCGCGTCGAGATCGCCGGCCCGCGCGACGCGCTCGCGCGCGGCATCCGCGTCATCTACCAGGAGCTGAACCTCGTCCCGCAGCTCTCGGCGGCCGAGAACATCTTTCTCGGCGCGCTGCCGACGCGCGCGCCGTTCCCGGGCGTCGTCGACCGCCGCGCGCTGCACGAGCGCGCCGCGCAGCTGCTCGCCGATCTCGGCATGACGATCGATCCGCGCGTGCGTGTCGATCGCCTCGGCCTCGCGCAGCGGCAGATGGTGGAGATCGCGAAGGCGCTCGCGCCGGCGGACGAACGCTCCGCAGCCGCGCGCGTGCTCGTGATGGACGAGCCGACCTCCGCGCTCACGCGGCGCGAGGTGGAGCAGCTCTTCGCGCTCATCGCGCGGCTGGCCGCGCGCGGCGTCGCGATCGTCTACATCACGCATCGCATGGACGAAGTGTTCCGCATCGGCCGGCGCGTCACGGTGCTGCGGGACGGACGGCGCGTCGCGTCGCGCCTGCTCGGCGAGGTGACCGTCGCGGAGCTCGTGCGTCTGATGGCCAACCGCGATCTGTCGGATCATTTTCCGAAGGTGCGCGCGCCGCTCGGCGCCGAGCTGCTCCGCCTCGAGCACGTGTCGCGCGCGGGCGCGCTCACGGACGTGAGCCTGTCGCTGCACGCGGGCGAAGTGCTCGGCATCGCGGGGCTGCTCGGCGCGGGCCGGACGGAGCTCGCGCGCGTGATCGCCGGCGCCGACAGATGCGACAACGGCCGCGTCGTCGTCGCCGGCAGCGCCGTCCGCTTTCGCGGGCCGGCCGACGCGATCGCGCGCGGCATCGGGCTGCTGCCGGAAGATCGCAAGGCCGAGGGGCTGGTCGCCGGCCTGACCGTCGCGCGCAACATCGCGCTGCCGCACGGACGACGGCTGGCGCGGGCCGGCTTCCTCGCGTCCGCGCGCGAGACGGCGCTCGCGCGGCCGATCGGCGACGAGCTGCGGATCAAGGCGACGCCGACGCAGCCCGTTCGACTGCTGAGCGGCGGCAACCAGCAGAAGGTCGTCCTCGGCAAATGGCTCGCCGGCGACGTCCGCGTCTTCGTCTTCGACGAGCCGACGCGCGGCATCGACGTCGGATCGAAAGTCGAGATCTACACCCTCATGAACCGGCTCACCGCGCGCGGCGCCGGCATCGTGATGATCTCGTCCGAGCTGCCGGAGCTGCTCGGCATGAGCGATCGCATCGTCGTGATGCATCGCGGGCGGATTCAGGCGCAGCTCGACGCGGCGGAAGCGACCGAGGAGCGCGTGCTCAGCGCCGCGCTGGGCCTGGCGGGCGCGTCGCCGGACGCGAGCGATCGCGGGTTCGATCGGTGAACCGCGCGCGGCGATTCGGCACCGTCATCGGGCTCGTCGTTCTCTGCGCGATCCTCTGGATCCTGACGCCGTATTTCCTGACGGTGTCGAATCTGCTCAACGTCGCGGAGCAGACGAGCATCAACGCGATCGTCGCCGTCGGCATGACGTTCGTCATCCTGTCGGCCGGCATCGATCTCTCGGTCGGCTCGATCGTCGCGTTCGCGGGCGTGGTGCTCGGCCTCGCGCTGCGAGGCGACCAGCCGCTGGCGGTTGCGCTCGCGCTCGCGCTGGCGACCGGCGTCGTCTGCGGGCTGGTGAACGGGCTGCTCGTGAGCGTGGGCGACCTGCCGCCGTTCATCGTCACGCTCGGCACGATGAGCATCGCGCGCGGCGCGGCGCTGCTCGTCACCGAAGGGCGGCCGATCTCCGGGTTTGCGCCGTCGTTTCGCGTGCTCGCCACCGGCCGCGTGGGGTTCGTGCCGGCGCCGGTCATCGCGACGGCGGTCGTCTATCTTGCCGCCCACGTCGCGCTCACGCGGACGACGTTCGGCCGCTACGTGTACGCGATCGGCGGCAACGAGGAGGCGACGCGGCTCTCCGGCGTCGCCGTTCGCTTCCACAAGGCGATGATCTATGCGGTGTCGGGTCTGATGAGCGCGATCGCCGCGGTGATTCTGACGGCGCGGCTCAACTCGGCGCAGCCGATTGCGGGCATGATGTACGAGCTCGACGCGATTGCCGCGACGGTGATCGGCGGGACGAGCCTGATGGGCGGCGACGGCACGCTCGCGGGCACGCTGGTCGGCGCGCTGATCATGGGCGTGCTGCGAAACGGCCTGAACCTGCTCGGCGTCTCGTCGTTCCTGCAGCAGATCGTCATCGGCGGCGTGATCGTCGTCGCGGTGCTGCTCGACACCATGTTGAAGCGAAATCGAATGTAAATGTTCGTACGATTCTTGGTGGAGCTCTCATGAACCGACGTGTTCTGTTCGCGGCCGTCCTCATCTTTTCCTGCGCATCGTGCAATCGCGCGGCGCCGGCAACGGGCGCCGGCGGCAAACCGACCGTCGCGCTCGTGCTGAAGACGCTGAACCACCCGTTCTTCGTCGACATGCGCCGCGGCGCGCAGGAGGCGGCCGATCGCCTCGGCGTCACGCTGCAGGTGCAGGCGGCCGAGCGCGAGATCGACGTCGAGAAGCAGATGCAGATCGTCGAGAACATGATCCAGACGGGGATTCAGGCGCTCGCGATCACGCCGAGCGGCTCGCGCGAGATCGTGTCGGCGCTCGTCAAGGCGCGCGACGCGAAGGTGCCGATCGTCGTCGTCGACACGCGGCTCGATCCGAAGGCCGCGGCCGACGCGGGCGTCCACGCCGAGACGTTCGTCGGCTCGGACAACTACGAGGGCGGCAAGCTCGCCGGCGAGTACCTCGTGAAGGCGACGGGCGGCAAGGCGCGTGTCGGGATCCTCGAGGGCATTCCGGGGCACGAGACGGGCGACTCGCGGCTGCGCGGCTTTCGCGACGCGGTGAAAGGCGCCGCGGGCGTCGCGATCGTCGCGTCGCAGCCGGCCAACTGGGAGCGCGATCAGGGGTTCAACGTCTTCCAGAACATGCTCCAGGCGCACCCGGAGATCGACAGCGTCTTCGCCTGCAGCGATTTGATGGCGCTCGGCGCGGTCGAGGCGATCAGGGCGGCGGGGAAGACCGGCGCGATCAGAGTGGTCGGCTTCGACGCGCTCGACGATGCGAAGAAAGCGATCGCGTCGGGATCGATGGAGGCGTCGGTCGCGCAGTTCCCGGCGGAGATGGGGCGCGCGGCGATCGAGAGCGCGGTGAAGGTGATCCACGGCGAGAAGCTGCCCGACGAGATCAAGGTGAAGCTGGAGCTCGTGACGAGGGACAACGTGAAATGAGCGCACGCCTGAGGGTGGGGTTGATAGGGGTCGGCCGGCTCGGCCGCGTGTACGCGCGCGATCTGGCGGCGCGCATCCCGGAGACGCGCCTCGTCGCGGTCGCGGATCCGGCCGCGGCTCTGGCGGAGGAGGTCGCGGCCGAATTCGACGTCGCGAAGCACTACGCCGATCCGCTGGCGCTGGTGGACGACGCGTCGGTCGAGGCCGTGGTGATCGTCAGCCCGACGCACACGCACCGCGAGCTCGTCGTCGCCGCCGCGTCGCGGCGCAAGCCGACGTTCTGCGAGAAGCCGCCGGCGCTCGCGCTCGAGGAGGTCGCGGCGATGCAGGACGCGATCGCGCGCGCAGGCGTCTTCTTCCAGATGGGGTTCATGCGGCGGTTCGACGCCGGCTACGCGGCCGCGAAGAAGCAGATCGACGCCGGCCGCATCGGCGCGCCGCTCGTCTTCAAGTCGACGTCGCGCGATCCCTTCCGGCCGAGCCTGGAGTACGCGAACCCGAAGAGCAGCGGCGGCATGCTGATCGACATGGGGATCCACGACTTCGATCTCGCGCGCTGGTTCATGGGCGACGTCCGCAGCGTGACGACCGTCGGCGCGACGATCGCGTACCCCGAGCTCGCGACGGTGGGCGACATCGACAACGCCGTCGTCAGCCTGGTGTTCGGGAGCGGCAAGCTCGGCGCCGTCGATTTGAGCCGCAGCGGCATCTACGGCTACGACATCGCGACGGAAATCCTCGGGTCGGAGGGGACGGTGCGGATCGGATATCTGCGCGAGACGCCGGTGATGCTGCTGACGAAGAACTCCGTCGCGCACGACACGGTGCCGTACTTCATGGAGCGTTTCCGCGACGCGTACACCGTGCAGCTGCAGAACTTCGCGCAGAACGTGCTGCAGGGGCGCGGCGCGCCGATCACGATCGAGGACGGTATGGAAGCGCTGCGGATCGGCATCGCCGCGACGCGCGCGCACGAAACCGGACGCGCGGTCGCCGTCGCCGACGTCAAGGTCGCGTCGGTGTGAACGGCCTACGGCGCGCAGTCCGACGCGCCGTCGCGCCCGCAGCGGAAGAGCGCGGGCACGTCGGCGGCCGTCCACTCGCGCGTGTTGCGCCAGACGCGCGTCTGCGCATACTCGCCTTCCGTCCAGCCGAGGCGCCGCTTCTCGCGCCACACGCGCTCGAGCGCGGCGTCTTCACCCGCGCCGAGGAGATGCTGCGCTTCGTGAAGGAGGATGACCGCCCGCTCGGTATCGTCGACCGCGACGCGAAAGAACGGCGGGTAGAGCGTCATGACGCCGAGCGGAAAGTTCGTCGCCGCGTACGCCTCCTGATGCCCGAGATACACGTTCCACCAGTTGTCGGTGGCGCGGTAGTTCGCAAAATGGCGCAGCATGATCACTTCGCGCGAAAAGCCCGCGTGCTGCAGCACCGCGATCGCGCGCATGACGGCCTGCCGCTGGTCCGCGTCGATCGGGTCGGAGGTGACGAGCAGCGATCGCGACCAGCCGAAGATCGACAGGACGACGGCCGCGGCAATCCACATCAGGCGCCGCGCGACGCCGCCCCGCTGCCGCGCGGGCGATGGCTGGCTCATTCGGGTACTTATCGGCACGGCGGATAGAATTCACCAGCATATGCCGCGGTTCGTCGCGTTCCTTCGCGCCGTCAACGTCGGCGGACATGTCATCCGCATGGACGACCTTCGTCGCGCGTTCGTGAAGCTCGGGTTCGACGACGTCGAGACCTTCATCGCCAGCGGCAACGTCGTCTTCACGTCGCGGTCGCGCGACGGGGCGGCGCTCGAGCGCAAAATCGAACGCAGCCTCGAGAAGACGTTCGGCTACGAGGTGAAGACCTTCGTCCGCACGCTCGCCGAAGTGGCCGACGTCGCGGCGCACAAGCCGTTCCCCGAGGCGCGCGTCCGGTGCGCCGGCGCGTACTGCGTCGGCTTCCTGCCCGCGACGCTCTCGCCGGAGGCCGCGAAGCGCGTGCTGGCGCTGAAGAGCGACGACGACGACTTTCACCTGAACGGCCGGGAAGTCTACTGGTTGAGCAAGAACCGGCAGGGCGAGGCGGCCTTTTCGAACGCCGTGCTCGAGAAGACGCTCGCCGCGCGATCGACCTTTCGCGGCTTCAACACGATCCTGAAGCTCGCGGCGAAGTACCCGCCGAAAGAGTGACCTCGACGGTCCGGATGCGGTGCGGCGCCAGCGTCACGTGTATCGTACGTCCATCGACGGCCAGCGCTGACTGCCGGTCCTCGAGCAGGTTCACGTCGTAGGCCTCGGCGACGGGCGCGTCGAAGAGAAGAGTGACGCGCGCGTCGGCCGGGTCCGGGTTGAACAGCCGCGCGATCACGCTCGCGCGATCCTCGGCGCGCTTCAGCGCGCTCAACACCGCGCCGCCGCCGTCGCGCTCGACGCGGAGGAACGACCGCGTCAGCGGCGCCGCGCCGCCGAGCGCGCGCGCCGTCACGACGCGAGGCGGGATGTTCTGGTCGCGCGCCGTTGCGAGCAGCGACGCTGCCGTCGGCGGACCGCCGTGCGGCTCGAAGGCGATCGAGAAGCGGTGCGTCCCGTGGCACTGCGCGCCGGGCGTCGCCACCGGCGGACCGGCGTGCCCCGACGGCCGCGTCGCGAGATCGTTGCGCGACAGATCGCCGACTGCGCGGATCAGCGTGATCGCGACGCTGCGGCGATCGTCGAGCACCTCGTACTCCATCAGCCCCTTGCCGATCACCGCGGCGCCGACGCGCGCATCGCCGGCGTCGACGAAGGAGGTCATCGGCGCCGCGCTGACCGGCGCTTCGTTCGTGATGGCCGCGGGCACCGGCACGCGCGCCGGACGCGAGACGACGTCGAACGCGGTATCGGCGCGCGCGGCCTCGATGCTCGCGTTCGTCGGGAAGCGAATCCTCAGGCGGTGGTCGGATGCGTCGTTGCGCACGGTGACGCCGAACCCGACGCGCGGCGATCCGCGGTCGAGCGTCGCGTCGATGGTGACGCGCGTCGGAACAATGGACGCCGAACGGCGCGTTCGATCCGCGTCGGCCGCCCGGGGCACCGCCAGATCGAGCTCGACGCGCATCGTCGTCCGCAGCGGTCCGTCGGCGACGCACGAGATCCCGACGACAGTGGCATCGGCGTTCGTGACGCGTCGATCCTGCGCGGGCGGGCAGTAGTTGTACTCGTCGCCGACGTCGCCGACGTCCTCGAGCGCGGCGACGCCGCGATAGATCTCGCCTGTCGCGACGTCGGTCACGTCGAACGTGCCGTCCGCCGTCGCCGAGATCCGAAACCGCTCATTTTCGGCCGTATTCCCCCCATCGGTGCCTGGCACCTCGCGGGGGGAGGGCGCGACCGCGAAGTCGAACACGGTGTAGCCGCACGGCGGCATCGACGGCGCCCACCAGGCGACGTGGACGCGGCGGACGTTGAGCGCCCACGGCGTCTCGTACCGGCTCATCTCGTGATGCACGGCGTCGCGCTCGTCGAGGATCTGGAAATCGACGGGCGTCCCGTCGGCGGTCCGGACGCCCGCGATCGTGGAGCCGCGCGGCCAGAACGTCACGGGACGATCGAGGGCGTCCGCGTCCACCGCCCGCCACGGCTCCGCGCTGTCGATCGGCAGATCGATGAACGCCTCGACGACGCGCGAGCGCGCGATCGCGTCGGTGTTCACGACGACCGCGCGGACGACGCCGGCGGGCGGCGCGGGCACGGCATCGGCGATCGCGTCGAGCGCGCCGTCGCAGATCGCCGCGGCCACCTGCCGCGCGCGCGCGAAGCGCGTCATGTTCTCCTCGTGCACCGCGTCGATGCTGCAGCCGCAGATGCTGTCGTGCGGGTGGTTCTGGAGCAGCAGCTTCCACGCGTGGCGCAGCTCGCCCGACGGATAGCGAAACGACGCATCCGCCATCGAGGCGAGCACGGCGAGCGGCTCGGCATACGATTCGAGCAGCGACTGCACCTCCGCGTTCTGCTGCTTGAGATACACGCGGGCCGACAGCACGCCGGGCAGCAGGTTGGCGTAGTCGGTCCCGCTTCGAAGCTCGCCGACAACCGTCTCGAGCTGCGGGTTGGCCGCCTCGACCGCGGCGCGCACGGCCGCGACGTACGCCGGCAGCGTCGAGTGGCGCGCGCGCTGATCGGGCGCCGCGGACAGATGGTCGATGAGCGCCGGGATTGCCGCCTGCGGCTCCACATGATCCACGCCGTTCATCAGGAGCGCCTGGCCGGTGCGCGTGCGCGCCCGCTCGTAGCCGATCTTCTCGGCCGCGCGCGCCATCGCCGCCGCAGGATCGAAGACGAGCCGCGTGGCGTTGCAGTAGCCTTCCGGCGGCAGGTGCATCATCAGCACGCGCGATCCGTCCGGCGCCTCCCACCAGTACTCGGCGTCGCGCCCGCCGAAACCCCGCCACAGAATCGTGTTGTCGAGGCCGATCTGCCGCCAGATCTGCGGCATCTGCGCGACGTGGCCGAACAGATCCGGCAGGTAGCCGACCGGCATCGGCGAGCCGAACTCGCGCGAGATCCGGTTGCCGCGCAAGAGATTCCGGACGATCGCCTCGCCGCTGACGAGGAACTCGTCCGGCATCACGTACCACGGGCCGATCAGGATGCGGCCCGACCGAATCGCCGCGCGCAGCCGCGGCTCCTGCTCGGGCCGCAGCTCCAGGTAGTCCTCGAGCACGATCGTCTGTCCGTCGAGATGAAAGTATTTGTAGCCGGGCTCCTCGTCGAGCAGATCGAGCAGCCGATCGACGAGCGCGACGAGCCGCAGCCGAAACTGCTCGTAGGTGAGATACCACTCGCGGTCCCAGTGCGTGTGCGAGACGACGTGGATGTCCAGCATGCGGAGCGGGCTACCCTTTCACGGCGCCGGCGGTGAGGCCGGCGATGAAGAATCGCTGCAGGAACACGAACGCGGCGACGACCGGCACGAGCGCGATGAAGCTCGCCGCCGCGAGCAGCTGCCAGTCGGTCTCGTACGCGCTCTGGAAGCTGAAGAGGCCGAGCGGCATCGTGAAGCGCTCCTGCGAGTCGAGGAGCACCAGCGCCAGGCAGAACTCCGACCAGTACGCCGCGAGGTTGAAGACCGCGCTCGCGCCGAGGCCGGGCGCGACGATCGGCAGCACGATCGTCCACAGCGTGCGCGCGCGCGACGCGCCGTCGAGGCGCGCCGCCTCGAAGATCGATCGCGGCACCGCGTCGAAGAAATTCTTGAGCACCCAGACCGTGAACGGCACTTGCATCGCGGCGTAGACGAGCACGAGGCCGGCGCGCGTGTCGATCAGCCCGAGCCGCTCGACGAGGGAGTAGATCGGCACGAGGAGGACGACCGGCGAGATCATCTGCACGGCGAGCAGCGCCGCGAGGAGCGGCCGTCGGCCGGCGAACCGCTCGCGCGAGAGCGTATACGCCGCCGGAACGGCGACGGCCATCGTGGCCGCGGCGGCGGCAGAGGCGACGATCGCGCTGTTCCAGAGGTACCACGGCACCTGCGTGCGCGTGAGCGCGAACACGTAGTTCGCAAGCGTCGCGTGCTCGGGAATCCATCGCGGCGGATACTCGTACACGCCCGCCTTGCTCTTGAGCGACAACGACAGCAGCCAGAGCTGCGGCAGCAGGAACACCGCGGCCGCGGCGGCCAGCGCGGCGACGAACCAGACGCGCCTACGCACGCTGCGGCTCCGCGGCGCCGCGCGCCATCAGCCGCCCCGCGATCAACGCGAGCAGCAGGTTGATCGCGAGCATCACGACGGCGGCCGCCGCCGAGCGCGCCGCCTCGAGATCGTAGAAGCCGAGCCGGTACATGAACAGCGAGATCACCTCGGTCCGCCGCGCCGGACCGCCGCCGGTGAGCGGGATGATCAGATCGAACGTGTTGAACGACGCGATCGTGATGAGCACGAGGTTCAGCAGCAGCACGGGCGCGAGCTGCGGGACGAGCAGCCATCGCAGGCGCTGCCACGCGGAGACGCCCTCGAGGTCGGCCGCCTCGTGCAGCTCGCGCGGCACGCGCTGCAGGCCCGCGTAGAGCAGGATCATGCTGAACGCGCAGCCGCGCCACACGTTGGCGACGACGACCGACATCAGCGCGAGCACGGGCGACGAGATGAGCGGCGCCGGGCCGAGCCCGGCGAGCGACAGGTAGTAGTTCACGATCCCCGATCGATTCTCGATGAGGAGGATCTTCCACAGCACGCCGGTGAGGACGCCGGGAATCACCCACGCGCTGACCACCGCGACGCGCGCCGCCAGCGTTCCGGGCGCGCGGCGCCGCCGCGCCGCGTCGATCAGCCACGCGAGCGCGAAGCCGATCGTCAGCTGCAGCGCGACCGATCCGGCGACGAAGATCGCCGTCACCACGATCATCGCGTAGAACGCCGGATCGCTCACGAGCGCTCGATACGACGAAGCGGTATACGCGTAGCTCCCGCCGGCGACCGTGGCGTCGGTCAGCGAGAGACGCACCAGGTCGAGCATCGGATAGACGAGCACGACCGTCACGAGCGCCGCCGCCGGAAGGAGCCACGGCGTCAGCGCGGCATCAGTCCGGCGCGTGCGCCAGAACACGCCGAGCGGAAAGAGCGCCGCGGCGACCGCAGGCAGCCACGCGACGTGATCCGCGCCCGTCCGCATCCGCGCCGCCTTCGTCGTCTGTCGCGTGTACTCGTCGAGGACCGCCGACCACGCGGCGTCGAGCGCCTCCTCCGGCGAACGCTCGCCGGAGACGACGGCGCCGATCGCGAGCTGCAGCTGCTGCGAGATCGCGGGATAGATCGGCACGGTCGGCCGCGCGTGCCCCGACGCGAGCATCTCGCCGAACCGGCGATACCAGACGTCCTCGCTGAAGATCGGGAAGTCGCGGTAGACGCTGCGGCGCACCGGCAGATGCCCGGTCGCCTCGCTGATCCGCGCCGCGTGCGCCGGCGATTCGACGTCGCGGATGAACTCGATCGCCGCCTTCCGGCGCGCGGGATCGCGCGCGAAGACGACCCACACCCAGCCGCCGGTGCCCGTCGACGTCGTGCCGGGGTCGGCGGTCGGAATCGGCGCGATGTCCCACCGCGCGAAGTCGGCGGCGGAGAGGCCGGTCTGCAGATCCTTCAGCTGCCAGTTGCCGCCGAGGAACATCGCCGCGTCGCCGGCGATCGCGGCGCCGGTGAGCTGCTGGTAGTCGTTGTGCCCGAGCACCGATCGCGGCGATGCGCCGCGATCGATCGTCGCGCGGAGGAATGCCAGCAGCCGCAGCATCGCGCGCCGGTTCGCGCCCTCGCCGAAGGTCGGCCGGCCGGCGCGATCGACGAGCTCGCCGCCCTGCGCCCAGAACATCGCGAGGTGGTCGAAGACGGTCGCCTCCCATCGCCCGGCGTTGTAGAGATATCCGGCCATGCGGCGCTCGCGCGCAACGCGGCTCGCCACGTCGAGCAGCTCGTCCCACGTGCGCGGCGGCGCCGGGATCAAATCCCTGCGGTAGAAGAGCACGCGGCAGTCGGTTTCGTGCCACATGCCGAGAATGCGGCCCGTGGGATCGGTGAGCGTGTCGATGGTGAACGGCAGAAAATCGCGGCGATCGTCGAGCGGCCAGTCGTCGTCGAGCGGCTGCACGTCGCCGGCGAGCAGCGGCAGCCAGAAGCTGTCGATCGAGGCGACGTCGGGAAGCCGTCCGGCCGCCGCCGCGAGCTGGAGCTTCGCCTTGTGCAGCTCGAGCGCCGGCATCACGGAGACGCGCAGCTGCACGTCCGGATGAGCGCCCGCCCAGTCGTCGAACACGCTCGCGAAGACGTCCGCAATCGCCGGACGCGCCGCCAGGTGGGAATAGTCCTGCTGCGCCCAGACGCTGAGCGTCGTCGGCGCGTCTGGCCGCCCGACGCGGACCGGCGTCACGAGGGCCTGCTCGGCGGCGTCGACGGCGCCGACCACCATCGCGGCGAGCGCGAGAGCACATCGCAGTCGGCGCACGGCAGAAATTATACTGACGCCCATGAAAACGTTCAGACCGTGTCTCGCCGAGTTCCTCGGCACCTTCTATCTCTGCTTCCCGGGAATCGCAGCGATTCTCGCGACGGCCAAAGGCTTCGAGCCCGGCGCGGCGCTCCTAATCATCGCGCTCGCGCACGGACTGGGCCTCAGCCTCGCCGTGAGCAACTTCGGCGGCGTGTCGGGTGCTCACGTCAACCCGGCGATCACGTGCGGCTTCCTGGTGACGGGCCGCATCACGCCGGGGCTGGCGGTCGCCTACATCGTGTCGCAGCTGGTGGGCGCGACGACGGCGGCGGGCGTCTGCCGCGTCATCTTTCCCGCCGACGTCGTCGCGGCGACGACGCTCGGGCTGCCGCTGCCGGCGGCATGGGCATCGACCGGCGTGGTGGTGATCACCGAATTCGTTCTGACGTATCTGCTCGCGACGTCCGTGTTCGGCACGGCGGTGGACGAGCGAGGCAGGAACGTCAAGATCGGAGGATTCGGAATCGGCCTCACCGTGGCGTTCGACATCTTCGCGGGCGGAGGCATTACCGGCGCGTCGATGAATCCGGCGCGGTCATTCGGCCCCGCGCTCGAGATGATGCACTGGCAGTGGCACTGGGCGTACTGGATCGCGCCGATTGCGGGCGCGTGCGCGGCCGCGCTGGTGTACGAGCACGCGCTGCTCGAGCCGACGCGACCCGACCTGGACGAGCCGCGCGCGATGCGACGGTAGGACGGGGTCAGGTAGGTCGGGTGGGTCAGGTGGGTCACGAAGGACACAGAGGCGATCTCTGTGACCCACCCGACCCACCAGACCTACTCGACCTACGGGTTACTTACACCCCGGCAGCTGCGGCGCCGACAAATGCGGCAGCACCGTCGTGTCCGGATAGCTGTACGCGCCGCCGAGCGCGCTTGACGGCGACTCGAACTGGAACCACTGCAGCAGCGCCTCGTTCTGCGGGTGGTACGTGAACCCGTTCATCGTCATCGGGAACGTCGCGTTCGGCAGCCCTTCGATGACGTCGCCGGTCTCGAGCACGTGATCGCAGAGCGTGTTCGGCGCGAGCCACCACGGCGTCAGGTTGTGGATCCCGTCGCTGACGACGAACGGATCGTTGTACGCCTCGGCGATCTCGTGGCTGAGCGCGGTGACGTCCGTGAACGCATCGCCGAAGAGTCCCTGCGAAATCCAGCTCGAGTAGTTCACCACATAGCGCTTCTCAGGCTTCTTCTTCCCGGCGTCGCCCGGCTCGAAGTCGTACGAGTGGAAGCCGAGCACGCAGCAGTTGTTGGGATCGCCGTTGAAGAAGAGATACGTGTTCGGGAAGAGGAAGGTCGACAGATCCTTCGTCGTGATGTCGCCGGCGTTCTCGGCGGCGCCGATCGGCGTCGTCGTGTCGCTGGCGACCGCCGGGAAGAGCGCGTTGATGAACGTATTGATGTCCACGAGAATGAAGCGGCAGCAGGTGCCGTCCGCGTTCAGCGAGAACACATACGTGCCGCGCTTGAGGATCATCCGGCGCGGCGCCTTCACCGACGGCGCGAGGCGCGTGTGCCAGTCGGCCTTCGCCTGGTTGAAGTACTCCGCGCGCTGCACGGCGTCGGTGAACTGCGTCGGCGTGGTGCTGCTCGAGTAGGTCGCGTTCTGGAACACGGGCGAGTTCAGAACCGGCTGCACGAACGCCGTCGGATCGGACACGAGCGGCTTGCCGGCGGAAGTGAAGCGCGGCGAACCGTCGGCCTCGCGAAGATCGACGATCACGGGCACGATCGGCGCGTTGACCGTCGTCGTCCCGCCGAGCTGCGGCGGGTTGCCGATGGTGTTGAAAAACCATTCGTGCTTCACGTTGCCGTCGCTGTCGAAGCCGTCCGCGAAGTAGTGGCCGTTGAAGTTGACGAGTGAATCGATGTCGGGAATGCCGAAGCGGACGTGCGCCTGGCCGTTCTGATGGCCGTGAGGCGCGACGGTCGTCATTTTCTTGCCCGCCGTCTGCAGATTGGCGAGCGATGGCAGTTGATCAGGCTCCTGCGCGGAGGCCGAGCCGACGAACCCGAGCGAAGCGGCGAGACACACGGCGACTGCTGCGGGCGCGACGCGTACGCGAAACATAGGGAACCCCCTCTTATGGAGATGGATGAGGGGAGATCATAAGCTGACGGCGGGCGGCGGCGTCAACCGCTTTTTCGGCGTTTTTCAGCCGAACATTCTCCACGAGCGCGTCAGGTAGTCGCCCATGGTCAGCGCAACCAGAATTCCGAACCAGAAAATGCTGCCGAGGACGACGGCCCACGTCAGGCGGGTGCTGTATTTCACGTGCATGAAGAAAAGGATGACTATTGTCGCCTTGAAGGCAGCGATCGCGAGCGCGGCGATGGCGTTCAGCCGGCCGAGGTCGAAAAATGCAATCTGCACGGTGAGGTACGTGCAGAACATCAGGATCGCGAAAATCGTGTAGTAGACGCGCTTGGGCAGAATGTGTGCAGCCATCAGTGTCCGCGCCCGCCGAGCAGATACAACAGCGGAAACAAGAAGATCCACACGATGTCGACGAAGTGCCAGTAGAGGCCGGCGATCTCGATCGGGCTGTAGTACTCCGCCGTGATCGTGCCCTTCCACGTCCATCCGAGCATGAACAGCATGATCCCGAACCCGATGATCATGTGGAGCGCGTGGAGGCCCGTCATCAGGAAATACAGCGAGAAGAAAATCTGCGCGTGCGCCGCGAGCTGCGGCTCCTCGAAGTGAAACGACGCGCCGGGCACGTGATGCTCGACGAACTTCGAGTAGTACTCGACGCCCTTGATGCCGAGGAACACGCTGCCGAGGGCCATCGTCGCGATCAGGAAGATCATGATCAGCTTGCGCTGGCCGAGCTGCGCCGCGTGAACGGCGAGCGCCATCGTCAGGCTGCTCGTGATCAGGACGGCGGTGTTGATGGTGCCGAGCGTGATGTCGAGCGTGTGGCTCGCCGCCGCGAACGCCTCGGGATACAGCGTCCGATAGACCGTGTAGACCATGAACAGGCCGCCGAAGAAGAGCACTTCGGTGACGAGGAACACCCACATGCCGAGCGTCGTCGCTTCGGTCTGCTGCTCGAGGCTGTCGAAGTGGTGCGCGAGCCCGGGGACGTGCGGGTGATGCGCGGCTTCAGGCGACATGGCCCTCCACCGGCGCGTGATAGTCGTACGCGTCCCACGTGACGATCGGCGTCTCCGCGAAATTCTCCGTCGGCGGCGGCGACGTCGTCGTCCACTCGAGGCCGACGGCGCCCCACGGGTTCGATCCGGCGAGGCGGCCGTAGCGCAGCGACCACATCAGATACACCATCGGCACGAGATAGCCGACGCCGAGGATCGACGCGCCCGCCGACGACAGCACGTTCAGCACCTGGAAGTCGGGCGGATACGCGTGGTAGCGGCGCGGCATGCCGAGATAGCCGAGCACGAACTGCGGGAAGAACGTCAGGTTGAAGCCGACGAAGATGATGCCGGCGCTCAGCTTCGCGAGCCCCTCGTTGTAGAGGCGCCCGCTGATCTTCGGCCACCAGTAATGCAGGCCGCCGAGATAGCCCATGATCGTGCCGCCGACCATGATGTAGTGGAAGTGCGCGACGATGAAGTAGGTGTCCGTAACATGGACGTCGAGGCCGACCGCCGCGAGGAACAAACCGGTGAGCCCGCCGATCGTGAACAGACCGATGAAGCCGTACGCGTAGAGCATCGGCGTCTCCCACGACACCGCGCCCTTGTACATCGTCGCCGTCCAGTTGAAGACCTTCACCGCGGACGGAATCGCGACGAGGAAGCTGAGGATCGAGAAGATCAGCGCCGAGTAGACCGACTCGCCCGCCACGAACATGTGGTGGCCCCAGACGAGGAAGCCGAGCACGGCGATCGCGAGGCTCGCGAACGCGACGAACGAGTAGCCGAACACCGGCTTGCGGCAGCCGGCCGCCACGAGCTCGCTGACCACGCCCATCGCCGGCAGCACCATGATGTAGACCGCCGGGTGCGAGTAGAACCAGAAGAGATGCTGGAAGAGCACCGGATCGCCGCCGAGGCGCGGATCGAAGAAGCCGAAATGGAAGACGCGCTCGGCCGCGACGAGGAGCACCGTGATCGCGATCACCGGCGTGCCGAGGACGTTGATCAGGCTCGTCGCGTACGTGGACCAGAGGAACAGCGGCATGCGGAACCACGTCAGCCCGGGCGCGCGCATGCGATGGATCGTGACGATGAAGTTCAGCCCGGTGAGAATCGACGAGAAGCCGGTGATGAAGATGCCGAGCGCGGTCGGGACGACATTGGTCGTGGACGACACCGTGCTGAAGGGCGTGTAGAAGGTCCACCCGGTGTCGACGCCGCCGGTGACGAGCGCGTACAGCGTGAACAGCCCGCCGACGACGTAGATGTACCAGCTGAAGAGATTCAGCTTCGGGAACGCGAGATCCTTCGCGCCGATCATGATCGGCACGAGGAAGTTGCCGAGCACCGACGGGATGACGGGGATGAGGAAGAAGAACACCATCATCACGCCGTGCATCGTGAACAGCTTGTTGTAGGTCTCGTCGGTGACGAGATCGCCGGCGGGCGTGGCGAGGTCGAGGCGGATCAGCACCGCCATCGCGCCGCCCACGAAGAAGAAGAGCGTGACGCTCGCGAGATAGAGCAGCGCAATCCGCTTGTGGTCGCGCGTCAGCAGCCACGACTTGATGCCGTAGCCGTCGTTCAGGTAATGCCGCGGCGGAATGAGAACCGTGCTGGTGGCCATGGCTATCGTGTTTGTCCCTGTCCCTGCGCCGGCGCCTTCAGCGATTTCACGTACTCCACGAGCTCGAGCAGCTGCTCCTCGCTCACGATGCCCTGAAACGTCGGCATGATCGGCTGGAAGCCGGATGCGACCTGCGCCGTCGGGTGCAGGATCGACTCGCGGATGTAGGCTTCATCCGCCGTGGCCGTCTCGCCGCTCTGCAGCCGCACGGTCTTGCCGAAGAGCCCGTCGAGCACCGGCCCGCGCCCCTGCGCGTCGGCGCGATGACAGGTGTTGCACGCGAGATCCTGGAACAGCTTCGCGCCGGCGGAGGCGAGCGACCCTTCAGCGGTGCCGCCGCTCAGCCACGCCTGGTATTCGCTCGGATCCATCGCGATCACCTCGCCGGTCATCCCCGAATGGCGCGTGCCGCAGTACTCGGCGCAGAAGAGGCGATAGCGTCCGGGCTTGGTCGCGTTGAACCAGATGGTCACGTAGCGCCCGGGGATCACGTCCGCCTTGATGCGGAACGCCGGGACGAAGAAGTCGTGAATCACGTCCTCGGAGGTGGTGATCAGCTTCACCGCGCGGCCGACCGGCACGTGCAGCTCGTTGATCTCGCGCTGGCCGTCGAGGTGCTGGAACTTCCACATCCACTGCTTGCCGACGACGTAGATGTTCAGCGTCTCGTCCGGCGGGCGCGCCATCGCGAAGTAGACCGACGCGCCCCAGACGAAGATGACCATCGTGATCAGGAACGGGATCACGGTCCAGCCGATCTCGAGCGCCAAGCCGCCGTGAATCTGCGCGCCGACCTGATCGGGCGTGCGGCGATGGAACCGGACGGCGTAGTAGACGATCAGGCCGGCGATGAGCAGCCCGAAGAACCCCGCGACGCCGAGCAGGAAGAAGTACAGCGCGTCCACGCGCGACGCCATCGTCGACGCGGCCTCGGGAAACAGCGGGGTGCCGGTCCACATCAGCGGTTCGTGCGCTCCCGCCGCACCATGACGACGATGAAGGCGCAGAGCGCCAGCACGGTGGCGCCGCCGGCGAGGCGCAGCGCGCGCATCACGACGAAGCCGTAGCGGCCCGTCATCGGATCGTAGTGATAGCAGTAGAGCAGCAGCGCGTCGGCGGCGTTGCCGACGCGGCCCTCCGACGCCTCGACGATCGCGTAGCGAAGATCGCGCGGCCCGTACTCGATGCCGAACAGGTACCGCGCGAGGCGGCCGTCCGGCGTGAGCACGATGACGCCGCTCGGGTGCGCGAACTGCTTCGTGTCGGCGTCCCACGCGTAGCGGAAGCCGGCGGCCTTCGTCAGCCGCTCGATCGACGGCGGATCGCCCGTCAGGAAATGCCACGCGCCGGCGGCGCCGCGTTTCTTGTAGCGCTCGAGGTACGCCGCCTTCTTCGCCGCGGCGCTCGCGGGCGTGTCCGCCGGATTGAAGCTGACCGTGACGATCTCGAAATCCTTCCCGGGATCGAGCGACAGCACGTCGAGCGCGCTCGTCAGGCCGTTGACGACCATCGTGCAGAGCATCGGGCAGTCGAAGTAGGCGAAGACGAGCACGACGGGGCGCGCGCCGAAATAGTCGGCGAGCCGCACCGTGGCGCCGCGCTCGTCGCGGAAGGCGAGGTCGAGCGGAATCCGCTCGCCGATCTTTTGGTCGAATCCGATCTCGCGCAAGGCCGCCGGCAGTCGAGACGATGGCGTGCCCGCTTCTCGCTTGAAGCCGGATCGCGCCGGCGCACCAGTCATCTGCGCGCCGACGCTCGGCGACAAGGACACAAAGGAAAGAACAGAGGACGCAAAGAGAAGAGCAGCATTCAGGTACTTCGACGAGCGCTGGCGACGCCGAGCGATCGCCCCGTCGTCGCCGATAACCGCGGGCCAACGATCCGAATGCATTTCCCTCTGTGTTCCCCTCTGTGTTCCCCTCTGTGTTCCCCTCTGCGTCCTTCGTGGATCCAGCGAAGCCAGCCTCTGTGTCCTTGGCACCATTACGGCCTCGAGGGCAGCCCCTTCTCGAGCGTCTTCTTGATGGCTTCGTCGATCGGAATGCGGACGACGCCCGCGTTCTTGTCCACCCAGCCGTAGGTGGCGAGCGTCTCGTCCTCGCGCGCGCGGAGGTCGGCCAGATCCTGGCGCGGGTCGGTCTGCAGCCGCGGCTCCGGGGGCACGCGATTGCCCTGCGTGGCGGCGAGCGGATACTGCGCCGGCCCCTGCCGCGCCTCGCGGCTGTCGAAGTACTTGAACAGCACCCAGACGGCGAAGTGGATGAAGACGCCGACGACGATCAGCGCGACGCCGAAGGCGAGGATGCCGCGGATGTTGACGTCGCTGTGCTCGTGATGGACGTCCGGATTCGTCGTCGCGTCGGCGCCGGCGTGCGCCGCGTGCGGCTGGTGCAGCTCCGCCATGGCTAGTGCGCCGTCCTCGGCGGCGCCCCGCGCTCGATGATGCGCCCGAGCGCCTCGTCGAACTGCGGATCGTGGATCGGCAGAATCGCGCGCCCGCGCAGCTGGTAGACGAACACCGCGAGCCACAGCGCGCCGATCGTCAGCGGCAGCACGACGTCCATCCAGCTGATCGCGATCCCGCCGGTGTGGAACTCGGGGCCGATCAGCCACCACAAATCGACGAGGCGCACCGCGAGCACCGCCGCCGCCACCTTCACGAGCAGCTCCGGCTGCCGCTTCACGGTCCGCGACAGCAGGACCACGAACGGCGCGGCGAAGTGAAAGAGCATCAGCGCGACGGCGACCGGCCGCCAGCCGGTCTCCATCCGGTGCAGATACCAGGCGATTTCCACGGGGAGATTGCCGGACCAGATGATCAGGTACTGCGAGAACGAGAAGTACGCCCACAGCATGACGAACGCGAGCATCAGGTTGCCGAGATCGTGGAAGTGGGCCGGGACGACGATGCGATCGAGCGGCGCGCGGCGGCTGAGCCAGACGAGCGCGATCGTCAGGAAGGCGAGCGCCGACAGCCCCTGGCCGCCGATGATCAGCACGCCGTAGATGGTGGAGAACCAGTGCGGCTCGAGCGACATCATCCAGTCGAACGACGCGAAGGTGATCGTCACGCCGTAGGCGACGAGGCCGCCGCCGCTCAGCACCTGCATGCGCCGCGCGTAGCGGAAGTCGCCCGTGCGGTCCTGCTCGAGCGACCACGCGTTGAGGAAAAACGAGATCACGTTCCAGACGATGAAGTAGATCGCCGCGCGCGCGAGGAAGAAGGGCGCGTTCAGGTAGACGTGCTTGTGCTGCAGCACCTCGTCGTGCGCGACCAGATCCGCGTTCATCCACGGATACATGCGCGACATGCCGAGCGCAATCGGCAGGAAGAGCAGCGTCAACAGCGGCAGCGCGCGCGAGGCGGCGCCGATCGGCCGCCGGATCAGGACGCCCCAGGCGCCGCCCGAGAGCTGATGGATCATGCCGAGCGCGAGGCAGCCGAGCGTCACGCCGAGCCAGAGCATGTACGCCATCAGGTACGACTGCAGGAACTGCGTCGTGTTCAGGAGCGCGCCGAGGAGCGAGAGCGCCGCGCCGACGCCGCCGGCGAGGAGGCAGCGCTGCTGCAGCCCCTTCAGCTCGGGGATCGCGACGTCGGCGGTCTGCGTGAGGGGCGTCACCGGATCCGGTCCCGTTCCGACGCCGGCACGTCGGCCAGCGTCGCGTGCTCGCTCAGCTGCAGCGCGCGGACGTAGGCGATGATCGCCCAGCGATCCTCGGCGCGAATCTGCGCGGCGTAGTCGGGCATGGCGCCGAAGCCGTTCGTGATGACGTCGAAGAAATGGCCGACGGGCGCGTCGCGCAGCCGGTCCTGATGAAACGACGGCGGATGCCGGTAGCCGCGGCGCACGACCATCCCGTCGCCCTGCCCGGTGCGGCCGTGGCACGGCGAGCAGTAGATGTCGAACCGCTCACGCCCGCGCGCCATCACGCGCGCGTCGATCGCCATCGGAAACACCGCCGCGTCCTTGCCGTCCATCTTGCCCGTGTAGGTCAGCTCGTCGTCGTGCAGATGCCCGCGCGCGACCGTGCCCTCGACGATCGGCCGCGCCGACCGCGAATCCGAGAAGAACGCCGACTCGCGCAGGGGGATGTACTTCGGCTGGTCGTGCATATCCTGGCGGCAGCCCAGCGAGACGACTGCCGCCAGGACCGTCGCTGACAAGGACACAAAGGCTGACGTACGCGTATCCACAAAGGACACAGAGGCAAACACAGAGGAGGACACAGAGGAAAGTGCGCGTAAGACGGAGAACCAGATCTCACGCCCACGACCGCAGCGACGAAACTTTTGTCGATCCCGGCTCACCGTTACGCCCCTCTGTGCCTCTGTGGCTTTTCCTCTGCGCCCTTCGTGGATACGCCGTGATCCAGCCTCTGTGTCCTCGACGCCGGCCCGCGTCCGCGTGTCCGCCTAGTCGGCGACGGTACTGACTTCGCGGGGACTCAATGTCTCCAAAAACCGCCGAGTACGCTCGATGTCGAACATCGGGTCCCGCGCCTCCACACAGAGAAAGAATCGGTTGCGGCTGGCGAGCGCGAAGCGCGGCACGTTGAATACCGGGTGGTACGGCTGCGGCAGGCCGTTCAGCGCGAGCATGCCGAGGACCGCCGACAGCGCCGCGACCAGAATCGTGCACTCGAACGTCACCGGGATGAACGCCGGCCAGCTGTGGAACGGCTTGCCGCCGATGTTCAGCGGGTACGCGACCACCTGCGTCCAGTACTCCAGCGCATAGCCGCCGAGGCAGCCGACGATGCCGCCGATCAGCACGATGAGCGGCAGCCGCGTGTGCTCGGCGCCCATCGCCTCGGTCAGCTCCTCGATCGGGAACGGCGAGTAGGCGTCCATGCACCGATAGCCTTCGCGGTGCGCGCGCTCGGTGGCCGCGACGAGCGACGCCGGGTCGTCGAACTCCGCCATCAACCCGTAGACCGTCGGCGGCGTCTTCATTCGTCGCTCACCTTCGCTTCAGGCAGCAGCGTGCGGATCTCGAAGATCGAGATCGCCGGCAGGAAGCGCAGGAACAGGAACAGCAGCGAGACGAACAGCCCGATCGTGCCGAACAGCGTCGACCAGTCCCAGAAGGTCGGCGCGAAGCGTCCCCACGACGAGGTGAGGAAGTCGCGGTGGAGGCTGATCACGATGATGACGAACCGCTCGAGCCACATGCCGACGTTGACGATCAGCGAGATCACGAACAGCGTCGGCACGCTCGTGCGAACCCGCTTGAACCACAGCAGCTGCGGGATCACCACGTTGCACAGGATCAGCATCCAGTAGTAGACGGCGTACGGGCCGAACATCCGGTTCATCGGCACGAAGCCCTCGTACTTGTCGCCGCTGTACCACGCGATGAACGCCTCGGTCGAGTAGCCGTACGCGACGATGAGCCCCGTCACCAGCATCACCTTCGCCATGTTCTGCAGATGGCGCATCGTGATGAAGTCCTCGAGGTTGTAGACGGCGCGGATCGGAATCGCGAGCGTCAACACCATCGCGAAGCCCGAGTAGATCGCGCCGGCGACGAAGTACGGCGGGAAGATCGTCGTGTGCCAGCCGGGCACGATCCCGACCGCGAAGTCGAAGCTGACGACGGTGTGCACCGAGACGACGAGCGGCGTGGCGAGCCCCGCGAGCAGCAGGTACGCCGTGTCGTAGCGGTGCCAGTGGCGCGCCGACCCGCGCCATCCCATCGCGAGCATGCCGTACACGACGCGCCCGGCGCGCGACTGCGACCTGTCGCGCAGCGTCGCGAGATCCGGAATGAGGCCGACGTACCAGAACAGCGCCGACACGGTCGCGTAGGTCGAGACCGCGAACACGTCCCAGATCAGCGGGCTCCTGAACTGCGGCCACAGGCTCATCGAGTTCGGGTACGGGAACAGCCAGTAGGCGAGCCATGGCCGCCCGGTGTGGAACAGCGGGAAGATGCCGGCGCACGCGACGGCGAAGAGCGTCATCGCCTCCGCGAAGCGGTTGATCGACGTGCGCCACGTCTGCTTCAGCAGCAGCAGAATCGCCGAGATCAGCGTGCCCGCGTGGCCGATGCCGATCCACCAGACGAAGTTCGTGATGTCGAACGCCCAGCCGACCGGAATGTTGTTGCCCCAGATCCCGATCCCCTTGAACACGAGGTAGGTGAGCGAGACGAACAGGAGGAGCGTGAACGCGCCGGCCACCACGAAGCCGGCGTACCAGCCGAGCGGCGTTCGTCGCGTCAGAACGATCGCGCTGATCTTGTCGGTGACCGTGCCGAAGGTGTGCCCCGGCGCGATCACCGGCGGCGTCCCGGCCCCGACGTACGCGCGGTTCGGATCGTCGACCGGCTGCAGGCTCTCGGCCACTATTCACCCAGCTCCGGGTTCACGTTCCGCACCGCCGCGAGATACGTCGTCCGCGGCCGCGTGTTGAGCTCGCCGACGAGCGCGTAGTTCCGCTCCTCGGCCTGCAGCTTCGCGACGCGGCTGTTCGGATCGTTCAGGTTGCCGAAGACGATCGCGTCCGCCGGGCACGCCTGCTGGCACGCCGGCTGGATCTCGCCGTCCGCAACCAGGCGGCTCTCGCGCTCCGAGTCGATCTTCGCCTTGTTGATCCGCTGCACGCAGTACGTGCACTTCTCCATCACGCCGCGGCTGCGGACGCTGACGTCGGGATTGCGTCCGAGCTTGAAGCTCGGCGTGTTCCAGTCCTGATAGAGGAGGAAGTTGAAGCGGCGAACTTTGTAGGGGCAGTTGTCCGAGCAGTAGCGCGTGCCGACGCAGCGGTTGTACACCATGTCGTTCAGCCCTTCGTGGCTGTGCGACGTGGCGCCGACAGGGCAGACGACCTCGCACGGCGCGTTCTCGCACTGCATGCACGGCACCGGCTGGAAGTACGTCTCGGGGTTGTCCGCGGGCCCGCGGTAATACGTGTCGACGCGGATCCAGTGCATCTCGCGCCCGGCCAGCACCTGGTCCTTGCCGACCACCGGAATGTTGTTCTCCGACTGGCAGCCGACGATGCACGCGTTGCAGCCGATGCAGGCGTTGACGTCGATCGCCATCCCCCACTTGTAGCCTTCGTACGGGAAGTTCGGGTACAGCGTGATGGTGCGCGGCGGCGTCTCGTCGCCCTCGTGAATCGTTTTCGGGTCGCGCACGAACTCGTCGCGCGTCACCGCGCGCACCATGCGGCGCCCTTCCATCAGGTGGTGATACTGCGTGACCGCGAGCGAGAAGCGCTCGCCGGTGAGCGTCATCGACGCGCCCGCCGCGAACGCAGGCGCGTCCGCAGTGCGGATGGCGTTCGCGTCGAAGCCGGCGCCGAGCGCAAGCCTGCCCGCGCGCGTGCGGCCGTAGCCGACATGGACCGTCGCGCAGTCGTCCGCATGGCCGACGACGGCGAAGAGCGGCCCGCGAATCGTGCGGCCGCCGTGCGACAGCTCGACGATCTCGGTGATCACCTGGCCGTGCTCGCCGCCCTGGAACGCCGGCGACTCCGCTCCGCGCAGCTTCGCCGCCGTCGCGGGGCTGACGATCACCGCGTTGTCCCACGTCAGCTTCGTGATCGGCTTCGGCAGCTCCTGCAGCCAACCGTTGTTCGCGAACCTTCCGTCGAGCACGGAGGGGTCGAGACGGAAACACACCTCGATTGCGGATTGCGGACTGCTGACTGCCGACTGATTCGGGACTGCGGCCGTCACCGTCTTCGGCGCGAACGCCGTGTCCGGCACGACGCCGTCGTGCAGCCACTTGCGCCAGGCGCGATCGTCTTTGTCGACCTTCCAGAACTCGCGGATCAGATCGTGCGGCGAGCGCTCCGGCCGCTCGCTCATCGCCGCGAGCACCTCGTGCGCCGACTTGCCGCCGTAGAGCGGCGCGATGAGCGGCTGCACGATCGAGACGGTGCCGTCGTGGGCGCGCGCATCGCTCCACGCCTCGAGGAAGTGCGCCTCCGGCACGTGCCAGTGGCACAGCGCCGACGTCTCGTCGTCGAACATGCCGAGATGCACGCGCAGCTGCGCCTTGCCGAGCGCATCGGCGAACTTCAAATCCGCCGGCGCGGTGTAGACGGGATTGCCGCCGACGATCACGAGCAGATCGACCTTGCCGCCGTCGAGATCGGCGACGAGATCGCGCAGCGAGGCCATCTGATCGACGGGCTCGGCCTCCGCCGTCTGCGTGTAGATCACGGTCGGTCCGACGTTGCCGAGCGACTGGTTCATCGCGTGCGCGAGCGCGTGAACGATCGGCGGCTGGCCGTCGCCGGCGATCACGAGCGAGCGGCCGCGGTGCGCCTGCAGATCTTTCGCGACGGCGTCGAGGAATTTCGCTTCCCCCTCTGTGAACTCTGTGAACCCACCCGACCCACCCGACCCACCCGACCCACCCGACCTTGCTCCCGCGATCCGCCGCGCGGCGCTCTCGATCCTGCCCGGCCGCATCGGCAGCCGGTGATCGGCGCGGGAGCCGGTGGAGGTGGGCATCGACTCGATCGCGTAGAGGCGGTTCATGCGATCGGCCCGCTCGGGACGCCGGCGCGCGGCGAAGTCGCGCGCGTAGCGCAGCGATCCCGGTCCGGAGGCGAGGAAGTCGGCATCGAGCGCGAGGATCACGTCCGCGTTCTCGAGACGGTACTGCGCGTCGACGAATTGCCCGAACGCGAGCTTCGATCCGACGCGCGCCGCGTCGCCGCTCGCCGGATCCCACTGGTGCCATTTCGCCGACGGGAAGCGCTGCAGGACGTCGCGGATCTGCGACGCGAGCGTCGGCGAGTTGACCGACTCGGTGAGGATGCGGATGCCGGCGCCTCTGAGCGGACGCTGCGCGGTGAGCGCGGCGCTCGTCGCACCGAGGAACGCCGACCACGGTCGAATCTCGCCGAGGTTGGTCAGCGTCTGCGAGCGATCGGGATCGTAGAGGCCGAGAATCGCCGCCTGCGCGTATATGTCGCTCGCGCCGAGGCTGCTCGGATGCTGCGGGTTCCCTTCGACCTTGGTCGGGCGGCCTTCATGGCTCTCGACGAGCAGCCCGGCGGCGACGCCGCCAATCGCCATCGCGGTCGCGTAGAAGAGCGGCCGCCCCGGCACGAGCTCCTCGGGCTGCCGCACGTAGGGCACGATGCGCTCGGCCGGCTGCCGCGTGCAGGCGGAGGCGCCGGCGAGCGCGAGCGACGCGCCCATTAACTTGAGGAACGTGCGGCGCGCGACGGGATCGGCGACCTGCTCGATCGTCGGCAGCAGGGAAGGAAACTCGTTCTGGAGATGCTGCTGGAACGCGGGATCGTCGAGCTGCTCCTCGAGCGTCCGCCAGAAGCGGCTTCGCTCGCTCTTCCAATCCCCAACCCCCAATCCCCAATCCCCCTTCATCGGTGGCACGTCGAGCAGCTCGTGAGCTTCTGAATCTGGTACTCCGCGACCAGACGAGTGCCGAGCTCGAGCTGCTCGCTCGTCGACGGCGCCGCGTAGTCGACGCGGAAGACCGCCTCGCGCGGGCGCACGTAGCGCTCGGGGTTGCGATGGCAGTCGAGGCACCACTCCATCTGCAGCGACTTCTCCTGCATCATCAGCGGCATGCGATCGACCTGGCCGTGGCACGTCGTGCAGCCGACGCCCTTCGACACGTGGATGCTGTGGTTGAAGTAGACGAAGTCCGGCAGGTCGTGGACGCGCGTCCACTGAATCGATCGGCCGCTGCGAAAGCTCTCGCGCACCGGCTCGAGGAACGGGCTGCCGGCGAAGATCTGCGAGTGGCAGTTCATGCACGTCTTGGTCGGCGGGATGCCCGCGAACGAGGATTCCTCCACCGACGTGTGGCAGTAGCGGCAGTCGATGCCGTTGCCGGCCACGTGGCGCTCGTGGCTGAACTGAATCGGCTGCTCGCGCGCGACGCTCGCCTCGGTGATCCAGGGCGAGCGGTTGACGGCGTCGAAGAGCCAGCCGAGCGCGGCGATGAAGAAAACCGCGCCGAAGATGCTGACCCGAGCAATCGTGTTGGCGCTGCGGTGAAAGATCTGCGACATCGTCGATACGGGACGAGACGACAAGCGCGTCACGTCGAACAGGAAGTCGACGTGGACACGCGCTGCCGGCCGACGAACCGTTCGAGCTTACTGCGACTTCCGCGTCCCGCGGTCGTTTTATTTTGTGAAACTTTTCACGTTGTTGTCAAAGCGAGAGGTGGGTGACGCAAATCGCGACGCTCGCCGCTAGCCGCCGGGCTTCGCCGCCGGCGGATCGGGCGCTTTCTCAAAGGTGTACGCGCGCCCCATCGCGTACTTCTCGAACCACTCGAGCTCGGCGTTCGCCTTGAAGAGTTGGTGCCGCACGTCACCCCACTGGTGCCCTTCGCGCGGCGCGACATAGAGCCGCGTCGGCACGTTCTGGCTCCTGAGCGCGCGGTACATCTCGATCGCCTGCGCCATCGGCACGCGCGCGTCGTTCTCGCCCGCGAAGAGCAACGTCGGCGTCTTCACCTTCGAGACGTCTTTGACAGGTGAGTTCGACCAGAACTGATCGATCGACGCGCCCGCCTGCCACGGCGTGCCGCTGAACCAGGTGCGCCGGAACACCGTGCTGTCGGTCTGCGCCCACAGCGACGCCCAGTCGGCGACGCCCGCGCCCGCCGACGCCGCCTTGAAGCGACTGGTGGTCGAGACGAGCTTCATCGCCAGCGTTCCGCCCGCGCTCCATCCCATCGCCACCAGGCGATCCGGATCCGCGACGCCCATCTGCACGAGATGATCGATCCCCGCGAGCACGTCGGTCGTCATGTTGTGGAAGTAACCGTTGACGACGTCGCGGAAGAACGCGTTGCCGTAGCCGAGGCTGCCGCGATAGTTCGGGCGCAGCACGGCGTAGCCTTTCGCGGCGAGCACCGGAAAGTAATTCAGCAGCAGGCCCGCGCCCGCGCCGAACTTGTCGGACTCCATCGGGCCGGGGTGCATCTGGACGACGAGCGGATACCGTTTGCCCGCCTCGTAGCCGACCGGATAGAAGAGGATCCCTTCGATCGGGGCGCCGTCGGCGCCCTTCCACTCGATCTTTTCCTGGCGCGGGAGCGCGACGTCCCTGTCGAGCGCGTCGAAGAGGCCGGTGACGCGCGACGGCGCGGCCGTGCCGCCGCCGAGCGGCAGCGTCCAGACGTCGCCGAAGCGCGTCGGCTCGTCGAGCTGGAACACGAGCGCATGCGCGCTCGCGACGAGCGACCACGTCGGCGGGATGAAATGCCGGCCGTCGGTCAGCTGCCGCGTGCGTCCCGATCGCGCGTCGATCTCGAAGAACTCGCTGTGCACGCCCATGTTGACGGCGGCGACGATCGATCGGCCGTCGGGCGCCCACGTGGCGCCGTCGATCGCGTAGCGGAAATCGGGCACGAGCGCGCGCGGCGCGCCGCCGCTCGCGGGCACGACGAACAACGCGTTCTGATAGTACGGCTCGAGCCGCTCGTTGACGTCGGCGAGGAAGAGCAGCTGCGAGTTGTCGGGCGAGAGCTCGACGTTCGTCTCGTGCGCGTCGTTCTTCGTCACCGCGCGAGCGTGCGCGCCGCTCGCGTCCATCAGCCACACCTCGCTCTGTCCCGTGTCGCCCTCGCGCGGCGACGGCGCGCGCGCCATCGCCAGCTGCGTGCCGTCCGCTGACAGCGTGTACTCGAGCACGGAGAGATCGCCGGTGGTGATCTGCGTCTCCGCCCCCGACGCGACGGCGATCTTCCACAGATGCCGCTGCTTGAAATTCTCGTCGAACGCGTACACATCGTCGCGCACGCGATCGCGATCGCGTTCGTCGCTCGTGCGCGGATCGCCGGCGACGAAGTAGACGGCCGCGCCGTCGGGCGACCACGTCGGCGCGCTGACCGACGTCGAATGCTTCGTGAGCGCGCGCGCCTCGCCGCCGTCGGCCGGCATCAGCAGGAACTGGCCGTCGCGCGCGAAGAGGAGCGTCTTGCCGTCGGGCGACCAGCGCACGACCGGGATGTCGCCGCTCTCGGTGAACGTCAGCTGCTGCGGCGCGCCGCCGCCGACCGGCTGCCGCCACAAATGGACGACGAGTCGATTGGATTTCCAGTCGGTGGTCGACGTGAAGTACGCGACGGTCTTTCCGTCGGGCGAGAGCTGGGGGCCGAAGAGACGCGAGAGCTGCGCGACGTCGACGAGCGTGAGGGACCGTTTGGCTTGCGCGGACAGGCCGGGCAGGGCAGGCAGGCCTTGCAGGCCGGGCAGGGCAGGCAGGCCTGGCAGGCCGGGCCGGTCACAAAGGACACAAAGGAAGACCGCGAGGACGCGAGCTATCGAACGCGTCCGACCCGCCTGGCCCGCCCGACCTGCCTGACCTGCGCGACTCACGTATCTCTTATCGGTCCTGATCCGTCGTCGGCTTCACGTCCCTCTTTTCTTCGCCCGGCGCCTTCTCCCACGTGTAGGGGCGCTTCGTGGCGTACTTCTCGAACCACTCGATTTCGACGTTCGCCTTGAACAGCTGATGGCGCAGCTCGCCCCAGCCGTGCGGCTCGCGGGGCGCGACGTAGAGATGCGTCGGGATGCCGTTCGATTTCAGCGCGCGGTACATCTCGATCGACTGCGGCATCGGCACGCGCGGATCGCGCTCGCCGACGAAGAAGATCGTCGGCGTCTTCACCTTCGCGACGTCCTTGAGCGGCGAGTTGTTCCAGTAGACGTCGATCGGCGCGTTCGCCTGCCACGGCGTGCCGCCGAACCACGGCGTCCGGAACGCGCGGATGTCGCTCTGCGCGTACATCGAGACCCACTGCGCCGCGCCGGCGCCCGACGCCGCCGCCTTGAAGCGATCGGTGAAGGTGATGATCTTGTTCGTCATGTGGCCGCCGCCGCTCCATCCCATCTTCACCATGCGAGCGGGGTCGGCGATGCCGCGCTTCACGAGCTCGTCGACGCCGGTCATCACGTCGAGGTGCGCGTTCTGAAAATAGTGGCCGACCATGTCGCGCAGGAACGCGTCGCCGTAGCCCGTGCTGCCGCGATAGTTCGGCTGCAGGCTCACGTAGCCCTTGCCCGCCAGCACCTGGATCTCGTAGGTCGTCGATCCGAGGTTGTATTTGTCGGCCGCCTGCGGGCCGCCGTGCGTCATCACCGCGAGCGGATACGCCTGCCCGCGCTGGTAGTCGATCGGGTAGGTGACGATGCCCTCGACAATGGCGCCGTCGGCGCCCTTCCACTGAATCACTTCCTGCGCGCCGAGCTTGAAGTCGCGCGCGAGGTAGTCGAAGACGTGGGTGACCTGCGCCGGCGCCCCGTCGCCTGCCGCCATCGTCCACACCTCGCCTCCGCTCTTCGAGTCGCTGATCGTCATCGCGAGGCGATCGCCCGATCGCGACAGGCCGCCGATGCCGTGCTTGCCGTCGGTCAGCTGCCGCGGCTTGCCGCCGGCGGCCGGCACCACGAACAGCTCTTCGTGCGCGCCGAGGTTCACGAGCATGTAAATCGATCGTCCGTCCTTCGACCAGACGGCGCGATCGACGTCGAGCGGCTCGGTCTCGCCCGCGAGCACGCGCGACGCGCCGCCGGACGCGGGCACGACGAAGAGACGGCCGTTGTAGTAGGTGTCGAACTTCGCGTTCGCCTGCGAGATGAACAGCACCTGCGAGCCGTCGGGCGAGATCGCCGCGTTGCCTTCCTGGACGCCGTTCTTCGTCAGCTGCACGGCGCTCGATCCGTCGGCGTTCGCGGCCCACACTTCGCTCTGGTCGCCCGAGCCGAGGAGCGGCGTCGGCGCGCGCAGGTAGGCGATCTTCCGCCCGTCGTCGGACAGGTCGTAATCGGTGACGGAGAAGTCGCCGTCGGTGATCCGTGTTTCGCTCTTCGACGCGACGTTCACTTTCCAGACGTGCGTGTGCTTGTAGTTCTCGTCGTACGCGAAGACGTCGTCTTTCAGGCGATCGCGCGCCTTTTCGTCGGCCGTCTTCGGCTCGGCGGCCTTGAAGTAGATCGCGGCGCCGTCGGGGGTCCACGTGATGTCGGAGACCGCCGTCGCGTGCGACGTCAGCTGCTGCGCCTCGCCGCCGTCGGCGGGCAGGAGATAGATCTGCGCGCCCTCGTTGTCGCCGCGCTTGGCGGTGAAGGCGATCGTCTTGCCGTCGGGCGACCAGCGCGGGGCGTTCTCGCCGTCGGCGCCGCTCGTCAGCTGGACCGGCTCGCCGCCCCCGACGCGCGCGCGCCAGACGTGCGAGACGCGCTTGTCGGCCTTCCAGTCGGCATCGGCGCGGGTGTAGACGAGGTCGCGGCCGTCGGGCGAGAGCTGGGGATCGGCCAGCCGCGGGACGTTGAGCAGATCGACGATCCCCATCGGCCGCGGCGACTGCGCGCGCACGGCGGCGGCGAGCGTCAGAATGGCGAGAAAAACGGCGTACGGAAAGCGTCGACGGGCTCTGGTCATGTGAGATATTAGACCTGAATCGAGGAGCGTCCGGATGAAGCTTTTCACCGCGGCTGTGGTGCTGACCATCGCGGGGCTCGCCGCGCCGGCGCGCGCGCAGGCGCCGCTCGCCGCGGCGACCGAGGGCGATTTCATCGCGCGCGATTTCCGGTTCGCCAGCGGCGAGACGCTGCCTTCGCTCAAGCTTCATTACCGGACGCTCGGCGCCGCGCGGCGCGACGCATCGGGCACGGTCCGCAACGCGGTGATGATCCTGCACGGCACCGGCGGCAGCGGCGCGGGATTCCTGTCGCGCACCTTCGGCGGCGAGCTGTTCGGCCCGGGACAGCTGCTCGACGCGGCGAAATACTTCATCATCCTGCCCGACGGCATCGGGCACGGGCGCTCGAGCAAGCCGAGCGACGGCCTTCACGCGCGCTTCCCGAAATACACCTACGACGACATGGTGCGCGCGCAGCACGAGATGCTCGCCGAGGGCCTCGGCGTGAACCATCTGCGGCTCGTGATGGGGACGTCGATGGGCGCGATGCACTGCTGGGTGTGGGGTGAGATGTATCCGGACTTCGTCGACGGCCTCGTGCCGCTCGCGAGCGCGCCCGTGCAGATCGCGGGGCGCAACCGCGTCATGCGCACGATGATCATGGACGCCATCACCCGCGATCCGGCGTGGAAGGGCGGCGAGTACACGGCGCAGCCGCACGACGGCCTCGTCTCGGCCGTCAACATCCTGATGATGATGACGAGCAGCCCGCTGCAGTGGCACAAGACCGCGCCGACGCGCGACGCGGCGGACGCGTGGTACGAGGAGCAGATCAAGAGCCGCGTCGCCTCGACCGACGCGAACGACATGCTGTACCAGTACAACGCGTCGCGCGAGTACGATCCATCGCCGAACCTCGAGCGGATCACGGCGCCGCTTCTCGCGATCAATTCGGCCGACGATGTCGTGAATCCGCCGGAGCTGGGGATCATGGAGAAGCTGATGCCGCGCGTGACGCGCGGACGCTACGTCCTGATTCCCACGAGCGATCGCACGCGCGGCCACGGCACGCACTCGCTCCCCGCGGTGTGGGGGAAATATCTCGAGGAGTTTCTCGCGCAGCTGGCCCCGGTGACGACGAGCGACGCAATCAAGAATCAGGAATGAGCGATCGAAAGTACCGGCAGCGCGGCTATCAGGACGAGCCCAAGGGCCCGCGCGGCCCGCAGGGTCCGAAAGCGCCGCGGCCGCCGCAGGAGCGCGCGCCGGGACGCGTGCTGCAGGACGAGCGCGGGCCGAAGACGCCCAACCTGATGGGCATGCACGAGGTCTTCAAGTGCGCGCGCTGCGGCAACAAGCTGCCGCTCCCGGTCCAGCTCGACAGCCGCTGCGCGCGCTGCGGCGTCGATCTCCACGCGTGCATCCAGTGTGTCTCGTTCGACACGAGCGCGCGGTGGGAGTGCACGCAGAGCTCGAAGCTGCCGATGCGCATCGCGCCGAAGGACGAGCGCAATGTCTGCCCGATGTTCGCCCCGCGCACGACGATCGAGCGCCAGACGGGAAGCCCGAGCGCGGCCTCCGGCGGCGACACCACGGCGGGCCCCAGCACCAGCGCGCGCAAGGCGTTCGACGATCTGTTCAAGTGACGCGTCGGGGCTGGGGGCTTGGGGCTGGGGCTAGCCGTTTTCGACAGCAGCTAGCCCCTAGCCCCGAGCGCCTGCCCCCCGCCATAATCAGATCGATGGCTCTCCTTGCCCCCGCCGATCAGGACAAGCTTCGCGAATCGTTCTCCGCCATGTCGTCGCCGGTGCGCCTCCTCTTCTTCACCCAGGCGCTCGGCTGCGAGACCTGTCTCCAGACGCGGCAGATCCTCGACGAGCTGCCGGCGCTCTCGGACAAGATCGCGATCGAAGAGGTGAACTTCGTCCTCGAGAAAGAGAAGGCGGCGCAGTACGGCATCGATCGCGTGCCGGCGATCGCGGTCATCGGACAGGACGCAGCCGGCGAGCCGAAGGACTCTCGCATCCGGTTCCTCGGCGCGCCCTCCGGCTACGAGTTCATCTCGCTGGTGCAGGCCGTGCTGCTCGTCGGCGGGCGCGGGTCGAATCTCGACGAGGCGAACCGGCAGCGCGTCGCCGCGGTCAGCACGCCGACGAACATCCAGGTCTTCACGACCCCCACCTGACCGCACTGCCCGCGGGCGGTCAGCCTCGCACACGAAATGGCGTTCGCGAACCCGCACATCACCGCGACAGCGGTGGAAGCGACCGAGTTCCCCGATCTCGCGCGCCGCTACCGCGTCACCGGCGTGCCGAAGACGGTGGTGAACGAAACGATCGAGATCCTGGGCGCGCTGCCGCCCGAGATGTTCATCGAACAAGCCCTGTCGTATGATGGCGGGGACGCGAATTCCAAATTCCAAATTCCACATTCCTAATTGCGCCGCCGCGGGCGCGCGAGCCAGAAGAGGAGGCCGAGCGCGCTCCATGCGGCAAAGGCCGTCCACTCCGCGGCCGTGAAACTCCCCGGCACCGCCGGCACGACTTTCATCAGCACGATCGCCGCGCTCACCGCGACCCCCAGGTACGCCATGGCCGCCGACTCGCCGCCGCTCCGCCGCGCGATGTAGGCCGCGCACGCCGACAGCCAGCCGACGCCGACGGCGAGCGATCCCACTTCCGTGATCGGCACGAGGATCGCGTCGCCGAACATCGCCGCGGCCGCCGTGAACACCGCCATCAGTGAGATCGCGACGACCGGCGTGCCAAACGCCGCGTGCACGCGGCCGAGCGACGGATGCACCAGGTCGCGCCGCCCGATCGCGTACAGCATGCGCGTGGCGGCGACGAAGTTGCCGTTGAAGATCTTCAACAGCGAGAGGAACGCGCCGAAGAGAATCAGCTGCGCGATCGCGTGCGAGCCGAACGCGCGCTCGAACGCCACTTCCGTGCGCACGTGCCCGGAGACGATCTCCTGCCACGGGTACACGTAGGTGACCACCGCGATGATGACGACGTAGAAGAGAAACCCGGCGAAGAGCGACGCGTAGATGGCCGTCGTGAAGTTGCGCGGATCGAAGCCTGGCTTCGCTTCCTCCGAGCCTTTCGCGACCGACTCGAAGCCGGTCATGAAGTACGGGACGATCTGCAGCACGAGGAAGATGCCGAGCAGCCCGCTGCGTCCGGGCGCGAAGAGCGGCTCCATGTTCGCGATCGACCCTCTGGCGAAGCCGAGCAGCGTGAAGATCGCGAACGTCGCGAGCAGCCCGAACGTCATCACGTCCTGGAACACGCCGCTCGGCTTGATGCCGCGGTAGTTCACCGCCGTCACGAGCGCGGTGAGCGCGAGCCCGACGCCGAGCCGCGGCGCGTAAATCGGGCTGCCGCCGACCGCGTAGAGCTGATAGGTGTTGAGCGCCGGGAAGACGCGCGCGAGCAGGTTGCCCGTCGCGACCGCTTCCCACGGGCACACGATCGCGTAGGAGAGCACCATCGTCCAGCCGGCGGCGAAGCTGACCGACGCGGGCATGACGCCTTCGGTGTACGCGATCTCCGCGCCGGCGTCCTGGATGCGCTGCACGAGGCGGCCGTAGGTGTGCGCGATCGGAAAGAGGAGCAGGCCGCCGACGAGATACCCGAGGATGCCGCCCGCGGGCCCGCCGCGCGTGAGCCAGTCGTCCATCAGGACGAGCCAGCCGACGCCGATCATCGTGCCGAATCCGAACGTGAAGTATTCGACGGTGCTGAGAGACCCGTGCAGCCGCTCGCGCTGGGGCATAGGCGCGGCACTATAGCAGCCAAGGAGATGGGTAACCACAGAGACGCAGAGACTCGAAGAAGATCGTGAGCGTGCCGCGCGACGTGCAACGCGCGGACTTCAGCGAGCGTCCTCGCCCACCTTCGGTGTCTTCTCTTCGCCGTGTCTCCGCGTCTTTGTGGTGAACACTTCCGCGTAGAATCGCGCGATGGGCCACCAACCGCGCGCGTCGTTCCAGTCGCCGCGCTTCGCGCAGCCGGCGACGTTCATGCGGCTGCCGCACGTGGACGATCCGCGCGGCCTCGACGTCGCGATCGTCGGCGTGCCGTACGACGGCGGGACGTCCTATCGCCCCGGCGCGCGGCTCGCGCCGCGCGAGATCCGCGCGCAGTCGTCGCTCATCCGCTCCTACAGCTATTTCCAGAAGGTCGCGCCGTTCGATCGGCTGAACGTCGCCGACGTCGGCGACATCGACGCGCCGCCGGTGAGCATCGAGAAGGCCTACGAGGCGATCGAAGCGCGCATCGGCGCGATCGCCGACGCCGGCGCGCGGCCGCTCATCGTCGGCGGCGACCACTCGATCACGCTGCCGGCGCTGCGCGCGCTCGCGAAGCGCCGCGGCCCGCTGGCGCTCGTGCAGTTCGATTCGCACATCGACACGTGGGACGAATACTTCGGCGGCAAGTACTTTCACGGAACGCCGTTCCGGCGCGCGATCGAAGAAGGCGTGATCGACGGCCGCCGCTTCATCCAGGTCGGCATCCGCGGGCCGATGTACGGCGAAGACGATTTCGATTTCCACCGCCAGCACGGGATCACGGTCGTCGACATCGATCAGGTGAAAGCGCGCGGCGTCCCCGCCGTCGTCGCCGACATCCGGCGGGTCGTCGCCGGTCCCGCCTACATGACGTTCGACATCGACGGCGTCGATCCGGCGTTCGCCCCGGGCACCGGCACGCCGGAGGTCGGCGGGCTCACCAGCCACGAGGCGCAGCAGCTCGTGCGCGGCCTTGCCGGCCTCGATCTCGCCGGCGGCGACGTCGTCGAAGTGGCGCCGCCGTTCGACGGGCCCGGGCAGATCACGTCGCTGCTCGCCGCGAACCTGCTGTTCGAATTCCTCTGCGCGCTCGTGCCTCGGCCGGAGTAAGCTCGCGGCGATGACGCTCCTCGACGACGTGAAGTACGCGGTGCGGTCGCTGATGCGGCAGCCGACGTTCACGGCGGTCGCCGTCCTGACGCTCGTGCTCGGCATCGGCTTGAACACGGCCATCTTCAGCGTGATCAAGGCGGTGCTCCTGAACCCGCTGCCGTACCGCGATCCGGATCGTCTCGTCGTCGTCACCGAGCAGAACCCCGACGGCAATCCGGATCTCGTGGCGCCGCTCACCTTCGCCGACTGGCAGGCCGAGTCGCGCGCGATTCCCTCGCTCGCGGCGTTCAAGCAGCTGCGCTACGCGTTTGCCGGCGCCGACGCGCCGCTCAACGTGCCGAGCGTCCGCGCGACGCCGAACCTCTTCGCGCTGCTGGGCGCGAACGCGATGCTCGGGCGGACGTTCGTCGAGGAAGAGGGGCGGTTCGGCAGCGATCGCGTCGCGGTCCTGAGCCGCGCGTTCTGGCAGCGTCACTTCGGCGGATCGTCCGGCGTGATCGGTCGCACGATTCAGCTCGACGCGCAGCCCTACACGGTCGTCGGCGTGATGCCGCAGGAGTTCGACTTCCCGCCGGGCGGCCGCGTGGACGTCTGGACGCCGCTCAGCGTCGACCCGAACGACGCGCACGGCCGATCGCGCAAGGCGCGCTCGCTGAGCGTCGTCGGACGCCTCGCCGACGGCGTGCCGCTCGAGCAGGCGCAGCGCGAGATGTCGCTCATCGCGTCGCGGCTCGCCGCCGCGTATCCGGACAGCAACACCGGATGGGGCGCGCGCATCATCGCCGCGCAGCAGCAGCTCGTGACGACGGTGAAGCCGGCGCTGCTGATGATCACGGGCGCCGTCGGGTTCCTGCTGCTGATCGTGTGCGCGAACGTCGCGAACCTGATCCTCGCGCGCCTCTCGAGCAGGCGGACGGAGCTCGCGGTGCGCGCCGCGCTCGGCGCCGGCCGATGGCAGCTCGTGCGCCAGGTGCTCGTCGAGACGATGGTGCTGGCCGTCAGCGGCGGCGCCGTCGGCCTGTCGGTGGCATGGGCCGGCGTGCGCTTCGTGCAGTCGCTGCCCGAAGGCAGCCTGCCGCGCATGCAGGACGTGCGCCTCGACGCCGGCGTCGTCGTCTTCGCGCTGGCCGCGTCGTTTGTCGTCGCGATGGCGTCGGGCCTCGTGCCGGCGCTGCACGCGTCGCGCAACGGTCTGCGCGATACGACGAACGCGTTCACGGGGACGACGAGCGGCTCGGGCGTGCGGCTGCTCGGCGCGCTCGTTGTCGTCGAAGTGGCGGTCGCGCTCGTGCTGCTCGTCGGCGCCGGGCTGATGACACGCAGCTTCGCCGAGCTGATGCGCGTCTCGCCCGGCTTCGAGCCGCGCAATCTGCTCGCCGTGCAGATCTACCTGCCGCAGGCGAAGTACAAGACGGCCGTCGATCGCACGCGCTTCTACAAGGAGGCGGTGCACCGCATCGCCGCGCTGCCCGGCGTGCAGTCGACCGCTGGCGTCAGCGCGCTGCCGATGTATCCGGTCGGGATCGATTTCGCGCTGCCGTTCACAATCGAGGGAAAGGCCGCGCCCGCCAACGGCGAGGAGCCGCGCGCCGACATCCGCATCGCGACGCCCGGCTACTTCGAGACGATGAAGATCGCGCTGCGCAGCGGCCGGACGATCAGCGAACGCGATCTGCCCGGGCTGCCGGGCGCGATGGTGATCAACGAGACGATGGCGCGGCGCTATTTCGCCGGCGAGAACCCGATCGGCAGGGTGGTGCGCAATCCGCACGGCCGCGCGGAAGTCGTCGGCGTGGTCGGCGACGTGAAGCACTACGGCCTCGACGGCGAGCCGCGCGCAGAGCTCTTCATGCCCGCGTGGCAGCAGCCGCTGAACGGCATGGCGCTCGTCGTCCGGACGGCGTCGGATCCGCAGGCGTTCGTGGACGCGATCCGGCGCGAGATTCTCGCGATCGACGCCGAGCAGCCGATCTACGACGCGAGCGCGATGGTGGACGTCGTGTCGCGATCCGTGTTCCTGCCGCGCATCAGCATGCTGCTGCTCGGCGCGTTCGCGCTCTCGGCGCTGCTGCTCGCCGTCGTCGGGATCTACGGCGTCGTCTCGTATACGGTTGCGCAGAGGACGCGCGAGCTCGGGCTGCGCATGGCGCTCGGCGCCGACGCCGGCGCGACGCTCCGCCTGGTGATGAGCCGCAGCCTCTGGCTCATCGGCGTCGGCACGCTGTGCGGCCTCGGCGCGTCGGCGGCGGTGGCGCGTCTGATCTCAGGCCTGTTGTATGCGACCGGACCGTTCGATCCGGTGGTCTTCGTCAGCGTCTCGCTCCTGCTCGCCGCCGCCGGCGCGATCGCCACGATGATTCCGGCTCGCCGGGCGACGCGCGTGGACCCGATCGTCGCGTTGCGCGTGGAGTAGGCTCAGTTCGGCTGAGCTCGCCGTTGCGGCGCGGGCCGCGTACACTGAAAGCACCTCTTTTTATGATTCTTTCCAGCGTGGCCGTAGCCCTCGTGTCGATCCTGCTCGCCTCAGCGGCGCCGCGCGACGCGGCGCGGCCGCGTATCGTGGTGCTCGGCGACAGCCTCGCCTCGGGCCGCGGCATCGGCACCGAGCACGCGTTCCCGGCAGTGCTGCAGGAGAAGCTCGACGAGGACGGCCTCGATTTCGAGATGGTGAACGGCGGCATCTCGGGCGACACGTCCGCGCGCGCGCTGCGGCGGTTCGAGCGGCTGCTCGACGGCGACGTGCGCGTGCTCGTCGTCGAGATCGGCGCGAACGACGGTCTGCGCGGCGTCCCGGTCGCAGATGTGAAAGCGAACCTGAGCCGCGTGATCGAGGCGGCGCAGACGCGCGGCATCACCGTGCTCCTGTGCGGCATGGAGGCGCTGCCGGTTCACGGGTGGGACTACACGGTGTCGTTCCACAACGCGTACGCGGAGCTCGCGAAGAAGTACGACGTGCCGCTCGTGCCGTTCATCCTCATGAACGTGATCGGCAACCGCGATCTGATGCAGCCGGATCGCGCGCACCCGAACGCCGCCGGCGCGCGCGCGATCGCCGAGAACATCTGGCCGTATCTCAAATCGGTGCTCGTCGGCAAAGCGGTGCAGCGCGTCTGACGCGCGGCGGTTCGGGCCCCCCGCGGCGCGCGTGGTAGCATCGCGGTCGGGATGAAGCGCGCGCTGATCGCTCTTGCGCTCGTGGCCGCCGCCGTCCGCTTTCACGCGGCCGCGCCGATTCGCTATCGCCTCTCGTTTCCCGAGCCGCAGCATCGCTGGATGCAGGTGCAGGCGACGTATCCCGATCTCCCGACCGGCGCGCTCGAGCTGCGCATGAGCCGCTCCTCGCCGGGCCGCTACTCGCTCCACGACTTCGCGAAGAACGTCTACGACGTCCACGCCGCCGACGACAGCGGACGCGAGCTCGCGACGACGAGGCCGGACCCGTACGGCTGGACGATCGCGCAGCATGGCGGCAGCGTCACGTTGACCTACAAGGTGTTCGGCGATCGCGTCGACGGCACCTACCTCGCGGTGGACGAGACGCACGCGCACGTCAACATGCCGGCGGCGATCATGTGGGCGCGCGGGCTCGACGATCGACCGATCGAAGTCGCCTTCGAGCAGCCGGCCGGCATGCGCTGGCGCGTTGCCACGCAGCTGCACGCCGCGGGCGGGCCCGGCGATCGCTTCGAGTTCACCGCGCCGAACCTGCAGTACCTGATGGACAGCCCGGCGGAGTTCGGCCCGATCGCGACGCGGCAGTTCGCGGTCGGCGAGAGCACGTTCCGCTTCTCGCTGCACCACACCGGCAGCGACGCCGACCTCGACGGCTACGTGAAGGACGTCGAGAAGATCGTGCGCGAGGAGCGCGCGATCTACGGGGAATATCCGGCGTACGAGCCGGGCTACTACACGTTCCTCGCCGACTACCTGCCGTACGCGAACGGCGACGGCATGGAGCACCGCAACAGCACCGTGATCACCTCGTCCGCGTCGATCGCGAGCGCGAGGACGCGGCTGCTCGACACCGTCGCGCACGAATTCTTCCACTGCTGGAACGTCGAGCGCATCCGCCCGCAGGGGCTCGAGCCGTTCGACTTCGATCGCGCGGATCTCTCCGGCGAGCTCTGGCTCGCCGAAGGCTTTACGCAGTACTACGGCCCGCTGGTGCTCCAGCGGACGAAGCTCGTCGATCTCGCGGAGACGGCGCGCACGTTCACCGGCCTGATCGAGACCGTGTCGGGGCCCGGGCGGCTCGTGCGCTCTGCGGAGGAGATGAGCCGCATGGCGCCGTTCATCGACGGCGGCCGCACGGTGGATCCCACCAACTGGCCGATCACCGTCATCTCGTACTATCCGTTCGGGGGCGCCATCGCGCTGGCAATGGATCTCTCGCTGCGCGCGCGATCGGACAGCCGCGTCTCGCTCGACGATTTCATGCAGGCGATGTGGCGCAAGTACGGCAAGCCGGGCGGCGCGCGCGAGGGCTACGTCGATCGTCCGTACACGATCGCCGACGCCGAGGCGACGCTGGCCGAGGTGAGCGGCGACCGCGCCTTCGCGCACGACTTCGTCGCGCGCTACATCGAGGGCCACGACATCGCGGACTACGGGCCGCTGCTCGCGCGCGCCGGCTTCGCGCTCCGCAAGCGCAATCCTGGGCGCGCGTGGCTCGGCGATCTGCGGATCGAGTCGCGCGACGGCGGCGCCCGAGTGGCCGCGCTCGTCGCGCCGACGTGGCCGGTGTACGCCGCCGGCGTGGACGAGGACGACGAGCTGCAGCAGATCGACGGCGCGCGCGTCACGGGTCAGGCCGACGTGGCGGCCGCGCTGCAGCGGCACAAACCGGGCGACACGATCACGATCGTCTACGCCAACCGCGCGGCCGCCGCGAAGACCGCCTCCGTCACGCTCGCCGAGGATCCGCACCTCGACGTCGTCGCGATGGAGCCCGATGCGGCGCAGCGCGCGTTCCGCGATCGCTGGCTGAGCAGCCGGCAGTCCGACGCGGGGAGCAGGTAACGATGGGCGTTCCCTGGCTTCGCGTGCTCGACACGCTGCTCGGCGTCACCGATCTCGCGCGAAGCTTCAAGATCCGCTCGCTGACCGACGAGCAGAAGCAGAGCCAGCAGCAGGAGCAGCAGATCGAAGCGATCGGCCGCGGCGGCACCGCGCTCGAGGCGCGGCTGGCGGGCGTGGTGGTCGCGGCGCTGAAGGAGGCGTTCGATCGCGACACGCGACGGCTCGAGATCGAGCGCGAGCAGGCGGCGATGGAGCGCGAGCGCGCGGAGCGCGCGCTGCGGCTGGAACTCCGGCGCCAGGCGGGCGACCGCGAGATCGGCCGGCTGCGGCTGCTCGCCGGCGGCGCGATCGCGAGCTGGCTCGGCACGCTGTTCTTCTCGTCGCGGCTCGTCGGCGGGCCGCCTGCCGCGCGCGCGCTCCTCGGCGGCGGCTGGGTGCTGCTGCTCGCGGCCGTGGCGGTCTCTTTCAGCGCGCAGGCGCGCGTCGCCGCCGCGCTCGACAGCACGACCGACGATCGCGCGATCTCGTCGGGCGCCGGCGGCGTGCTCGCCGTCTGGCTGATCGTCGCGGGCCTCGCGCTCGTCGGCGTAGCCGTACTCGTTTAAACCGGGAATAAGACGGCCGGCGCGAGCTTCCACTGGGGATCGATCGCGCGCTTGACGGCGCGCATCTCCTCGATGCCCTCGTCGCCGTACATGTCGCGCAGCAGCGCCTGCTTGGTCGGGTTGCGGCCGACGCCGTGTTCCGCCAGCGGCGAGCCGCCCAGCCGCCGCACCGCGCGTCCGAATTCGAGGATCGCCTCGCGCCCCGACTCGACGTCCGCGAGCGAGCGCGGGATCACGTTCGGGTGCAGGTTGCCGTCCGAGATGTGCCCCCACACGGCGGCGTCGAGGCCTCGGCGCCGGAATTCGTCGTCGTACAGCGCCATGAGCTCGCCGACGTGCTCGAAGGACACGATCATGTCGGCGGCGGTCTTCTCGATGCAAGGATCGATCGACTGCTTCGCGCGTCCGACGCGCGCGTTGACGCCGGCGGGCACCGCCTCGCGCAGCGCGATCAGCTGCCGGCGGCGCGCCGCGTCGCCGGGGACGGCAATCTCCACGCGGCCGAGCACGCCCGCGCTGTCGAGCGCGCGGCAGAACCGCACGAGCGGCGTATCCGGCGCATCGCGATCGCGCGCGCGGCCGATCTCGTCGAACGCCTGCGCCGCGCCGATCGCGGGCGGCAGCTCCAGCGTGACGAGCAGCGCGATCGACGCTTCGTCGGGGATCCCGATGCCGTGCGCGCGATCGGCGCCGTCCTCGCGCAGCAGCGCGAGACAGCGCGCGTCCATGTGCTCGATCGCCGCGACGTCGATGCCGCGCTCGCCCCCACTGTCCCACGCGGCGCGGGCCTGGTCGCGCAGCATCGCCACGAAGCGAAGCGCGGCGCCGCGATCGTCGAACGGCACGAACGCCAGGCACTCGGCGGCCGGCGCCGGAAGGACGCGCAGCGTCGCGCTCGTCACGACGCCGAGCGTCCCTTCGGATCCGATGAAGAGATCGATCAGGTCCATGCCGTCGGCCGCGAAGTAGCCCGCGGAGACTTTCGCGACGCGCGGCAGCCGATAACGCGGCGCCTGCACGATCGCCGTTCGATCCGACAACGCGATCTCGAACCGCCCCTCGCCGTCCGCGATCGTCTCGCCGCGCACGACGTCGAGGACGTCGCCGTTCGCGAGCACCACCGTGAGCGCCAGCACCCAGTCGCGGGTCGCGCCGTACTTGAACGTCGCCGCGCCCGCGGCATTCGTCGCGACGATGCCGCCGGCGAAGGCGCCGGTGAAGGTGGGGACGGGCGGATAGCGCTTGCCGGCACGCGCGAGCGCCGCCTCGAGCTCGACGAGCGGCACGCCTGCTTCGACGCGAACCCGATCGGCGCCGATCTCGAGGATCCGGTTGAGGCGCGACGTCGCGAGCACGAGCTCGCCGCGCGGCGTCGCCCCGCCGGTCAGCGACGACTGCGCGCCGATCGGCAGCACGGCGCCGCTCGACCGCACGAGCGCGGCGACCTCCGCCTCCGACGCCGGCGCCGCCAGGCCGCTCGCGAAGCCGCCGGGGAAATGCGCCGCATCCTCGAGGTGTGCGGCGAGCACGTCCGCGTCGCGGACGATCCGCGGCGGCGGGGCCGGAGCGCCGGCGGCGGATCGCGCTCGAATCGAGCGGCTCGGCATCGGGCTATAGTAGTGGGATGCGAAGAGGAGCCATCCTCGCCGGCGTTGCGCTCGTGGCCGCGCTCGCCGCGCCGCACGCGCGGGCACAGAGCGCCGACGCGATCGACGCGCCGCGGATCTCGATGGCCGACTTCAAGAAGCTGCTGGCCGCGAAGAACGTCGTCGTCGTCGACACGCGGAACCCCGACGCGTTTCCGCTCGGCCACATCGCCGGGGCGCTCCAGCTGCCGCTCGAGGGCCGTCTGACGTGGCCCGACGAGTACGAGAAAGTCGTGCAGCGGCTGATCGCGACGAAGAAGCCGGTCGTCACCTACTGCGCCTGACAGGACGAGTTCACGAGCGCCCGTGCGGCGCTCATGCTCAAGGAGCGCGGCGTGAAGGACGTGCGCGCGCTGCGCGGCGGCTGGAATCAGTGGTTCAACGAAGGAAACCCGATCGAGAAAGGCAGGAAGGCAGTAAGGCAGGAATTCAGGGAGGGAAGAAGGGAAGGCGCGAATGACGAAGGCAGAAGGTCGGAAGGATGAAAGGCGAAGGGCGGAAGGATGAAGGCAACCTTTCCTTCCGTCCTTCGGTTCCATCCTTCCAATCCTTCCATCCTTCCCCTTCCATCCTTTCAACGTTCTGCCTTCGTCATTCCTGCCTTCCCTCATTCGTGCCTTGAATGCCTGCCCTCCTGCCTTACTGCCTTCCTGCCTTGCCGCTATCAGCCAGCGTTTTGATCAGCCGGTACTGAAACTCCAGCCCCTCGAAGAACTGCTTCACGCCGACGCGCTCGTCCCGGCCGTGCGCGCGGACGTCGTCGATATCGCCGAAGGTGCCGTCGACGCCGTAGGTGGGGACCTCGCCGTTGCGCAGGAACAGGCCGTCGGTGGCGCCGGTGCTCATCACCGGCACGACGATTGCGCCGGGGAACATCTCCTTCGTCAGCGTCTCGACCGCCGTCATCACGTCCGGCCTGAGTGGCGAGGGCTTGCTCGGCGTCGCGTCGCCGACGAACGCCACCTTGATCTTCGGATCCGCGAGCACCTCCACGAGCGTGTCGCGGACCGCGTTCGGCGAGACGCCCGGCAGAATCCGGCAGTTGACGTTCGCCGTCGCGAGCTGCGGCAGCGCGTTGGTCGCGTGGCCGCCCGCGAGCATGGTCGCCACGCACGTCGTGCGCATCATCGCGTTCCAGTACGGCAGCTGCGCGGAGAGGCGCGCGGCGGCGGCGGGATCGGGCGTCGGCTTCGCGACCGCGCGCATGTCCGCCGCCACTTTCGGATCCGCTTCGACCGCCGCCGACCGCTCGAAGTAGGCGCGCGTCACCTCGTTGAGCTGCACCGGGAAATCGTACTTCGCGAGGCGCGCGAGCCCTTCGGAGAGGTGGTAGATGGCGTTGTCCTTCACCGGCAGCGAGCTGTGGCCGCCGGCGTTGGTCACCTCGAGGCGGAAGTTCTGGAACACCTTCTCGCTCGCCTGCACCTCGTTGGTGAGGTACTTG
>Ga0075435_100000043_pt1 | contig 64194 bp, 52 predicted proteins | sample RhiMethybrSRZTD4_FD_75302 | JGI IMG/M metagenome (GOLD analysis project Ga0075435, IMG submission 75302) | Populus rhizosphere microbial communities from Tennessee, USA - Rhizosphere MetaG P. TD hybrid SRZTD4 | ecosystem: Host-associated > Plants > Roots > Rhizosphere > Soil | place: USA...
CGGCTGCCGCCGGGGGCGCCGCTGCCGGCGGCGCAGGCGCCGGTGCCGGAGCGGGCGCCGGCGCGGCGCTCGGCGGCGCGGCGGGCGCCGCAGCCGGCGGGGACGCCTTCGTCCCCGAACTCGCGCACGCGGGCACGGCGGCGGCGGCGGCCGCGACGCACGCGGCCACGAGCAGCCCGTCGATCAACCACGATCTCATCGTTCTCATTGGCGGCTCCCCAGCATCTCCTGCATCCGATCGATCTCGATCGATTGATCGGCGTACACGTCCGACGCGAATTTATAGATGGTTTCGTCCTGCGCGGCGCCGTACACCTTGAACAGCTTGTCGACCATGTCGATCGCGCCCTGGTGATGCTTGATCATCCCTTTGAGGAAGAGGCGATCGAACTCCGGCCCGCGCGCGTGATCGAGCTCCGCCATCTCCTCGTCGGTCAACATGCCCGGCATCAGCATCTCGTGCGTCGTGCCGTTCATCGTCATCTTGTGGCGCGTCGAGGTCGCGTCGGGCACTTCGAGGCCGCGATCGCGCAGCCACGTCTGCATCATCGCAATCTCGTCGCGCTGCGCGACGACGATGCGCTCGCAGAGCACCGCGACGTCGGGCCGCGCGCTGTGCGACGGCGCCCAGCCGGCCATGATGACCGCCTGCGCGTGGTGAGGGATCATCCCCGACATGAAGTCGACGTCGGCGTCGCTGTACGGCAGCCGCCCGAGGCCGGGCGGCGTCGGGTGCAGCGACGCGGGCGCGCGCGCGCAGCCGCCGCCGGCCGCCGCTGCGAACAGGGACACCGCGATCGCAAGCCGCCATCTCTTCCGCATGACCACCGTATCCTATTCGATTCGGCGTAAAGAAGAATCAAGGATGGCGGCGCCGGCGGCCAAAGTGCAATACTCGCGCGACTCGAGGAGGCAGCGATGAGGATGACGCATGTGATCGTTTCGGCCGGCGTGTTTGCGCTCGCGTGCGCGGTCGTCACGTTGCCGGGCGGCGCCGGCGCCGCCGGACCCGAACAGGCCGGCGCTCAGACGCCGGCCGCGCGCGGCGGCGGCGGTCAGCGCGGCGGCGGTCGCGCCGACGCGCCGATGCTCGGCGAGGGGACGCTCATCGCCGGCGTGTGGGGCAAGGATGCGGCGGCGGCCGATTCGCGCGGCTGGGGCTGGATGTCGAAGGCGTACGTCAGCGCCGCGTACAAGCGTCCCTTCTACAACAAGGCGAAGGAGATGCTGTTCAGCGACAAGCAGGTCACCAGCTACACGATCAGCACCTTCGACCCGGAGTTCTACTGCGAGGTGCGCAAGCACTACGGGTTCGTGTGGTTCGAGATGCAGCACAGCACGATGTCGTGGGACAACGTCGCGAAGATGATCGCGGCGTGCCCCGGCCCCGACGGCGCCGCGCCCATGATCCGCATGCCGGATCAGCTCGAGTCGAGCATTCAGAAGGCGACCGACCTGGGCGCGATCGGCCTGATCTTTCCGACGATGCGCGACGGCAACCAGGCGCTCGAAGCGGCGAGGTACTCGCGGTTCCCGCCGTTCGGCCGCCGCAGCTCCGGCGCGGGCCAGGCGGGATCGATCTGGCGCGACGTGCCGGGCGGCTATCAGAACACGTTCAACGACAACATGCTCGTCGTCGTGATGCTCGAGACGCTCGACGGCATCATCAACGCGGACGAGATCGCGAACACGTTCGGCATCGACGTCGTGATTCAGGGCAACAACGATCTCTCGCGGTTCTCCGGGTGGGCGCAGAGCGATCCGCGCTACCAGTCGCTGCTGACGGTGAGCCGCAACGCGACGCTGCACGCGGGCAAGTACTGGGGCAACGCGGGCGCGCAGTATCTCACCGGCAACCCGCTCAGCGCGGACGTGCGGTTCGTGCAGAACGGGCCGTCGCTCGACGGCTGGACGCCGCCCGCGCGCGGGCGCGGCACCGAAGAGCCGACGATCGGCGGAGCCGATGGCCGCGGCCGCGGCCGGCGCGGCGGCGGGGGCCGCTGAACGGAGACGAGCGTATGCATGATCACCGTATCGCGACGATGATCGCAGTGGTGGCCGCGGCGCTCGCGGCGGCGTACGGATCCACACGGCTTCCGCTGCACGGCCAATCGACGCCGCTCTCGTTCCAGCCCGCGGCGTCCGCGCCCGCGGCGCGATCGACGTTCCAGAGCAGCGATCTGTACCGGCTGAAATCGGTCGGCGACGTGCAGATGTCTCCAGACGGCAGACGGATCGCGTACAGCGTCCAGAACAACGATCGCCCGGGGCGTCCGTACTCGCAGGTCTGGATCCTCGACGTCGCCAGCGGCAAGGCGGTGCGGCTCGGATCGGATCAGGAAGGAGCGTCAGGCCCGCGATGGTCGCGCGACGGACAACAGATCGCCTACTTCGGCCGCGAGGAATCGGGCGCCGGCGTGGTCGTGTCGCGCGCGGACGGCTCGGGCGCCGTGCTGCTCGCGCCCGTATCAGGGACTAACCATCCGCTGCCGTCGAACGGCGAGCGGCTCGCGTGGTCGCCCGACGGCAGGCAGGTCGCGTTCATCTCCGCGACGCCCGGGCCCGAAACCGAGAACGCCAACGGCGATCCGATGGTGATCACGCGGTATCTCTACAAGCCGACGGCCTCCGAAGGCCTCACGCGCTTCAACGACAACCGCCGCCTCCACATCTTCGTCGTCGACGTCGCGAGCAAGCAGGTGCGGCAGCTGACGCGCGGCGACTACTACGAGCACTCGATCGAGTGGTCGCCGGAAGGCGGCGAGATCCTCTTCGTGTCGAACCGCGAGGCGGACCCCGATCGCGTCTTCAACTACGACGTCTTCGCGGCGAACGCCGGCAGCGGCGACGTGCGGCGCCTGACGAACACGGCCAACGCCGAGTACCGTCCGATCTGGTCGCCGAACGGCAAGATGGTCGCGTATCTCGGCACGCGCCGCAGCCTCACCTCCTCCGAGACGACGATGGAGGACACGCACGTGTGGGTGATGGACGGCATCGGCGGCAGCCGCCGCGAGCTGGTGTCGATGGACAACCGTCAGGGTCAGCCGCAGTGGTCGCCCGCCGGCGACAGCGTGTACTTCACGGTGCAGGAGCGCGGGAACGTGCGCTTGTATCGGATGCCGATCGCCGGCGGCACGCCGGCGCTCGTCGCGCCGGCGCCGGGCGAGCGCGGCAGCGTCGGGTCATGGTCGATCGCGAAGGGCGCGAGCGCCGACGCGATCGCGTACGCGCTCACGACGCCGGATACGCCCTCGGAGCTGTTCGTGAAGCAGGGCGACGGCGCGGCAAAGGCCGTCACGTCGCTGAACCGCGAGCCGCTCGCGGGCAAGACGATCGCCGATACCGAGTCGCTGACGTTCAAGAGCGCCGACGGATTGAGCGTCGAAGCCTTTCTCACCAGGCCGCTCGACGTGAAGCCCGGCGCGAAGTATCCGTTGATCCTGATGATTCACGGCGGGCCGCACGGACAGCAGGGGCCGGCGTTCACCATGAAGGCGCAGGTGTACGCCGCAAAAGGATACGCATCGCTGATGGTGAACTACCGCGGGTCGACCGGCTACGGCCAGAAGTTCGCCGACGCGATCTTCAACGATCAGGACGGCGGCGAAGGCCGCGACGTGCTGGCGGGTGTGGACGCCGCGCTCGCGAAGTATCCGTGGCTGGACGCGAACCGCCTCGGCATCGAGGGCGGCAGCTACGGCGGCCAGCTCACCGACTGGCTGATCACGCAGACGCCGCGGTTCAAGGCCGCGGTTCCGGCCGCGGGCATCGCGAACCTGGTGAGCTTCAACTACATGTCGTACTACCACGACTATCTCGCGGTGGAGTTCGGCGTGCTGCCGCACCAGCAGTGGAAGCCGAACGACAGAACGGCGCCGAAGCGGCTCGCCGATTTCCTGTGGGAGCGATCGGCGCTGCGCTACGTCGACAAGGTGAAGACGCCGGTGATGTTCGTGCACGGCGAGAACGACAACGACGTGCCGATTGCCGAGGCCGAGCAGTATTTCATTGCGCTGAAGGACGCCGGCGTCGAGACGATCATGGTCCGCTATCCGCGCGAGGGGCACGGCGTCCGCGAGACGAAGCACCAGGTCGACGTGATCGATCGCTCGATCGCGTGGTACGAGAGACATTTCCGTTCCGGCATCGCGCCGAGCCAAGGCGAGGTCGCCGCGAAGCTCGTGCGGTAGGCGCGCGGAGCGCGATCCGTCACGGGACGACGGCAAACGCAGAACACGCGGAGCTCGCAGAACCTTTTGTACTTTCTTGTACAAGAAATTCTGCGTGTTCTGCGGGTTCCGCGTTGATCGTCGTCCGTCCGAGATCGCGCTTCGTCCGCGGGCGAGCTGTGCCAACGCGTAGGTCACCTTCGGGTGATTCCCGGGTGCCGGCGCCGACATCGCCATCGTTCGACGGCCGACGAGCTCGCCGGCGAAGGAGACCGCGCGACGCGCGAGCTCATCGACGGGCAGCTCGAGGAGCTGCACGATGCGCTGCGCGGCGTGCGTCTGCTCGGCCATTGCCCGCCGGCCGCGCTCGACCTGATCGCGAGCTTCGGCGAGCGCCTCTCGGCGATCGTCGTCGCGGCCTACCTGAACGGATTCTGCCCGTCGCGATTCGTCGACGCGCGCGACTTCGTGACGACCGACGAGCAGTTCACCCGGGCCAATGTGATCTTCGCGAAGACGAACCCGGCGGCGCAGGAGTACTTCTCGTCGCTGTGGCGCCGCGCGGGGCACACGCTGGCGGTCGTCACCGGATTCATCGGCCGCACCGAGGACGGCCGCACGACGACGTCGGCCGGAACGGATCGGATTACTCGGCCGCAATCATCGGGGCGGCGCTCGACGCCTCGGCCATCGAAATCTGGACGGATGTCGACGGCGTCCTGAGCGCGGATCCGCGCGCGGTGCCGTCGGCGTTCGCGCTGCCGCAGATCACCTACGACGAAGCGCTCGAGCTGTCGTATTTCGGCGCCAAGGTGCTGCATCCGCGCACGATCGGGCCGGCGGTCGACGGCTCGATCCCGATCCTCATCAAGAACACCCTCAACCCGTCCGCGCCCGGCACGCTCATCGCGGCCCGGCCGGCGAGCGGCGAGCGGCTGCCCAAGGGCATCAGCACGATCGGCGACCTGACGCTCCTCACGCTGCGGACGCGCGGCATGAACGGCGTCCGCGGCGCCGCCGAACGGTTGTTCCGCGCGCTCGATCTGCGCGGCGTCAGCGTGATTCTCGGCTCGCACGCCTGCGCGGAGCGGACGATGTGCCTGGCGGTGAAGAACGCCGATGCGCCGGCGGCCGTGGACGCCGTGGCGCACGAGTTCCGATTCGAGTTCGAGCACGATCTGGTCGCGCTCGAGGAGACGCGCGATCAGGCGGTCGTCGCCGTGGTCGGAAGCGGCATGCATCGCCGGCCGGAGATCGCCGCCAAGGTGTTCGGCGCGCTGGGGCGGCACGGGATCGCGATCAGCGCGATCGCGCAGGGCGCGTCCGAGCACCACATCTCGTGCGTGGTCGACGCGGCGCAGCAGTCGCGCGCGCTGAAGGTGATCCATCGGGAGTGTTTCGACACGCGGAAGAGGCTTGCGCTCGTCGCCGCGGGCGTGGGCAAGGTCGGCGGCGCGCTGCTCAACTGCCTTCGCGATCGCCAGACGGCGCTCGGCGGGCAGGGCATCGATCTGCTCTCACGATCTTGAATGGTCGATTGCGAAATAGACATGCCGCGCGGCGCCGCGGCGGCCGCCGCTCCCGCTAACCGCCGCGCGGACGCGATCTTGCGGGGAATCCCGAAGTGGTAAGGATGTTGATATTCCACCGGGAGGTGCACACGCTGACAACGCGCGTGTGAAGGGCATTCGACCCCGCTTCATGGCACATCAGGCGCACACATCTCAGATACCCACGACGCCGGCAGCGCCCTTGGGCGCATGCCACCGCGTGCTGCACGCTCTTTCACTGTCGCGCGTACAGGCCATCGTCGGCACGATCGCCGGCCTCGCGTCGATCACCGGCGCCGCGTTCTCGCTGGTGCAATCCACGCGGGCCGCGGACACCGGCGAGCTCGTGGCAATCGTCCAGGACGCGGGCTCACGCCGAAGCGTCGCCGGCGCGACGATCGAAGTGCTGACCACGCAGGACGCCGTCGTCGCGACGCTGACGCCCGACGCGACGGGCCGCGCGACGCAGGAGCTGAAGGAGGGCGTCTACATCGTGCGCGTCAGCCACCCGCGCTACGCGGCCGAGGCGCGCCGCATTCAGGTGCAGCCGCGGCAGACGACCGAGATCAGAGCGAACCTGCGCGCCGGTTCGTCCTCGCCCATCGAGCGCGCGGTGAACAACGGCGTGGGCGCGGTGCGCAAGGCGCTTCGCTTCTGACGCGCGACCCGCAAGAGAAAAGCAACCGCAGAGCACGCAGAGCATTTCTCTCTGCTGACACGCCGCATTCGTGTCTTCGCTGCCACGCTGCATCCGCGTCTTCGCTGCAACATCGGCGAACCGACGCCTACATCAAATAACAAACAACGCTCTGTGTTCTCTGTGTGCTCTGTGGTTGCTTTCCGTTTCGCAATGCAGCGTGACGCGAAAGTTCTCTACCCGATGAAGGCGCGAGACGCGGTCACGATCGCGCTTTCTCCTGTGCGCTGAGGCGCTCGAAGATCTCGAGCTCTTTCGCCGACAGATCCTTCTGGCCGGTGCGCTGGTACGCCTGCGCGAGGCGGTAGTGCGCCTGCGCCAGATCGGGCTCGAGCCGCGCGGCCGTGCGCAGCTGCGGGATCGCCTCCTGGTACCGCTGCTGGTCCGCGAGCAGGATGCCGAGCTCGAGAAATCCCTTCACGAGCGTCCGATCGAGCGCGACGGCGCGCCGCAGCAGCGCCTCCACCTGCCGCAGATCCGCCGGCGCCGACGCCTCGCCTTTCCAGAGGCTCATCGCGTAGTGGAATTGCGCGAGCCCGTTGCGCGGGTGCGCCGTCGCGAAGCGCGCCAGGCGCTCGGTGATGTCTTTGCCGAGCGCCGGCGCCACGCCGTACATCTCGCCCAGAAATTGATAGGGCCGCGGATCCGACGGCGCGAGATCGGACGCCTGGCAGAACGACTTGACGGCGTCCTCGAGCTGCCCGCTCGAGTACTGCGCGATGCCGAGGCCGACGTGCAGCCTCGCCGACTCGGGATGGCGCGCGAGCGCCGCCGTGAACACCTCGGTCGCCTCTTTGTAGGCGTGAAGCTGCAGGAGGTTGTCGCCCCAGTCGAACAGGTGCGCCTCGGTGGGATCCATGTGCGCCGCGCGCTGGTATTCCTCGGCCGCGCCGAGGAGATTGCCGCCGCGCTCGTTGACGTCGGCGAGCAGGTTGTGCAGCTCCGCGGTGTCGGCGGCGGCCATCATCTGGAGAATCAGCGCACGCGCCTCTTCGAGCTTGTCGGTCTCTAGCCAGGCGAGCGCAAGGTCGTGCCCACAGCCGTAGTCGGACGGATTGATTGCGTGCGCGCGCTCGAGGTGCGGCAGCGCCGCACGCAGCTTCTTGTGCTGCACGTAGAACGACGCGAGCTGATACTGCGCGTCGAAGCTGTCGGGGTGTTGTCGCACGGCGTCGAGCAGCCGCCGCTCGGCGGCCGCGGACTCCGCCGCGCGAGGCTTCTTGGCGGCGGCGGCCTGCGCGGCGGTGGGTGGCGGTGTGGATGGTTGCGCCGCCGCGCCCGCCCGTGCCGCGGCGAGCAGCACGAGCGGGAGCAGCAGCCGGGAGCCGGCTACCAATAGAGCTTCGCGCCGAGCTGCACCTGCCGCGGCGCGTTGCGCATGGTCGTGATGCTCGCGAAGTTCTTCGCGTCGAGGAAGTTCAGCGATCCCGGGAGATTGAACGCCGCCGTGTTGGTGACGTTGAAGATCTCCACGCGGATCTCGAACTGCCGCTCGCCCTGGATCCGGAACTGCCGCGCGACGCCCATATCGAGCTGCCGCATCGGCGGACCGGTCACCTGGCTGCGCTGGCCGCCGAGCGGGCTGAAGTCGGTCTGGCCGATCGTCGTCACCGGCTTCGGGTCGGCGAAGGCCGCCGGGTTGTAGAACTGGTCCACGTTGTGCGCGCCCGCATAAGGATCGCCGACGACGAGCGCGTAGCAGCCGGTTCCAGACGTGGGGGCCACCTGGCAGTTGATCGTCTGCGCCTGGCCGCTGTACATCGACAGCACCCAGTTCGTGCGCCAGCCGCCGAGCAGCGCGCCGCGCCCCGGCAAATCGTAGTTGCCGCTGAACACGAAGGCGTGCTTGGTGTAGAACCCCGAGTAGCCGATATCGTTCGCGAGATCCCAGCCCACCACGTCCGGCGCGCGCAAGCCGCCGACGCCGCCACCCGCCAGCGAGTCACCGGCGTTGGTCTTCGAGTCACTGAGCGTGTAGCTCGCCAGGAACTGCAGCCCCGCATGATAGCGGCGCTGGAATTTCAGCTGGAGCGAATCGTACATGCTGACGCCGACCGTGCGCACGAGCAGCGAACCGCGCGCGAAATCGGGCCACGTGACGAAGGGCTGCGGGTTCGTGCCCGGCGGCAGCAGCTCCGTCACGTTGTTCATGCCGGTGAAGGTCTCCAGGTGGCGCCCGCGCGTGCCGACGTAGCCGACCTCGAGCGAGTGCTGCGGGAACACTTCGGTCTGCAGCGTCACGTTGTAGCTGTGGTAGCGCGGCGTCTTGTAGTCGTACTCGACGCCCCGCAGCGTCAGGCCGTTGGCGTTGACGTTCAGCGGATCGACGGACACGCGGTCGCGGGCGTCGAGGCCGACGAGCGATCCGTCCGGCAGACGGTTCGGCGTCGTGTCGTTCGGCGCCTGATACACGAGCGTGTACTGGAACGGGTAGTTGTAGCCAAGGCTCGGGTTGCCGCCGCGGTTCTCGAACGCGCCGTAGAACAACCCGTACCCCGATCGCAGGACCATCTTCGGCGACAGCTCGTAGGCGGCGTCGAGCCGTGGCGCGAAGTTGTTCTTCGGCATCGGGCCGAGGCCGCTGCCGAACTGGCTCGTATAGACGAGGCCGATCCCGTCCTTGGCGAGATTGCTCGTGAAGCTGGGCGACAGCGGCTTGTTCTGCCACTCGGCCGGAATGAGGTATTGCGCGGGCGGGCCCGGCACCATGTTCGCCTGCTCGGACTGCAGCTCCTGCTCGCGGCTGAACCAGTCCCACCGCAGGCCGTAGTTCACCGTCAGCTTCGAGCCGACGCGCCAGTTGTCCTGCGCGTACGCGCCGTGGTAGGTCTTGAACGCGTCGACCGATCCGAACGGCGACGCGCGCAGGATGTTGAGGCCGCCGAGGAAATCCACGCCGCCCGGCACGGTGGACGGAATCTGATTGAGGAGCAGCGAGGCGCGCGCCGTGCTCGTGTCGGTCTGGTTGACCAGCGACGTGTAGCGGCCGTCCGAGATGTACTCGCCGCGCGCGTAGGGCGGCTGCGTCGACCCGAAGTAGATGTACTGGTACATGTAGCCGCCCTTGAACGCGTGCGACTTGTACACTTTCGTCAGGTTGTCGCTGAACTGGGCGGTGTTGCTGAACCGCTCGCTCACCACCCAGCTCGCGTGGCCGAGATCGCTGAGCGTGCCGAGCTGGATGAGCGGCAGCCCGCCGTTGCCCGTCAACTGCGGGATGCCGAGGATGCCGTACTTCGCCGGCACGTTGCTCGTATCGTCGCCGTTCGGCTGCAGGCGGAAGGTGTGCTCGCGGCCGACGCCGAAGCGCGCTTCGTTGATCAGCGTCGAGGAGAACATGTGCGTGTGGCTCGCCGCGAAGCCGTTGACGCGCACCTTCTCGTCGCCTTCGCTGAACCCGCCGCCGTCGCCGTCGCCGTCGAAGGGCGACGGCCGGATCTTGTGGTTGTTCGAGAAGCTGTAGCGGACGAAGAGCCGATCGTCGGTGCGGAAGTTGTGATCGACGCGCACGTCGAACGCGTGCGTGTCGTCGGTGTTGGTCCGATTGGCGACGTAGTTGTTGTTCAACCCGCCCTGATTCGGCGCCGGGAAGAGGTTCAGCAGCTTCAGCGCCGCCGCGTTGATGCGGCCGGCAGGGATTTGATTGCCGGGGAACGCGTCGCGGACGTACCCGGTACGCTGCACGACCAGCCCGGTGAGCGGATCGATCTGTCCCGCCTGGAGCAGCCGCGTCGTCGCCGGATCGAAGAGCGTGCCGCGCGGGAACGTCCGGCCGAGCACGTCGGCGCCCACGGTACCGCTCTGCAGCCCGATCAGATCCGAGAAGTTCGTGAACCCGCTGTCGCGCTCGAGAGCGGTCGGCACCGTTCGCACCCAGGTGCGCGCCTGCTTGGTCGGGGTCCCTTCGTAGTCGAAGAACCAGAACGTCTTGGAGGCAATCACCGGCCCGCCCGCCGTCACGCCGAACTGGTTCGAGAGGAACTCGCCTTTCGGCACGCCGGCGCGCTTCGCGAAGTAGTCGTTGGCGTTGAGCGCGTCGTTCCGGTTGAACTCCCACACCGTGCCGCGCAGCTTGTTCGTCCCCGACTTGAGCGTCGTGTTCAGCACGGCGCCGCCGGCGCGGCCGTACTCGGCGTTGAACGAGCTCGTGAGGATCTTGATCTCGTCCACCGCGTCGATCGGCGGCTTGACGACGTAGGCGACGCCGCTCAGGAAGTCCACGTTGCTCGTGTTGTTGTCGATCCCGTCGAGCAGGTAGTTGTTCTGCGCCGGCCGCACGCCGTTGGCGGCGAACATCAGCGGCGCGCGCGCGCCCGGCTGCGGCGGCACGACGCCGGTCGTCAGCCGCGCGAGCACGGTATAGTCGCGGCCGTTCACCGGCAGGTTCTCGATCGTGTCGGACTTCAGCGTCTGGCCCACGCTCCCCGATCCGGTCTGCAGGACCGGCGACTCGGCCGTAACGAGGACCTGCTCGCTGATCGCGCCCGGCTGCAGGACGAAGTCGATCCGCACCTGCTCCTGCAGGCCGACCGCCACGCCCTGACGCACGCCTTTGCTGAATCCTGGAAATTCAATTTCGATGCGGTAGGTGCCGGTGCGAATGGGCGTGAAGATGTAAGTGCCGTCCCCACGCGTCACCGTCGTGAGCGTCAGCGCCTGACCTTCGTGCGTGATGGTGACCGTTGCGCCCGGCAGGACGCCGCCCTGCTGATCCTTCACGGTGCCTGCGATCGTGCCCGTGTCGACCTGGGCCATTGCGGGAGCCGAGAGGAACGCTGTGAGGGAGAGCGTGAGAACGCAGCGCCAGGAGAATGCCGGCAGGAAGCTCATTCCGTCCTCCGTGTCGAGCGACCGCGTGATGCAACACACGATCCTGCGGCGCGCGACGGTCGCTGGCCAAATTGCGCGGCGAGACTAGCTTGACCCCTCACGTTTTGCAAGCCTATCCTGCGATCGAGTCGTGAAGCTCAGCACTGGCAGCGTTCTGGCGTTGACGGCCCTGTCGGCGTTTCAACACCGGGGCGTCACTAAACCAGTCGCGGACTTCCGCGACGTCGCGGCCGCGGCCGGTCTCACCGCGCGCACGATCATCGGCGGCGATCGCACCAAACAGTTCATCCTCGAGACGACCGGCGGCGGCGTCGCCATCCTCGACTACGACGATGACGGATGGCCCGACCTCTTCTTTGTCAACGGCGCGCGCCTCGCCCAGCCGGACGGCGAGGCGGCGCCCGTGAGCCACCTCTATCGCAACAACCACGACGGCACCTTCGCCGACGTGACGAGCCGCGCCGGCCTCTCCGCAACCGGATGGGGGCAGGGCGTCTGCGCCGGCGACTACGACAACGACGGCCGCGTCGATCTGTTCGTCACCTATTACGGCCGTCAGGTGCTCTATCGCAACAACGGCGACGGCACGTTCGCCGACGTCACGCGCGCGAGCGGGCTGTCGCAGGCGACGCCGCGCTGGAACACCGGCTGCGCGTTCGTCGACTTCAACCGCGACGGACGGCTCGATCTGTTCGTCTCCGCGTATGTCGACTACGGCGACGCGATGCGGTTCGCGCCCGGAAGCCGGAACAACTGCTTCTGGAAAGGCCTCGGCGTGATGTGCGGGCCGCACGGGCTCGCGGGCTCCCGCAACGCGCTCTATCGCGGCAACGCGGACGGGACCTTCACCGACGTCTCCGAAGCGGCCGGCGTGCTCAAGCCGAGCCCTGCCTTCGGCCTGACGCCGCTCGTGCTCGACGCGGACAACGACGGGTGGCCCGACGTCTACGTCGCGAACGATTCCACCGCGTCGCTGCTCTTTCACAACAACGGCAACGGGACGTTCACCGAGATCGGGCTGCGCGCCGGCGTGGCCTTGAACGCCGACGGCCGCGCGCAGGCGGGCATGGGCGTGAGCGCCGGCGATTACAACCGCGACGGCTGGCTCGACATCGTGAAGACGAACTTCGACGATGACACGACATCGCTCTACCGGAACCTGGGCGCCGGCGCCTTCGAGGACGCGACGGTGGCCGGAGGGCTGGGCGCCTCCACGCGGTACCTCGGCTGGGGCACGGGGTTCGTCGACTTCGATCTCGACTCGTGGCCCGACATCTTCATCGTCAACGGCCATGTGTATCCGGAGGCCGATCGCATCGGCGGCGCGTACAGCTACAACCAGCAGACGCTGCTCTACCACAATCTCGGGAACGGAAAATTCGAGGACGTCTCGGCGCGGGCGGGGCCGGCGCTGCTCGTCAAGAAGGCCGCGCGCGGCGCCGCGTTCGGCGATCTGTTCCGCTCGGGCCGGCTCGACATCGTCGTCAACAACATGAACGACGCGCCGAGCCTGCTGCACGACTGCGCGCCGGCGACGGGCCACAGCCTGGTCGTGCAGTTGATCGGCACGCGCTCGAACCGGAGCGCGATCGGCGCGCGCGTCACCGCGCACGTCGGCGGTCGCCGGTTGATCGACGACGTGCGCAGCGGCGGCAGCTTCTGCTCGCAAAGCGATCTGCGGATCCACATGGGCCTCGGCGCGCGTACGCGCGTCGATCGCCTCGCGGTGAGCTGGCCGAGCGGCGCGGCGACGACGATTGCCGGCGTCGACGCGGATCAGCTGGTCGTCGTTCGCGAAGGCGCCGGCGTCGTGCGGCGGGAGCCGCTGATGGCGCGCGCGCTGGCGGCGTGCGCCGGGCGCTGATACTATGCGCACGAGCGACCCGCGGGTGGGGGTGACCGGTATGGGGCTGCCGCGGCGAGACGCGCTTCGCATCCTGGCGGCGTGCATGGCCGACTGGTGGCTGCCGCGCCGCCTGTACGCGCAGAAGAACCCGACGTCGAGGAAGCCCCAGCGCCGCGTGATCGTCGTGACCTTCGGCGGCGGCGTCCGCTACGAAGACACGCTGGCGCGCGAGGGCTGGGTCAACATTCCGCATCTCACCTCCGACCTCGCGCCGCAGGGTCTCGTGTACCCGAACGGGCGCCACGAAGGTCTCACCGGACACTTCAACTCCACGGGCGCGCTCGTCACCGGCAGCCGGCAGAACGTCGACGCGTACGGCAGCGAGGCGCCGGTGACGCCGACGATCTTCGAATTGTTCCGGAAGGAACATGCGCTGCCGCCCGAAGAGGCGTGGCTGATCGCGACCAACAAGAGCTTCGGCCTGATGGGCGGCAGCAAGCTGCGCGCGTTCGGCGATCCGTACTCCGCGAACGTCATCCTCCCGAAGCAGATGCTCATCAGCACGATCAAGGCGGCGGTGAGCACCGAATCGGGGCCCGGCGCCGAAAACCGGCAGGCGCTCGCCGAGCGCATGATGCTCGCGCTCGACGAGGGGTACGAGGGGTTCGGGTGGCGGGTGTTCGAGTCGGGCCGCCTGCTCGACGCTGACGTGAAGGCGACCCTCGGGAAATCGCTCCTCGACTACTTCAACGATCCAGCGGCGCCGACCAGCGGCGACGAGCTGACGTTCTTCATGACCAAAGAGATCATGAACCGCTTCGCGCCGTCGCTGCTCGTCGTGAACTTCTGGGACATCGACATCGCGCACTACGGCGCCTACTCGCTCTATCTCGAGGCGATCCGCAGAACCGATCGCCTGGTGCACGAGCTGTGGCAGCACGCGCAGTCGCTGCCGCAGTACCGGGATCGCACGACGATGCTCGTCGTGCCGGAGATGGGCCGCGACAGCGACATCGCGGGCAACGGGTTCGCCAACCACCGGAGCGGCGACGAATCGTGCCGTCGCGTGTGGCTCGTGGCCGTCGGCGCGGGCGTGCCCCGGGGCACCGGCACCGAACGCCCGATCCGGACGATGGACGTCGCGCCGACGGTGGCGCAGATGCTCGGGTTCAAGATGGCGGACTGCGAGGGACGGCCGCTCGCCGAGCTGGCCTTCTGAGCGCGCGATGCAATTCACTGCGGGGTTGAACGGCGAGGCCGCCGCGCTGGCGCGGCAGCACGGCGACGTGCTCGCGCGCCTGCCGGCGACCATTCACACCTTCATCCTCGTCGAGCTCCAGAAATGGCCGATGCTCTTCGGCCCCGAGCAGCGCTATCAGCGCGCGCTCCTCGAGCACCTCTCGCGCTGGCCCGCCCACGAGCTGGATCAGGCGGTCGCCGGCATCCGCCGGATCGAGTCGGAAGCGGGCGTCAACCATCTCAGCGAGCGCAATCCTGCGAGGTTCCAGGACGAGTCGCAGGCGCTGCTGCGAAAGCGCGGGCTGAGCGTCGCGTGGCGCGGAGAAGTCGACGCGTTCTTCCAGAAGGTCGAACCGGCGCTGGAGGCGGAGATCTATCCTCCTGATGCGCCGCGCCGCCTCGTCGTGCAGATTTACGGCAGCGGCATCGCGGTGCAGCCGCAGAAGCTGTGGGCCCGGTTCAAGGGCGCCGGCGTGCGCGTTCCCCTGAATCTGGAAGGCGCGAGCGGCACCGAATCATTTCTCCAGCAACTCTTCGGCGCGCGCGAGCCTGGACGCACGGCGCCGGCGCTCCTCGCGCGTGCGAGCGAGCCGGCGCCGCTCGACGCCTGGCTCATCGAATCGCACGACGCGCTTCACGCGCTCTGCGACACGCCGGGAGGGAGCGACGGCGCGGCGCCGGCGGCCGTGACCGGCTTGAGCTACGACCGCCTGCGTCCGTACCGCGACGAACTGACGCGCGCGCTCAACCGCAAGGTCCAGAGCGGCGTCGAGAGCCCGCAGGCGTTTGCGGCGTATGCACGCAGCCTGCAGATCGCGCCGCCGCCGGGCACGATGCTGTACGCCGCGGACATCCTGATGGCGTTCGTCCGCGACGTGCTGCTCACCGGCAACGGCACGCTCCTGGTGAACAACACGTTCGTCGAGTGGGCGGCGGTCCAGGCGCTCCGGCGCGCGCAGCCTCGCATCCTCGTCACGCGGTACGGCGTACGCGACAGGCTGAAGCCGTTCAGCAGCATGGTGCTCTTCTCCCAGCCGCGCGCCTCGGATCGGATTCCGGTCGCTCCGGATCCCGCCGGCTCGTTCGTCGACGTCGAGCAGTTGTGCTACTACGTCTGGCTGAACGCGGAGAAGACGCCGGCGTATCAGAAGCGCACGCTGTATCTGTTTCTCGCCGAAGGCGTCGACGAGATGCTCGCGCTCGCGCCGGCGGCGCCCGCCGCTCGGGCAACGCCGGCGCCGGCGCGGCTTGCCGACGTGCAGGCGACGATGGCGGAATGGCTGGGTGTCCGCGTCCCGAATCTGTCGGGACGGCCCATCGGTGCGCTCCTCGGATAAGCCGTCCCGATCGACTCCACCACGAGCACACGAACCCTGATGTCGATTGGCGTTCTCGTCTTCGCGCTCTCGTCCGCCGCGTTCAGCGGGCGCGACAACCAGATTCACGTCGCGCCGCCGCGAATCGAGAGCGCCGTCACCATCGACGGCGTGCTCGACGATGCGGCCTGGAGCGACGCGGCGCGGTTGACCGGCTTCTCGCAGTACGCGCCGGTCGACGGCCGGCAGGCGGAGAACGCCACCGAAGTCCTCGTCTTCTACTCGGCGACCGCGATCTATTTCGGCGTCCGCGCGCAGGCGGCGCCCGGATCGGTTCACGCGACGCTCGCCAGCCGCGACCGGATCGACGCCGACGACGCGATCCAGATTTTTCTGAACCCGTTCAACGATGGCCGCCAGGCGCTCGTGTTCGGCGTCAACCCGTTGGGGATCCAATCCGACGGCGCGCTCGTCGAAGGCACGGGCAATCGCGGCGGCACCGCGTTCAGCGCGCTCGAGAGCGGGCGCGAATCGACGGACCTCACGCCCGACTACGTCTACGAGTCGAAGGGCCGCGTGACGCGGGACGGCTACGAGATCGAGATCGCGATCCCGTTCAAGACGCTCCGTTTTCCGGCGGCGCGCGTCCAGACGTGGAGCCTGAACGTCACGCGCCGCGTCCAGAGCAGCGGACAGGAAGACAGCTGGACGCCCGCGCTGCGCGCGCAGAGCTCGTTCCTGTCGCAATCGGGCACGCTCGAGGGGCTGACCGATCTCCGCCGCGGTCTCGTCCTCGATCTCAACCCGGTCGTCACGGCGAAGGCCGACGGCCTCCCGTCCGGCAATCGCTGGACGTACGATTCCAGCCGCCCGGAGTTCGGCGCCAACCTGCGATGGGGCGTCACGCCGAACCTCACGCTGAACGGAACGGTGAATCCGGACTTCTCGCAGGTCGAAGCCGATGCGACGCAGTTCACCTACGATCCACGCGCGGCGCTCTTCTTCCCGGAGAAGCGTCCGTTCTTCCTCGACGGCGCGGAGCTGTTCAGGACGCCGAACAACTTGATCTACACGCGGCAGATCGCCGCGCCGGTGGCGGCGGTCAAGCTGACGGGGAAGGCGGCCGGCACGGACATCGCCCTGCTCTCGGCGGCCGACGATGTCGCGACGTCGGCGTCAGGTGTCGATCATCCGGTGTTCAACATCGTGCGGCTGCAGCACAACCTGCGAGGCGTGTCGAAGGTCGGCCTCGCGTACACCGATCGGATCGACGGCGCCAACTCGAACCGCGTGCTCGCCGCCGACGCCCGGCTGCAGTTCAACTCGATCTACGACGTCCAGCTGCAGGCGGGCGCGAGTCGAACGAGCACGAACGGCGCCGCGACATGGGCGCCCATCTGGCAGGCGATTCTCAATCGCGACGGGCGGCACTTCGGTCTGCGTTATGCCGCGACGGGAATCCACGACGATTTTCGCGCCGCCAGCGGCTTCATCAGCCGCGGGGGCGTCATGACGGCCAACCTCACGCATCGCGGGACGTGGTTCGGCGCCGCCGACGCGCCGGTTCAAAGCTTCACCGCAAGCGTTCTCCTGAACGGCGTCTGGCAGTACAAGGACGTCACGCTCGGCGACGCGTGGCTGGAGAAGAAGCTTCACTTCAACAACACGGTCAACTTCAGGGGCGGCTGGGTGGCCGGCGCGTCGGCGCTCTTCGAATCGTTCGCGTTCGATCAGGCGTTCTACGCGAACTACCGGCTGCTGCAATCCGGCGCGACTGGCCCCACGATCCTTCCGTTCAGCGGAACGCCCCATCTTCACAACCTGGATTACGTCGTCACCGCCAACACGCCGCAGTTCTCGAAGTTCAACGGCAGCGTTCTCTACATCTGGGGACGCGACGAGAATTTCTTCGAGTGGTCGTCGGCCGACATCGTGTTCGCCACCTACGCGATCGACTATCGTCCGACGACGCAGCTCCGGATCAGCCCGCAGTATCAGCTGCAGTCGTACGACCGGCGCACGGACGGATCCACCGTCGGCGTGGGACGGATTCCGCGGCTGAAGGTCGAGTACCAGGTCTCACCGGCGGTCTTCGTGCGATTCATCGGCGAGTACAACAGCCAGATGCAGGACGCGCTGCGCGACGACTCGCGGACGAACCTGCCGATCGTCGTCCGCGATCCGGCCACCGGCGCCTTCGCCGCGCCGGCGGCGTTCGAGCGCAACAGATTTCGCGTCGATGCGCTCTTCTCGTATCAGCCGACGCCCGGCACCGTCTTCTTCGCCGGCTACAGCAGCATCCTCACCGAGCCGCGCGCGCTGCGATTCGATGCGCTGCAGCGCGCGAGCGACGGCTTCTACGTCAAGGCGAGCTATCTGTTCAGGCTTTGAGCGAACGGGTTAGGCGAAGCTCGAGGCGGTCGACCGCGCGTCATTCGTTCAACGCCGGCCGCTCGATGGATCGATGCGCAGGAATCTTGCCGCGTTGTTGTAGAAGATGTCGCGCTTCTGGGATGCGCTCAGGAACTCCGCCGATTCCACGCCCTCGATCGCCACTCGAAGCGCCTCGGGCCACACCGTCTGATCCGACCCGAACATGACGCGTTTCCCGAAGCCGGCGTCCACGAGACGGCGCAGGAAGAAGTGGAACTCCGCGCGGGGAACGAACCAGTCGATGAGCGAGATGTCGACGTATACCTGCGGATGCGCGTACATGAGACCGATGATCTGATCGAGCATCGGCCACGCGGCGTGCATGATGTACAGACGCAGCCGGGGATGGCGCGTCAGCACGGTCTCGTACAGCAGCGGGTTGGTGAGCCGCATCTCGTATTTCGGGAAGCCGGCGTACGGCGCGCCCGGCGCGCCGGGTCCGACGTGCACGCCGACGGGAATGTCGAGCTCCTCGGCCAGCGCAAAGTAGGCCTCCGGCTGCGCGTCGGTCGGCGACAGGCCCGCGTATTGAAAGCCCAGCTCTCCGAGCACACGAATGGTCCCGTCTCTCGCCCACCCGCGCAGGGCTTCCAGAGTCGTCTGCGCATTGGGAATCACCGCGGGGATGATCCGGTCGGGCGCGGCGGCGTGCCACCGGCGGACGATGTCGATCGGGCCGCTGGCGACGCCGACGACGTTGTAGCGCGCCATCATCGCGAGCGTCTGCCGGAGAAGCTCGTCGTCGGTCGCAGGCGATCGCAGGATCGTGGCGCACTCGGCGAACCGATCGGGACCGTACGGCTCGCGCGGATCCCGCGGCGCGAACGTCAACGGCGTCACGCACGTGGACGCCGGCGGCGGCCCGAAGGCCGTCGCCGAGAGGGCGTGCAGGTGGACGTCGATGATCGCGTTGTCCGCCGGCGGCGCGGGCGTCTGCGGCGCGGGAGCGAACCAGAAAGCCATCCCTGCCACAGCGGCCGCCGGAATGTTCGCGAGCTTCTTCATCGGAAACCGCTCTTAGTTTCTTTCTCGTCGAATCGGCGCGCGGAAAACGTACACGAGAAAGCCGCCAAGCGCCATCGCCACGCTGCCGTCGACGCGCATCAACGACGGACCCGCGCTCGCGATCCGATCCAGCACCGCCTGCGCGCGGGCCGCGCCGAACCACGGCGCCGCCAGCCCCGCGATGATCACGATCAGGCCGAGCACGCGGACCGTCCGCGGCGCCCGCGATGCCGGCGCGGCCAGCGCGAGCGCCAGCCCAAGTGCGATTCTCAGAACCGCGACGACGTAGAGTCCGGCCGGCGTGATCAGCGGGCGCTCCAGCGCGAGGCGCAGATCGGGCGCCGCAAAGCCGATCCCGCCGACGAGGATGACGAGCGCGCCGATCACGAGCCCAAGCGCTCGCATGATGAGTCCTTTCAGCAAGTACGCAAACGGTGGAATCGATTTGACACGGGCCAGGACTGGCGCGACGATTGGCGCCTCTCGGACGCTCTGCACGGGAAGCCGAGGCTGCAGGGTATCCGAAACGGCGGCTCGCAAGAGACGACTCCTCACGAAGGGACGAAGATCCACGAAAGCACGAAGACTTTCTGTACAAGAAAAAATTCGTGTTCTTCGTGCGTTTTCGTTTCTTCGTGAACGACCGTCACGGAGGAACCTCGCATGAGACCGAAAGTCTTCGTCACCCGTGTGATCCCCGCCGCCGGTCTCGACGCGGTGCGGGAGTTCTGCGAGGCCGATGTCTGGACCGAGCCGCTGCCGCCGCCGGCGAATGTCCTGACGCAGAAGCTGTCGGACTGCGAGGGGCTGCTCTCGCTCCTCACCGAGCGGATCGACGCGGCCGTCATGGACGGCGCGCCCCGCTTACGCGTGATCAGCAACTATGCGGTCGGCTTCAACAACATCGATATCCCCGCGGCCACCGCGCGGGGCATTGCCGTCGGCAACACGCCCGGCGTGCTCACCGACGCCACCGCCGACATGGCGTTCGCGCTGCTGATCGCGGCCAGCCGCCGCATCGTCGAGTCGGAGAAGTACGCGGCCGCCGGCCACTGGAAAACGTGGGAGCCGCTCGGGCACATCGGTCAGGATCTGGCCGGCCGCACGGTGGGCATCGTGGGGATGGGCCGCATCGGCTACGCGATGGCCAGCCGCTGTCGCGGCGGCTGGGGCATGCGCGTGCTGTATCACGACCAGCGGTCGAACGAACACGCCGAGCGCGAGCTGGGCGCGGAGCGCGTCGCGCTCGATCGGCTGCTGTCCGAATCGGACTTCATCTCCGTGCACGCCGACTTGAACGAGAGCACGCGCGGCATGTTCAACGCGGCGGCGTTCGCGAAGATGAAGCCGACGGCCGTCTTCGTGAACACCGCGCGAGGGCCGCTCGTGAACGAAGCCGATCTGGCCGCCGCGCTGATCAACGGGACGATCTTCGCCGCCGGCCTCGACGTCACCGATCCCGAGCCGCCGCGCGCCGGCAATCCGCTCGTCGGCCTGCGCAATTGTATCGTCGCGCCACACATCGCGAGCGCCACCGTGAAGAGCCGCAACGGGATGGCCGAGATCGCCGCCGACAACCTGATCGCCGGGCTGAAGGGCGAGCCGCTTCGGTCCTGGGTCAACCCGGAAGTGGCGGCGAACCGGAGAACGATCGTCTAGCGCCGCGTCTGCTGATCCTCGGTCGGCTCCCAGTTGTGCAGCAGATCCTGGTAGCCGTTCATCGCCAGCCGCGTCGACATCGGCGTCGGTCCGTGCGAGGCGAGATGCCACGTCTGCTTCGGCACGTAGACGATGTCGCCCTGATCGGCGAGGAAGACCGGCAGCGAGCCGATGCGGTAGCGAATCTGTCCCTCGAGGATGAACCAGAACTCCGACGACTCGAGATGGAAGTGCCCCTTGTCGTTCGGCCCGGGGTTCTGCGGCTTGCCGCGAATGATGTTGGCGACGGCGCGGTCGTCGGCGACGAAACGCCGCGTCGGATCGGTGCCGGCGACGACGGCGTTGAAGTCGGTGAACGGTTTGTTGCGCGCGTCGTACGAGCCCTTGCCGCCGATGCGGACCTTCACGAACTCGAAGCCGGGCAGCGACGCCGGCTTCTCGTCCGCGGGATACATCGTCGTCGCGCCGCCGATGTTCACCTCCAGCCGGAGCGACGGCGCATCGCCGACCGTCTCCATGCTGTAGATGTTGCGATACGGCACCTGGACCAGGAATCCTTTCCTCGCGACGAACGGCTCCTGGCCGTCGATCGTGAAGCGGATCTGTCCGTCCTGGACGATCCACCACGCGCGCGTGTCGGGATGGAAGCGGCGCGGCGCTTTCGCGCCCGGCGCCATGGAAATGTATTCGGCCCGCAGCGTGCCGTCGCTGACGACGGTCTCGGCCCAGCTCTGCTCGCCCTTGTGCTTGGCGAGCAGCTCGGAGAGCTTCCAGTGCGGCCGGTTCGGCGCGATCCATTTCGCGGGCTCGGTCGGCATCGGCGCCCACGCGAGCATCTCGCGTTGAGCCTGGGCGTGCACGCTGCTGCGCGACACCAGGAATCCGGCCAGCCCGACGACCAACACCGCACACATGACAGGTCGTGCTACGCGCATCGCTCCTCCTGCTTGCGCGAACGATACTACAATCCCTGAAGGAGGACGTCAGATGAAGCGGTTGCTCCTGCCGGTCTTCGTCGTTTTAGCGCTGGGCTCCGCCGCGGCGCCGTTGTCGGCGCATCACTCGTGGCCGGTGAACAATTCGCAGCTCGTCACCGTGAAGGGTACGGTCGCGGTGATCGAATGGCAGAATCCGCATCCGATGATCACGCTCGAGGTTCGGACCGACAAGGGCGAGGTCGAGAAGTGGCTGGTCGGCGGCCCCGCGATCAACCGCATGGAAGCCAACGGGTGGACGAAGACGACGGTCAAGCCGGGCGACGTGATCACGGGGATCGGCTATCAGTTCTCCAACGGCGAGAAGATCGTCAGGCTCGAGCGGGTGGTGCTGGCCGACGGCAAGGAACTGAAGGTCTACGGCCGCTAGACACCGCCGCGACGGTCTAAAGCCCGCCGCCGACGTCGAGCGCGAGCGTCCGGCACGGCTGGCGATGCTCGTATCGCTCGAGCGTCTCGGCCAGACGACGGACGCGGTCCGGCTGCGACAGCCGCTCCGCCGCGGCGAGCGCTTCGCGCTGCCAGGTCACGGCCTCCCCGTATTGTCCGAGCTCGGCCTGCGTCATCGCCATCAGCTCGCCGACTTCTGCGCCGCGCGGCTCGCGCGCGAGCACGCCCCGCATCAGCGCGAGCGCCTGCGTCCCGTCGCGCACCGCCGCGTCGGGCGCCGCGGTCAGGAGCCGCACCAGCGCGTGGACGAACTCCGGCCTGTCGGGGTATTGCTGCACGTCCTCCTGCAACCGATCGCGCGCCTCGCGGTAGCGATGGAGATCGACGAGCGCGAGCACGTAGCCGAGCGGAGCATCGCTCGCGCGCGGATCGAGTGCGGCGGCCTCCGCGTACGGCGACAGCGATTCGGCGGCGCGTCCGCTGCGGCGCAGGACGTCCGCGAGCCGCACCCGCGCTTCCGCGTACGCCGGGTCGGCGCGCACCGCGGCGTTCAGGTGCGCGAGCGCGTCGGCGGTGCGGCCCTCCGCCGCGAGCATCACGCCGAGGCTGTAATGCGCCTTGGCGAACGCCGGCGACAGGCGCAGCGCTTCGGCGAACTCCGCCGCCGCGCCGGCCGCGTCGCCTGACAGGACCAACGCGGTGCCCAGTTTGTGATGCAGCGCCGGCTCGCCAGGCGCGAGATCGATCCCCTTGCGAAAGTACGTCGCGGCGGCTGCGAAGTCGCGCTCGTCGAGCGCTCTCGAGCCGCGCACTTCGTACGCCACCGGGCTCTCCAGAATGGTGTCGAGCTCCGACATCAGCGGATCGGCGGGCCGGATCGTGCCGGGCGCGCGGAGCCGCATATGCGCGTCGGCCTTGTCCTGCTGGCCGAGGCCGCGGTAGGCCAGCGCGAGCTGGTAGTGAATGGCGCCTTCGCGCGGCGCGAGCGCGAGCGCCCGCTCGAGATGATCCGACGCGCGCGGGTAGTCGGATTGCGCGAGCGCGGCGCGGCCGAGGCCGACGAGCGCGGCGATCGACCGCGGATCGGAGGCGAGCGCGCGCTCGAACAGCGGCTGCGCCGCCTCGGGACGCCCTTGATCGAGCAGCGCGTCGCCGAGCCAGACGAGCGCGCTCGCGTTGCGCGGCTCCAGCCGCAGCACCCGCTCGAGCTCCGCCTCGGCCTTCGGCGTGTCGCCGGCGCCTTTGTACAGATGCGCGAGGTAGTACGGCCATTTCGCGGCGTCGGGGGCGAGCGCTTCGGCGTCGAGCAGGCACGCTTCCGCCTCGTCGCGGTACTCGGCGGCCATCAGCAGCATCCCCATCGCGCCGTAGGCGTCGGCGAGCTCGCCGCGCGACGCCTTCGAGTTCGCGGCGACGCGCGTCAGCGCCGCGTAGCGTTCGCGCAGCTGCGACGCGACCGATGGAGCCGCGCCCGAGAGATCGGGAAGCGACGCCGCGTGCAGCGGCGGCCTCGCCGGCGTATGGCAGGCAATCGTGAGGCAGAGCGCAATCGCGGGGCAGCCCTGAAGGGCTGCGCTACACCCGATGCCGAACCGTGCGCCTGTCACTTGCCCGTGCCTTCTTTGATCGTGTGATAGCGGTCGATCCCGAGACCCGACCACGTCTCGGTCCGCCCGTCGGGCCAGATGACCCGGGCCGTCACGGGCCCTTTCGATTCTCCCAGGCCCGCGAGCACGCGCGGATCGTTCGCGGACGCGTAGCTGCCGTCGGAGCGCGCGCGCCGCCACAGCGTCTGGCCGTCGGATCGCGTCACGGCCACACGCGCGCCGATCATGTCGCGGCGGCCGTCCTGGCCGACGAGCCGCAGGCCGATCCAGTGGCGGCGCTGTCCCACGTCGTTGACGAGCAGCCGCAGGGACCCGCTCGCGTTGCCGACCACGACGTCGATGTCGCCGTCGTTGTCGAGATCGCCGAACGCGGCGCCGCGGCTCACTTCGGCGCGCGCGAACGCGGCGCCGGCGCGGCCGGTGACGTCCTCGAACCGTCCGTTCCCCAGGTTCCGAAACGCCTGCTTGCGCTGCTGGAGCGCGAAGCGCTCCTGCCGCGCCGCGGCATCGGCGGTCTGCGTGACGGCGCCGTTCACGGTGATCAGATCGAGCCAGCCGTCGTTGTCGATGTCGAGCCACGCGGCGCCGAATCCGGTGAACGGCAGCGTCGGCTGGCGCAATCCGGCGCGCGCGCTGCGCTCGTCGAACACCCCGCCGCCGGCGTTGACGTACAGATCGGCGCCCTGCCCGGTGAGCTCCGTGATAAACAGATCCTCGTCGCCGTCGTTGTCGAAATCGCCGGCGTCCACGCCCATGCTCGACTTCGCGGCGCCGTCGGGCCCCAGCGCCGCGCCCGCCAGCAGCGCCGTGTTCCTGAACGTGCCGTTGCGCTGGTTGATCCACAACTGGTTCGGCTGGCCGTCGTTGGCGACGTAGATGTCCATCCAGCCGTCGCCGTTGAAATCGGCCGTCGCCACGCCGAGCGCCGGGCCGAACTCGGTCGAGAGCGCCGCGCGCGCGGTGACGTCGCTGAACGTCCCGTCGTGGTTATTGCGGTACAGCTTGCTCGGCTGCGCCGTGTAGACGTGCGGCGGGCAGTAGTCGCGTCCGCCCGCCAGGCCGAAGCATTTCACGTTGGCGTCGATGCTGTAGTTCACGTAGTGGCCGACGAACAGATCAAGCCACCCGTCGCGATCGAAATCGACGAAGGCCGCCGAGACGCTCCAGCCGGGGCTCGCCGTCCGGCTCGCCGCGGTGACGTCCGTGAACGTTCCGTCGCAGTTGTTCCGCAGCAGCTGGTTCGATCCGAGATTCGTCACGTACAGGTCGACGCAGCCGTCGTTGTTGTAGTCGCCGGCGGCGACGCCCATGCCGTACCCGTTCGCGCGGATGCCGCTCGCGTCGGTCACGTCGGTGAAATGCAGCGTGCCGCCGGAAGGATCGAGGTCGTTGCGGAAGAGGCGGCCGCCGAGCGGAGCACCGGCGCGCGGCGGCGCCCACGCGCGATCGATCGGCTTCGATCCAAGCATCCGTCCCTGGACGACGAACACGTCCAAATCGCCGTCGTTGTCGTAATCGAAGAGCGCGACGCCGGGCGGCATGATCTCCGGGTAGTAGAGCTCGCCCGACATGCCGTTGAAGTGCGTGAAGGTCAATCCAGACGCCGCCGTCGCGTCGGTGAAGAAGCCCTCCGGCAGGTCGGACGCCGCTCGAATGGCCAGCGCGGCGAACGTCAGCGCGAGCGCGATCGGAGGGCGGATATTCATGGCTCTGATATGGCTGTTTTCCTGTATAAGAGTAGTCCCAGATCGGCGGAGGGCGACGGTTGCAAAGGAGGCGTATGCGCTCTGTCACGCGCGCGTTCGTTACCGTCTGCGGATTGATGATTTTTCCGGCGGCCGCGTTCGCGCAGGCCACGCTCGCCGGCACCGTCAAAGACCCCTCGGGCGGCGTGCTGCCCGGCGTCACCATCGAGGCGTCCAGCCCCGTCCTGATTGAACGAATCCGAACCGCGACGACCGATACCGCCGGACAGTACCGCATCGAGAGCCTGCAGCCCGGCACCTACACCGTGACGTTCGCGCTCGCGGGCTTCGCCACCTTGAAGCGCGACGACGTCATCGTCTCCGGTACCGGCGTGGTCAAGATCGACGCGGAGATGAAAGTCGGCGCGGTCTCGGAGACCGTCACCGTCACCGGCGAGTCGCCGGTGGTCGACGTGCAGAGCACGCGGCGCGCCGTGACGCTCGACAACGAGACGATGCGGAGCCTGCCGAGCGTGCGCAGCTACAGTTATCTCCTCACCGCCGTGCCAGGCGTGCAGCCGAACATCACCGACGTCAACACCGGTCCGGTGTTCGCGATCTTTCCGGTGCACGGCGGCCGCGGCGTCGAGTCGCGCCTCACGGTCGAAGGCCTGAACATCAGCAATCCGCCGGGCGGCAACCAGCCGCCGAACTACACGGCCGACATCGGCAATTCGATGGAAGTCACGGTGATGATCGCGGGCGGCCTCGGCGAGTTCGAGACCGCGGGCGTGCAGATGAACATCGTGCCGAAGCAGGGCGGCAACAGGATGAGCGGGCTGGTCGCGGCCTCCGGCTTCTCGAAAGGCATGCAGGCGAACAACTACTCCACCGATCTGCAGGCGCGGGGCGCGGGGGCGCCGAACCCGACCTACCACGTCTACGATTTCAATGCGGCGATCGGCGGCCCGATCCTGAAGGACAAGCTCTGGTACTTCATGAGCATCCGCCAGCAGGGGTCGCGCCGCGACATCCTGAACGTCTACTACAACAACAACGCGGGCGACGCAACGAAGTGGTCCTACGCCCCGGACTTCAACAGGTCGGCCTACTACGACCGCTATTGGGAGAACTACACGCCGCGCATCACGTGGCAGGCGTCGCAGCGCAACAAGTTCACGTTCTCGTGGGATGAACAGCCCGTGTGCCGGACGTGCACCGGCACGGCATCGTTCAGCGGCTCGCCGTCGCCGGTCCTGACGACGCCGGAAGCGGACGGCCACGGCGAGTACAGTCCACAGCGCGTCCAGACCGCGCGGTGGACGTCGACCGTGACGAACAAGCTGCTCCTCGAAGCCGGTCTCGGCAACACGTATTACCACTGGGGCGATGGCGAGCTCAATCCGAATCCGACGCGCGACCTGGTTCGCGTGACGGAAAACCAGGCGGTGATCAACCCGCAGGGGACGGTCGGGTTGGTGAATTACCGCTCGCAGAGCTGGCTGATCAACAAGACCGACGGGGCCAACTGGTTCCTCACCGCCTCGTATGTCACCGGGTCGCACAGCATGAAGTTCGGCTACCAGGGCAACTGGTGGCGCGACGATCGCGAGCTGCACACCAATACGCAGAACCTTCTGTATACCTTCACGCGCGGCGTGCCGATTTCGCTCACCGAGTACGCGAATCCCTACTTCAACAACGCGCGCGCGGCGATGATGTCCTTCTTCGTCCAGGATCAGTGGACGTTCAACCGGCTCTCGCTGCAGGGCGCGCTGCGCTACGATCATCCGTGGAGCTGGTTCCCGGCGGTCACACAGCCGGCGAGCACGTTTTTCCCCGGCGTCAGCTTCCCGCGCACCGACGGCGTCACCGGCTACAACGACATCACGCCGCGCTTTGGCGTGGCCTACGACGTCCTGGGCAACGGCAAGACGTCGCTGAAGGTCAGCGTCGGCAAGTATCTGCAGGGCGCGAGCGTCGGCAACCTGGTATCGGGCGCCAATCCTTCGCTCCGCATTCCGGGCGGCGCCGCCGCGGGGTTCGGGAACCCGAATGTGATCCGTACGTGGACCGACGCCAACGGCAACTACGTTCCGGACTGCGACCTCAGGAACCCACTCGCGCAGAGCCCGGCGACGACCGGCAGCATCGACAGCTGCGGCCAGATCAACAACCTGCTGTTCGGATCGAACCAGTTCGTCGGCGCGAACTACGATCCGGCGTTACTCAGCGGGTGGGGCGTGCGTCCGTCGGACTGGTCGTACGGCGTGTCGCTCCAGCAGCAGATCTTCGCGAAGGGGGCGGTGGAAGTCGGATACTTCCGCCGGACGTTCACGCAGTTCACGACCGGCGGCACCGTGACCGACAATCTCAACGTCGGACCGAACGATCTGACACCGTACACCCTGACCGTCCCGAACGACCCGCGTCTGCCTGGAGGAGGCGGCTACCAGGTGGGGACGCTCTACAACCTGACGCCGGCGGCGTTCGCGCGTCCGCAGGACCTGCTGATCAAGGCGACGAAGGACGTCGGTGACGATACGCGCGTGTTCAACGGCGTGGACGTGACGCTCAATGTGCGCGCCATGAAGGGCTTCACCTTCTCGGGCGGCACGAGCACCGGCAAGGTGGTCAACGACTGGTGCGCGGTCCGCGCGGCGGTTCCGGAGAACGCCCCTCTCGGTGTGAGCTGGACGCTCAACCCGTACTGCCACGCCGAGTCGCCGTTCCAGACGTCCTTCAACGGTCTGGCCTCGTACGTCGTCCCGAAGATCGACGTGTTGATCAGCGGCGTCTATCGCGACCGTCCCATCCTCAACGGCACGCCGAACAACGCCAGCACGGACCAGCTCGCCGGTTCGATGCCCGCGAACCTCACGTTTACCGCGACCGATGCGTTCGGCACCGCGATCGCGCAGCAGATCGGCCGCCCGTTGACCGGGGGTCCATTCACAAACGTGAACCTGATCACTCCCGGCACGCTCTACGGCGGCGGCGACGTCTACGGCTCGCGCAACCGATCGATCGATCTGAGCGTGAAGAAGATCCTCCGGATGGGCGGGCGGCGGGTCACGGCGGGGCTGGACATCTACAACGTGACGAACAGCGACACGACGCTGTTCTACAACACGACCTACGTTCCGAACGTCACCGGCTGGCAGTCGTCGCTGGCCTACATGAACCCGCGCGTCCTGCGGCTCGCCGCGGAGTTCGCCTGGTAGACCTTTCGCGCCGTGAGCTGTTCGGTGCGGCGATCGGATCGATAGCTGCACAGGTCGCACCGAGCAGCCCTGCGGTCGAGACGAGCGACGAGCTCGTCCTCGTGAACGGCGCGATCCACACGATGGACGAGAAGAACACGGTTGCGGCCGCCGTGTCGATCCGGAACGGCCGTTTCTCCGCCGTCGACGGTGCCGCGCGTCCGGGAGCGCGCGTGATCGACCTCCGCGGACGCACGGTCGTGCCCGGCATCATCGACAACCACAACCACGTCGTGCTCCTCGGGAATCGACCCGGCTATCACGTGCCGCTCGAGAGCGCGTCCTCGATGGCCGACGTTCAGGAGCTCGTTGCCGCGCGTGCGAAGGCGATCCCGCGTCGCGCGTGGATCACGACGATCGGCGGCTTTCACCGGAACCAGTTGGTCGCGCCGGGCGCGAACCCGAGGCTGCCGACGCTCGCGGAGCTCGACGCCGCGGCCTACGACAACCCCGTGTACATCTCCGAGTCGTTCATGGGTCCGTCGGCCGCGAACAGTCTCGCCAAGGCCTTCTTCGAGCGGCAATCACCGCCCATCGTCGTCGGCGAAGACGGATCGATCGCCGCGGGCCCACAGACGACGGGCCGCGCCACGCTGGCGCTGCGGCAGGCGCTGCTGACATTCGAGCAGCGGAAGCGCGGCGCGAGCGATGCGATGGCCTACGGCCTCGGCGTCGGCGTCACCACTCACCTCGATCAAGGAGCCTTCCAGCGCACGAACACGTCGAGCGACGGCGCCGCGCACGAAGACAACTACGCGATGCACCTGCCGTTCCTCGCGCTGCGCGACGAAGGCAAGCTTCCCGCGCGGCTGCGCATCAACTTCCTCCATCAGGACACCACGCCCGACCTGCCCACGCTGACCGACCGGCTGAAACAGAGCTTCAAGTTCTTCGGCGACGATCTCGTGCGAACCGGCGGCATTGGAGAGTTCATCGCCGGGTTCGGTCCGGCAAGTCCGCTCGTCGAGGCCGCCAAGCTGGTGGCCCGCGCCGGCTGGCGCGCCGAGGTGCACTCGCTCTCCGCCACCGACTTCCAGCAGGAAATCGAGGCGTACGAAGCAGCTCACGCAGAGAGCTCCATCTCCGACCTGCGCTGGGTGGTTGCGCACGTGCCGTTCATCACTGAAACCTGGCTCAACCGGCTCAAGGCGCTGGGCGGAGGCGTGAGCCTCACCGGCTGGCGCTACCTGGCCGGAACACCGGAGCAGAACGGTCCGCCGTTCCGGATGATCGTGACGAACGGCATTCGCGCCGGCATGAGCTCCGACGGGATGCAGATCGCGCCGATGAACCCGTGGCTGCACATGTACTACGCGACGACCGGCCTGAACGCGCGGCAGCGTCTCGTCAACGACGGACAACAGATCACGCGCCAGGAGGCGTTGAAGCTCTACACGGCGAACAACGGCTGGTTCCTGCGGGAGGAAAGCCAGATTGGCACGATCGAGCCCGGGAAGCTGGCGGACCTGATCGTCCTGAGCGACGACTACTTCGCCGTCCCCGACGAGCAGCTGAAGAAGATTCGGTCGGTGCTCACGGTCGTCGGAGGCCGCATCGTCCACGACGCCGGGATCATTTGACAACCGGAACCATCGACATGAGACTCTCGCCGTCGTGATCGCGATCTTCTTCGTCATCGGGCGCGTGCTGTTCGGTGCGCTGTTCCTCTACAACGGCGTGAATCATTTCCGGAACTTCGCGGCTCTTCGCGGCTACTGCGCGTTCAAGCGCGTGCCGATGCCGGCGGCGTGCACGATCATCTCCGGCTTGTGGCTTCTCGTGTCGGGCACGAGCGTCGTCCTCGGTTTCCGGCCGGAAGTCGGACTGGCGCTCATCGCCGTGTTTCTCCTCGGCGTCACGCCGGTGATGCACGACTTCTGGAATGCCGCGGATCCCGCGCAGCGTCTCGGCGACATGATCAATTTCCAGAAGAACGCAGCGCTGATGGGTGCCGCGCTCATGCTGCTGTCGCTGCCGCGGCCGTGGCCGTATTCGCTGTAAGCTAGGGTCGAATGTCATGACTCCGGAATTTCACCGCGACGACAGGTGGTGGGTCAGCCCGTTCAACGTCGCGGACGAGGTGCGCGGATCGTTTTCGCTGCCGGCGCGCGTGCGGATCCACGACGCCACGCTGCGCGACGGCGAGCAGACGGCCGGCGTGGTGTTCAGCGTCGCCGACAAGGTCGCGATCGCCGAAGCGCTCGCCGAGGTCGGCGTCGATCGCATCGAGGCAGGAATGCCCGCGGTCTCCGACGACGACGCCGCGGCCATCAAGCAGATCGTCGGGCTCGGGCTCCCGTCGAGGATCTACACGTTCGTGCGCGCGCTCACCGCGGACATCGACAAGTCGCTCGCATGCGGCGCCGCGGGCGTGATTCTCGAGGTGCCGATCGGCTACCCCAAGCTGCTCTGGCAGTTCGACTGGACGTGGGAAGACGTCCTGAAGAAGAGCGTCGACGTGATCCGCTACGCGAAAACGCGCGGCCTCGAGGTCGTCTACTTTCCGTACGACACGACGCGCGCGCGTGAGGACGATCTCGTCAACCTGCTCACGCGCCTCGTCCAGGACGCGCCGCCCGATTCGGTGGGCATCGTCGACACGATGGGGTGCGTGCTGCCCGACGCGATGAAGTACCTCGTGCGGCTCGTCAAGCGCGTGACGAACGGGCTGCCGGTGGAGGTGCACACGCACAACGATTTCGGCATGGCGGTCGCGACCGAGCTCGCCGGCGTCGAGGCCGGCGCCGACGTCGTGCACAGCTGCGCCAACGGGCTCGGCGAGCGCACCGGCAACGCGCCGCTCGAAGAGCTCATCGTCGCGCTCCACGTGCTGTACGGGTACGACACGGCGTATCGGCTCGACCGGCTGCCGGAGCTCGGCGCGCTGGTCAGCCGTTTGAGCAACCTGCCGATCGCGGTGAACAAGCCGATCCTCGGCGCGCGCAACTTCACGCGCGAATCGGGCATCGGCGTCGATCTGGTGGTGAACAAGCCGCTGGCGATGTTCGGCACGCATCCCTCGCTCACCGGGCGATCGGGCGAGATCGTGCTCGGAAAGAAGAGCGGAAAGACGTCGATCGCCTACGCGCTCGGACAACTGGGCATCTCCGGCGCCGGCGACGAGGCAATCGGCGAGATGCTGCGTCTGGTCAAAGAGCGCAGCATCGCGACGCGGGCGCTCGTCAGCCTCGAGGAATTCCGCGAGATTGCGGAGCGCGTGCTGGCGGGCGCGGCACACCCGGTCTAGGCGGCGGGCCATGCACGGCACATTGTTTCCCACGACGGTCGTCGGCTCGTATCCGCAGCCCGACTGGCTGATCGATCGCGCGCTGCTCGCGGCCAATACGCCGCCGCGCGTCCGGATGCGTCAGCTGTGGCGCGTCGCGCCCGAGTTCCTCGAGCAGGCGCAGGACGATGCCGCGATCGTCGCGATTCGCGATCAGGAGCGCGCCGGCATCGACATCGTCTCGGACGGCGAGATGCGGCGCGAGAGCTACTTCAACTGGTTCGCGACCGCGCTCGACGGGATCGATCTCGACAACCCGGGCACGGTGATCAGCCGCACCGGCAGACCGGCGGTAGTGCCGCGCGTCGTCGGGCGCGTGCGGCGCGCGCGGCCGGTCAACGTGCGGGACGTGGAGTTCCTGCGCGCGAACACGGATCGCCGGATCAAGATCACGCTGCCCGGCCCGTTCACGATGACCACGCTGGCGAAGAACGACTTCTACGCGTCCGACGCGGATCTCGCGATGGACTACGCCGCGGCGGTGAACGCGGAGATCGGCGACCTCTTTGCCGCCGGCGCCGACGTCGTGCAGATCGACGAGCCCTACATGCAGGTCCATCCGGGGGCGGCGCGCGCGTACGGGATCGCCGCGCTCCAGCGCGCGCTCGACGGAATTTCCGGGACGACGGTCCTGCACATCTGCTTCGGCTACGGCGCGATGGTCAAAGGCAAGCCCGCGCGCTACGCGTTCCTGTCGGAGCTGGCGGGAACGGGCGTCCGGCAGGTGTCGGTCGAAACCGCGCAGGCCTCGCTCGATTGCTCGGTCCTCGCCGACCTGCGCGGGAAAGACGTGGTGCTCGGCGTCCTCGATCTGTCGACGAGCGACGTCGAGTCGCCGCAGGTCGTCGCCGATCGGATTCGCCGCGCGCTGCCCTACGTGCCGGCCGAGCGGCTGATCGTGGCGCCGGATTGCGGCATGAAGTACCTGACGCGCGGCGTCGCCTTCGCGAAGCTCGCCGCCATGGTGGCAGGCGCCGGCCTGGTGCGGGCGGAGTTTCAGTCGCACGTCGCGGCGAGAGCATCACGGTAGCGCAGGCCTTCAGGCCTGCAGATGAAGGCAGCCCTGAAGGGCTGCGCTACAGGAGAGAGCGATGAAAAGCCTCGTGCAGAGCATCCACCACATCACGCTGTGCCCCGGCGGCGCGCAGCAGGATATCGACTTCTTCACCACGGTGCTCGGGCAGCGGATGGTGAAGCAGACCGTGCTGATGGACGGGAACATCCCCATCTACCACTTCTATTACGGCAACGGCGACGCCGACGTCGGCTCCATCGCCACCTGTTTTCCGTACTCGCGCAAACCCGGCCGCTCCGGATCCGGCCAGCTCTCGTGCACCAGCTACACGGTGCCGGTCGGCGCGATTCCGTTCTGGAAGGAGCACTTCGAACGGCACGGCGCCGACAACAGCGGCGTGCAGGAGCGGTTCGGCACGAAGTATCTGCGGGCGCGGCATCCGGCGGGGCTGCTCTTCGAAGTGATCGAAGAGCGGACCGACACGCGGAACCCGTGGACGACGACGCAGGTCTCGAAAGACGTCGCGACGCGCGGCTTCTTCGGCGCGGTGCTCTCGGTGCGCGACGTGCGCGAGCAGGAATCGTTCTTCGTCGACGCGCTCGGCTTCCGCAAGGTGGGCGTCGACGGCCCCTATCATCGGTTCGAGGTCCCGGCCAGCGGCCCGGGCCGGATCGTCGATCTGCACCTCGAGCCGGAGCGCGCGGCCGGAAGCTGGGGCTTCGGCGCCGGCACCGCGCATCACATCGCGTTCAACGTCGAAACAGACGACGCCCTCCTGAAGCAGAAAGCGACGTACGAGGAGCTCGGCTACACCGACGCGTCGGAGGTCAAGGATCGGTTCTACTTCCACTCGATGTACGTTCGATCGCCCGGCGGCATCCTCGTCGAGTGCACGGCGAACGTGCCCGGAGGGTTTTTCAAGGACGAGCCGCCCGAAGCGCTCGGCACCAGCCTGCTCCTGCCGCCGTGGTTCGAGGATCAGCGCGAGGCGATCGTGTCGCAGCTCGAGCCGATCACCGTGCCCGAAGAGAATCGGCCGAAGCCGGGCACGACGAAGGCGCCGAAAGCGCCGGCGGCCGCACAGCCCGCCGCTCAGGGCTCCGAGGTTCAGGGTTCCCACTTCAAAGCGGCCTTCGGCGCGAACAAGCAGGCGACGTAGCGAGCGGAGATGACGGCTCGTCACGGGTTCGTCGCGCGAACATCGTCGGCGGCTGCGAGCATGGCGATCGCGCTGATGTCCGGCTCGGCGACCGCGCAGCGCGGCCCTGCCCCTGTGGTCACGCTGCCGCAGTCGCCGACGGCCGTCGCCTTGCCCGTCGTTTCGGATCCCGTCACAGGACCCGGCGCCGCGTACGAATCCGTGCAGTCGCTGGCGCCCGGTCACGATCTGGCGCGCTACAAGTACGACGAGCGGGGGTACCTCATCTCGGGGACGGCGAACGGTCAGCCGTACAAAACGCGCCTCGTGGTGCGCCGGCCGTCGAGCCCCGCGTCGTTCAGCGGCCTCGTCCTGATCGAGCCGATGCACCCGAGCGGCTCGGACCACATGTTCGAGTACACGTCGATCTACACGATGTCCTCCGGTCACGCGGCCGTCGCGGTCGTCACCGGCGGTCTCCAGCAGGTGATCGACGCGAATCCACAGCGCTACACGGGGCTGTCGGTCGCTCCGGGACAGGCGAGCGAGATCCTGGCGCAGGCCGGCGCGCTCATCAAGGCGAAGCCGTCCACAGGACCGATGGCAGGGCTCTCGGTTCGCAAAACCGTCCTGGCCGGGACGTCGGCGACCGCGTTCACGCTCATTCAATACCTGCCGGCGCACGCGGTCTTGCGCACGCCGGACATGCAGCGCATCTTCGATGGATTCCTGCCCACCTCCAACGGATCGGTGATCGCGCCGATCGACGTGCCGCTCATCCAGGTTCCGACGCTGCTCGAAGTGAGAGCCGACACCATCACGGGCCGGCAGGACGGAGACGCACCGGGCGATCAGTACCGCGTCTACGAATTTGCCGGCATGGGTCACGTCGACAGCCGCGACAACGTTCGACTGAAACCGAATCCGTGCGCGCAGCCGCTCAGCCTGTTCCCGCACCAGGCCTACATGTCCGTCGCGCTCCATCACCTGTTCCAGTGGGTCGATCACGGCGTCGTGCCCCCGCGGTCGACGCGCATCGTGAAGGATGGGGACGACGTGGCGAACGCTCGCGGCGGCGTGCGGAGTCCCTACGTGGACGTTCCCGTTGCGCACTACGGCGTACCGAATGGCGGCGCCATGCCGCTCATTCCCAACCCGAGCGCGTACGTCGCCAAGGGCGGACAGCAGGCCGCGAATCTGATGTGCGGTCTGTCTGCGTTCCAGATCGATTTCAGCAAGGCGCGGCTCAGGGAGCTCTACGGCAACACGCAGAGCTATCGTGCGAACGTGGAGAAGCGCCTGAGCGAACTGGAGAAAGAGGGCTGGTCGCTGGCGGTCTACCGGGCGATGATCCTCGGCGATGCCGCCAAAATCGACTTCTGATGAGCACGAGCATGCGTCGAGCGGCCGCAGGCGTCGTCGTCTTCGCAGCCATCGCGCTTGGCGCGTCCGGCGCGCGCGCGCAGACCGATCTGTCCGGCAGCTGGGCTCCCCGCTACCACGAAGATTTCGAGGAGCGCATTCCGGGCCCCGAGATCGCCAATTTTCTCGGCCTTCCCATCAACGAGGCGGCGCGCCAGTGGGCTCTCAGTTGGGACGCTTCGCGCCTGACGCTTCCGGAGCATCAGTGTCAGGTGCATAACGTGGCGTATATCTACCGCGGCCCGCTGCTCGTGCGCATCTGGGAAGAGCGCGATCCCCAGAGCCAGAAGCTCATCGCCATCAAGAACTACATCAGCACATACGAGCAGACGCGGACGATCTGGATGGACGGCCGTCCTCACCCGCCGGACTACGCGGCTCACACGTGGCAGGGGTTCTCGACCGGGAAATGGGAAGGCGACATGCTGACCGTGACGACCACCCACATCAAGCAAGGGTGGCATCGTCGCAACGGATTGCCCTCGAGCGATCGGATGACGCTGACCGAGCATTTCATTCGACACGGCTCGTACCTCACCCACATCAGCGTGGCGACCGACCCCGTGTATCTCACCGAACCGCTGGTCAAGAGCCAGAACTTCGTGTTGAACGAGCGTCAGGTTCCCGAGACCGCGTGGCTCTGGCCGTGCGAGATCGTCGATGAAATCGCCGGGCGGCCCGACGGCGCCGTGCCGCACTACCTGCCCGCGACGAATCCGTTTCTCCACGAATTCGCGGACAAGTTCCACCTCCCGCTCGAGGCGACGATGGGCGGCGCCGTCACGATGTATCCCGAGTTCATGCTGAAGCTGCCGGGGCCGGCGTCCCGGACGACACCGAAGTAGCCTCGAATGCGGAGCGCGCCCCTGACGGCGATCGCGGCGGCTCTTGTTTGCCTGACTGCCGCTCCGCGCGCGCAGGACGCCGAGGTGCATGTGCTGCCGGTTCAGGGCAACGTCTACATGCTCGTCGGCGCCGGCGGCGGCAACATCACGCTGCAGGCGGGCGACGACGGCGTGCTCCTCGTCGACGCCTCGATCGAGGCATTGAGCGACGGCGTGCTGAAGGCCGTGCGCTCGATTTCCACGAAGCCGATCCGCTACATCATCGACACGCACGCGCACGCCGATCACGTCGGCGGCAATGCGGCGATCGCGAAGCACGGCGCGACGATCACCGGCGGCACCGTCGGCCAGCCCAATCTCGGGGCGACGATTCTCGCGCACGAGAACGTGCTGAAGCGGATGAGCGCGCCCACCGGCGAGCAGGCGCCGTTCCCGGCTGCGTCGTGGCCGACCGACACGTACTTCACGAAGAAGAAGGAACTGTTCTTCAACGGCGAAACGATCCAGATCCTTCACCAGCCGGCCGCACACACCGACGGCGACAGCCTCGTGTTCTTCCGGCGGTCCGACGTGGTGAGCGCCGGCGATGTGTTTCTGACCACGACCTATCCGGTCATCGACCGCGAGCGCGGCGGGACGATTCAGGGCGTCATCGCCGCGTTGAACAACATCCTCGACATCACGGTCCCGAAGGACAAGCAGGAGGGCGGGACGTATGTGATCCCGGGACACGGCCGCCTCTGCGACGAAGCGGACGTGCTCGAGTACCGCGACATGCTGACGATCATCCGCGATCGAGTCCAGGATTTCGTCAAGAAGGGCGCCACGCTCGAGCAGGTCAAGGCGGCGCGCCCGACGCTCGAATACGACGGACGCTACGGCGCGCCGGCGGGCGCGTCGACCACGGACGCGTTCATCGAAGCGGTGTACCGCACTCTGACTCCGTCACAGGCCAAGAGTCGATGATGCGCATCCTGACGGCGCTCACGACGTTGTCGCTGGCGATCGGTGCCGGCGGTCAGCGCGCCGAACCGCCGCAGCCGGCAGCCGCAAGGACGATCGCCCCGATAGATCTCACGGGATACTGGGTGTCGGTCGTGACCGAGGATTGGCGCTACCGGATGGTGACGCCGCCGAAGGGCGACTATCCCGGCTTGCCGCTCAATGCGGCCGCGCGTCAGGCAGCCGCAGCGTGGGATCCTGCGAAAGACGAAGCGGACGGAAACGCCTGCAGGTCATACGGTGTCGGCAACGTCATGCGCGTCCCCGGCCGCGTGCACATCACCTGGCAGGACGACAGCACGCTCAAGGTCGAGACCGACGCCGGCATGCAGACGAGACTCCTGCACTTCGGCGACGCGGCGCAGGCGCCGGCAGGCGGCGCCGGGTGGCAGGGCTACTCGGTCGCCCGCTGGGAGATCGCCGGTCCGCAGCGGCGCGGCGGCGGCGCGGCGGCCACCCCGGCACCCGACGGCCGCGGACGCGGCGCCCCGCCGGCGCGCTCCGGATCGCTCAAGGTCGTGACGACGCACATGCGAGCCGGATACCTGCGCAAGAACGGCGTGCCGTACAGCGAGAACGCCGTCGTCACGGAGTTCTTCGATCGGCACACGGAGGCGAACGGCGACGAGTGGTTCACGGTGACGACCATCGTCGAGGATCCGAAATATCTCACCGAGCCCTTGCTCACGAGCACGCACTTCAAGCGAGAAGCCAACGGCGACAAGTGGCGGCCATCGCCTTGTACAGCCGGCTGACCTACGAGAATTCGATGACGCCGATGATGATGGTCCGATCGGCCGTGTCCTGAATCGCCTGCCGCGCCTGATCGATCGTGTAGTGCCTCGTGATCATAGACCTCGCGTCCAGCTTGCCCCGCTCGATCAGCTTGACGTAGCGGGGAATGTCGCGCATCACGTTCAGGCCGCCCTGCTGTCCGGGGTGAATGGTCCGGCCGAGCAGCGCGAGCGTCGTGCCCGGGAACGACACCGGCTGCACCGTGAGTCCCATCAGCATCACGTGTCCGCCCATGCGCGTGCAGTCCCACGCCTGCTGCACGGTCTTGACGTTGGTCGGATCGGGCTGCGGCTCGACCTTCGGCGGAAACGCCTGCAGGCCGGCGGCCTCGACGACGAAGTCGGCGCCGCGTGCCATCGCGGCGTTTCCCGCCCGGCCCCACGTCGTGCCGCCCGCAAACCGGCGATCGTTCGCTCCGCGGCACAACTCGCGGACGCGCTCGACGATGCCGTCTCCTTCGGCGACCGGATCGAGCGCGATTGTCGCGCCCATCTTCAGCGCGAAATCGCGGCGGTAGCGAATCGGATCGATCGCGATCACACCTGCACGCGCTTGACGAGCGGTCCGACGGCTTCGACGACGCCGAACCCGCAGTGATTCGGTACTTCGGCGCGGCGAATCGCGTTGGCGGCGAGCGCGCCGCGCACGATGGTGTAGCACGGCGCGACGGCCAGCGAGCGGATCACCACCTGCCGCGCGTCCATCGGCAGCAGCCGCAGATCCTGGACGTCGAGCGTCGTGTCATGCCTGACGAGGGCGCGGAAGGTGCGTCCGGTCTGGCTGCCGGTGAGAACTCCAGGCGCCCCTGCGGTCTGGGCGGAAGAAGTTCCGTCCAGCCACGCCGCGCCGCCGCCAAGTGCGGCGACGCCGCTCTTCAGAACCCGCCTGCGTGAGATCCGGGAGTTCGATTGAGCTGCCATGCTGCGCGCTTACGGCAGCGCGAAGACGACGAGCTGATTGCTCGCGACAATCGCCACGTACTGCTTCCCGTTCTTCGCCTGGTAGGAGATCGGGTTGGCGTTGGCGGCGGCGTCGAGGTTTGCGCTCCAGAGCTCTTTGCCGTGCTTTGCGTCGAACGCGCGGAAGCGGCGATCGTCGGTCGCGCCCACGAACACCAGCCCGCCGGCCGTGACGGTCGGGCCCGCGCTGCCGCTGCCGCCGACCTTCTGCCTGCCCGCCGGCAGGTGCTCGTTGATCCCGAGCGTCGTCTGCCACGCGATCTCGCCGGTGTTCGCGTCGACGGCGACAAGCCGCGACCACGGCGGGCGTTGACACGGAAGCATGATGTCGCGCCCGGCGGCGTCCTTGCCGATCGACGCCGAGAACGTGTGGAACGGGCCGACACCGTCGATGGACGCGCGGTCGTAGGGCTGCGTCGATCCCACCGCGTCGAAGGAATAGGTGACGCCCGCCTTCTTCTTCTCGACCCAGCCGACCAGCGACGTGTCGTGCGCGTTCACGTAGATGTATCCGCTGCGCGGATCGGCGGCCGTCCCGCCCCAGTTGACGCCGCCCGTGCCGCCCGGAAAGGAAATCGTCGATTTCGGCGGCGCGCCGTCCTCGTGGAACGTGAACGGCGTGAACGGACCCTCGTTCGCGAATCCTCCGCTCCGGTCCCACAGCGCCTGACATGCGGCGGCGTGCTCGGCCGTCGTGTCGGCCGGCGTCACCATGTCCTCCTTCTTGAAGCTCACTTTCGCGAGCGCCGGCGGCTTACGCGGGAACGGCTGCGTCGGCGAATACCATTCACCGGGAACGTTGCCCTTCGGCACGGCACGCTCCTCGACGCCGAACACCGGCTTCCCGTTCGTGCGATCGAGGATGAACATGTAGCCGCCCTTGCCGACCGTCGCGAGCGCGGGAATCGTTCTGCCTTCCTGTTTGATGTCGACGAGCCCCGGGGCGGCAGACATGTCGATGTCCCAGATGTCGTGATGCACGGTCTGGAAGTGCCACCGGTGCGCGCCGGTGGCGATGTCGACGGCGACGATGGAGTTGCCGAACAAATTGCTGCCGGGCCGATCGCCGCCCCAGTAGTTCGCGGCGGGACCGGCGACCGGCATGAAGAGCAGGCCGCGCGCTTCGTCCACCGTCATCGAGAACGCCCAGACGTTCGTGCCGGATCGATTCTCCCAGCCGTTGCCGATCCACGTCTCGTGGCCCGCCTCGCCGGGACGCGGCACGGTGTGGAACTCCCACAGCTTCCTGCCGGTGATTGCGTCGAACGCGCGCGTGTCGCCGGGCGGTCCGAGCGGGACTTCGTTCACCGCAGCGCCGACCATCACGACGTTCTGGAAGATCGTCGGCGTCCCGCCGTAGCCGACGATCATGTCGACTTCGCCGTTTGCGCCGAATCCTTCCGACGGTCTGCCGGACGCGGCGTCGAGCGACAGCAGGCGCCGCCCCGCGGTCACGAAGATGCGCGCCGCCGTGGTGCCGTCGCCGGGCCAGTAGCCGACGCCGCGGCGCGACACCGCTCCGGTCGGCGCGCCGCCGGCCATCTCGCGCTGCCAGATCACTTTTCCCGTGTCCGCTTCGAGCGCCACGACGGTGTTGCCCGCGGGCAGATACATCACGCCGGCGACGACGAGCGGCACCGCTTCGGAGCCGCCGAGCAACGCGGCGAGCGCGCCGCGGCCGGCGGGCGACGGCGGAAAGGCGTACGTCCACGCCTTCGCCAGCTTCGCGACGTTCGTCGCGTTGATCTCCGTCAGCGGCGAGAAGCGCGTTCCCGCGAGGTCGTGGTCGTAGCTGCGCCACTCCTGCGCGGGCGTCGCAGCGGATCGCTGCGCGCTTCCGGACACGACGAGCGCGAGCGCAACGCCCGCGGCGCCGAACGCGACGACGCGCGTGAGCTGGTTCACGGTTTCAAGCCCGCCTGGATCTTTGCGTACAACCGGTCGTACATCGCGAGCCGCTGCGGATCCGGCGCCTCCTTGCTATCGCCGACGATCATCGGATCCGCGGCCGCGCCGCTGAACGGACGCCAGAGCGGCAGGCCTTTGCCGTTCGGATCGCCCGTCCGCGCGAAGTTCACCCAATACGACGACACGCGATCGGCGAGCGCGCGATCCGGCGCCGACGCCGAGGCGAGATCGGGCGAGCTGGCGTCCGGAAACACGCGCGGCGGACGAAGATTGTCGAACACGTACGGGATCTCCGACGCATGCGTCGCTTTGAGATTCCGCGCGCCCGGCGCGTAGGGCGGCTCGTGCGTGAAGAAGTACCAGTACGCGCGCTGCCCGCGCTTCGCCTGCAGGCTCGCGTACAGGCGCATGTGCCACGCGAGCTCGTCGCGGAACGCCTGCTGCGACGATCGCGTCGCCTCCTCGTCGGAGCCGGCCGGATAGAGCGTCAAGTAGTCGTCGGCCAGATCGCCCCAGCGCTGGCGCACGCGGCGGGTCCACGCGGCGGCGGGCGTCGCGCCGGCGAAGGTGCCCTCGTCCTTGTTCGATCCGACGAGCACGTCGACCGCCTGCTGCCGTCCCTGCGAAAAGGTCAGCGACTCGTCCTCGGGGATGATCCAGCCGTCCACGATCATGCCGGCGCCGAAGAGCGTGCGCGCGATCTCGTCGGCGGGTTTCGCGCGCAGCTCGTCGAGGGGCATCGGCACCGGCGGCGGGCCGCCGCGCCGTCCGATCGGCTGCTCGGCCTGCTGCCGCGTGCGCATCGGCGCGATGCCGAGACCCATCCACGCGCCGCTCTCCGAAATCGCGCGGCGGAACAAACCGTTGGCGTGCGGTGAGCCGACGAGGCCGGCGGCCATCGCCGCGCCGGCCGATTCGCCGAAGATCGTCACGTTGCGCGGATCGCCGCCGAAGGCCGCGATGTTGGTCTGCACCCACTTCAGCGCCGCGATCGTGTCCATCAGCGCCTGGTTGCCCGATGCGCTGTGCTCGGACTCCTTCGTCAGCTCGGGATGCGAGAAGAAGCCGAACGCGCCGAGCCGGTAGTTGAAGGTGACGACGACCGCGCCTTTGCCGGCGAGCGCTTCGCCGTCGGTGTGCGGCGTCGATCCCGCGCCTTCGGCGTACGCGCCGCCGTAGATCCAGAACATCACCGGACGCCGATCGGACGGCGACGCGGCGGCCGTCCACACGTTCAGGTACAGGCAGTCCTCGCCCGTCGGCGGCGAATCGGGAAGATCGACGGCGACGTTCAGGCGTCCCACGCCTTTCGGCTGCACGCAGGCGTTGCCGAAGGCGTCGGCCTTGCGGACGCCGGTCCACTTCCGAGCAGGCCGAGGGGCGCGCCATCGCAGCTCGCCGACCGGCGGCGCCGCGTACGGAATGCCCTTGAACACGCGGACGCCGGGCGCCGCGCCGGGCACGCCGTCGAGCAGGCCGGCGTCGGTCGCGATCGGATCGCGGACGGCCGCGCGCACACCGCCCGCGATCGGCAGCGCCGCGGCGAGCGTCGCGCAGGCGGCGATGACGATCCTCCGCATGTCCGTGATAGTTTACCGGGCGCGATGGCGAGCCATGGCCGTTTTCTCACCACACACGTCGGCAGCCTCCCGCGGCCCGACGATCTCGTCGCGATGATGTGGGCGCGGGAAGACGGCATTCCCGTGGACGCGGCGGCGATCGACGACCGCGTGCGCCGGGCCGTGGACGAGGCCGTCGCGCGGCAGGTCGAGGCGGGGATCGACATCGTCAACGACGGCGAATGGGGGAAGCCGAGCTACGCGACGTACATCAAGGACCGGCTGAACGGATTCGGCGGGACCGCCGTGTCCACCTACGTGTTTCAGGACATCGAGGCGCTGCCGCAGACCAAGGCGCGCGTCGCCGCCGACCCGGGGCGCAAACACCGCAAGGCGCCGGCGTGCAATGCCGCCATCAGCGTGCGCGACGTCGAGGCGCCGCGCAAGGACGCCGAGCGGTTGAAGAAGGCGCTGCAGGCGCACGGCGCGTCGGGCGGGTTCCTGACCGCGGCGTCGCCGGGCGTAACGTCTTTCTTCTTCGAGAACGACTACTACTCCACTCGCGAGGAGTACGTCTTCGCGATCGCCGACGCGATGCGCCACGAGTACGAGGCGATCGCGGCCGCCGGCGTCACGCTGCAGATCGATTGCCCCGACCTCGCGATGGGCCGCCACACGCAGTTCAGAAGTCTCGACCTCGCCGGCTTCCGCGCGCAGATGGAGCTGAACATCGCGGCGCTCAACCGCGCGCTCGTGAACGTTCCGGCCGCGCAGGTGCGGATGCACTTGTGCTGGGGCAACTATCCCGGCCCGCACCACCACGACGTGCCGCTCCAGGAGATCGTCGACGTGCTGTGGACCGCGAAGCCGCACGCGATCCAGTTCGAGGCGGCCAACCCGCGGCACGGCCACGAGTGGACGGTGTTCGAGACGGTGAAGGTGCCCGAGGGCAAGGTGCTGATCCCCGGCGTCATCGAATGCCAGTCGCACTACATCGAGCATCCCGAGCTCGTCGCGCAGCGCATCGAGCGGTATGCGCGGCTCGTCGGCCGCGACAACGTCATGGCCGGCGTCGACTGCGGCTTCAGCATCCACGTCGGATCCGGCGCCGTCGATCCGGAAGTCGTCTGGGCCAAGCTCGCGTCGCTCGCGCAGGGCGCGGCCATCGCGAGCCGAAAATTCTGGCCGTGAATTGAGCTGCCGTCATGAAGATGGGCATCATCATCGCCGTCGTCCTCGCAGCGCAGACCGCGGCGCCGCCGCTGCCGCCCGCGCCGGCCAATGCTCCCGCGCCGTCGGTGCAGGCTCCGGCCGACCCCGGCTATGCGGCATTGATCGCGATGTGCAAGACGCCGCCGACGGCGCGCGGCCGCGGACCGGGCGGCGCTCGCGCCGGCGCGCGCGGCGCTCCGCCGCAAGGCGTCCGCGAGTATGTGGTCGACGCAATTCCCGGCGTGATCGCCGCCGGGAAGCCATGGACGTTCGTCTGGCAGCAGGCCGGCAACAACGGCGACGGCATCCTCGGCACGAGCGACGATGGCGTGCTGGTGGCGCAGAACGACGGCAGCGCGGTGGTGAAGCTGGACAAGAACGGCACGCCGTCGATCGCCTACTCGAACACGCACACGGGCGGCGCGTTGTCGATGAGCGCGCAGGGAAATCTGTTCATCGTCGAACGCGGTCTGCGCATGAAGATCGAGCAGCTCGCTCCCACGCGGAAGCTCGTCGCGGACAGCTACCAGGGCGAGCCGCTCGACTGCGTCGGACCGGTCATCAACGATCTGACCGCGGACCGCCGCGGCGGCGTGTACTTCACGATGGGCGGCCTCTTCCACGCCGACTCGAAGGGCGTCGTCACGCGTTACGGTGAGAATCTCTTCACGAACGGCGTCGTCCTCAGCGCCGACGAGAAGACGCTCTACGTCACCAACGGCGCAGCGCTCGCCGCGTTCGACGTGCAGCCGGACGGATCGCTCGTCAACCAGCGCGAGCTCGCGAAGCTCGGCGCAGGCGGCGACGGCAGCACGATCGATTCGCAGGGACGCATTTACGTCACGACCGCCGCCGGCGTCGAGGTCGTCGGACGCGACGGCACACATCTCGGCATCATTCCGACGCCTCGCGGCGTGATCAGCTGCGCGTTCGGCGGGAAGGACAAGAAGAGGTTGTTCATCCTCGCGCGCGGCGCGCAGGACGGCGAGGGCCGCGAGGTCGCCAACGCGGCGCAGCTGTGGTCGATCGAGACGATTGCGCAGGGCTACAAAGGCCGCGCGAAGTAAAATGCGGCGAATTCTGGAGCAGACCATGCTTCCACGCCTGACGTCGTCCGCGGTGGTCGCATCTGTTGCCGCCAGCGTCCTCTGCATGTCGCCGTCGCTTGCCGCGCAGTGGTTGAAGCAGCCCACTGCCGGCGTTCCGCGGATGCCTGACGGCTCGCCGAACCTGACCGCGCCGACGCCGCGAACTCCCGACGGCAAGCCGGACTTCTCGGGGATGTGGCTCACGGGCGATGGACGCCCGTGCGAGGCCCGCAACGAAGTCTTCCAGGTCTGCGGCTCGGAGCTGCCGATGTCGCGCTACGGCATCAACATGGGGGCGGGCCGAGACGGCGGCCTGCCGTACCAACCGTGGGCGGCGCAGCAGGTGAAGAAGCAGATCGAACAGCATTCCATCGACGATCCGCACGCGCGCTGCATGCCGGACACGTTCGTGCGCCTGTACGGCCTGCCTCACATGCAGAAGTTCATCCAGACGCCGGGCCAGTTGACGATGCTCTACGAAATAAACGCGGGCTACCGCCAGATCTTCATCGACGGACGTTCGCTGCCGGAGGATCCGCAGCCGTCGTGGCAGGGATATTCGATCGGCAAGTGGGACGGCGACACGCTCGTCGTGGACTCGATGGGATTCCGCGATGGACTCTGGCTCGACATGGCCGGCAGCCCGATGACCGACGCGGCCAAGGTGCGCGAGCGCATCCGGCGGCCGGACTTCGGGCATCTCGAGGTCGAGATCACCGTCGACGATTCGAAGGCGTACACGAAACCGTGGACGGTGACGCTCAAGCAGAACATCGTGCTCAACACCGAGCTCGTCGACGAGATGTGCGTGGAGAACGAGAAATCCACGAAGCACATGGTCGGCAAGTAAGTCGGCACATGACCTCTCGCATCAAGACGACCGGCGTCGGCAGCTATCCGGTCCTGCCGTGGATGGTCGGCCATCCTTCGCGGCTCGTCCTCCGCGACGCGATGATGGTGGTGCTGAAGACGCAGGAGCTGGCGGGACTCGACCTCGTCACCGACGGGGAGCTCATGCGCTTCGACGCGAGCCATCCCGAGACCAACGGGATGATCGACTACTTCATCTCGCGCATGGACGGGATCCGGCAGCACTTCACGATCGCCGAGCGAGCGCGCCATCGCTACGACGGGGCCTCGGGCCATCGCCTGATCACCGCCGGCGTCGTGGTCGACAAGATCGGCGACGGCACGCTCAATCTTCCGGACGACTGCGAGTTCGCGCGGACGCTGACGACGCGGCCGCTCAAGTTCACGTGCACGGGGCCGCACATGCTGTCGCGGCTGCTGAACAACTGCTACTACCGCGACATCGCGGATCTGGCGATGGACATCGCCCGGGTGCTGCGGCACCAGCTGGAACTGGTCGAAGCCGACACGGTGCAGCTGGACGAAGCCAGCATCGCCGAGTTCCCGCAGGATGCGCCGTGGGCGGTCGAGGCCATCAATCACGTGCTCGACGGCATCGTCAACGAGAAGGCGGTCCACATCTGCTTCGGAAACTACGGCGGACAGCCGACGCTGCGCGGGTTCTGGCGCGATCTGATCCCGCTGCTCAACGCGCTGCGTGCCGATCATCTCGTGCTCGAGTTCGCGCGGCGCGGCTACGACGAGCTCGAGGTCTTCACCGATCTCGATCCGGCGATCCGGCTGGGCATCGGGGTGATCGATATCAAAGACAACGAGGTGGAGAGCCCCGAGGTGATCGCCACGCGCATCGAGCGCATCGTGAAGACGCTCGGCGCCGATCGGCTGCAGTACGTGCATCCGGACTGCGGCTTCTGGATGCTGCAGCGGAGCGTCGTCGATCGAAAGATGCGCGCGCTGGTCGAAGGGCGGGACCTGTTCGACGGACGGCTGTGAGCGCCCTCACGGACAGCGCCAGGGCGGCCGTACGCTCGACGATCTTCCATCACCTCGCGGGCATCGCCTTGGCGCCGACCGCGACCGCGCTGGCGGATCGCGGCGGGTTCGATCTGTTTCTTGCCGCCGACGCGCCCCAATGCGTCGATCTCGAGGACATCATCGTCCACACGCGCGGCAATCGCGGCTACCTGCGCGTGGCGATGCGGCTGCTCGCGTCAGCGGGCTGGCTGCGGCAGCGGGTCGAGCGCAACGGCCAGTTCGTGTCGTACGCGCTCACCGAGGAAGGCCGGGCCGCCGTGCGGTCGGCGCCGCCGCTCTATCGTCAGGTGGTCGCGTTTCTGCCCAAGACGCTCTTCCTCGAGGATGCGCTGTTCGGCCGGCAGGATGCCGCGCTCCTCCCGTCGCTGCAGGATCTCGTCGCCAAAGCCCGCGACCGCTGGGACATCGGCGCGGAGGCGGATCCGGCCGCTTCGAGGGTGGCTTCCCAGGTGCGGCGTCACCTCGACGGCGTGCTCGTGGGTCCGCTCGTCGTCATCCTCGCGCGGGCGGGCGTGCTTGGCCGGCTCGCACAGGGACCGATCCCGATTCCGGCGCTCGGCGGCAACGCCGCCATGATGACGTGTGTGTTCGATCTGCTGGCGACGCAAGGCTGGACCGAGCGAACCGGAGACGTCGTGGCGCTCACGCCGGAGGGCGCGTACGCGGCGCAGATCGCCGCGGCGTACGGCGTCACGGTTTCCTACATCCCGATGTTCACGAAGCTGAATGCGCTTCTGTTCGGCAACCCGCGAATCCCCCGCGTGGACGAGAGCGGCATCGAGACGATGGTCGATCGCGGCGTGAATGTGTGGGGCAGCGGCGGCGCGCATCGGACGTACTTCAACAAGGTCGACGACATCGTCGCCGAGCTGTTCAACCGGCCGCTCGACATGCAGCCGCGCGGCATCTGCGACATGGGGTGCGGCGACGGGACCTTCCTCGCGCACGTCTACTCGGTGGTGCGGGATCGCACCAAGCGCGGCGCCGTACTCGACCAGCACCCGCTGACGGTGGTCGGCGCCGACATCAACGTCGTGGCGCGGCGCGCCAGCAAGCAGACGCTGCGACAGGCCGGCGTTCGCACCTTCCACGTGATCAACGGCGACATCAATCGCCCCGCGCAGCTGGCGAGCGATTTCGAGAAGCTCGATCTCGACGTCCACGACTTCCTCCACATCCGCTCGTTCCTCGATCACAACCGGCCGTACGTGCCGCTGGTCAACTACATCAGCGGCTCGCGGCGGACGCGGACGACAGGCGCCTTCGCCCATCTCGGCGACGAGATCCTGCCGGACGAGCAGGAGGAGAATCTGGTGCGGCACATGCGCCGGTGGGCGCCCTACATCGGGCGCTTCGGTTTGATCGCGCTCGAGCTCCACACGCTCCCGCCCGACGTGACCGCCGCCAATCTGGACAAGACTCCGGCCGTCGCGTACGACGGCACGCATGGGTTCTCGGATCAATATCTCCTCGAGCTGCCGAACTTTCTTGACTGTGCGCGCGAGGCGGAGCTGTATGCCGATCCGCGCTTCCAGGCGGCGTTTCCGCCATCCGAGCTCGCCACCGTCAGTATCAATTTCTTCACGACGAGGACGACGTCATGACGTGCAGACGACTAGTCCCCGCGATCGTCGTCGCGAGTCTTGCGGTGGCCGGCGCCGCCGCCGAGCAGCAGCGTCCGCGCATTCCGCCGACCGGCGCGATCAAGCACGTCCGCGACAACCTGTACGTGATTCCCGGCGCCGGCGGCAACACGACGGTGTTCGTCGCGCAAGGCGGCGTCGTCCTGGTCGACACCAAGCTGCCGAACAACGGCGAGCCGATCCTGAAGCAGGTGCGCACCGTCACCGACAAGCCGGTGACGATGATCATCAACACGCATTCGCACCCGGATCACATCGGCAGCAACGACTACTTCCCGGCGTCGGTGGAGGTGATCGCGCAGGAGAACACGCGCACGTGGATGGCCGCGAACCCGCGCGTGGCGTCGAACCCGGCGGCGATGCCCGATCGGACGTTCACCGATCGGATGACGCTCGGGACGGGCGACGATCGCATCGAGCTGTATTACTTCGGCGCCGGCCACACCAACGGCGACGCGTTCGTCGTCTTCCCCGCGCGCCGCGCGATGTGCGCCGGAGACATCTTCGCGTGGAAGATGGCGCCGCTCATCGATCCGATGGCGGGCGGCAGCGTGCTGGCGCTGCCCGGCACGCTCGACAAGGCCGAGAAGGGCATCCCGAACGTCGACACCGTGATCGAAGGCCACGGCGACGTCAACACCTGGCAGGGATTCCGCGACTACATCCGCTTCAATCGGGCGCTCGTGGACGCGGCGACAGCGGGTATGGGGAAGAAGACCGCGGAGGAGATCGCCGCCGAGCTGAGGCCGGGATTCCCACTCTTCACGAAAGAGGAGCTGCTCACGGACATGGAGTACGGTGGCACGCCGCTGTCGCGCGCCGTGATCAACGTGAATGTCGTGTTCCAGGAGTTGGGGAAGCACTGAGCGTCTCAGAGTCCGAGGAGTACCCGCAGCCGTTCGCGGATATACAGATGTACGCTAATATTTATACAGACTGAGACCGCATGAACAAAACGTCTGTTGGCCGCCATCGGACCCGAGCTCGCGCGCGCAATTCGACCCGGCGGACGGGGTGGGTGCGCAAGAACGTCGTCGTGGACCAGCGAAAGCTGGACGTTGCGCGCCGCGCGCTGGGCGCCGGTACGGAAACAGAGACGATCGATCGAGCGCTCGACCTCGTCGCGTTCCGCGAGGAACTGGCAAAGGGGTTCTCGGCTGTCCGGCGAAGCGGCGGCCTTGCCGACGTGTTCGAGCGCCGGCAGAAGGCGTGAAGTACGCGCTCGACACGAACATCTTCATCGACGGGTTCCGAAGCGAGGAGGCGCAAGCCGATGTTTTTGCGTTTCTCGATCGTGCGCTTCCGTTCACGTACTTGAGCGCGGTGGTCATGCAGGAACTGGCCGCAGGTGCGCGAACCGCGAGAGCCGCCCGCGACGTGCAGCGCCACATCTTCGACCCGTTCGAGCGGCGTCGTCGCGTGTTTGCACCGACCAATGGAGCTTTCGCCGAGAGCGGGCGCGTGCTCGCGACGCTCGCGGCACGCGAAGACTGGCAGACCCTTTACGACAACCCATCGCTCGGGAACGATGCGCTCATCGCCGTGTCTTGCCGAGAGCGCGGCATCACTCTGATTACCAAGGACAAAGACTTCAAGCGGCTATCGCCCTTGCTCAGCGGATTTCGTTATACATCGCCGTGGCCGTCTCGTGACGGACACCGATAGAGAGTCACCGTTCTACTTGGCGGTGATTTTCAGGTTCGAAAAGTAGCCTTCGGTGCCGGGCCCGACCCACAAGGCCACCCGGCCTTGCTGCGGCTCGAGCTTGAGATCGTTGACGATGAGGCAGGGCTGCTCCGCTCCGTTCACGTAGAGTCGCGCCCGGCGGCCGTCTATCTCAATCCGGTACTTCGTCCACACACCCGGCTGCAAATCGACATACGACTCGTACTTTTCAGGCGCCTCCTGGCGCGATCGGGCGAAGTCGAAATCGGGGTGGGAACTGTACTGCGTCGAGTGATTGCGCCTGACTTGATCGTCGGCCCGGCCGTTGGTGGGCCGCAGATAGATGTACTCGTATCGCCCATCCGTCTGCAGCCGGAACGCGATGCCGATGAAGCCGCGCGCGCCGCTCGCTGCGCCGGCGGCCGGCTGGCCGGCCAGATCCACCTCGATCGCGCCGTCGCGAAACGCGGAGTCCTTGACGACGGCATACGACGCGGCGTTCGGCGCGTCAGGCGAGGCGATCAGCTGGATCGCGCTGCGGCCTTTGTAGGTGGTCTGCGCGATCGACACGTTCTTCCCCTCCAGTCGATCGACGTTTTGCGCCGCCAGCGGGGCCAGGAGCAGCAGCGGCAAGGACGCGCACGTCGCCGTCATGACTGAAGAGAAGCGTGTGGTCACCTGGAGTCTCCTTCCGACATTTCGTGAATGTCGGGCATTCGTCATGGCCGTGACTCGATATCCTGGCCGAACACGATTCCGACGCCGTTGATGTCGCGCACGCCGAACTCGCGAATGCCGTACGGCTGGTCCGCCGGCCCCTCCGGTACCCTGGCGCCGCGATCGACGATTTCTCTGTAGTACGCGTCGACATCCTTGACCCATTGGAACAAGTGGACGCCACGCGGGCCGCCCTCGTCTCTCACGAAGTGAATCGCCGAGTTGTCGCGCCACACCACCGCGTAGGTTTCGTCGCCAAAGTCCCACGTGAAGCCAAGCAGGTCCCGGTAGAACGCTGCCGTGGCCGGGACATCAGGCACGTGCAGTACTGGTGCACCTTGAACGAATTGTTTCGGATGAGAGGACGGCAGCGCTGGCATCGGCTCTCCTGGCGGGCCTGATCGATTGGTCACTTCTTGATCATGTGCACCAGATCCTTCTCGTTTTCCAGGCAGTAGTAATCCAGCAGCTCGCTGTCGAGCGCGAGCGGCTGCCGCAGCGTCACGACCCAGGGCGCCGTATACGATGTCGGGTCGTCGATCGTCATCTCGATTTCGAGCGTGCCGAAGTTCGGCCTGCGGATCCGTTCGGTCAGCTTCCCAGCGCCGCCTAGCGGATTGCCGGACGCGTCCAGCCACAGGTCGTCCTTGAAGCCGGAGGTGTGCACCACGAGGGTGTCTCCGTCCCATACGGCCGTCGAGTAGCCGTTCCACGTCGGATTCTGATCGGCGGGAAGCTTTCGTCCGTCGGTGAAGATCTGGCGGTACTGCATGTTGCGCTCGGTCAGGATGATGACGCGGTCGGACATCTGGAACAGCCGCTTGTAATAGTCGTCGGTCCAGATCCTCGGCGCGCCACGCGGCATGCAACGAGCGTTGGGGTCCTCGTTCTGCGCGGCCGTTCGCCGCTTGACTTCTTCCGCCACGCCAGGCTTGTACGGCAAGCCCCCTTTCAGCGTCGCGGCGATGTTGATGAACTCGCGTGAAATCTGCAAATCGTTGCAGTGCGCGCCGCAGTTCGCGCGCGTTTCCCAGCCCCACATGCCGCTCAGGTCGGGTTTCCCGTCAACGGTCCGCGGCGTCGGCGCCGACAGATCCGGCGCGCCGCCGGCCGTGCGAGGCACGCCGGGGGTGGGATACTCCAGCCACTGGGCGAAGCCGGCTCCGGGAAGCGCGACTGACATCATCAGTGCTGCGCACAGCAGACGCCACCTGGTTCGCATGACCTCTCATCTCCGTGCTCGTGGTAGCCGGCGCCGAGGATGGAGCTCGCATCCGTTTCAACACGCGCATCCTAGCACGCGCGGTCGACCACGACGTACGGCACGGTCGCCTTCGCGGAGCGGGGGGACGAACGGAGCAAAGAGATGCCGAATGGCGCGGCCGAGGGATATTCGGCCGCCGTCCGTTCATCGATGACGGCTGTTATGATCAGCGCACATTCGATTCCATGGCGTCGCACGGATCCGCGTCCTCGAAGCGCTCGCGGCGCACGGCCGCACGATCGCGGCAGGCTCTGGCGGTGATCGGTGCCGCCACGCTCTTCGCCATCGTCGGGTTCTCACCGCGATGGCTGAAGCGTCCCGCGGCGCCGAACTGGAATGTGCTGCTCGTGACGCTCGACACGACGAGAGCGGACCGCATCGGGGCGTACGGATACGCCGGCGGCGACACACCGGCGCTCGATCGGCTTGCGCGGGAAGGAGTGCTCTTCGAGCAGGTCGATTCGGCAGCGCCGCTGACGCTGCCCGCGCATTCCAATATCTTTACCGGCCGGTTCCCGCCGCGTCACGGCGTGCGCGACAACGGCGGCTCTCGCTCGAGTACCCCGACGTCGCCGGGCTGGCGGATGTCTACGGCAAAGGCAACATCAGCGTCATTCATTTCGATTCGCATTACGACGCGGGCGACCTTCGCAACGGGCATCTCCTCACGCATGCACAACCGGTGCGCCGGCTGGTCGACGATGGGTGGATTCGCGGACGCGATTACATTCAGGTCGGTCTCCGCGGCGGATGGCCCGGCCCGGATGGATTCGAGTGGATGCGCAAGAACGACTTTCATTACCACACGATGACCGAGATCGAACGCGACGGCTGGGAGAAGGTGATGGACCGCGTTCTCAAGGAATCGAACGACGGTCAGAGACAGCTCCACATCTCCTTTGACATCGACATCGACGTGATGGATCCGGCGTACACACCCGGCACCGGCACGCCTGTCCCCGGAGGACTGCTGCCGCGCGAGGTGTTCCCGCTGATCCGGCGGTTGTGCGCCGAGAACAACCTGGTGGGATTCGATCTCGTCGAGCTCGATCCGCTCGTGGATCCCGGCTACACGACGGTCCTCAATTCAAAGGAAGTCGTGAATCAGTGTCTGACCGGAATCGCCGTGAGGAAGAAAGGGCTTGGCGAGAATTATCTCAGCCCGTTGACGGTTATCGACAATCGGCAGTGACAGGTGAAGGCGGCCGGCCCGCCTTCTACCGCTTCCGGAACTCCAGCGGGATGCCTCCCTGGATGCTGCTCGTCACGCCGATGATTCTGGTGCCGTCGGCCGAGAGCTCGCCCGCGAAGTTCCACGACTGCGTGTTGGGGAACTCCCAATTCAGCCGGCGCTCTTTCACGGTGAAGCGCTTGAGCGGCTTGTCGATCTTCGTTTCCTTCGGAAGCGTCGTGCCGACGAGTTTCCCGACGATGGCGTCGTCCGCGCTGCGCGTGAACTGCAGCTCGATGTCGTAGTCGATCGTCGCGATGCGCGGACGCCCGACCCACGTCCCGGCGAGCGCGCCGGCCACGTCCGCCCCCACCTGAACCGGCGTCCCCGGCTCGGCCTGCTGCTTCGCGCGCTCGAAGCGGGACGTCGTGACGTAGTTCGGCACGATCGTGTTCCCCTCGTGGCACGCGTACTCCCACCACTCGTATTTCGGATCGTGGCGCATCGGGTAGCGGACGGTGAACGGGCGCGTGAGGATGACCGGATCCTCCGTCTTGATCTCGTAGAGAAACATCTCGTCGTTCAACCGGGTGATCCGCTCCGTCGTCTTCATCTGGTCGCTTTGCGGAAAGCGGTTGCCCGCCGGCGAGCCGACGACGGCCAGGTTGATCATCGGCGCGAGGCCGCCCTTGTAGTTGGTCGTCTCGACGACGAGCGTGTTGCCCTCCCAGCGGCCGCGCGAGTCGCCCATGTACGCCTTGTACGCCGACGCCAGCGGCGGCCGGCCGTCGGTGAAGATGACGCGCGCGTCGTGGATCATCTCGAGGTCGAACACGACGACGCCCGGCGACTGCCAGATCCGGAACCCGCCGTTGTACCGATACGGCATCATGGACGAGGGCATGCCGCGCGTGATGCAGCGGTCCCAGCTGTCGAAGTCGGTCGCCCAGTCGTAGGCCGGCGACTCGCCGGGCAGCGACCAGCCGCTGCGCATCTCGAGCGCGCGGCGCTTGCCTTCCGGCGTCAGCGGCGGCAGCAGGCCGTTCGGCGGATCGACGATCAGCGTGGTCTGCCGCTGCGGCGTGCTCGGATCGGTGACGCCCGTGAGAAGCGCCCGGCCGTATTCGCCCTTCTCGATCAGTTGGCGGCCGGGATCCCCGCGGCCCGACGCGGTGGCGACGCGCTGCTTGAACTCGTCCTCCGTCCAAAATGCCTTGTTCATGTCGCAGGGCGGGCCGCCGAAGCGGGTGGCGTTCGCGCACCGTTCCAGCGGGACGCCGGCGGCCTGCATCATGTTCAGGTTCGCCTGGATGTCGGGTTCGCCCCACGGCGTCTTCGGATGGACCCAGCCTTTCGGGGTCTCGATGAAATGATTGGCCTCGCCCGGGGGCCCGAGAATCGACTGGCCGTGCGGGTTCACGACGAACGCCGCAGCCGCCGCCGCACCCAGCAGGGACGTGCGCGCGATCCGCAAGATTCGATGCATAGTCACCCCGCGCGTTACGCGAACGATGTAGTTTATCGTCATCCGGAGGAATCTTCATGGGCAGATTGGGGCGTGTCGTCGTGCTGGCATCGAGCCTCTTCACCGCCGCAGTGCTTGCCCAGTCGTCCTCGCCGAAACCGGCCGCGCGCGGCGCCGCGCCCTACACGACGTGGACCGAATACGGCGGCGGCGCCCACTCCTCGCAGTACTCGGCGCTCGACGAGATCAACAAGTCGAACGTGGCTCAGCTCCGCGTCGTCTGGACCTACCCCGTCGCCGGCACGGTCATCTTCAATCCGCTCGTCGTCGGCGGCGTGATGTATCTGCAGGCGTCGGTGAACACGCTGGCGGCGGTGGACGCCGCGAGCGGCAAGGAGATCTGGCGCCGACAGATGCAGGGACCGATCGGCGCGCGCGGGATGAATTATTGGGAGAGCGCCGATCGATCGGATCGCCGGCTGCTCTTCATCGCAGGCGGCTTCCTCACGGCCGTCAACGCGGAGAGCGGCGATCCGATCGCGGGGTTCGGGGACAACGGCCGCGTGGACCTGCGCGTCGCGCTCGATCGCCATGCCGCGCTGCCCCTGCATACCGGCAACCCGGGCCGCATCTTCGAAAACACGATGATCGTGTCGCTGCCGGCACAGGGCATCAGCTACGACGCGACGCCGGCCGACGTGCAGGCGTACGACGTGCGCACCGGCGGACTTCGGTGGGTGTTCCACAGCATCCCGCATCCCGGCGAATTCGGGCACGACACGTGGCCTCCGGAGGCCTACAAGAATTCCGGCGGCGTCCACAACTGGAGCGAGCTCACGGTCGACGAGCGGCGCGGCGTCGCCTTCATCGGCTTCGGCAGCCCGCGCTTCGATTTCTACGGCGGCGATCGCGCGGGCACGAATCTGTTCGGCAACTCGCTCGTGGCGCTCGACGCGCGCACCGGCAAACGCCTCTGGCATTACCAGCTCGTTCATCACGATCTCTGGGACTACGACCTGCCGCAGGCGCCGAAGCTGCTGACGATCCGCCAGGGCGGCCGCGCGATCGACGTCGTCGCGCAGGCGACGAAGTACGGCTTCCTGTTCGTCTTCGAGCGCGAGAGCGGACGGCCGATCTGGCCGATCGAGGAACGGAAGGTGCCGCCGTCGGACGTGCCGGGCGAGCACGCGTCGCCGACGCAGCCGTTCCCGACGAAGCCGGCGCCGTTCGCCCGCCAGACGTTCACCGAGAAAGACATCAACCCGTATCTGCCGCCGGCCGACCGGGAGGCGCTCGTGCAGCGCGTCAGGTTCCTTCGAAACGACGGACTGTTCACGCCGCCAAGCTTCGAGGGCACCATCTCCATGCCGGGCCACAACGGCGGCGCGAACTTCGCGACCTCCGCGGTCGATCCCACGCGCGGCGAGATGTACATCGTCGCCAAGGCGCTGCCGACCGTCGATCGACTGACGCTCCCGGGTAAGGGAGGACGCGGCGGAGCGGCGGGCCCGATCGTGACGCCGGAGCAGAAAGCGCAGATGATCGCGCAGGCGAAGGATCTGCTCGCGCAGGGCGGACCGCTGCGGCTCGAGTCGCCGTACGAGTTCATGAACCAGAACAGCGTGAGCATGAGCGCCGCCGGTCCTCCGTGGTCGGAGATGACCGCGTACGACCTGAACACCGGCGAGATGAAATGGCGGGTTCCGACGGGCACCGTCCTCGCGCCGCCCGAGCTCGGCATTCCGCCGAACACCGGCTCTCACTTCCCGCGCGCCGCGCCGCTCGTGACCGCAGGCGGCCTGATCTTCTTCGCCACCGGATCGGATCGCCGCTTCCGCGCGTACGATCGCGACAACGGGCGGGAAGTGTGGTCCATCGAGCTGTCCGCCGCGTCGGAGGGCATGCCTGCAACTTATGCGATCGACGGACGGCAGTTCATCGTCGTTCCCGTCGCCGCCGGCGCCGGTCTCTTCTCCGCGCGCTTCGGCGCGGCCGGCGCGCAAGGCCCCGGACGCGGCCGCGGCGGAGACAACGGACCTCCGGGGCAGTACATCGTGCTGGCGTTGAATCGGTAGGAGTGCGGTGCGAGATTGACGGCGGCCTCTCGTAGCGCAGGCCTTTAGGCCTGCCATACGGCCGCCGGGCAGCCCTGAAGGGCTGCGCTACCGTAGTTTCAAACGCGCGATAAAAACGGGAGACTTGGCCATGCGTAACGCACTCATCGCGACCGCGCTCGCAGCTGCCGCAACGCTGCCGATCGAAGGACAGCAGTCCGCTCGTGCGGGCGGCGCGGGTCGTGGAGCGGCGCCGGCCGCGCGGCCGGATCGAATCGCCGGCCACCCGAACCTGAATGGCATCTGGCAGGCCGTCAACACCGCCAACTGGAACCTCGAGGATCATTCCGCGTCGGCGACTCCGTTCTGGCAGCTCGGCGCGCTCTTCGCGGTTCCGCCGGGACAAAGCGTGATCGTCGACAACAACGGGACGATCCCGTACACGCCCGAGGGCCTGAAGAAGCGGCAGGAGAACCTGGCCGGATGGCCGAAGTCGGATCCGGAAGCGAAGTGCTACATGGCGGGGCTTCCCCGGGCGACCTACATGCCCTACCCGTTCCAGATCGTCCAGGGCGAGAAGGACATCCTGTTCGTGTACGAGTACGCGGGCGCGAATCGCAGCGTCCACATGACCACGCATACCGAGGCGCCGGTCGACAGCTGGATGGGATGGTCGAACGGCAAGTGGGACGGCGACACGCTCGTCGTCGAGGTGCGAGGCTTCAACGATCTGTCGTGGTTCGACCGGGCCGGCAATCATCACAGCGATGAACTGATCGTCACCGAGCGCTACTCGCCGGGCGCCGGCGGTAATTACCTCAACTACGAGGCGCGCATGGAGGACCCGAAGACGTTCACGCGGCCGTGGACGATCCGCATGCCGCTCTATCGCCATCTGGAGCCGAATGCCCAGCTGCTCGAATTCAAGTGCGTCGAGTTCTCGGAGGAGCTGCTCTACGGCGACGTGAAAAAGAAGCCTTCGAAGTAAGCCCGCGCGGTGGCATACTGCCCTCGGACGATGTACGTTTCTGCGCAGGAGAGGGAGGCCGTGCGTACGAAATTGATCCGCGTTCTCACGGGTTTCGCGCTGTTCGCTGCGGCGGTCGTCCCGGTCCTCGCCCACCACTCGTTCGCGGCCGAGTTCGACGTGGACAAGCCCGTCAAGGTCAAGGGCACCGTCTCCAAGGTGGAGTGGACGAACCCGCACTCCTGGATCTACATCGACGCGGCGGCGCCGGACGGCAAGATGGAGCGCTGGGCGATCGAAGGCGGCGCGCCGAACGCGCTGCTGCGCCGCGGCTGGACGAAGAACTCGGTGCCCGTCGGCGTCGAGATCATCGTCGAAGGCTTCCAGGCGAAGGACGGTTCGTTCCGCGCGAACGGCCGCGACATCACGTTCCCGGACGGGAAGAAGCTGTTCATCGGCTCGGAGGGCACCGGCGCGCCGGAGGAAAAACCGGGGCGCGGGCGAGGCGGGAAGTAAGCGCTACGCTCGCAACGCCTGAATCGGGTCCGTCCGCGTCGCGCGCCGCGCCGGCACGAGGCACGCGGCGATCGTTGATCCCGCCACGACGACCAGCACCGCGGCAAACGTGCCGGGATCGCGCGGGTCGACCGCGTACAGCAGATATCCCATCAGCCGCGTCGTCTCGAACGCGGCCGCCGCGCCGATAGCGAGGCCGATTGCGCTCAGCGCCAGGCCTCTCGCGAGTACCAGCCGCAGGACATCGGACGCGTCGGCGCCGAGCGCCATCCGCAGCGCAAGCTGCCGCGCGCCCTGCGCAACGGTCGCGGACATCACGCCGTACAGCCCGATCGCGGCGAGCGCCAGGGCGACGCCGCCGAAGACGATCAGCATCGTCAACGCGATCCGCTGCGCCGCGGTCGTCCGATCGACCTGCTCGCGCATGGTGATCAGCTCGCCCGGCGCGATGTTGGCGTCGAGCGCGTGGATGGCGGCGACGAGTGGCGGACGAATCGCCGCCGCCGCGAGCGGCGTGCGAATGTGGAGCCCGACAATCGGCGCCGGATTCTGCCGCAGCGGCACGTACATGAAGGGCCGCGGCGTCTCCAGGAAGTTGCGCGACTTGACCGACCGGGCGAGGCCGACGACGCGCCGCCACTCGCCTTTCAGCTGCACGCGGCTGCCGACCGGATCGGCGCCGCGCCAGAACTGCGCGGCCGCCGCCTCGTCGACGATCGCAACCGGCGCCGCGCGCTCGTCGTCCGCCGCGGTGAACGCGCGGCCCGACACGATCGGGATGCCGAGCGTCGCGAAGTACTCGGGGCCGACCGTGTTGTACTCGACGCTCGGCTGCTGATCGCGCGGCGGCACGTCGTTGTCGACCGCGATCGGCGACGTCGCCGCGGTCGCGTAGCTGAACGGCGTCGATCTCGAGAGCGCCGCCGACTGCACGCCGGGGATCGCGCGCACGCGATCGACGAGCTCGTCCTGAAAGACGCGCGCGCGCCCGACGTCGTACCCCGCCGTGAACGCGTCGACGGTGGTCGTCAGCACCCCGTCGGTCGTGAAGCCGGGGCTGGCGGTTCGGATCGCCTGGAAGCTCTTGACGAGCAGCCCCGCGCCGACGAGCAGGACGACGCTCAGCGCGATCTGCACGACGACGAGCGTGGAGCGCAGCCAGGCGGCGCGCCGCGAACCACCGACCGAGCCCGACTCCGACCGCAGCGCGCCCGCGAGATCGACGCGGCTCGTGACGAGCGCCGGCACCGCGCCGAAGAGCAGCGTCGCGCCGACGGCCACCGACGCGCTGAGCGCGAGCACCCGCCAGTCGATCTCGCCCGGCAGACGCAGGACGATGCCGCCGCGCGGCGGCGTCAGCAACGCGAGCCCGTCGCGCAGCCAGTTCGCGAGCACGAGGCCTGCGACGGTCGCGACGGCGGAGAGCATCAGCCCCTCGGTCAGGAGCTGTCGGACGAGCCGCCCGCGGCCGGCGCCGATCGACAGGCGGATCGTCATCTCCTGCCGGCGCGCGAACGCGCGCACGAGCAGCAGGTTCCCCACGTTCGCGCACGCGATCAGCAGCACCGCGAGCACGACGCCGAGCGCGATCCCCAGCGTCGGCAGCATCGCGCCGGCGTTGTTGAACGGCGTCTGCCACAGCGGGTACAGCCGGATGCCGCGGCCGCGGTTCGTGTCGGGATAGTCCTTCTCGAGACGCGCCATGATCGCGGAGAGCTCCGCTTGCGCCTGCTCGATCGAGACGCCGCGCTTCACCTTCACGAAGCCTTCGATCCAGCTCGCGCCGCGGTCCTCGAGCGCGTAGACGCCCGCGCTGAACTGCGACTGCATCGAGGCCGGCACCCAGAACTGAAACGCGTAGCCGACGAACGTCCCGTAGAAGCCGGGCGGCGCGACGCCGACGATGGTGTGCGGCAGGCCGTTCAGCATCTGCGTCTTCCCGATGATGTCGGGGTCGCCGTGGAAGCGGTCCTGCCACGCCTGATAGCTGATGACGGTCACCGGATGCGCGTTGCGCCCGACGTCCTCGCCCGGAAGGAAGCCGCGGCCGAGAATCGGATGCACGCCGAGCGCGTCGAAGTAGTTCGCCGACACCATGCTGCCCGGCGCGCGCGCCGCGCGGTCGCCGACGCTCAGCGTCGTGCCCGTGATCTTGTCGGCGATGAACGCGTCGACGAGCGTGCTGCTCCGCTCGAGATCCCGCCAGTCGGGCCACGACATGTCGCCGCGATCTCCGCCGCGGTTGGTGCTGACGACGGCGCACAGCCGATCCTGATCGGCCACGAGCGGGAACGGGCGCAGCAGGATGCCCTCGATCCAGCTGAAGACGGCCGCGTTCGCCCCGATGCCGACCGTGAGGCAGAGCGTCGCGAGCACCAGGAATCCGGGGTTGCGCCGCAGCAGGCGCAGACCGTAACGGACGTCGCGCCGGAGGTCGTCGACCCACCGGAACATGTCGACGTCGGCGGTCCGCTCGCGCGCGATCGTCACACGCCCGAACCGGCGCTCGGCTTCCCGCCGCGCGTCGTCGCGAGCGAGACCGCGCCGGACGAGTTCCTCGGTCAGCTCGTCGACGTGAAACCGCGCTTCCTCGTCGAACGTGCCGTCGCCCGACGACAACGAACGGCGCAGCCTTCGCATCCAGCCCATGACACTCCTCACGCGAACCGCAGGACCTTTGCGACGCCCTTCGTCACACGCGCCCACTTGTCGCGTTGCTGCGCCAGCTGCCGATCGCCGGCGCGCGTCAACCGGTACACGCGCGCGCGGCGGTTGTTCGCCGTCGTCTGCCAGTCGGCCACGATCCAGCCGAGATGCTCCATGCGGTGCAGCGCCGGATACAGCGATCCCTCCTCGACGCGCAGCAGGTCGTCGGAGATGGCCGTGATGTCGGCGGCAATCCCGTATCCGTGATGCGGCCCGCGGCTCAGGATTTTGAGCACGAGGAGATCGAGCGTCCCCTGGAGCGCGTCCGGCTTCCGCCGCCGAAAGATCGCCACGCCTAGAAATCTAGGGTAGACGGGTATCCGGCGTCAACCGGAGTTCGTGGACGCTGGCGTCCATTTGAGGCGCCTCCGCCGGTACGGTATCGTCGGAGCAGGGACCGGGGTTGGCTGTCGAGCGCCATTATTCGGCGCTGCTTCTCGCGCCGCTCGTCACCGTGGCGTCGTTTGTCGCCGCGTCTGCGTACACCCAGAACCGTCTCGCCCGGCTCGACGCGCTGTCGTCGACGATCGAGACCAACGCGGTTCCCAGCATCGACTACCTGTCGCAGGCTGCCGTCCGCCTCACGCGGCTGAACCAGCTGCTCGACGACATGTCCCTTCCCGGGCCGAAGCGCACCTCGGCCAGGGCCACCGTCCGGCAGGACCTTTCCGCGCTGGAACGCGACGTGAACGCCTACGTTCTTCTGCCGACGCTGCCGGGCGAACGGCACTTCTGGACGGCGCTGCGCGAAGACGTGGACCGGGCCGTGCAGCTGACGCGGCAGGCGGCGAACGATCAGCCCGCGGCGGAACACGCGGCGATGGACGTCACCGCCGCAGACGACGCGATCGATCGCGCGTTGCGTTCGGTTCTCGTGACGCTCGACTTCGACGTCAGGCAATCCGAGCAGATGGCGCGCGACGTTCGAAGCGTGCGCGTCGCGACGCTTCGGACCGTCATCGGGCTCGACGGCGTCGCCTCCCTGATCGCGCTGGTCGCCTTCGTCGTCGCGTACCGCGCCGCGCGCAGCCACGATCGGCTGCTGAGCGAGCACACGGCGCTGCTGTCGGCGCGGGTGCGGGAGCTCGACTGCTTTGCGGGACGCGTTGCGCATGATGTCGTGAGTCCTCTCGGTACCGTTGCGACGGGACTCTCGCTCGTGTCGCGTTCGACGGATTCGACGGGGCAAAGGCACATCGAGCGGTCCCAACGAGCGGTACGACGCGTCCAGCAGCTGGTCGACGACCTCCTGACGTTTGCGCGATCAGGCGCCCGCCCGGATCCAGCGGCGAGCTGTTCGAGCGATGCGGTGCTGAAGAGCGTCCTCGCGGATTCCCAAGACGCGGCCGTTGACGCCGGCATTCAGCTCGTGGTCGAGGCCGATGAAGACCTCCAGGTTCAGTGCAGCGCCGGCGTGCTGACGAGCATCGTGCAGAATCTCGTTCGAAACGCGATCAAGTACATGGGAGCGCGGGCGGATCGACGAATCGTCGTCTGCATGAAACGAGTCGGATCCATGGCTCGCCTCGAAGTCGAGGATACCGGGCCGGGCATTCCCGCGGATCTTCAGAGCGCGATATTCCAGGCCTTCGTGCGCGGCCCGCACGAGGTCGTGGGCGGCACAGGCCTCGGCCTTGCCACGGTCAAGCGGCTCGCCGAAAGCCATGGAGGATCTGTCGGTCTGCAGTCGACGGCCGGCGTCGGCAGCGTGTTCAGGGTGGAGCTGCCCCTCGCTCCGCGTTGAGGACGAATGGACGGGCGGACTATTCGATCCGCCCATCCACCGCAGGAGCGCGCGATTAGAACTTCACGATCGCGCCGAGCTGGAACACGCGGCCGACGAGAATCGACTGCGGCTGATAGTACGCCGCGGTGCCGTAGTTCAGCCCGCGTATCGCGTACACGGGCGACCGGTTGAGCGCGTTGAAGAGGTCGATCTTCGGCTGGATGCTGAAGCGCTGCAGTTTGAACGTCTTGCTCACGTTCAGATCCAGCTGGTTGATGCGATCGCCGAACTCGGTATTCGGCGCAATCAGCGGCACCGACAACGACGCGACGTTCATGCCCGGGTCCACCAGCTGGTTCACCGCGCACGTGCCCTGCGCCACGCACGGGCTCGTCGCGGTGTAGCGGGTGGTCGGCGTGATGAGCCACACCGTGCCCGCGCCGTTCGGCGTGTTCAGCTGCGTCGCCGACGGCTGGCCGGTCGGGCCCGTCGGTCCGCCTTCGCGGCCCGAGAGCGCGCCGGTGCCGAAGCCGTAGCCGGGAAGGCTCTGGAACGAGAAGCCGATCTGGACGCCGTACGGGATCGGCACGTTGCCGGCGAGTTTGAATTGCGTGCGGAATGGGATCCCGCTCTTGGTCTGATCGCAGTAGAGCAGCAGATTCGGGTTCGACTGTTCGTCGCAGACCTGGGCGATCACTCTCTCGCTCATGCCACCGCCGAACAGCGTCAGGTACTTCATCCGCGCGTTGAAGTTGTACTCGAAGCCGTTGAACCACATCTTCCGGTCGTCACCCGCCGTCGTGTCCACGTAGTTGATCTGCGTCCGTGCCGTCGCGCTGACGTTGTTGTAGGTGATCGGCGTGCCGTCGATCGGGCTGTACAACGTGAACGGCGTGTAGTCCGCGAACGTCTGCAGCGTGTTGACGCGCCGGCGGAGGTTATGGAAATCGCGGTGGTACCACCCGCCCTGCACCGACACGCCCGGACGCAGCTCCTGCTGGAGGCTCACAGCCGTCTCGACGTTGTACATCCGCTTGATGCTCGGGTCGAAGTTCGCCAGGCTGGCCACGCCGAAGCCTCTCGGCAACTGTGCGAGGTTGATTTCGCAGCCGGGCGTCAGATACGTGCATCCGAGTTCTCCCTGAGGGACGCCGTCGCCGTTCAGGTCGTTCCAGGAGACGCTCGCCGTCGTGAGCTGCAGCGGGTTGTAGCTCTCCGAGAACCCGGTGGTCCCCGCCTGCTCGTACCGGCCGATGCTGAACTTGGCGGCCGTCTTCTGGTTGCCAAACACGTCGTAGACAAGCCCGCCGCGTGGCGCAAGGCTGTTCCATGTCGGCATGTCGATGGGCCCGAACGTGCGCGCCGCGGTGAAGCGGCCGGCCGGCGCCGTCTCGACCGGGATGCCCGTCGAGAGGTGCTCGAACCTGGCGCCGTAGTTCACCGTCATGCGCTTCAGCGTCCAGCTGTCCTGCGCGTACA
>Ga0075435_100000044_pt1 | contig 62958 bp, 51 predicted proteins | sample RhiMethybrSRZTD4_FD_75302 | JGI IMG/M metagenome (GOLD analysis project Ga0075435, IMG submission 75302) | Populus rhizosphere microbial communities from Tennessee, USA - Rhizosphere MetaG P. TD hybrid SRZTD4 | ecosystem: Host-associated > Plants > Roots > Rhizosphere > Soil | place: USA...
GAGACGCCGCCGCCGTTGAACGCCGCGGCGACCGTCATGCCGTTGATCGACATGCGCCCTTCGTTGGTGCGGCCGCCGTGCGCGCTGAAGAACGTCATCGTCGGCGTCGCCGCGAGGCCGTTGTTGTCGACGGTGACGCCCGGCATGACGTTCAAGATCGAGCCGTACGCGCGCGTCGCCGGGAGCGACTCGATCGCGGCGGCGTTGATCACGGTCTCGCGCCGCGTGTTCTGCACGTCGACCACCGGCGACGCGCCGGTGACGGTCACCGTCTCCTGCACGGCGCCGACCTTCAGCTCGAAGGGGATCGTCAGCGTCGCCGATCCGATCACCTCGATGTTGTCGCGGACGATCGTCGCGAACCCCGGCAGCGACACGGTGACGGTATAGGTCCCGGGCCGCAGATCGACGATGCGGTACAGGCCCGCGCTGTCGGTGATGGCCGACCGGGTTTTCTCGATGAGCACCGGGCTGGCTGCTTCGACGGTCACCCCCGGCAGCACGGCCCCGGACGTGTCTTTCACCGTCCCGGTGATCGTGGCCTGGGCGAGCGCCGCCGCCGGCGCCAGGACCGTACACGCGAACACGACGGCTATCCTCGCGAGACCGCGCATTGGCGACCCTCCTTCACACGTCCGCCAAACTGACATGACAAAAAAATGCCTCACCCGTATCAGCTTGTAAACGAGCCCTCCGGGCCTGTCAAGGAACAGTTCGGCTCCTTGTGTCATCTATTTGCCGCCGACTCCATCGATTCGGATCGCGCCGACGCTACCGCGCCACTGGCCGGCCGAATCTTGCCGCCTCGATCGCGACATTGGTCTCGACCTTGCTCAGCTTCGCCGTGTACCGGCCATCGAGCCAGGTGAACTTGTATTCGAACGGAAACTTCACGCCGCCGACGTCGCGGTAGTCGGCGTAGTCGATCTGCGTCGGCATGCGGCCGATCGGTGAGGGGCCGTAGCGGACGGTGCGCGAGAGCAGGCCCGTCTTCGGATCGAAGTACAGCGACGCCATGAAGCCTCGCGCGCCGCTACCCTGCACGACGAGGAAGTCGCGATCCCCGATGCTGCGGTTCGCCGCGCCGCGCCAGTTCGACAGCGCCGGCTTGAGCTGCCCCGGGAAGGCGAGCTGCGCCTCGAAGCGCGCGCCGTCCAGCTCGCTGCCGATCAACTCGTACTCGCCGAGCAGCCCGCGCGGCGTCTTGATCCAGCCGGTCTTGCCGTCGAACGACCAGCTGCTCGCCGGCCGCTGCGTGTCCTTGTAGGAGATGAGGATCGCGCGCTGGTTCGGCGCCTTCGCGAACAGCGTGAAGTCGGCGTTGCCGCCCAGCTCGCCGTAGCCGATGGCCGTGCCGGTGGCGACGAAGCTCGTGATCCGCGCGAGGCGATCGGCGCCGCCGAGCGCGGCGATGTACTTGTCGAGCACCGCGTCGGCGCCCGGCAGCCCGTTGTCCTGCCGCACGGCGTCGTCGAGCTCGACGTTCGGCGCGTCGTACCACGAGTCGAGCGAGATCGTCGTCGCCGGCGTGATGCGGCCGTGATGGCACGTGTAGCAGGTGACGCGCTGCACGCCGCCGAAATTCGTGCGGTTGATCCCCGCCACCATCTCGACCATCCGGCGCGTCGTGATCTTGCGCGGCGTGTCGATCACGAAGTCCGCCCGGTCGGTGCCGGCGTTGGGATGGCAATCGGCGCAGTCGAGCCCGAGGTTCGCCGAGATGAGCCCCATGCTCGCGATGAAATCGTCGACGCTCAGCTCCTTCAGCGTGCTCGTCGTCACGTTCTTGAACGCCTCGCCTGCTTTCTTTCCGGCGGCCGGCGAGACGACCTGCGTGCCCTGCGCCGAGAGCGCCAGAGCGGTCAGCCAGACACACGCTGATCCGACAATTGCGACGTTCATCCGCCACGGAGGTGTCATGTGGAAATCCCCTCAGATGATTGCGGTGCGCGTCCTCCGGACGCGGCGCGGCACTCGAATTCGACACGCACTCTAACTGAGATGACAGATCAATTCCAACCGTATAGAGTAAAGCGCTCGGGAGGACGTCGATGCGAGTGGCAATGGGGCGCGTGACGCGTGCGCTTGCGGCGGCGCTTCTGGTCGCCACGCCCGCGCTGGCGCAGTTCGGGCATCCGCTGAAGGGCACGTGGAGCGGCGACTGGGGGCCGACGAAGGAGACCCGCACCCACGTCGTGCTCGAGTTGAACTGGGACGGCAAAGCGCTCAGCGGCAACATCAACCCCGGGCCGCGTGCCGTGCCGATCAAGAAGGCCGAGCTCAACGCGGATACATGGGGCGTGCACATCGAGGGCGACGGCAAGGACGCCTCCGGCGCCGCGGTGCATTACGTGATCGACGGAAAGCTCGAGAACATCGGCGCCTACAACCGCGTGCTCTCCGGAACGTGGACGGAGGGCGGGAAGAAGGGCGATTTCAAGGTCGTGCGTAATTAAGAATTGACGAATTAAGAATTAAGAATTCGCGTCGCAGTCGTGATCACGAATTCTCAATTCTAAATTTCTAATTCCTAATTACGGCTTCTTCCCGAAGATCGGCTGCCCGAAGTCGTCGGTCAGCCGCTGCAAGTACTTGTTGTTCTCCTGGCAGATGTACTCGGTCAGCTCGCCGTTTGGATTCCACGAGATGTTCCAGCGTACCGTGAACGGTTTGGTGTACGCGCCGGGATCGTCGTAGGTCGCCTCGTAGGCGAGCGTGCCCTTGTTCGGGCGCGAGAAGCGTTCGACGACGTGGAGCATGTCGGTGTGCGGATGGCCGAAGTAGTCCATCCATGTCGCCTCGTTGAACCCCACCACATCGACGACCAGCGTATCGCCTTCCCAGCGGCCGACCGAATGCCCGAGGTACGTCGGGTTGAGATCGTCGCCCTTCGGGTGCGCGCGGCCGTCCATGTAGATCTCGCGCCAGATGTGCGTGGCGCCCTCGAAGATCATGATGACGCGCTTCTGCTCCGGCAGCTGGATGATCTCCATCGGGTACGGCGTCGCCATCAGGCGCGGGCCGCCCGGCGGGAGGCAGTAGCCTTCGGGGTCGTACTTCGAGTTGTTCGCCGCGTTGTAGTTGTAGACCGCAGCCGCCCACGGCTGGAACGGCACTTGGGGCTCCGCTTTCGCGCCGCCGCGTCCGCCGCCGCCGGTCGTCCCCTCGCCGCCGCCGAGCGGCGCATCGCCGCGGCCCGGCGCGCCGCTGGGGCCGCCGCGCCGGCCGAACGTCGGCGGGTGCTTCTCCACGTACGTCTTGCCGTCTTCCTCGACGACGCGCTCGCCCATGTTGGTGATGTAAGGGACGTTCCACACGCCCTTCTCCCCCGGCACGCGTCCGAGATTCACGGTGCCGTCTGCAAGGCGGGGCGTGGGCTGGGGCGGTCCGGACATGCCGCGTCCGCGGCCGCCGCCGGAAGGTTGAGCGCCGGGCTGCTGCGCGCCGGCGCCCGCGACGAGCGTGAGGAAGACGGCGGCAATCGCGGCGAGCGCCGCGGCGCGCAGAAGGGCTCGCACGGCGGACCCGGTCAGCGCTGCTGCTGCGGCGTTTCGGTCTGGCTCGACGCGGCAAAGAGGCGTTTGCCGGTCGCCGCCAGCGTCACCGCCCGCGCGTTGCCGACGTGCGCGCCGTCCTTGGCCTGCGATCCTTCGACCATCACTTCGTCGCCGACGTGGAGCGTGTTGCGCGTCCACCCCTGGCGCATCAGGCCGTTGGGGCTCCCCATCTCCATGCCCCAGTTGGTGACCTTGCCGTCAGACTCGCTGACGTCCATGTAGAAGTACGTGTGCGGGTTCGCCCACTCGATCTTCGTCACGATGCCCTTGAGCGCGAGCGGCTTGCCGGCATCGAACTCCGCGGCGAACGAGTGATGGGCGATGACGCCCGGTGTCGCGAGCACGAAACCCAGGACTGCCGAGAACGCTGCGATCTTCGCTTTCATGCACGCCCTCCAAAGTCGGCACACGTCTGCCTGTGCGCGTCCGAGGCTATTGTGGGAACTTCGGACTGAGATGTCAATTCCGTTCGCAGGGGCCCAAGAGCTATTTCCTCAGCTGATCGAGCTGCCGCTTCGCAAGCTGGTTGTTCGGATCGATCTGCAGCACCTTCTCGAGCATCTTCGCCTGGTTGTCCTTGTCGTTTTTCTTCGCATACGCCTGCGCCATCGCCGCGTAGGTCGGGGCGTGGTTGGGCGCCAGCTCGGCGTTCGCCTTCAGCAGCGTTAGCGCCTCATCGGCCTTGTCGCCGTTGACGAGCGTCGTGGCGTAGGCGACGAGCGCGTTCTCGTTGTAGTCGAGCGCCTGCTTGCGCGTGTCCTTGTATTGCTGGATCGCCCCGGCGGCGCCGCCCTTGCCGAGCGCGTCGGCCAGCGCGATTTCGGTGACCTTGGGAACCGGCATGCCGCGGTGGCACGTCGCGCAGCGCAGCGCGGTGATCTCGGATGCGGGCTTCCCCGTCACCTCGGGCAGCTTGCCGGTGATCTCGCGCGACATCAGGATCATCCTGCGCGCGACGTTCTTCTTCGGGTTGGCGTCCGAGGGAAAGTCGAAATTGGGCGCCGTCCCGACGTGGCAATAGGTGCAGCCGCCCAGCGTCTGGACGCCGAGCTGCCGCACGAACCCCTGCATCGTCGCGACGAGCTCGGCGCGCGGCGTGTCCTTCGGGTAGATCTGCAGATTGGTCATCGCCGGCGGCTGCTGCGGCGCCGCCGGCGTCTGCGCCGACGCGGCGGCGGCGAGAAGAATCATTCCGATCATCGCACACGACACTCGCCTCATGTATGCCTCCACGAGATTCCTCATTCGAAACACGTGCCTACTTCGCGTCCATGATTCGCTTCAGCAGCGGAATCTGATCCGCGGACGGCGACGCCGGCAGCGACTTGATGTAGGCGAAGAGATCGGCGGCCTGGGCGTCGGTGAGCACCTTCTCGGTGTAGGGCGGCATGCGCCGCGGGTTGCGGATGAACGACGTGAAGCGCGCCGAGGTGAGCGCCAGCGGCACGAGCCGCGCGCCCGCGCCGCCGTGCCCGTCGTACCCGTGGCACGCGTAGCAGCTGTACTTCAAGTACAGCTCTCTTCCCTGCTGCGCATTGCCTGCAGGAGCCTGCGCGCGAACATCCGGCGCGAGGAGCACAATCGATGCGACGACAACGAGCAAGGCTTGTTCACGCATTCCAAATTCCCAATTCCACATTCCAATTTCTCAGCGTGGCTGCGTGACGACGTCGAGGAGCGCCGGCTCGCCGCGCTTCACGCGGTCGAGCGCGCGCTTGATGGCCGGCGCGAGATCCGCCGGGCGCTCGATCGGGCCCTCGCCGTACATCCCGTAGGCCTGCGCCATCTTCGCGTAGTCGATGTTCGGCTCGCGGAGCGTCGTGCCGATGTGCGCGCGATCGGCGCCGCGGCTGCGCTCGCTCGCCATCTGCTGCACGAACATGACTTCCTGATGGTACGCGCGGTTGTTGTGCATCACGGTCAGCAGCGGGATCTTGTGATGACACGCCGTCCACAGCACGCCCGGCGCGTAGTTCAGATCGCCGTCGGTCTGGATGTTGATCGTCAGCCGTCCGTGCGCGCGGTTCGCGAGCGCCGCGCCGACCGCGGCGGGCGCGCCGTAGCCCATCGCGCCGGCGCCCTGGCCGCCGATGTACCGGTAGTGCTTGTCGAAGTTCCACAAACGTCCCGGCCAGCCGCTGATGAAGCCCTGCCACGAGACGAGCGACCAGTCCTCGGTCCTGATCTGATCCCACAACTCGGCGCAGAGCCGCGCGAGGCTGATCGGGCTCGAGTCCCAGCCGAACGCCGCCGACTCGATCGCCTGCTGCCGCGCGTCGCGATGCGCGTCGGCGATCTTCGCGCCGCGATCGTGCAGGACGCGTTTCCGATCGGCGGTGAGCTGGCGCTTCACCTCCTCGATGAGCAGCGGCAGCGTCGCTTCCGAATCGGCCGCGATGTCGACGTCCGCGTCGGCCATGTGCTGGAAGTCCTGCAGATTGCTCTTGATGAACAGCCCGAGCGACGAGATGTTGATGACCTTCGCGTTCGCACTGCTCGCGATCGCGCCCGGATTCGGCGACCCGATGCCCTGGACTTCGAGGTTGAGGACGACGTCGGGCGCGCCGCTGCCGAGGCCGGCGAGCGGATGGCGCGACGGGAAGTTCACGCGGTCGCCGCCGCCGTTGACCGGCGCCTGCAGGAGCTCGGCGAGCTCGACGATGAGCGCGATCCCGTTCGGCGTGCGCGCCGCGCGTCCCGCGTTGATCCGCGGGTTGTCCGCCGCGACGAGCAGCCGCGCCGCTTCGCGCACCGCGCCCATCTCGCCCGCCGGCGGCGACGGCATCACCAGCCGCGGGATCTTCGGCGGCGACGGCGTCGGCCGCAGCTGCAGATCGTGATCGACGACGAGGAGCACCGGCTCCATCGGCGGCGTCATCGCGATCTTGTACGCGCGCACCGCCGACTCCGCGAACGCGGGCAGCGACGCCGGCTCGTCGTCCCACTTCACGTAGTCGCGGACGATGAGCGCCATGTCCTGCGCGCTGTGGTAGGAGTTGACGCCGTTGTTGCGCGTCCCCGCGTCGCGCCAGTTGCCCGCGATGATCATCACCGGCACGCGGTCGGCGTACGCGTTGTAGATCGCCATCGACGCGTGCTGCAGGCCGATGTTGCCGTGCACGACGGCGAGCATCGGCTTCCCCTCGATCTTCGCGTAGCCGTGCGCCATCGCCACCGACGACTCCTCGTGGCAGCACGTCAGGAGCTCCGGCCTCGCGTTCCCGCCGTAGTTGATGATCGATTCGTGCAGCCCCTCGAAGCTCGATCCGGGGTTCGCCGCGACGTACTCGATGCCGAGCGTCTTGATCACGTCGACCATGAAATCCGACGCCGGCTTCTCGACGAGCCGCGGCGATCCGCCCGCGGAGGGCGGCGGCGGCTCCGTGTCGGCGCGCAGCTGCGCGCCGGCCGGCGCCGCCGCGGGACGTGCGGCCGCCTGATCCTGCGGCGCGCCGTCGACGGGCGTGCTGCGCGCGACGAGCGCGGCCGCGCTCACCGCCGCGCCTTTCAGGAACCGCCGACGGCCGACTGCGGATTCGTTCTTCGCCACGCGTCCCCCTCTCTTCCGGCCGGGCCTCACCACGGCTCAGCCGAACCGTGAAGGTATTACAATTCGCGACAGATGATATGCCAGTTCATCGGCTAACATGTAGTCGGCTAACATGTAGTCTGGACTGCAATACCGCGTCCTCCATAGCACCTGCTCGTGCGGCTGGGAGCGCCAACCGATGATGAAGAGGCTCGCGGCGTTCGGATATGTGGCGCTGCTCGCGCTGGCGCTGAGGACGCCTGCGCCGAGCGCTGCGGCGCAGACGCCTGCGCCGCCAGCCGCCCCCGCCGCCCCAGCCGCCCAGCCTGCCGCGCCCGCGTCGCCCCAGCGCGCCCTGGTCGACCGCTACTGCGTCGGCTGCCACAACCAGCGCGCCAAGGCCGCCGGGCAGGAGCCGGCGCGGAAGATCACGCTCGACGATCTCGACCTCGCGCACGTCGCCGATCACGCCGAGGCGTGGGAGCGCGTCGTGCGCAAGATGCGCGCGGGCATGATGCCGCCTTCCGGCGCGCGGCGGCCCGACAAGGCGAGCTACGACGGCTTCATCACGTGGCTCGAAGGCGAGCTCGATCGCAACGCGGCGCCGTACGCGCCGTCGCCCGGCCTCCATCGCCTGAACCGCACCGAGTACTCGAACGTGATCCGCGACGTCCTCGATCTGGACGTCGATGCCTCCGCGTATCTGCCGTCGGACGACTCGACGCACGGCTTCGACAACATGGCGGGCGCGCTCGGCATCTCCTCGACGCTCGTCGAAGCGTACGTGTCGGCGGCGGGCAAGATCAGCCGCCTCGCGATCGGCGAGCCGGCGACACCGGGCCTCGTCGTGTATCGCACGCCGGAGGACACGTCGCAGGACTATCACATCGAAGGGCTGCCGTTCGGCACGCGCGGCGGCATGCTCGTCAAGCACAACTTCCCCTCCGACGGCGAGTACACGATCACGGTGACGCCGATCTTCGGCGACAACATGTCGCCGACCGGATTCGGATCGGTGCCGTGCGAGAAGATCGAGATCCTGCTCGACGGCGAGCGCGAGCAGCTGATGGACTGGCAGGGCAGCCGCCGCTTCGGCTTCCAGGACAGCTGCGGCGGCGACAAGGGCGCCCCCTCCGCTGGCCAGCGCGGACGCGGCGCGGCGCCCGCCGGCGGGCGCGGCGCGGGCCGCGGCGCGGCCGGGCCCTCCGGCGGCGGCCAGCAAGGGCCCGAGGCGTTCTTCGGCGGCCGCGGCGGCACGCCGATGCGCGCGCGCGTGAAGGTCGCGGCCGGGCCGCACGCCGTCGGCGCCACGTTCCTCGCGACGAACTTCGCGCCGCTGCTCGATCTCGATCAGCACTTCATGCGCGACACGCTGCAGACGGGGCCGACGCCCGGCTTCACGTTCTTCCCGCACGTCGGCACGGTGCGCATCGAGGGGCCGTTCAACGCCGCGCCGGCGAAGGAGTCCCCGAGCCGCCGGAAGATCTTCGCCTGTTATCCCGCGTCGCCCGCCGAGGACGCGCCGTGCGCGCGGAAGATCGTCGGCGCGATCGCCGCGCGCGCGTTCCGGCGGCCCGTCTCGTCGCAGGAGCTGCAGGCGCTGATGGCGTTCTACGACGGCGGCCGCAAGGACGGCGGCTTCGAGCACGGCGTCGAGATGGCGCTCGCGCGCGTGCTCGCCGATCCGCGCTTCCTCTACCGCATCGAGACCGAGCCGGCGAGCGCGAAGCCGGGGCAGCTGTATCGCGTCAGCGATCTCGATCTCGCGTCGCGTCTCTCCTTCTTCCTGTGGAGCACGGCGCCCGACGAGGAGCTCGTCGCGCTCGCGACGCAGGGCAAGCTGAAGGAGCCGGCCGTTCTCGCGGGTCAGGTGCGGCGCATGCTCGCGGATCGGCGATCGGAGGCGCTCGCGATCAACTTCGCGGGACAGTGGCTGAACCTGCGCGGCCTGCAGAGCACCGGCCCGCTGCCGCTCGTCTATCCCGACTTCGACGATCCGCTGCGTCAGGCGATGCGGCGCGAAGTGGAGCTGCTCTTCGACAGCATCGTGCGCGAGGACCGCAGCGTCACGGATCTGCTGACGGCGGACTACACGTTCGTCAACGAACGCCTCGCGAAGCACTACGGCATCCCGAACGTCTACGGCAGCCAGTTCCGCCGCGTCACGCTCGGCCCCGACATGGACGTCCGCCGCGGGCTGCTCGGCAAGGGCGCGTTCCTCACGACGACGTCGAAGCCGGAGCGCACGTCGCCGGTGACGCGCGGCAAGTGGATCATGACGAACATCCTCGGCATGAGCCCGCCGGATCCGCCGCCCGACGTCCCGCCGCTCAAGCCCAAGGTGAGCGACGCGGCCGGCAACGCGAAAGAGCCGACGATGCGGCAGAAGATGCTCGAGCATCGCGTGCGCGCCGATTGCGTGCAGTGCCACAGCCTGATGGATCCGATCGGGTTCTCGCTCGAGAACTTCGACGGCATCGGCCTCTGGCGCACGCGCGACGAAGACACGCCGGTGGACGCGTCGTCGCAGGTGTTCGACGGCACGAAGATCGACGGCCCCGCCGGCCTGCGCGGCTGGCTCGCCGGCTATCGCACGCAGTTCGTCGAGGTCGTGACGGAGAAGCTGTTGACCTACGCGCTCGGACGCGGCGTCGAGTACCAGGACATGCCGCTCGTGCGCGCCATCGCGCGGGACGCCGATCGCAGCGGCGCCCGCTTCTCCTCGCTCGTGCTCGGCGTCGTCGGCAGCAAGCCGTTCCAGATGAACATGAAGGCGCGTGAAGCGCCGACCCCGACGTCGGCGGCGGGAGCAAGCAAGGGAGCCCGGTAGCCATGTACATTGCCAAGAAACACATTCCACGACGGCGGTTTCTGAAGGGCGCCGGCTGCACGCTGGCGCTGCCGCTGCTCGATGCGATGCTTCCGGCGAGGACGGCGTTCGCCGCGACGGCCGCGACGCCCAAGCCGCGCTTCGTCGGCATCTTCTTCCCGCACGGCATGGCGCCGGGTTATTGGGAGCCGGGCGCGGAAGGCGCGCTGCCCGCGAAGCTGCCGTACATCCTCGAGTCGCTCGGCAAGGTCCGCGATCAGACGGTGGTGGTAAGCGGCCTCTGGTCGAAGTCGGCCGAGCCGCCGGAGGGGACGACGGGCTCGGATCACTGGGTCGCCGCGGCGTACCTCACCGGGATCAAGCCGCGCAAGACCGCCGGCAGCGACGCGACCGTCGGCAGCCCGACGATCGATCAGATCATCGCGCGCAAGATCGGCCAGGAGACGCTGCTGCCGTCGCTGCAGCTCGCCGTCGAGGATCCGAACTCGAGCTCGAGCAACTGCGGCGAAGGCTACAGCTGCTCGTACACGAACTCGATCTCGTGGATCGATCTGCCGACGCCGCCCAACGAGCCGCTGCGCACGAGCCCGCTGCCGATGGAGCTGAACCCGCAGACGGTCTTCGAGCGGCTGTTCGGCAGCGGCGCGACGCCCGAGATCCGCGCCAAGCGCATGCGCGAGAACCGCAGCATCCTCGATTCGATTCTCGACGAGCTCAACAGCCTGACCCGCGAGCTCGGCGCGGGCGATCGCCGCACGATCAACCAGTACACGCAGGAGATTCGCGAGATCGAGCGGCGGATCCAGCTCTCCGCGAGCGCGACGAAGGAGATCCCGGAGATCGATCTGCCGCCGGGCATTCCCGATTCGTTCGACGAGCACATCAAGCTGCACTTCGACATGACGGCGCTCGCCTTCCGCGCGGACATCACGCGCGTGGCGACGCTGCTCGGCGCGCGCGATCTCACGGCGCGCAGCTACGTGTTCCCGAAGAGCGATCTCTTCCCGAACGGCGGGCAGAGCCCGAGCTTCCACGGCGCGTCGCACCACCAGGAAGATCCGGTGCAGATCCGCCGCTACTCCGACATCAACCGGTATCACGTCTCGACGCTCGCCTACTTCGCCGAGAAGCTGAAGTCGATTCCCGACGGCGACGGCACGCTGCTCGATCGCTCGCTGATTCTCTACGGCACGAACATGGGCAACTCGAACCAGCACATGCACTACGACGTGCCGCACATCCTCGTCGGCGGCGCCAACGCGCAGCTGAAAGGCAACCGGCACATCGCGCTCGAGCGCAAGACGGTCACGACGGGCAACCTGCTCCTGAGCGTCCTCGATCTCTACGGCATCCATCAGGAAACGCAGGGCGACAGCACCGGGCGCTTGACGAAGCTGGCGTAGCGCCCGGCGCAAAGACCGCGAAGGAAGCGGAGACCGCAAAGACGTATGAAATCGAACGCGCTGCACTCACTCGTCGCCGCGGCGGTCGTTGCGCTGACGGCGGTTTCGGCCGCGGCCGCCGCCGCGAACAGCCCGGTCGCCGACGCGGCGATGAAGGGCGACACGGCGGCGCTGCGCGCGCTCGTGCAGCAGAAGGCGGACGTCAACGCGCCGCAGGTCGACGGCGCCACGGCGCTGCACTGGGCCGTCTATCGCGACGACGGCGACGCGGCGGACCTGTTGATCAAGGCGGGCGCGAAAATCGATGCCGCCAATCGCGAGGGCGTCACGCCGCTCGCGATGGCGTCGCTCTTCGGCACCGACAAGATGGTGGAGCGCCTGCTCGCCGCCGGCGCCAACGCGAAGCAGCACGGCGCGAACGGCGAGACGATGGTGATGCTCGCAGCGCGCAACGGCAACCCGGCGGTGATCAAACGTCTCGTCGCCGCCGGCGGCGACGTGAACGCGAAAGAGCCGCTGCGCGGCACCACGGCGCTCATGTGGGCCGCCGAGCAGCGCCACGCGGCGGCGGTGAAGATGCTGCTCGAGCTCGGCGCCGATCATGCGGCCAAATCCGGACCGGCCGGCCTCCCGCGCAACTACATGGCGCCCCGCGTCAACACCGCGGCCGTCAAGGATGCGCAGCGGCGCTACGCGGAAGCCGTCGCCGCCGGCCGCACCTACGAGGAACAACTCGAGTACGAAGCGTCGCACGGCGCCAAAATCTCTCTCGGCTTCCGCGGCATCCTCAACAGCCGCCGGCCCGAGCTGAATGGCGGCGCGCCGCCGCCCGGTTCCACCGCCGCGGGCGCCGGTGCGACCGCCGCTGCGGCGCCGGCGCCGGCCGCTCGTCCACCCGCGCAGACGTCGGCGGCGACGCCCGCAGGTGCGCCGGCGGGCACTCCGCCTCCAGAGGCCGGCGACGACGACGCGGACGTGATCATCGCGGGGCTCGTCGGGACGGGCGGGGGCGGCCTGACGCCGCTGACCTTCGCGGCACGCGAAGGCGACATCGAATCGACGAAGTACCTGCTCGACGCCGGCGCCGACATCAACCAGACGACCGAGTACGGCTGGTCGCCGCTGCTCACGGCGACCAACAACCGGCATTACAAGCTCGGCGCGTTCCTGATGGAGCGCGGCGCGAACGTCAACGTCGCAAACAAGGGCGGCTGGACGCCGATCTACCTGGCGACCGACAACCGCAACATCGAGGGCGGCGACTATCCCGTGCCGAAGCCGGACATGGATCATCTCGAGTACATCCGGATGCTCCTCGACCACGACGCCGATCCGAACGCGCGCGCGAAGGACAACACGCTCACGCGGACGATCTTCACGATGCAGTGGTTCTACGAGGCCGGCTGCACGCCGTTCATCCGCGCCGCGCAGTCGAGCGACACCGCGCTGATGCGCCTGCTGCTCGACTACGGCGCCGATCCGTTCATGGCGACCGACAACGGCGACACGGCGCTCACGGCCGCCGGCGGCATCGGCTGGGTGGAGGGCGTCACCTACGAGCGGTCGGCGAAGGAGAACTTCGAGGCGATCCGGATGCTCGTCGACGACCTCGGGCTCGATCCGAACCTCGCGAACAGGGAAGGGCGCACGCCGCTCATGGGCGCCGCGCTCAAGGGGCGCAACGACGTGATCGAGATGCTCGTCGCGCGCGGCGCGCGGCTCGAGACGCGCGACGGCGGCAGCCGCGACACCGACACCAACGTGTCGGCGATCTCGGGCCACACGTGGCAGGCGCTCGACTACGCGGACGGTCTCGTGCGTGTCGGCGTGCAGTCGGCGGTGCAGCGGCCGGAGACGGCGGCGCTGCTGCGCAAGATGATGACCGATCGCGGCCTGCCGGTGCCGCCGCCCAACCGCGTCATCGAATCGATCTGCGTCGTGGAGCTCTGCGCCGAGCGCGCGCCGAAGAAGTGAGCTAGGGTCGAAGATTTCTCGCCAGATATCTCAGCGCCGCCGCGAAGTCCTTCTCGGTGAGCGGCGCGCCTTCGTTCAGCATCGTGTCGAGGATCTCGGCCCAGCCTTCCGCGTCGAGGCGCGTCAGTCGCACGCGCTGCAGGTCGTGGCACTGCGTGCAGATGTTGAGCACGACGTCCTTGCCGGGGCCGTCGGGCAGCGGCCCGTGGAACCGCGCGAGATAGTCGACGAGCACCGGCACATCGTCGCGCTTGACCTCGGCGCCCCTCGCGACCTCGGCCTTCACGACCTTCGTCCACCCTTCCTCGTCGAGCGCCTGCGTGTCGACGTGGCGGCTGTCGTGGCAGCCCTGGCACGCGGCGGCGAGAATTTTCTCGCCGGGCTCCGGCTGCCTGGCCGTTTCCTGCGCGCGCGCGGCGAGTGAGACGACCGCGAGCACCGCGAGAACCAAGGCCGAGCCGCGCAACGTCATCGAATGATTCTAACCCGGCGTAGATGGCGCGCTGTCACGCTGCATCCGTGAGAAAAGCAACCACAGAGCTCACAGAGACACGGAGAAGAACGCAGGAGCGCGCGTCGCACGTCGGCCGGCGAAGCCGGCCGACTATGCGGGCGCGCGTTTCGTCGCGCCCGCGCCGCCGCTGCGCGGCGGCGTGCGACGCACGCTCCTCGGTTCCGCGTGCGCTCGCACTCTCCGATTGCTTTCTCCGTGTCTCTGTGTGCTCTGTGGTTGCTTTCCACGCGCGAATCCCGATTCCCGAATCCCAAATCCAGATTCCCGCGCGCTACGCGCTCTCCTCGTCGTCCACGTAGCGGACGCCGAGGTCGGCCAGCTTCGCGCGCCAGCCGTAGATGTCCAGGCCGAGCTCGCCCTGGCGCAGGCGCTCGCGCGACTTTTGTTCCTTCGCGACGCGCTCGGTCCCCAGCCGCGCGACCTCCCCCGCCGACGCGCGCGGCACGACGACGACGCCGTCCGCGTCGCCGACGATGACGTCGCCCGGGTTGACGATCGCGCCCGCGCAGACCACCGGCACGTTCACCGATCCCGGCGTCGCCTTCACCGTCCCCTGCGCGCTGATCGCCTTCGCCCACACCGGAAAGTTCATCGCCGTGATGTCGCCGACGTCGCGCACGCCGGCGTCGATCACGAGCCCGACCACGCCGCGCGCGCGCGACGAGACCGCGAGCAGCTCCCCGAACATCCCGTCGGTCGACTCCGCCGTCGTCGTCACGACGAGGACGTCGCCGGCGCGGCACACGTCGAGCGACGCGTGAATCATCAGGTTGTCCCCCGCCTGGCAGGAGACCGTCAGCGCGCTGCCGGCGACGCGCGCGGCCGCGTAGATCGGGCGCATGTAGGGCCGCATCAACCCGACGCGTCCCTGCGCTTCGTGAATCGTGGCGACGCCGAGCTCGCCGAGGATGCGGATCGTGTCGGTGTCCGCGCGCGTGATGTTTCGAACGATCGTCGGCTTCATAGGTTGTCCGATCGGGCGGGGACGTGAGGCGCGGGACGCCGCGTCGAGCCGGCGTCAGCGCCGGCCGATAGCGTACTGCAGATCGTCGGCGAGCTTGGCGCGCGTGCGCATCACGGTGAAGCCCCAGCTGAGGAGCCCGTTCGGCGCGGCGCCCCACGTCGCATCGCGATCGAACAGCAGATAGCTGTCCCAGAGCGCGTCCACCTGCTGCGGGAAGCGGCCGTCGCCGCCGCGCGACGGCTTCAGATCCGACAGATGCGTCATGAACCAGCGCCCCGCGGCCTTCGGCTCGTCCCACGTCTGGACGACGCGGCCGTCCACGAGAATCCCGCGCGGCCACCGCTCCTCGGCGTCGCCCGGGTACATCCGGAACCAGACGACGAAGACGCGCAGGTCGGCCGCCGGATTCTTCGCGAGGAGCTCGTTCTGCGCCCACCGGGCGCCGGCCGTGCAGGTGGGTCACGTCGGCGACAGGAGCAGGACCAGCCGGACGCGCCCCTTCTCGGCGTTGAACCAGCTGCGGATGTCCTCGATGCCGCGCAGGTGCGGCAGCGTCGGCGCGGCGAGCGGACGGACCGCGACGAGCGCCGCCAGCGCGGCGGCAGCGCATGCGATCCGGACGCGGCCCATCATCTACTCGTTGCCTTTCGCCGGCGTGCGGCCGGGCGCGTTGAACGTGATCTTCGCGCCGGCGCCGGGGAAATAGTGATCGTAGGTCCCCTTCATCGCGCGGTCGAGCACTTTGAGCGAGTAGCCGCCGGGATCGGGCGCGTAGTCCTTCAGGTAGTCGCCCGGGGCGTTGATGCCCGGCACTTCCGGAATCCAGTCCTCGGTCAGCAGATAGTTCGGATCGCCGTAGCGCGACGCGAGCGCCCGCACCTCCGGGTTGTCGAGGCTCGTCATGTGCCCCTTCTCCAGGAGGTTCACCCACTTGTTCGCGTTGCGCAGCCGGACGCGGTAGGTCGTGAAATACGTGTGCGTGTGCCAGCCGTGATCGAACGGGACGTTGTTCTTCTCGCTGAACTCGCGCCACACCTTCGATTCGGTCGGCGCGTCGGGATCGTGCCACAACCGGATGCCGAGGCCCCAGTGGATCACGCCGCTGCGCACGCGGTCGGGGCTCGTGTTGCCCGTCTTGAGCAGCGGAATCGGATGGCGGAACGCTTTCGGGTGCGAGCCGAACGCGATCTCGTACAGATACCAGAACCCCGGCTGGTTGTGGTACGGGTAGGTCATCGTGTTCAGCTTGTCCCAGTTGACGTATTCCTTCAGCGCCTCGCCCTGCGCGCCGCCGCCCTTCACGTCCGTGATGAAGCCGTCCTTGAACGTGATCTCCCAGCGCGGGTAGAAGCCGCCGTGGCCCTGCGTGCCGGCGATGACGCCGTTGATGCGCGCGATCGGCTCGCGCGGCAGCCACTTCTGCTGGAACGCCGGATAGTTGACGAACGAGTAGCCGAAGCGCCCCGTCGCCTGGTTCGGGAACATATAAAGATGTCCGCGCTGGTACGCGCCCGACGCCCACCGCTGCGCCATCTCGTCGGTGATATCGGCCCAGACGTCGAGCCCCTCGGGATCTTTCGCCTCCATGCGATCGACATAGACGAGCGGCTCGAGCAGCTGCTCTTCCGCGAGCTGCCAGACGTCGCCCGGATACGTCGACATCAGGCTCTGCAGGTTGTAGACGTTGTCGGTGATGAACGTCCCGAGGAACTTGTCCGACATCGGGTACAGCTGCCGCCGGAGGCCGGTGCTGCCGCCCTGCCCCCAGAACACGCCGCGAATCTCCGGATGCTCGGTGAGGTATTTCTTGATGCCGTCGCCGACCGCGTTGCGGCTGCGATAGTCGGTGCTCGTCGGCTGGCCGGTGTCGACGTCTTCGCCGCCGCCGCCGGCCGCCTCGCCGCGCGGCCGCTGCTTCGGGCCGTTCGGATCGAACTTCACCTCGCCGCTCTCGCCGGGAAAGAGCTCCTTGTAGACGTCGGGCCGCCGCTTCTGGAGGTAGGCCTTCGGCTCGGCCGGGTTGGGGAACTGGTTCTCGATCCACTGCGACGCCTGGTAGATGCCCGCCTTCGCGATCTCGTGGCCTTTGTCGCGCTTCGCGATGCGCGCCTCGGCCTGCTCCTTGGTCTCGCCCGACATCTCGTAGACGAACTTGATGTGCGGCGTCACCTTGCGCTCGACGAGCGCGCGGCGGATCGCGTCCATCACCATCGGATCGGCGTCGTTGTTGGCGACGATCAGCACCGACTCGCCGGGGGCGAGGATGCCCATGCCCTTGCCCTGCAGCCCCGACTGATTCCGGACGAGCGCGCGCGCCGCCGGCATCAGATCCTCGACCGACTTCGGCGGCTTGAAGTACGACGGCCACCGCGGCGCGGGATACGCGTCGGCGCCGGTCGCGCCGGCGCGCGCGGTCGCGCTCGCGCCGTCGGATCGATTCGCCCGGCTGCACGCGCCGGCGACGGCCGCCGCGGCGACGAGCGCGACGGCCAGGAACCGGACCAGGGATGCTGCGTACTTCATGGCGTGAGTCCTCCGAACCGATGCAAATGGTAGGACCATTCTCGACGCGTCGTCAAACGCGCTTCGCTCATCTTTAGAATCGCGCGCCGATCCATCGCTGCACGTAATCGAAGAAATTCCGCACGCTGTTCGAGTACTGGCCCGGCGTCCGCTCGCACGCCGTGCACGGCCGGATGCCGTGCGTCGCCCCTTCCACGACGATGAAGTCCTTGTCGGCGCTGGCGGCCGCCTCGTAATGGATCTCGTTGTCGCGGATGAAATAGTGCGCGCCCATCGCCGTGACGAGCAGCGGGATCGAGATCGACCGCAGCGCGCACGGCGTCGAGTTGTTGCTCGAGCACCAGTCGATGTCGTCCATCGAGTCGCGCGCGCGGATCGCGTTGGCGCTCAGAAACGATCGCGCCGTCAGGAGCCGCGTTCCGCCGGCGAACGACGCGTTCTGCGCTTCGGATCCGCGGCCGATCGGCCGCACGCTCTCGACGATCTGGGTCGCGATCGTCCCGTCGTTCTTCAGCAGCTTCTGCGGCGTGACGGTGCTGTGGTGGACGCTCGGATCGAGCTCCATCAGCCGTGCCCCCTCCCCCCGCGCCACGACGAACACGTCGTCGTCTTTCGCGGCGAGCGCCGCGCGCGCGAGATCGATGAGGCGGTTCATGCGCGCCGCCTGCGCGCGGAAGTACCGCTGCTTGAACGCGTCCGAGTAGTGCGGCCGCTTCGGGTCGTAGCCGTTGGCCGGGCTGAACGGGTCGAGCGCCGGATCGATCTTCCGCGGATCGCGCTCGTCGATCACGGCCGGATTCAGGCTCCGCAGGCCGTTTACCGAGACGCCCGGATGCGCGTCGACGAGCACGAGCCCGTCGGCGCGCGGGAGCCCGGCGAGGCTGTCGTCGCACTCGACGAGCTTCGTCGGTCCCTTGCAGTAGCCGGCGCCCTTTTCCGCGACGGCCTGATAGAAGCTCGTGGCGGGCCCGCCGCCGCTGTGGCCGAGCAGCACGACCTTCGTGATCCCGGGCTGCCGCCGCAGGAACTCGATGCCCGACCTGATGTCGAGCGCGTTCTCCTCGAAGCGCACCGCCGCCTCGTTGTTGTCCGAGCGCGGGTTCATCGCGAGGACGAGGAAGCCGCGGCGCGCGAGCTCGCTCGTCGCGATGTGCGAGAGGAAGTTGCTCGTGCGGTGGATCAGCAGCACGGCGACGTGCGGCGCCGGGCCGCTGTCCGGTTTGTAGAGCGCGCCCTTGACCGCCGCGGGCGTGAACTGGATGTACAAGGGCTGGCTCTGCGCGCGCGCCGCGCCGGCGCACACGGTGCAGAGAACTGCGGCAGCAGCGAACCGGCGGATCATCGCGGCTCGGCCGTCATGCCGCGGCGCCCTTCGCGACGAACCGGCCGTCGCGCATGCCGTACACCGTTGGAAAGACTTCCACCGCCTTGGCGTCGTGGCTGACCATGATCACCGTCTTGCCGTACTCGGTGGAGAGCGACTTGAGCAGCCCCGCGATCGCAGCGGCGTTGGTCGAATCGAGGTTGCCGGTCGGCTCGTCGGCGAGAATCAGCGCCGGATCGTTCGCGAGCGCGAGCGCCACGGCGACCCGTTGCTGCTCGCCGCCGCTCAACTGCTCCGGCCGCTTCCCGCCCTTCGCCTCGAGGCCGACGAGCGCGAGCAGCGCCCTCGCGCGCGCGCGGCACTCCGCTTCGGCGACGCCGGCCATCACCATCGGCAGCTCGAGGTTCTCGAACGCCGTGATGCTCGGAATCAGGTTGAAGAACTGGAACACGAAGCCGACCCGCCGCAGCCGATGCGTCTCGAGGCCGCGCTCGTTCATCTGCGTGAGATCCTGGTCGTCGATCAGAATCCTGCCAGTGGTCGGTCGGTCGACGCCGCCGAGCAGGTTCAGCAGCGTCGTCTTGCCGCAGCCGCTCGGCCCCATGATCGCGACCGCGTCGCCCGTACCGACGTCCCACGAGCTCTCGCGCAGCGCGTGCACCTCTTCAGCGGCAGTGTTGTACTGCTTGCTCACGCCCGCGATCGTGACCTTGACGCCTTTGTTCCTGAACATAGCCAATCCCTACCCACCAATCCCCCTAATCCCCAATCCCTAATCCCCAATCCCCGCTCGCGCCGTGTCGCGATACACCCACCAGCTGAAGCCGGACGCGACGCCGACGAGCACGCACATCATGACGATCGTCACCCACGCCGCGAGCGCGTCGACGACGAGCCGCGTCGGCAGCAGCTGCACGACGGTGCGGATCTCGCGCAGCTTCCAGACGTAGTTCGCGAGGCCGAAGCCGGCCAGAAGCGCCGACGCCGCGCCGAGCGCGAGCCCGACGAGCGCCGGCGAGAGCAGCATCGCCACGACGAACCGCCACATCGCGGCCGGCGCGGCGCCGCGAATGCGCAGCAGCGCGAGCGTCCGCCGATCCTCGGCGTAGTTCGCCATCGCCACCGCCAGGATCGCGATCAGCGCGAGCACCAGCCCGCCAACGAGATAGATGCGCATGTTCGCGAGCGCGAGCGAGATGTACATGTCGCTGCCGACCTTGCCGATCTCCTCGCCGAGGCTGTGGATCTCGAGCGGCGGAAAGGGCGCCGCCGACGCCAGCGCTTTCGACATCGCGGCGCCGTCCGGGGATTGATCGGTCTTGAGCAGTACGATCACGCGCGACAACAGGATCTGCAGCGGCGCCAGCTGCGGGTTGTCGAGTCCCGTCATGAGATACGCGTTGCTGCTGAACAGGTAATTGAGGTAGTCGACGCGCGCCTGCACGTAGCCCTGGCGATCGCTGACGCTCTTGGGCGGGATGCCCGGGAGGAACGCGAGGACGCCCGCCGTTTTCGAGGCGACCGCGCGCCGCTCCGCGTCGAGGCCGAGGAGCACCGGCGTGCCGGCGTCGAGCCGCCAGAAGTCGGCGACGGGCGGCGAAACAGCGACCTCCCCGCCTGCGGCGCGCGCGACGATGCTGCTGAACGTGCCGCTCAGTCCGACGCTCGGCTCCGAGTACACGCGCGCCGTGTACGCGTCGGGGCTGCCGAGCAGGTAGAGCGGCACGCCGCGCAGTCCGTACCCCGGCAGATAGAACGACGGCAGCACCGCCTCGATCATGAACGTCGCGCCGCGGACGCCGCCGACGCGCGCGAAGGAGGCGACGAGCTTGTCGATCTCGGGCTTCACGGCGGCGAACTGCGCAGACGCCGGGCCGTTCAGCCGATCGACGTCTACCAGATCGGGCGCGTTGAACAGCACCTGCCAGTCGGTGCCGAGCTGCACCGCCGCGCCGCGGATCGCCTTGTCCTCGAAGGATCGGCTCGTCACGATCGGATAGAGGCTCACGCTCGACATCAGCGCGACGATCAGGAGGAACGCCACCGTGCGGTGCGGCTTCGCCGACATGTGGCGCAGCGCGAAGGGGCCGAGCGCGCCGCCGATCGGCCGGAGCACCGGCGCCATCACCCGCTGGATGCGCGCGCGGTTCGACGCCAGCAGCGTCGCGACGCCGTAGAGGAACAGCGGCAGGCCGAGGAAATCCAGCAGACGATCGCCCAGCCGGAACCAGCCGAACCCGGGCGCCGCGGAAATCGAGAAGTCGAAGATCCAGCCGAGGAGGACGTAGCCGCCGAGGAGGAGCGCCACCTGCTGCAGCGGACCGAAGGCCAGCGACGCCTGCACCGCTTCCGATCCCGAAACGCGCACCGACGCCTCGAGCGGCGAGATGGTCGTGGCGTACTTCACGAGGCGGCGGCTGACGAGCAGCGCGAGCACGAGCGTGACGACGAGGAAGCTCGCGAAGACCGTCGTCTGGCGGCTGTCGAGCAGCACGCCGATCGGCAGGCGTCCGCGTTCGTAGACGAGGAGCGGCAGGATCGATCCGGCCGCGAGCCCGAGCGCGCCGCCGCCGACGCCACCGATCGCGACGCTGACGAGCAACGTGCGGCCGAGCAGATCGCCCGGGATGCCGCGCAGCCGCATCAGGCCGAGCGTGCGGCGCTCGTTCAACATCAGCAGCCCGGCGAGATTCGCCGCGAGCACCCACGCCATCCACAGCAGCGGAAGCGCCACGAGCAGCGACACCACGCCGATGAGCCGCGCGATCCCCTGCATGCGCTGCAGCAGCACCTCGGTCGTGCTGTCGACGACGAAGGTCGTCCCGCCGAATTTCGTCTCGTCGTCGCCGATCTCGCCCGGCTCGTGGCTGTGCTCCGGCTGGCCGGTGAAGATCTTCTTCGGCAGCGGCGCGTTGTCGACCGCGCCGCGGTGGAGCCGCGCGGTGAGCGCGTTCACGCGCGCGAGCGACCCCGGAATGTCCCAGCCGGAAATCAGCGACGCGCGATCGATCCGCGCGACGTAGACCATCTCCGGCGCGTACTCCGCCTGCTGAATGTGGCCGGCGTCCTGGTCCGACACGCCGAGCACTTCGTCGGGCACGAAGCCGGTGGCCACCTGATCGAATTTCGTCAGGATGTCCCACTGGTACGGCATCAGCAGGATCGCGCCGATGTACGGGATGTAGCTGACCGATCCGGTCTGGTCCATCAGCCAGCGGTTCAGCTCGTCGCGATCCAGGCGCACGACGCTCGTGAGCGGCGTGTTGAAGAGGAAGCGCGGCTGATCGCGGACGTGGACCTGCAGCGTGAAGTCCTTCGCGCCCTGCAGCGCGAGGAACGCCTTCCCCATCGCGTACTCGGGGCCGACGAGCGCGAGGACGGCGCCGCGGGGCGAGCCCGACCCGCCCGCGCGCGTCAGCGCGAACCCGAGCTGCGGCGGAAGAATCGACGGATCGGACGCGGCCAGCAGGCACAGCCAGGGCGTCGTGAACGGCTTGCGATCGACCTGCGCCTCCACCTCGCCGCCTTCGGGGAACCGCGCGCGGAGAAACGCGAGGCTCTCGACCGTCGTCACGCCCGGCGTCCGGCGCACGTACTGCTGCAGCGAGCGATCGCCGTTCACCGCGCCCTGCTGGTAGACGGCGAGGTCCCACGGAATGCGCCGCAGCTGATCGTCGACGTAGGTCTTCAGCGCGTACCGCGACGTGACGTGGACCGTCGCCAGCAGCGCGCCGACGAGGAACGTCACGAGACCGAACGCGAGGATCGTCCGCCGGCCCAGGATCGCGAGCAGCCGCCGGATCATTGCGATCCTTTGGCGGCGCGCGGGAACAGCTCCGGCTTGAGGAAGGTGAAGAGCCCGTTCCACACCGCGTCGGGCGCGATGACTTCTCCGTCGCGCGCGTTGAACGTCACGCCCGCCGGATGCACGATGCCCGTCGATCGTCCCTTGATCAGCGATCGCGGGGGCGCGTCGCCGTCGTCTTTCTCGTCGTCCCACACGCCGATGAACCCTTCGGTGCCGGTGTTCCACGGCGACGGCAGATCGACGTTCGGATCGAGGCCGCGGCGCGGGTGATCGATGTCGTACGGCGGCAGGTACTCGTTGTTGATCACCGCCGCGTAGATCTTGCCGGTCTCCGGATCGAGCGCGATCTGGCGCAGCCGCGTGATGCCGCTGCGCGGCCCCGCGATCACGCGGCGCGGCGCGACGTCGCCCTCATCGGTCCGGCCGAAGATCAGCAGGCCCGTGACGCCGCCGGGCAGCCGCGAATACGTCGAGACGACGAGCACGTCGCGAGTGGGATCGACGGCAATGCCGACCACCTGCAGCAGCTTCGTCTTCGGCCCCTGAATCGTCCGGAGCGGTCTGGCGTCGCCGTCCGCGTCGCGCTTGTAGACGAGCACGCGCCGGTCGCCGGGATCGCCGACGAAGAGCTCGTCGTTCTTCTCGTCGACGGCGACCGTCTCGGGCCGCGACAACCCGGTGCGCGCGCCCTGAATCGTGCGTACCGGCGCTTCCTCGCCCACCGCGCCGCCGCGGAAGATGACGACCGCCGCGGCGAGCGGGTTCGGCGCGACGATCTCGTCGTGCGTCGCGTCGTACGCGATGCCGTGCGTCGTCCGGCTCAGATGCGTCATCTGTCCCTGAATCACTCTCGCGGGCGCGACGTTTCCGTTTGCCAGCCTGGCAAACGCCGCAATGCGCGGCTGGCTGACTCAATTGGGGACGAGCACTTCGCGCCGCTTCGAGTCGTACGCGACGGCGTACGGGTTCCCGAAGCCGCTCGTCTCCCTGCCGGCCGGCGCGTTGCGCACGATCCGGCGCGGCGCGACGTTGCCGCCGGCGAGCCGCGGAAAGACCAGCGCGGTGTGATCGCCGAAGTTCGCCACCCAGATTTCGTCCTTCGCAATGGCGACGCCCATCGGCCCCTTGATGCCGGTGAGCGGCCCGCGAATCACGCGCTTCGGCTGGGCGTCGCCGCTCGCGCTCCTCGAGAAGATCAGAATGGAGTTGTCGCCGTTGTTGGCGACGATGATTTCGTTGTTCACCTCGTCGACGGCGACGCCCATCGGCCAGTCGATCTGGCTGGTCGGCCCCTGAATCGTCCGCAGCGGCGCGACGTCGCCTTTCGCGTCGCCGTCGTACACCGTCACCGACGAGGGGATGAAGCGGCCGCGCGCGGTCTCGTCGAACGCGTTGCCGGTGCGCTCCTGCCGCGACTCGCGCGCGTCGTACGCCGTGTAGGACGTGATCAGCTCGCCGGGTCGGAAGTTGCCGTGGTTGGCGACGACGATCTCGTTGTGCGTTTCGTCGAAGTAGATCCCGTGGGGATCGGCCATCCCCGTCTTCGGTCCGCGCACGGACCGGATCGGCGCGTCGAACTTCTTCGCGTCGCGCTTGAAGACGACGTACATGTTCGGCGTCTGCACCGAGAGCGCCATCACGTCGCGCTTCGGCGCGAACGCGATGCCCCACGATTGATGCGGGACGTACAGCAGCCGCTTCGGCGTCACGTTGCCGCGCGCGTCGTAGTCGAACGCGACGAGCCGGTCCTCGACGTCGTTGTTCACCGTGAACAGCTCGCGGTGCACCGGATCCATCGCCACGCCGGCGACGAAGCCGACGCCGGTGTCGGGCCCCATGATCTGGTGCTTCGCGGCCGCCGCCTGCTTGCTGGTCGCGCTGCCGGCCGTGCGGTCGTAGACGAGCAGGCTCTTGCGATTCGTGTCGCTCATCATCACGAGGTCGTTCGTCGTGTCGACGGCGATCCCGTTGAAGCTCGGGTACGGATCGACGACCATGCGCACCGGCGGCAGGTCGCCGCCTTCCGCGTCGCTGCGCGTCGGAATCGCGATCTGCTGACCGCCGCCCGCCGGGTCCACGCCGGGCATCGCGCACATCGCGCCTTCGGCTTCTTCCGCCGCTTCCGTCGTCGCGACGAAGACGTCCTCGAGCGACGGCACGCGGCCCGCGGGAAAGGCGACGAGGCACAGCCCGGCGGCCGCCGCGACGGTGGTGAGGATCCGGCGCCGCATGATCACTGCTCCGTCGGCCGCGCGGCGGCGGCCGCCGCCGGCGGGTAGAAATGTTCGTAATGGCCGGCAAGCACTTTGTCGATCACGAGTTTCACCGTGCGCCACGGGTTCGGCGCGTAGTCGGCGGCATAGCTGCCCGGCGCGTTGACGCCGGGAATCTCGGGCCGCCAGTCTTCGGCGAGCAGCCGATCGGGATCGCCGTAGCGCGAGGCGAGCGCCCGCACCTCGGCGTTGTCGAGCGACGTCAGCCGGCCGTTGTCGATGAGCGTCACCCAGCGATCGGCGCTCCGCAGGTGCACACGGTACGTCGAGAAGTAGGTGTGCGTGTGGAAGCCGTGATCGCGCGGCAGATTGTACTTCGCCGTGAAGTCGAGCAGCTGCTGCGACTGCGTCTGCACGCCCGGATCGTGGTGCAGCGTGATGCCGAGGCCCCAGTGAATCACGCCCGACCGCAGGCGCTCGGGGATCGCCGTCCCCTCGTCGAGGCCGGCGACGTTGCGGAACGCCTTCGGGTGCGTGCCGAACGCGACCTCGTACAGATACCAGTAGCCCTTGTGCGCCTCGCTGTGGAACGGATACGCGAGATCGTTGATGTGCGGCAGCTGCATGAACTCGCGCAGCGCGTCGCCGACGACGCCGCCGCCTTTCACCTCGCCGACGTAGCCGGTGTCGGTGAAATGCACTTCCCAGCGCGGGAAGAAGCCGGTGTGGTTGACGGTTCCGGCGAGCGTGCCGTGCATCACCGCCAGCGGTTCGCGCGGCAGCCATTCCTTCTGGAACGCGGGATAGTCGACCACCGAGTAGCCGAACCGCCCGGTCGCCTGGTTCGGGAACATATAGAGATGTCCGCGCTGGTAGACGCCGCGGGCCCAGTGCGTCGCCTGCTCCTCGTTGATGTCGGCCCAGACGTCGGTGCCTTCCGGATCGGTGACCGTCAGCTTGTCCACGTGCACGAGCGGCTCCATCGTCTGATCTTCGGCGAGCTGCCAGACGTCGCCGGGATACGTGCCGAGCGCGCTCATCACGTCCCAGCGGTTGTCGACGACGAAGAGGCCGAGGAAGCGGTCCTCCATCGGATGGAGGTTGCGCCGCAGGAACGTGCCGCCGCCCTTGCCCCAGAAGATGCCGCGCACTTCCGGATGCGCGTTCAAGTACGCCTGGATGCCCTTGCCGAGATTCGGCCAGAGCAGCTTCTCTTGCACGGCCCGCAGCCGCGGCGTCAGCTCGCGCGTTTTCGGAAACAGCTTCTCGGCGAGATCGGGACGCCGCTCGCGCAGCCACGCCTTCACGGGCTCGGGCTGCGGAAAATTCGCTTCGACCCACGTGGCCGCTTCCATGAAGCCCTGCTCGGAGGTGTACGAGCGGCGGATGCGGCGGTACTCGAGCGCGTCGTCGCGGCTGATTCCGACCATCTCGTGCTCGCGCACGAGATTCACGTGGACGCCGCGCTCTTCCATCGCGCGCTTGACGGCCTCGACGATCAGATCGTCGGCGTCGAGGCCGAGCACGACGGTCACCGTGTCGCCGGGCTGCGCGACGCCGAGGCCGGCGCCCTGGAATCCGATCTTGTTGCGCACGAGCGGGCGCACGTGCGGCAGCACCTCGTCAATCGACGCGGGCGGCTTGAGGTACGACGGATAGCGCGGCTCGGGGAATTGGATCGCGGCGCGCGCAGGCTGAGCCGTGTCGCCGCGTCCGCACGCGGCGGCGTACGCAATCACGACGGCGGCGATCGGCGCGACGGCCGCGTGTTTGGTCATACCATTCCCGCCGCGCGAGTGTGCGGCGCGACCGAGAGCGAAGTCAAGAGGGCGATCAAAAGGTCGGACCTATGTTAAGGTGACGGCGTTTCCGCTGTGCGCGGACGCCGCGCGCGGCGCCCTTTCCACGGGGAAATATGCATCGCAGCGCGTTTCGGAGTCTCGCCGTTCTCGCCGTCCTCTTGCTCGGCGCGTCGATCGCGCACGCGCAAATCACCGCCGCCACGCTTTCCGGAACCGTCAAGGACGACACCGGCGGCGTCCTCCCCGGCGCCGACGTCGTCGCGAAGAACGTCGAGACCGGGATCTCGCGATCGACGGTCTCGAACGGCGACGGCGCGTTCACGCTCGCCGGTCTGCCGCCGGGGAAGTACGAGGTGCGCGTCGGGCTCCAGGGCTTCAATACGAGCGTGCAGACCGTGGAGCTCGCCGTCGCGCAGCAGGCGGGGCTCGCCGTGACGCTGAAGGTCGGCGCGACGCAGGAGAGCGTGACGGTGACGGCGGGCGCCGTGCTCGTCGACACGCAGTCGTCGGCGCTCTCGGCGCTCGTCCCGGAGAAGACGATCGAGGAGCTGCCGCTGAACGGCCGCAACTACATCAGCCTCGCGACGCTGCAGCCCGGCATCATCAACTTCACCGAGAAGTCCGGCACCTCGTCGAGCACGCGCGGCGTGCAGCTGAACATCAACGGCATGGGCGGCCGCTCGAACAGCTTCCTGATCGACGGCGCGAACATGAAGGGCTACGCGGGGATCGCCACCGTCACCGCCGCGGACAGCACGCTCGGCGTCGACACCATCCGCGAGTTCCGCGTCGTCACAAACGCCTTCTCGGCCGACTACGGCCGCGCGATGGGCGGCGTGATCAGCATCGCGACCAAGTCGGGGAGCAACGACTACCGCGGATCGGCGTTCGAGTTCTTCCGCGACAGCAAGTTCGACGCGCCGAACTACTTCGACGTCGGCGATCCGCCGCCGTTCACGCGCAACCAGTACGGCTTCTCGGCCGGCGGCCCGATCCGGAGGAACCGCGTGTTCTTTTTCGGCGGCTACGAGCGGCTGCAGGAGGATCTCGGCATCACGCTGACGACGTCGGTGCCGACCGCCGCGGTCCGCGCCGGCGCGGTCAGTCCGGCCGTCCGGCCGTATCTCGATCTGTATCCGATCCCGAACGGGCCCGATCTCGGCGGCGGGGTCGCGCAGTACGTGTACGTCTTCAACCGGCCGACGCGCGAGAACTTCGGCCAGGGGCGCGTCGATCTGCAGGCGAGCGAGAAGCACGCCGTCTTCGTCCGCGAGACGATCGACAAAGCGCGGCAGCTCCTGCCCGCGGGCACCTCGCTGCCGCAGTTCCAGACCGACTCGACCTCCGACAACCAGTTCCTGACGGTCGAGGACAAATGGGTCGTGTCCGCGGCGCTGCTGAACACCGCGCGCTTCTCGAACAGCATCCTCCGGTTCGAGCAGCTGCCGGCGAACACGCTGCAGAGCGCGCTGCCGTTCTTCACCGGCGCGCCGTACATGGGCTCGATCTCGGTCGCGGGGCTGACCTCGCTCGGCAACGACAGCACGACGCCCTCCACCAACAACGTCACCTACTGGACCTACTCCGACGATCTCACGTACACGCGCGGCCGGCATCTGCTGAAGACCGGCGTCCTCGTCGAGCACGCGTTCTCCAGCAAGCAGACGACGACCAACAGCCGCGGCACCTACACGTTCGCCAATCTGACGTCGTTCCTCGCCGGCACCGCGCGCCAGTTCCAGGGCGTGCTGCCGGGATCGATCCTCGTCCGCGAGCGCCCGAACACGCTCTTCGGCGCCTACGTGCAGGACGACGTCCGCGTGAACGATCGCGTCACGTTGAACCTCGGCGCGCGGTACGAGACCTATTCGGTGCCGTCGGAGAAGAACGGGCTCGACGCGTATCTCCCGGATCTGGTGGCCAGCTCGTCGACCGTCGTCGGCGGGCCGTTCGCGAACCCGTCGCGGCACAACATCGCGCCGCGCGTCGGCTTCGCATGGGACGCCGGCGGCAACGGCCGCACCGCCGTCCGCGGCGGCACCGGGCTCTATTACGACACCGACGGCACGTTCAACAGCTCGTTCGGCATCGCGGCGTTCACGCCGCCGTTCGCGCCGACGGTGAACCTGCAGAATCCGTCGTTCCCGACGCCGGTGTTCCCCGCGAGCATCACGACGGCCGGCGCGCTCGCGCTGCGCACGCTCGACTACAACATCAAGCAGCCGCGCGCGTGGACCTACAACCTGAACGTGCAGCGCGAGCTGGGCATGAACATGGTCGCGACGCTCGGCTACGCCGGCTCGCACGGCTACGACCTGGTGAGCGCGATCGAAGGCAACCCGGTCGTGCCGACGACGCTCGCCGACGGAACGCTCGTCTTCCCCGCCGGCGCGCCGCGCCGCAATCCCGCGTGGACCTCGATCGATCTGCGGACGTCGAACGGGCGCTCGACGTACAACTCGCTGCAGGCGATGCTGCAGAAGCGCTTCGCGAAGGGCTATCAGCTGCAGTTCTCGTACACGCTCAGCAAGACCATGGACAACACCGTGGCGCAGCTGAACGTCGATTCCGTCAACACGTCCGTGTACGCGCAGAATCCGTACGATCCCGACGCCGACTGGGCGCCCGCCCCGTTCGACATCCGCCACGTGTTCGCCGCGAACGCGACGTGGGAAATCCCCGGGCCGGCGAACAACGTGATCCTGAGCGGCTGGCAGATCAACTCGATCGTGTCGCTGCGCAGCGGCCTGCCGTTCTCGCCGTCGATCTCGACGCCGAACTGGTCGCGCGACGGCAATACGTCGGGCGAGGATCGTCCGAACGTGAAGCCGGGCACCGATCCCGCGTCGCTCATCACCGGCGATCCGAACCACTGGTTCGACACCAGCGTGTTCGTCCTGCAGCCGGCCGGTCAGCTCGGCAACACGCCGCGCGACTGGCTGCGCGGGCCGGGCTTCGCCGACGTCGATCTGTCGGTCGTGAAGAATCAGGCGCTCGCCGGCACCGTGAAGCTGCAGCTGCGCGCCGAGATCTTCAATCTCCTCAACCGCGCGAACTTCGGCACGCCGACACGAACGGTATTTGCCGGCGCGACCGCCGCCGATCCGGTGCTGCCGACGGCGGGGCTCATCACGCGCACGGTCAATTCGTCGCGGCAGCTGCAGTTCAGCGCCAAGGTGACGTTCTGAGAGGTCTGGTGGGCCGGGTGGGTCAGGTGGGTAAGCCACAGAGGGCCGTATGCGTCGCGTCTCGTGTGTCGTTCTTGCGCTGATCATTCTCGGCCTGTCGAACCACGGCACGCCGCCGGATGCCGGCGCGCTCTGTCCGCTGCCGGACGGCAAGACGCGGGTCCGCTCGCCGATCGACGAGGCGACGCTCTACGCGATCGAGCGCGAGAACGGCTGCCTCGACGATCAGGAGGCGGCACCGCCCTCCGGCTCGTGGCCGCCCGGGTGGAAGACGGCGAAGATCGCCGGCGGCGACGTGCCGCCCGTCCGCGTCGTCAGCGATCCGTATCCGACGCTCCACAGCGTCGTCGTCGACGCGGACCGCAACCGCGTCTTCTTCAGCGACCCGAACCGCCACGCGTTGTGGTCCTACGATCGGCTCGCCGCGTCGAAGGATCGGCACGAGGTCGAGCCGACGAGCGGCATCCGCGGGCCGTCGACCGGGATGATGTTCATCGCGGCGGTCACCCTCGATCGCGCGAAGCAGGAGATCTACACGGTCGACAACGACATCGGCGATCGCCTGATGGTGTTCCCGTACGACGCGGACGGGAACGTGAAGCCGACGCGCGTGCTCGACGTGCCGCATCAGGCGTGGGGCATCTCGATCGGCGAGGCGCGCAACGAGTTCGCCGTGACGGTCGAGGCGCCGCGCGAGATCGTGATCTACCGCAAGGGCGCGGAGGGCCACGAAGCGCCGCTGCGCACGATCCGCGGACCCAGGACGCGGCTCGGCGATCCGCACGGCATCTTCTACGACGACACCAACAACGAGCTCGTCGTGTCGAATCACGGCAACCAGGGCGGGCGCGCGCCCGCGCCCGGCGACGCGCCCGCGCGGCAGCGCGGCTCGCGCGTCGCCGAGCCGCAGCCGATCGAGGGCGGCAAGTTCGACGAGCCGTCGATCACCGTCTATCCCGCGGACGCCAGGGGCGACGTCGCGCCGACGCGGCAGATTCAGGGCGACAAGACGGGACTGAACTGGCCGATGGCGATCGATGTCGATCGCGGCCACAACGAGATCGCCGTCGCCAACGACGGCGACAGCTCGATCCGCATCTTCCGCCGCACCGACGCCGGCAACGTCGCGCCGGTCCGCGTGATCAAGGGGCCGCGGACGCTCATCAACGGGCCGATGGGCGTCGCCTATGATCTCAAGAACGACGAGATCTGGGTGGCCAATTACGGCGATCACACCGCGCTGGTCTTCCCGATCGCCGCCGCCGGGAACGTCGCGCCGAAGCGCGTGCTGCGCAACGCGCCGGCGGGTTCCCCCACTGTCGGCTTCGGCAATCCCGGCGCCGTCGCCTACGATTCGAAGCGCGACGAGATCCTCGTCCCCAATTGAGTCAGCGAGCCGAGAATCTCGGCGTTTGCCAGGCTGGCAAACGGAAATGCGGATCCCACTCGAGTGATTTCAGGCCAGCGGTCGCGCCTGAGCCGCACGATGCACGGGATTTTCTACGATCCCATCCACGACGAAATCGTCGTGCCGGTTGCGCTGGGCGGCGCGGTGCTGACGCTGCCGGGCGACGCCGCGGGCGATGCGCCGCCGAAGCGCACGCTGCAGGGCCCGAAAACCGGCATCGTTCAACCCGACACGGTGTATGTCGATCTCGTCCACGACGAACTGATGGTGGAGTCGGGCGACGAATCGGTGCTCGTGTTCCCGCGCACCGCGCAGGGCGACGTCGCGCCGACGCGGCGCATCGGCGGGCCGAACTCGCAGGTCAGCGATATCTACGGCCTCGCCGCCGATTCGAAGCGCGACTGCCTCGTCGTCGCCAACCGCGTCCGCAGCGGCGTGCGCGCGTCCGACGATGCGATCCTCGTGTTCAATCGCACGGACACCGGCGACCCGAAGCCGCGCAACAAGATCGCCGGGCCACACACCGGCATCATCAAGATCCGGCAGGTCGACGTCGACGAAGAGCGCGGCCTGATCTTCGCCACCATCAAGAACAACTTCGAGAACTACAACGTCGCCGATCCGCGGCCGTCGCCGTGGGATCCCGACCGCACCGGCTTCATCGGCGTCTGGAGCATCGACGACGACGGCGACGTGCCGCCGCGCGGCGTCATCAAGGGGCCGGCGACCGGGCTGGTGTGGCCGGCCGGCGTCGCGTTCAACCCGAAGCAGCACGAGATCTACGCGATCGACAGCGTCAGCAACGCGCTGTTCACCTTCAAGATGCCGGAGTTCTTCGTGAAGGCGCCGGGACAGCCGTCAATCGGACGATGATCACGCCGCAGCCTGCCGTCCGGTTCGCGCTCGCCGTCCTCTCGTGTCTGTGGTTCGACGCGCACGCGGCTGCCGCGACGCGCTGCGACGAGGCGCTCCTGCAGCCGCGCGTCGTCCGCGGCCAGCGCGTCGGGCCGTCGTCGTGTCTGATGCAGGAGAGCGACGTCACCGCCGGCGGCCGCGCGGCCCATCGGATCGACGTCGGCCTCGACGGAACCGTCGACGGATTCCTCGCGAAAGTCGGCGACTACAAGGAGTACTTCACCAACGCGCCCGACCTCGTGTTCCCGCAGACGTGGGGGCCGCGCGAGATTTTCTTCGGCGTCGCCGCGTATCGGCGCGACAAGGGCGCCGCGATGACCATCGTCTACCCGGCGGAGCGCGCCGCCTGGAACCGGAAGATGTTCGTCATGGTCCACGGCCGCGGCGTCTCGTTCAAGGACGGCAGCCTGAAGCCGTGGGACAGAAACGCCGACGATCTCGACAAGTACGATCGTCTGCTTCTCGCGAAAGGCTACGCGGTCGTCAAGACGCATCGATCGACCGTGGAGAACATCGGCGAGATCACCGCGACGCTCGAGGACGGGACGACGGTCGATTTCATCGCGTTCAACGACACGGCGCGTTACGTGATGGATTTCGCCGACGTCGCGAGGGCGATGATCGCGAAGCGGCTGGGCGAGCCGGCGCGGACGTACTTCTACGGCCATTCGGCCGGCGCGCGGATCGGCCGCGGGCTCAACTACACGCCCGGCCTCAACGTCGGCCGCGACGGCAAACGGTTCTTCGACGGGTTTCTCAACGACGACCCCGCTGCCGGCACCTGGTATCCGATCGTGATGAAGGACGGGCGCGACGTGCTGTTCGCGGCCGACGCGGAGAAGGCGGCGTTCGTGCCGCAGATCGACGTCGCGCACCAGATGTACAACAACATCTGGCCGCCGAAGCATCCCTCGTGGATGTCGTCGAGCTATCTCGAGAACAAGCGCAATAATGCGAAGATCCTCCGCGACAAGGGGCTCGGCGCGAAGTACCGGATGTACGAGGTGCGCGGCATCAGCCACTCCGGCGGCGAAAACATGGCCGACGGGAAGCGCGGACCGCTCGAGAACCTCGACCTGTCGAAGATGATGGATCGCTTCGTCGATCTTCTGGATCGCTGGGTGGAGAGCGGCGCCGCGCCGCCGCCGACGCGCTCGGACTGGCCCGAGCTCGGCGACGCCGATCGAGACGGCACGATCGAGAACCCAGCGCTCGCCTTTCCTGAAGTCGCCTGCCCGCTCGGCGTCTACTACAGCTACCCGGAATCGACGTCGGGCACAACCGCGTTCGCGGCGTTCACCGGCGAAGGGCTCGAGCCGCTCGATGCCAAGCGCGTCTTCGTGGACATGAACCGCAACGGCGTGTGGGACTATCGCGAGACGCCGACCGATGCGTGGCGCCGGCTCGGGCTGCTGCGAAACACGGAAACGCTCACGCGCGAGCGATACGTCGCGTGCGTGCAGCGCGCAGCCGATCAGCTGCGGCGCGACGGTTTCTTTTCCGAGGAAACGGCCGCGTCGTACGTGCGGAGCGCGGCGGCGGTCGATCTGCAGCCGAAGACGCCTGGTCGCTGACGGCTGGGAGCAAGTGGCGGGACGGCAAAAGCGAGGCCGTACATGCCGACGCGCCTGACGATGACCCGCCGGCCTGCTGGTCGAAAACGCTTGCGCGTTTTCAGTTCCAAAGAGCCTCGAGCTTCATTCGGAAAGCCGATTTTCCTGGTTGTCGGCGACACGCTTTCGCGTGTTTGACCAACATTCAAGGCGACCGTCTTGCCGGTTGAAACCCGGGATCCTTCTTCCTCGAGCCCCCGTAGCGTTTCGTCCGCTGCCTGCGCCCCGCGTTCTCTTGCGAAAACCCGTATGCACCCGCCGCGAAGAATCGCCTCGAAAAACTCGAACCACCGAAGCTGGCTTGCCCTCGTCCGGCGCGCGCAGCGAGGCACAATGTAGGCGCGCTTCGCGCGTTGTCAAGTGCGCGCCGGCGCGCCGCTCGTCTTTTTTTTCGCGGGTAGATCCCCGAATCCGCTACGTCTGATCGACGAAGAACGGAATCGCGCGCAGCCCGATCGACACGAGCAGGAGCACGAGCGCCGGCAGCGCGAACCATTCGTATACCGGCTCGTCGCGCACGTGCACGCGGCTGACGAGGACGCCCTTCTCGATCGCGTCGATCGTCCGCGACGCGGCGTCGACGTCGCGCACGGTGTTCGCGTCGAAGTACCGTCCGCCGTAGCGGCGCACGGCGTCCAGCAGCTTCTGCACCTGCGCCTTGTTCCGGACTTCCTCCTCGAGGTCGAGGCCGACGAAATGGACGCGGATGTCGGCCGCGTTCGACTCCGCGAGCACCTCGACCGGATCGCGCCCCTTGTTGCTCTCGCCGTCGGTGAACAGCACGATCACCTGATTGCGCCGCTCGGCGCCGCCCTGCCGCGCGAGCAGGTAGTTGGCGAGCGCGAGGCCGTCGCCGATCGCCGTCATCCCCTCGCCGCGGAGAATCTGATCGTCCACCATGTCGATGTACCGCAGGAGGTACCCGTGGTCGAACGTCAGCGGGCTGACGACGTACGCGTTGTCCGAGAAGACGATGAGCGCGATGCGGTCGTCGCGGCGCCGCGCGACGAAGGCCTTGATCGCGTCCTTGGTCGCCTCGAGCCGCGTCTTCCCCGCCACGCGCGCCGTCAGCGAATCGCGCGTCGTGAAGGTGAGGCGCGACAGGTCGCGCGACGGGCGCACGCGCTCCATCTGCTCCTGCATGCTGCTCGACAGATCGAGCAGCATCACGACGTCGAGGCCGCGCGACTGCACGTCGGTGTCCCGCGACGGCAGCACGGGATCCATCAGCGCGAGCGCGACGAGCACGAGCGCCGCCGCTAAAACCGCCAGCGGCAGGCGCCGGACGATCGACGCGCGATAGCTCCCCGCCGCGAGCCGTCCCGCCATCGTCGACGCCGCGAAGCGGCCGCGCATCCGCCAGCGGACGAGGAGCATCGCGGCGGCGACGCCGCTCAGCCATGCAAGCTCGGGTCGAAGGAAGCGCATGGCGGTGGCGCTACGCGGCCTGGACCACCTGCGCGGCCTGCGCCATCGCGGCCTGGCACGCCTCGGCCGAAGGGAGCGCGTCGGGCGGTCCGTAGCGGGCGTGATCGCACGCGGCGAGCACCGCCGCCACGAGCTCGATCGGCACGGGCGCGCCGCGCTGCGAGATCGCCGCTTCGAGCTCAGCCGGCGTCAGGCTCGCGGCTTCCACGCCGAGCGCAGCGTGCAGGTGCTCGCGGACGAGCGCGTTCATGCGCGCGTAGGCCTCGCGGCGCCCGGCGGGCGTCGACACGTCGAGCGCCCGCAGCGCCTCGAGCGCCGCGCGCTCGTCGTGTTTCACCTGCCGCGCCGACCGCGGCTTCTCGCGCGGCCGCGCGCGCCGGACGACGGCGATCGCGGCGACCGCCGCCGGCACAATCGCGATCAGCACCAGCGCGGCGCCGATCGGCGCGAGCGACGAGTACCGCAGCCGGCGCGGCCGCGCGCCGCGGCCGTCGCGGATCGCATACGTCTCCTGTCCGTCGGGAAGCGCGCTGCGGAACGCGATCACCACCGCCGGCACCTGCACCTCGCCGGCGGGCGCCGCATCGCCGATCCGCTGCCCGGGCCGCTTCACGAAGTAGCGGACGACGACCGGCGCGATGTTCAGCTCGGGAAGATCCACGCGATACGTCGTGAGGTCGTATCGAAACGTGTAGACGATCGTGTCCGCGGGACCGGTCGACCGATCCGAACTGCTGCCGACGATCTCGAGACCGTCCGCGTGCAGCTTGTCCTTCGACAAATCGTCGGCGAGGATGTCGACGCCTTTCGCGCAGGTGAGGGTAATCGTGTAGCCGACGCGGTCTGCAACCCACATGGCCGTCCGGTCGAGCGACGTCCGCACCTCGACGTCGCGCGCTTGACCCCAAAGCGCGCCTGAAATCATCGCCACCGAACAGGCGAGCGCGAACGCGAATTCGGACGCCGGCCGGCGCTGCGCTCGCGATCTCATGACCGGCGCATCCTTCGTGCGAAGACCTCGAGCAGCGGCTCGACCGGGCTCGCGCTCGTCGGCACGAACACGTGGTCGATCGACGCGCGGTAGAAGGCGCGCGCGAGCGACTCGCGGCGGCGCCGCGCGTCGGCCGCGTAGGCGCGCTGGCTGCGCGCGCTGAGGGCGACGGCGACATCGCGGCCCGACTCCAGATCGCGCATGTGAAGGTACCCCCGTCCCGCCGGCAGCGTCGTCTCCGCCGGATCCTCGGGGACGACGGCAATCACGTCGTGGCGCGCCGAGAGCAGCGCCAGATCGCGGCTCGCGAACAGATCTTCGCCGGTGATGAAATCCGAGACCAGAAAGACGACGCTCGTCTTCTTCAGCGTTCGCACCAGATGGCGGACGGCGGGCAGGATCGCCGTCGGCCCCGGCTGCGGCGCCAGCGCCCAGCATCGCTCGAGGACGGCCCACGCCGCGCCGCGCGTCCGCCGCGGCTGCTCGAACGCCACGACGCGATCGCCGAACGCCATGAAGCCGGTGTTGATCTGATCCGACAGCGCCGAGAACAGCAGCGATCCGGTGATGAAGGTCAGCACCTCTTTCTTCGAGAAGTGCGATTCGCCGAGCTCCATCGAGCGCGAGACGTCGAGCGCGATCATCACGTTCAGCTCGCGCTCGGCGTGCGTGTGGCGGACGTAGGGCGCGTTCATCCGCGCGGTCACGTTCCAGTCGATCCGCCGCACATCGTCGCCGGGGCGGTACATCTGGTGCTCGTCGAAGTCGAACCCTGCGCCGCGCAGCGGGCTGGTGTAGGCGCCGACGCGCAGCGCGCGGATCTTCTTCGCCGTGTAGACCTCGATGTAGCGCAGCTCCCGCATCACCGGCTCGGGGATCATGGGATCGCCACCGCGCCCAGAATCTCCGCGAGGATCTCGTCGGCATCGACGTTCTCGGCCTGCGCGCGCACGCTGCGCGCGATGCGGTGCCGCGACGCGTCGCAGTAGATCTCCTTCACGTCGGCCGGCAGCGCGTAGGCGCGGCCGTGCAGGAACGCCGTGACGCGCGCCAGCGCCAGCACGTGCTGGTACGACCGCGGCGACACGCCGAGCACGAGCAGCTCGGCGAGCGCCGGCCGGCCGACGTCCGCCGGCGCCCGGGTCGCGCGCCCGAGGCGCACGATGTAGTCCACGATCTTGTCGTCCACGAACACGGCATCGCGAACGAGCGCGCGCAGGTACGTCACGTCGCCCGGCGAGACGCGCCGCTCGATCGTCTGCTCCGACAGCCGCGCCTGCAGCATGCGCACTTCGTCGTCGTGGTCGGGATACCCGACGCGCAGCATCATCGAGAACCGATCGAGCTGCGCCTCCGGCAGGCTGTAGACGCCCTCCTGCTCCACCGGGTTCTGCGTCGCGAGGACCCAGAACGGATCCTCGAGCGGGAAGGTCGTGTCGGCGAGCGTGACCTGCCGCTCCTGCATCGCCTCGAGCAGCGCGCTCTGCGTCTTGGGCGTCGCGCGGTTGATCTCGTCCGCGAGGAGGATGTTGGTGAACACCGGACCCTGCTCGATGCGGAACGTCGCCGTCTTCGCGTCGTAGATCCGCGTCCCGAGGATGTCGGCGGGCAGCAGATCCGGCGTCAGCTGGATGCGCTGGAACCGCGCCGAGATCGCCTGCGCCAGCGTCGTCGCCGTCAGCGTCTTGGCGACGCCGGGAACGCCTTCGAGCAGCACGTGCCCGCAGCCGGTGCGCGCCTGCGCACGCGCGGACGCGAACGGAATCGCCGCGAACAGCCCCGTCAGCAGGCGGCGGATCAGCCGCTGCTGGCCGACAATCACCTTGCCGATCTCCGCCTCGAGGCCGGCCACGGTCGCGAACGCGGTTTCGGCGCTCACGTCGCTCGATCGCGCCAGCCGATCCTGCAGGCTCATAACAGCAGACAGAGCGCCGCGCCGGCGGCCGCGGCGACGGCGAGCCCCGCGCGATACAGATCGCGATACTCGGTCGACGTGCGGAAGCCAATCACCTTCCGCTCGCCCGCGACGATGGCGGCGATCGCCGGCGCAAGCTCGGCGCCGGTCGTCGATCGCACGTAGCGGCCGCCGGTCGTCGCGGCGATGCGGCGCAGCGTCGATTCGTCGAACTTCGTCGTCACCGCGCGGCCGGCGTCGTCGCGGAGGAACACCTCGCGGCCGCCGGGCTGAGCGAGCGGAATCGGCACGTCGCGATCCGATCCGATGCCGATCGTGTGGACGCGGCGATCTTCCTCGCGGAACGACGCGAGCGCCGCGTCGAGCTCCGCGCCGTAGTCCTCGCCGTCGGAGATCAGCACGAACAGCTTGCGCGTCGGACGGTCGTCTTTCCGCGCGACGTCGCGCGCGCTGCGCAGCGCCGCGCCGAGGTTGGTGCCGAGCAGCGTCGTCGGATCCTCATCGATCCAGTCGAGATAGAACGCGAGGCTGTCGATGTCGGCCGTCAGATACGAGAGCACGACGGCCGCGTCCGCAAAGCCGACGAGGCCGATCCGATCGATTGTGTCCGGTTTGCTGCGGAGAAAATTCCGGAGCTCGGCCGTCGCGCGCCGCGAGCGGGACGGCTCGACGTCGTGCGCGCGCATCGACGCGGATCGATCGAGCAGGAAGACGATGTCCTGCCGCTCGTACTCGGGCGTGCGCGCGGCGAGAAGCGCCTGCGGACGCACGACGGCGAAGACAAGGCCGGATGCGGCGGCGATCCCGCACGCGAGGACCGCGGCGGCGCGCGCCGGCGTCGACCGCCGCGACAGCGGCGCGAAGCGAGGCGCGATCGGCGATCGGCGGCGCACGGCCCGCGCGTACGCGACGCCGATCGCCCAGAACGCGACGAGCACCGGCACGGCAAGCCACCAGATGATCAGATCGGGACGCAGCAGTCTCATCCGACGCGCCTGGCCGGTCGCGCGCCGGCTTTCGGTTGCGGACGCAGCAGCTGCATCAGCTGGTTCGGCGGGGTCTTCGGCTGCTTGCGCAGCTCCGCGGCGAGGCGCGTGGCGAGCTCGAAATCGTACTTCGTGTCCCAATCGTCCGGCGCCGCCGCGACGGCGCGCCGCAGCTCCTCTTCGGCGCGCGTGATCCAGCCGAGCCTCGCCTCCGGCTGCGGCTCCGCGATCGCCTTTTCGAAGAACGCGCAGCCGCTCCAGAAGTGCGGCGAGGCGGTTTCGGGCGATCGGTCGGCCTTCTCGATGGCGTCGTCGTAGCGGCCGAGGCGGTAGAGGGCCCACAGCTCGTTCTCGACGACGCGCTGGTAGTCGCGGGCGAAGAGCTGCCTGGCGGGCGCGACGCGATCGAAGCGCGCTTCGGCGCGCGCATACGCCGCGAGCGCGCGGTCGAGCTGCCCGTCGGCCACCGCGCGGTCGCCTTCGGCGATCGGCGCGCTCCACCGCGCGTACGCGAGCGCGGCGCCGCCGGCCAGCACCATCAGGATCGCCACGACGGACGCCGCGTGCCTCGCGCTCGGCATCGGATCGGCCGGCATTACACCAGAAGGCCGGAACGCCCGTCAATCGCGCGCGGGCGGCCGACGAGTGCAAAGGTCCGACCTTTGGCGTCGATCCAAGCGCTCGAATCGCGCGTCCGCGCGCGCGGCGCGGCCGGCGAACTTGCGCTTGACTCGGCTAAGGAAACCATAGAGGCTAGGCCGCAAAGGTAGGACCAATTAGGAGGGCATCTATGCGGCCGTCTCTCCGAGCGATCCTCGCTGTCGCCCTGTTCGCCTTCTTCTTCGCCGCGCCTGCGCTGCGCGCCCAGGCGACGACGGGCACGATCTACGGCGCGGTGGTCGACGAGTCGAAGTCGATTCTGCCAGGCGTGACGATTCAGGTGAAGAACGTCGAGAACGGCGCCACACGGACGCTCGTCACCGACGAGAACGGACGCTATCGCGCGCTCAATCTGCCTCCGGGGATCTACGTCGTCAACGCGGAGCTGCCGGGGTTCGCGCCGGCGCGCCGCGACAACCTCACGGTCGAGATCGGCCGCGACATCGTCGCCGATCTGACGATGAAGGTCGGCGGCCTCAACGAGCAGGTGACGGTGCAGGGCGCCGCGACCAACGTCGAGTTGAGCAGCGCGGTGGCCGGCGGCGTCGTCTCGCAGACGCAGATCGCCGAGCTGCCGTTGAACGGTCGCAGCTTCATGCAGCTCGCGACCTTGCAGCCGGGCGTCACGATCAGCCGCGGCACGGCGCGCGACTTCACCGGCGGCTTCGGCAACACGCAGCTGTCCATCGCCGGCGCGCGGCCCGAGATGACCGGCTACCTCCTCGAGGGCACCAACATCGCCGACATCTCCGACAAGGCGCCCTCGTCGATGGCCGGTGTGCTGCTCGGCGTCGACGCCGTGAAGGAATTCAGCGTGCAGACGCACGACTACAGCGCGGAGTTCGGCCGCGCGGCCGGCGGCGTGATCAGCGCGGTCACCAAGTCGGGCACCAACGACATCCACGGCACGGCGTTCGAGTTCCTGCGCAACAGCGCGCTCGACTCGCCGAACTTCTTCGATCCGGTCGATCCGGCCACGGGCAAACAGCTAAACCCGCCGTTCAAGCGCAATCAGTTCGGCGGCACCGCCGGCGGGCCGATCATGCACAACAAGATCTTCTACTTCGGCAGCTACGAAGGGCTGCGCCAGGATCTCTCGCTGACACACATCGCGCGGCTACCGAACGCCGCGGCGCACAACGGCGTGCTGCCGACCGGCGCGGTGGCCATCAGCCCGCTCGTCAAGCCGTACCTCGATCTGCTCTACCCGCTGCCGAACGGCCAGGACTACGGCGACGGCACCGGCGAGTACCGGCACACCGAAGTCGATCCGACGCACGAGAACTTCCTCGTCGGCAAGATCGACTGGCAGGTGACGAACGACGACTCGATGTTCGTGCGCGTGTCGCGCGACAAGTCGGACGCGCAGACGCAGCAGGATCATCCGCTCTTCAACGAGGGCACGAGCACCGACACGCGCTACTTCACGTATCAGGATCAGCATCTGTTCAGCGCCCACGTCCTCAACGTCGCGCGCGGCGCGATCAACTACACCGGCCGCGACGATGACATCCTGCCGACGGTGACGGTGCCGCAGAACCTGTACTTCACGACCGATCCCCATTTCGGCGCGATCACGATTCAAAGCGGCATCACGCAGGTCGGCACGACGGCGTCGACGCCGATCAACTATCGGCAGACGCTCTTCCAGGTCTCCGACACGCTGACGCTCAGCTCGAGCAACCACACCGTGAAGCTCGGCGGCGACGTGCAGCGGTACCACTTCGACGGCTTCTCGTACTCCCGCTTCGGCGGCGAGTTCCGCTTCACCAACCTGCAGAACTTCCTGCGCGCCAACGTGAACCGGTTCACCGGCAACATGCCGAACACCGACACGCAGCGGCAGATGCGCCAGAGCTACGTCGCCTTCTTCGGGCAGGACGAGTGGAAGCCGGCCGACAACTTCACGATGAACTTCGGGATGCGGTACGAGTTCTTCACCGTGCCGTACGACGTCAAGGGACAGGTCGCCGGCCTTCTCAGCTTCAACGACCTCGAGTCGGGGCCGAACGGCGTCACGCCGGGGAGCGATTTCTTCAAGAACCCGTCGAAGCTCGATTTCGCGCCGCGCGTCGGCATCGCCTGGAACCCGTTCGGCGATCAGAAGACGTCGATCAAGGCCGGCACCGGCATCTTCTACCAGCCGCTGACGACGTCGTACTATCGCGGCACGACGTTCCGGATCTATCCGTACTTCGCCGGCGTCGACATCCGCACCGTGCCGACCTTCGGCCCCGCCGTCCAGCAGCTCCTCTCGCAGGGCATCGGCCTCGCCGTGCAGAAGCGATCGGAGTTCATCGACTACGACGCGCGCCAGCCCTACACCGCGCAATACCACGCGAGCATCCAGCACGAGCTCCCCGGCGAGCTCGTCGCCGAGGTCGGCTACATCGGATCGCGCGGCTACAACCTGCCGTTCTACAGCGATCCGAACGCGCGGCCGGTGCAGTTCGACGCCGCCGACGGCCACTGGCAGGTCGTGCCCGGCTCGCAGCTGCCGTTCCCCGACTGGGGCCGCATGCGCACGCGCACCAACGTCGCGCGCTCCTGGTACAACGGCGTGACGGCGAGCGTGAATCGCCGCTTCTCGCGCGGCCTGCTCTTCCAGGCGTCGTACACCTACGGCAACTCGCGCGACACCTGGTCGGGCGGCCTCATCGGATCGTCGGACTTCGACAACGGCGCCGGCAGCGCCACGAATTACTTCCACCCCGAAGCCGAGATCGGCCCTTCGAGCTTCGACACGCGCCACACGCTCGTGTTCAACGCGGTGTATCAGCTGCCGTTCGGCCGCGGCCAGAGCGGCGCGGCGAAGCAGCTCCTCGCCGGCTGGCAGCTCGGCGTGATTGCGAACTACGCGAGCGGCATCCCGTTCACGCCGTTCATCGGCTACGACTACGCCGGCGACCTCTCGAGCGATCCGAATCCGCAGAAGCCGGACTTTGCGCCCGGCCGCAATCCCGACAACGCGATCATCGGCGACCCGAACAACTGGTACGATGCCACGGCGTTCGTGCTGCCGCCGAAGGGCGAGTACGGCAACGTCGGACGCAACGTGCTGCGCGGGCCGGATCTCAAGGTGGTCGATCTCTCGATCTTCAAGAACACGACGGTTGGAAAGCAGAACGTGCAGTTCCGCCTCGAGATCTTCAACCTGTTCGACCGCGCGAACTTCGCGACGCCGAATTCCGCCGTGCTCTTCAACGCCGACGGCACCCGCGTGCCCAACGCGACCAACATCGTGCGGACGGCCACCACGTCGCGTCAGGTGCAGCTCGGGCTGAAGTTCGTCTTCTAGAGTGAGGTCCGCCCGCCATGCCGCTGGCTCACGACGTGGAACGCAGCGCTCGCAGAATCCGCAGCGCCAGGTGGTTGTCTGCGTGCTCGGCGTGTTCTGCGTTGATCGTCGTCGCGATGCTGGGCGCGCACGCGCAGCAGCCGCCACGTCCGCGCGAGCGCGTCAGCGAGGACGGCGGCCGCCTCGAAAAAGTCGGCCCGACGATGAGCCGCGTCGTCCCCGACAACACGCCGTACGATCAATGGCTCGCGAAGGCCCAGGCGCGCACGCCGATCTTCTCGGGCCTCGTCATCGACGACGCGCGGACGGTGGCGCTCAAGCCGTGGCCCGACATGGGCGTCGACGGCCTGTACGTCCGCATGGCGGACTACCAGATCATCGACGGCTTCGTGCTCGAGATGCCGGCGCACGGCCAGACCAAACCGCAGCGGCACATGTTCGAGGAGGGAATCTACTTTTTCGGCGGACCGGGCCACACGATCATCCAGCAGGAAGGGCGCCGCCCGGAGCGGATCGACTGGAAGGCGCGATCGCTCTTCGCCGTCCCGCTGAACGTGAAGTACCAGCACTTCAACGACGGCGACAAGCCGGTGCGGCTGCTGGCGGTGACGAGCTTTCCGTTCATGCTGAACACGACCGACAGCGTGAAGTTCGTCTACGAGAACCCCTTCGAGTTCCGCGATCGCTACAACGCGCAGGAGGACTACCTTCGCAGGAACGAGCACGTCGGCCCGAACCAGACCGTCACCAACGTCGTGCCCGACGCGCTCGAGTTCAAGCTGGACGCGTACGAGCGGCGCGGCAAGAACACGACCAACATGCACTGGCGGATGGGCGGCGACACGATGGTCGACTTCCACGTGTCCGAGATGCCGGGCGGCGTCTACAAGCGCGCGCACCGCCACAGCAGCGACGCGTTCATCCTGCTGCTCTCCGGCGAGGGCTACTCGCTCACGTGGAAGGAAGGGGCGAAGGAGCGGACGCGCGTCGACTGGCACGAGGGGACGGTCTTCGTGCCGCCCATCTACTGGTATCACCAGCACCTGAACCCGGGGAAGACGCCGGCGCGCTATCTCGCGATCAACGCGCCGACGCTCGTCTCGCGTCTCGGGCTGCGCTTCGAGGATCAGATCGAGAACGATCCGCCGGAGATCGAGCAGGAGTTCGCGCGCGAAGTGGCCAAGCGCGGGGGCACGGTGAAAAAAGAACCGTAATTTCTATCGGCACCCGATACAGCGGCCCGATCCGTCGAACGTGCGCGTGACGTCGCTCACCGGCACCACGACGTCCACCAAGTCGCGCACGAACAGATTGAAGGCATCGACGCGCGTGCCGGCGCGGATGGCGCCGCCGGCGGTCGCCTGCTCGTTCACGTGCGTCGGCATCACCACGCGCGGGCGGACGAGCGTCTTGATGACGAACACCGCCTCTTCCGGCCCGAGCGTCGCCGTGTCGCTCATGTTCAGCACGACGAGCGTCGGCTTGTAGTACTGCGCGATGATCGTGTTCATGTCGCCGAACATCCCGGTGTCGCCCGTCAAGTAGGCGACAAGCCCGTTGGTGAACGTGAGGACGAAGCCGCCCTCGCTGCCGCCGTAGCCGCTCAGCCCGCCCGCGACGCCTGGCGTCTCGATGAACTGCGCGTTGATGCCGTTGCTGTGGACCGCCTGGACCACCGCGATGCGGACGCCGGGCGTGCTCGCGCCGCCGCGCCGCGCCTTGCGGCTGCCGCCGGGCCGCAGCGTCGCCGTGCACGGCGCCGCCAGCGGCACGTCGAAGATGCTGTCGAGGCCGCCGGCGTTGCACGCGGCCGTCGGCGAGCCGCGCAGGTTCTGTATCTTGCGGCCCAGGAAATCGGCGAGCTCGCCGGGGGCGATCACGGCGGCGTTCTTCGCCGCCGCGATGCTGACGAAGTTCGAGTCGGGATTCGCGGGGCCCGCGGCCGGCGCGGCGCAGGTGCCGGGCGCGCTGCGGTTCGGGCGCGCGTCGCCGAGGTGATCGGTGTGCGCGTGCGAGAGCAGCATCACGTGCACGTCGCCGAGCCGCGGATCGGTTTCGTCGACGGTGCGCCCCGGGTCGTAGAGGATGCGCACGCCCGTCGGATCCTCGAACACCATCGCGCGGTCGTTGCGGCACAGCTCGCCCGCGTGGCTGCCGAGCGGCGTGATCTTCACCAGACCCGATCCCTGCGCGGCCGGCCGCGACGCCGCCGCGACGAGAAGCAGTACGAAGACGAGAGCGTGCGCGAGAGCCTTCATGGGCGTCCTCCACCTGCGTCCGGCGGCCGCCGGATGCTACTTCTGCCGGGTTTCTTCGTCGAAGCGGCGCAGCAGTTGGCGCGCGGAGCTCGCCTGCTCCGTCCCGCGATGGAGCCGCTCGATGCGCTGGTATTCGGCGCGCGTGCGCAGCCGGTACCGCTCCGCCGCCGCGGCATCGTGGGCGTCGCCGTACAGCCGGTAGAGATCGCGATAATCGATCGCGAGGTAGAGGCGCAGCTCCGCGTTCCCCTTGAACGCCGGGTAGCGCGCCAGGAAGCGCTGCGTCGTGTCGACCGCCGAGAGCAGCTGAGGGAGATCGCTCCCTTCCGATTGATAGAACTGATACGCGATGAGCGTGAACTCCGCATCGGCCGCGTGCGGGCCGCGCGGCGCCGCCGACAGGTACCGGCGAAACAGCGCGCCGTCGTAGAAGAATTTTTTCTTCTCGCGGTTGTACGCGATGACGATCCCGAGCGCCTTCGTGCGGCTCAGCGCGAGATCGATCAGCTCGCGCTGCTCCATGCCGTGGGACTCGACCTCGGCGTTCATCAGCGAGGCGAGCGCGTCGGCCTCCGCCGCCAGCCGGAAGGTTGCGTCGGCCTGCGGCGCGCCGCTTCCCGCCGCGATCTGCTGCTCGAGCCGCTCCATCGTCTTCAGCGTCGTGTTCAGGCCGGCGGCCGTCATGATGACATCGGCGCGCGCGGGATCGGAGGCGAGGATCATCGCCGCGGCGAGCGCGAGGCCGCGGCGCCTGCGGCGCGCCATCACGAGCAGGCCGAGGATCGCCGCGCCGGCGGCGACGAGCGCGGGCGCCGTCCACCCTTCGTCGGCGATGCGGCGCTCGTAGGCGGCGCCGCGGCCGAAGACGAATCGCTCGTCGCGCCCGGCGGCCGAGATCTGCGCCTGCGTCGTGTGCGACGGGTACAGCTCGACGAGAAAGTCGGTGCGCATCGAGACGACGCGGATGCGGCGGCCGGCGTCGGCCGTCGCGGTCGCCTGAAGGTACTCGAGCCCGGACGCGTTGCGCCAGATCGCGAGCGCGCCGACCGCCGGCGTGAGCGCGACCTCGTCGGCGGCCACGTGAAGATGCGTCAGCACGTACGCGGAGACGACGCTCGCGGCGGCCTGAATTTCCTCGGGCGTGACGCGCCCGTCGAGATCGCGATCGAGCCGGAGCAGGAGGTCGACGTCGTCGAGCGGGAGGCGCACGATCGCGCTGACGCTGCGATCGGCGATTGCCACCTGCGCGTAGCTGACGCTGAAAGGGTGCGCGCCGGCCGGCGCGCCGCCGAGCGCGAGGGCCACGCCCGCCAGCGCGAGAGCGGCGCGCCTCACGAGGCCCTACTTGCTGCCGGTGGGCTTCTCTTCGTATTCCCCGCGCGGGACGATCGCGAGGTAGCGCAGCGGCTCGGTGCCGGTGCTGAAGTGCTGGTGCCAGTGCGGCCCGCCGGGGACGCCGCACAACGTGCCGGTGCCGTAGTCGGCGCGGTGCGCCGTCTTCGCCTTGACGGCCGCCTCGTACTCCTTGAGATCGCGCGCTTCGGACCAGATGTCGTAGCCCGATCCTTTGAGGATCACGAAAATCGGCTGGTTGCCGTGCTTGTGCGCGTACGCCTGCGGCCCGACGAGCTCGCTGATGTGGACGTTGGGGTGCGTGCGGTGGCCGACCGTGGACATCATGTTGAAGAACGCGGTGCGATCCGCGCGCGCTTCGCGCATCGCGACCGGATGATCACGCAGATCGTCCACGTAGTGTCCGGGATACGTCGTCGTCGCCAGCACGCGCGCGCGTTCCTCGGGTCCCTCTGCCGGATTCTGATGCGCGTTGCGAAGCTCCTCCGCCACGTAGGGGTACATGTTGATGGCGTAGCCGGTGACCGCGAGCAGCCGCACCGGCTGCGCGGGATCGAGGTTGGTGTGCTGCATCTCGTGATCCACCGGGATCGAGAACAGCGAGTTCTTCTTCCACGTGTACTTGTTCGACGGCAGGCCGCCGGTCATGCCGCGGTACTCGGTCTGGCCGCGGCCGCTCAGCACGTAGAAGAGCGCCTCGCCCTCCCAGCCGTAGCCGTGCCACACGGTTTTCTTCCCTGGCGGGATCTCGATCACCTGCGTGAGCTGGCCGGCTCCGCCGACGCGCAGCACCTTGGCCTTGTCGCCGAGCTCGGGCCGATCGGCGAGCGGCAGCTTGCTGAGATCCCAGCAGTAGCCCTCGAGCGTGTTCTGCTCGACGAACGGCTGCCACCAGGAGGCGACGTCCGCCGCGGAGCGCTTCTCGACGGTGAGCGTGTAGTCGACCTTGCCGTCGAACTTCACGCGCCGCTGCGCCTCGACGTTCAGCGTGGCGAGCGCAAGGGCGACGAGCGCGCCAATCCAGAGTCGTGTCATTGGTCTTACCTTTATCGCGCGCATGCTAGCGTCCGGCGGCGAAGAGTGTCAAGCGCCGCGTCGCGCGCGCGCGGCGCGTGCAATACTCAGGCGTCGTGGGGATTTCGCGAAGGGCTCTGCTGCTGTCGGCGCTGGCGGCCATCGGCGCCGCGCGTCCGCTGCCGCCGCTCTCGTGGAGCTGCCCCATGCATCCGGAGGTCGTCACCGACGCCGCCGGTAGGTGCCCGATCTGCCGCATGGCGCTCGTCGCGGTGCGCCTCGACTCGGTGTGGAGCTGTCAATTGCATCCCGACGTGACGAGGTTCGACGCGGGCCGCTGCCCGATCGACGGGCGCTCGCTCGTACGGATGATCAAGGCGCTGTCGTTCACCTGCCCCGTCCATCCGAAAGTGATCGAGGTCGATCCGGGGCGCTGTCCCATCGACAAGCGGCCGCTCGTCGCGAAGTACTCGCTGCGGCCGCACGGCGACCACAACCCGAAGCACGGCGGGCAATTCTTCATGGCCCCGAACAACTGGCACGTCGAGGTGACGCATCCCGCGGCGGGCGTGTTCCGGCTGTACGTCTACGACGACTACTCGCGGCCGTTCGTCCCGAAAGGCTTCGCCGGACGGATCGTGTCGATCGCCGACGCGAACGGCAGGCCGGCGGACGTCCGGATTCCGTTCGCGCGCGCGGCGAGCGGACCGGTGCTCGAGGCGCGCGTGCCGCGGCTCGCGCTGCCCGCCACGATCGCCGTCAAGGTGCGCTTCCAGGCCGACGATCAGGAATACCGGTTCGATTTTCCGTTCCTGACTTACTCGAAGGAGCCGAGCTAGCGAGGCATCGTTCAACGCGTGATGCCGATGAGCGGCCAGTAGAGCGGAACGAGCAGCAGCAGGATCAACGCCGTGACGACCGACAGCACGGCGCCCACCTTCATCATGTCGCGGCTGGTGAAGTAGCCGTACGAATAGCCGACGACGAGCACCGCCGATTCGTACATGAAGATCTTCGGCCCGGCGCCGAAGGTCCAGATCATGCCGAGCGTGAGCGGGTTCATCGCGTGCTCGCGCGCGTAGGCCATCAGGATCGGCAGCGACGTCGACAGCATCGCGATCTCGTTGCCGATGACGATGTGGTAGGCGAACGCCGACCAGTAGAGCACCATCGTCGACCAGAGGCTGCCGGTGATGTGCGGCTTCATCCACTCGAACAGCCCGCTCGTGACGACGTCGAGCGCCTTGGTCTCCACGAGCACGTTGGTGAGGCCGACGGCGGCCGCCACGAAGAAGATCGGCAGGTAGTTCACCTTCCGCGCGTCCTCGGCGTCGAGCACGCCGATGCGCGGCGTGAGCGAGAGGAGGCCGATGCCGAGGCCGATCATCGGCGGCGGGATGTGGTGCACGAAATCGGTGACCCACAAGCCGATCGCCACCAGCATCAGGACGAGCGACTTGATCTCCGCGCTCGACCAGCGGCCCATCGCCTTCAGCTGGCCGCGCAGGAACTCCGCGCCGCCCGGGAGCGCCGCGACCTCCGGCGGATACATCCACAGCGCCAGCCGCCACGCGACGATCATCACGAGGATGTCGCACGGCACGTAGGCGAGGAACCAGCGGCTCCAGAGCACGTCCACCTGGCCGAAGCGTTCGATCGCGCCGCGCGCCGTGATCGACGACGCGCCCGCGATGAGCATCTTGTCGAAGATCGTCGCCTGGTAGACGAGGATCACGAACATCCCGCGCGCGATGTTGCTCTCCCGGTCGACGCCGAACGCCTCGATGAGGCCCATCGCGATCGCCGCCATGATGACGACGCGCGCGATCCCGGACGGCACGACGGCGGTGAGCAGGAAGTTCGAGACGATGAGGCCGAGCAGCAGGCGCGGATAGCTGTCGCCGATCCGCTGCATCACGACGTAGGCGAGGCGGCGCGCGAGGCCCGACTTGCTGCCCATGAGCCCGAAGCAGATCGCGCCGAACAGGAACCACGGCGTGGTGTCGGCGAAGCCGGAGAACGCCGTCTCGAACCGCGCGACGCCGAGCATCCAGAAGAGGAAGCAGCCGAGAATCCCGGCGATGCCGTGGTCGAGCGCCTGCGTCATCCAGCAGGCGACCATGAAGGCGCCGATTGCGAGCGCCGAATGGGCGCGCGGCTCGATCCCGAGCGGCAGCAGGCGGAACACGAGGGCGGCGAGCGCCAGCGCGGCGAGCAGGACGAGCGCGCGCGCGTCGGCCCCCGGCGCGGGCGACGGCGCGGCGGCGGTCCGGGGACGAGCCGCGTTCGCGTGGAGGGGGGAGGCCAACTGCGACATGGCGGCTCGGTCGGGCGCCGTAGTGTCCCATGCGGGCGCCGGCGAAGGCAATGGTCCTACCTTTATGCGCCGCGCACGCGAAGTCCCGGTTGACCGGGCCGGCGCCATCCCGGAGAATACGGACCCATGCCCGCTGCCGCGAGCCGTGCCCGAGTGTCCGAGGCGATCGTCCACCGGATCAAGAAGCAGATCACCGAGGGCCGCCTGCTCGCCGGCCACAAGCTGCCCGCCGAGCGCGAGATGGCGCGGCAGTTCAAGACGAGCCGCGTCTCGGTGCGCGAAGCCTACCGATCGCTCGAGGAGGTCGGCGTGCTGCGGATCCGGCGCGGCGCCGAGGGCGGCGCCTTCGTCGCGCAGCTCGATCACCAGCCGGTGCTGCGATCGCTGGCGCTGGTGCTCGGGCTGGGGCGGACGTCGCACCGCGAGCTCACGGAAGCGCGCATGCTCATCGAGCCGCCGATCGCGCGCCTCGCCGCGCTCCGGGCGCGGCGCGAGGACATCGTCGGCCTCGAGAGCGTGATCGCGCAGGAAAAGATCGAAGCGGCGCGCCGGGCGGGCCCGTTCCGGCCGACCGCCTCGCGCTTCCACCGCGCCGTCGCCGACTGCACGCGCAACCTGCCGCTCATCGTGCTGATGAATACGCTCGCCGATCTCACCGCCGACGCGGCCGCAGCGCTCGACGTCTCCACGCGCGCGCGCCACCGCCTCAAGAACACGCTCTTCCACGAGCAGCTGTTCGAGGCGATCCGCAGCCACGACGGCGACGCGGCGTACGCCATCATGGCGAAGCACGTCGGCGACATCCAGCGCCGCGTCCGGCGCAGCCTCGCGCGCCGCGCGAAATGAGTCAGAGCTTCGAGCGGTAGTGATCCCAGGTCTTCCTGAACAGGCCCGGCGTGCCGAGCCGTTCGCGGAAGAGCTGCTGCTCCGCGCCGCTGAACACGTAGGGCGTGCCGATCTGCATCGCGAGGTACTGCCGCGACGCGTTCTCCTCGAGGTAGGCGGACAGCGCGAAACACTCGACGACGTTCGGTCCGACGACGACGGCGCCGTGCGATTTGAGGAGCACCGCCGGCGCGGCGCCGAGCGCCGCCGCGACCTTCTCGCCCATCTCCCGCGTGCTGATCGACAGCGGCGAATCGAACACGCCGATGCCCGCGAGCAGCGCGCCCTGCGCGTAGACGACCTGGTAGCTCGCGCCGACCATCGTCAGCAGCGTCGACCACCGGGGATGCGTGTGCATGATCGCGTGCACGTCGGCGCGCGCACGGTAGATTTCCGCGTGCAGGTGGAACTCGAGCGGCGGCTTCGCGGCGCCCTCCACGAGCGCGCCGTCGAAATCGACGGCGACGATGTCGCCGGCCGTCAGCGTGCCGCGCGTGGAGGCGCCGGAGTTGACGTAGAAGGACCGATCGTCGCGGCGCGCGCTGCCGTGGCCGCTGTGGTCGACGATCTCCGCGCGCGCGAGCATCCGGATCGCGTCGGCGAGCTGCTGTTTGATCTCGAGCGCGGAGGACGCGCCTACTTCCACGGCATGACCGTGACGTGGATCGCGCCGGGCGCGCCCTCGCCGCCGACCGACTTGATCGCGTAGTCGACGTCGGCGAGGCCGAAGGTGTGCGTCATCATCAGATCGAGGGGAAACCGGCGCGACGCGAGCTGGCGCAGCGCGAGCTCCACGGCGCGGTACGAATGCCCGCGCGCGCTCTTCAGCGTGATCCCTTTCCGCGTGAGCCGCCCGATCGGAAAATTCGGGAACTCCTGGTTGCCCTCGCCCTGCACGACCATCGTGCCGCCGCGGCGCTTGAGCGCCTCGATGCCGAGCAGCATCGGCGCGGTCGCGGCGCCCACCGTGCAGTCGATCGCGACGTCCACGCCGCGCCCGTTCGTGATCTCGAGGATCCGCGCGAGCGGATCCTCGCGCTGCACGTCGATGACGTGATCGGCGCCGAACGCGGACGCCACCTCGAGCCGGCGCGTGTCCTTCGACGTGCCGGTGACGACGACGAGATCCGCCCCGGCCTGCCTGGCCGCCATCAGGCAGCAGAGCCCCTGCTGCCCCGGCCCCTGGATGAGCACCGACGATCCGTAGCCCACGCCGCCGTCGATGAGCGTCCACTGGATGCCGTTCGACATCGGCGTGCCGAGCCCGGCGTGCTCGGTCGAGAGGCCGGCGGGCACCTTGTGCAGCACGGCGTTCAGCGGCAGATAGAGATAGTGGCTGAACCCGCCCCACAGCCCCGGCGCGATCGACATCGACGTGTAGCCGTACCGGATCGCGTTCGCGTCGTAGAACCACTCGGTGGCGGCGCAGTGCCGGTACTCGCCCATGTGGTCCCACTCGCAGTGGCCGCACGGCAGGTAGTGCTCGAGGAACACGAGATCGCCTTCGGTCAGCCCCTTGTGCGCCGCGAACGTCTTGCCGACGCGGGCGAGAGAGCCGACGTTCTCGTGGCCCATCACGAGCGGGCCGTTGCGCAGCGGCAGACGGTACTGCGTGACGTCGGTGCCGCACACGCCTGCAACCGCCACCTTCATCAACGCGGCGTCGTCGGGGATCGGCGGGAGATCCAGCTCGCGCAGCTCGGTCGTCGAAGGTCCTACCTTTACGGCGGCCAGCACTTTTTCAGGCATAGGCGGAAGCGGACTTAATATACCGTTCGGTTGGTCGTCGCCGTCAACTGCGCTGCATGGCCCCGCTTCGACTCACGCTCGCCTGCTGGGACTACGATCGCACGCGCGCGCTCGCCGATGGCCGCATCCGGCCGGACGGAATCGAGCTCAACTGCCTCGCGCTGCCGGTGGAAGAGACGTTCTTCCGGATGCTGCGGCACCGCGAGTTCGACGTCGCCGAGATGTCGCTGTCGTCGTACGTCCTCTCGCTCGTCCAGGACGACCCGCCGTTCATCGCGATTCCGGTCTTTCCGTCGCGCGCGTTCCGCCATTCGTGCATCTACGTCCACGCGGGCAGCGGCATCAGGTCGCCCCGCGATCTGATCGGCCGGCGCGTCGGCTGCCCGGAGTTCCAGCTCACCGCCTGCGTCTGGATCCGCGGCACGCTCGCCGACGACCACGGCGTCGCCGTGCCGAGCGTCGTCTACGTCGTCGGCGGACAGGAGGAGCCGGGCCGGCCCGAGAAGCTGCGGCTCGATCTGCCGGCGTCGATCGGCATCGAGCGCATCGGACCGGACGAGACGCTCGCGTCGATGCTCGCCCGCGGAGCGATCGACGCGCTCTACACGCCGCGGACGCCGTCGACGTTTCTCGACGGCCGCGGCCGCGTCGCGCGCCTCTTCGACGACTTCGCCGCTATCGAGCGCGAGTACTTCCGCCGCACCGGCATCTTTCCGATCATGCACGTCGTCGCGATCCGCCGGGACGTCTACGAGCGCCATCGCTGGATCGCGCAGTCGCTGCAGAAAGCGTTCGCCGCGGCGCAGCGCGAGACGTACGCGGCGCTCGCCGAGACGGCGGCGCTCAAGACGATGCTGCCGTGGCTCACCTCCTACGTCGAGGAGACGCGCCGCGAGATGGGCGACGACTTCTGGCCCTACGGCCTCGATCGGAATCGACACGCGCTTTCGACGTTCCTCCGCTACTCGCACGATCAGGGTCTCGCGAAGCGGCTGCTCGCACCCGAGGAGCTGTTCGCGCCGGAGACGCTCGAATCGTTCAGGATCTGATCAGACCTCGACGAACACGCGCCCGTTCTCGACGACGGTCTTGTACGTCTTGACGGGAATCATGCACGGCGGCCCGACGACCTCGCCCGTCCGGATGTTGAACCTGCCCTGGTGAAAGTTGCACTCGACGACGTCGCCCTCGACGAAGCCTTCAGACAGCGATCCGGGCCCGTGCGTGCACGCATCGTCGGTGACGCAGAACTCGCCGTCCAGGTTGTACACCGCCAGCGTCAGAGGACCGGCTTCCACCTTCCGCACTTCGCCCGCGCCCACCTCCTCCACCTTGCACACTTCAATCCGTGACGGCATAATCCCGATTCAGTATACGGAATTAAAGGTCAGACCATTCACGCGGTGAGACGATGCTCCGAAAGGAACAGAACGACCTACTGACGCTCACCGGTCCCGGCACGCCGATGGGCCGGATGTTCCGCAGCTACTGGCTTCCGGCGCTGCTGGCCGACGAACTGCCCGAGAACGACTGCGCGCCGGTCCGCGTGAAGCTCCTGTCCGAGCGTCTGATTGCGTTTCGCGACAGCGAGGGCCGCTACGGCCTGATGGACGAGTTCTGCGCGCACCGCGGCGTCTCGCTCTGGTTCGGCCGCAACGAAGCGTGCGGCCTCCGCTGCTCGTACCACGGGTGGAAGTACGACGTGACGGGACAGTGCGTGGAGGTGCCGTCGGAGCCCGAGGCGTCCGGGTTCGCGAAGAAGATCCGGCTGCGATCGTATCCGCTCGTCGAGCGCGGCGGCGTGCTGTGGACCTACATGGGCGAACCAGCCGCGCCGCCGCCGCTGCCCGAGTGGGAGTTCGCCACCGTGCCGCGCAGCCAGACCTTCGCGAGCAAGCGCTGGCAGGAAAGCAACTGGCTGCAGGCCATGGAGGGCGGCATCGACTCGAGCCACGTGTCGTGGCTGCACCGCGGCGATCTCGACTCCGATCCGCTCTTCAAGGGCGCGCGCGGCAACCAGTACAACCTGAGCGACGCGCGGCCGGTGTTCGAGGTCGTGGAGAGCCCCGGCGGGCTGTACATCGGCGCGCGGCGCAACGCCGAGGGCGGACAGTATTACTGGCGCATCACGCAGTGGGTGATGCCGTCGTTCACGATGATTGCGCCGCGCGGCGCACACGCCGTCCACGGCCACTTCTGGATTCCGATCGACGACGAGAACTGCTGGGCGTGGAGCTACGACTACCATCCCGTCCGCGATCTGACGCCCGCCGAGATCGCCGCGATGCGCGACGGCAAGGGCATTCACGTCCGCTACGTGCCGGGGACGTTCCGTCCGCTCGCGAACAAGGACAACGACTACCTGGTCGACCGGGCGGCGCAGAAGGCGGGGCGCACGTTCAGCGGCGTCGAGGGGATCGCGATGCAGGACGCGTCGCTGCAGGAGAGCATGGGGCCGATCGTCGATCGCACGAAAGAGAACCTCGTCTCGACCGACAACGGGATCATCATGGCGCGCCACCGCCTGCTCCGCGCGCTGAAGGCGTTCACCGACACCGGCGCGTCCCCGCCCGGCGTCGATCCCGCGCACCAGAAGGTGCGCTCGGCGGCGATCGTGCTGCCGCCGGACGTGCCGTTCACCGACGGCGCGCGCGACGTGCTGATCGCGCGTCCGGCCGTGGCGCCTGCGTCGGTCTGAGCATGCAGACCGAATCGGCTCGGATGTCGTCGGCGGCGGAAGCGCGCTTCCGCGTCCAGGCGCCCAACTCGCTGCCGCGCGCGATCGCGGTGATCGCGCTCGACGCCGCGGCCGCAGACGTCGTCACGCGGCTGGCCACGGACGGCTGGCGGCACACGACCTTCTACACCTCCACGTCCGCCGGCGCGCTGCACGATCTCGCCGGCGCGCCGCGGCCGCTGCACGATGCCGTCGCGGCGGCGGATCTCGTCGTGCTCGTGGCCGGCGCCGGCGGGCTCGCGCACGCCGCCGCCGAGGTCGGCCGCGCCTGCAGCGATCGCCGCGTGACGACGACGGGGTTTCTCGTCGGCGCCGCGGCGGCGCCGCCGCGCGAGATCTCGAAAACGCTCGCGCAGCTCCGGCCGTGGTCCCTCATGGTCGTGATCGCGGAGACCGACGAGTACATCGGCGACATGATGGCCGCGCTGCGGGCGTGACGGCCCGCCGCATCCTCGTGGTCGGCGGCGGACCGGCCGGCGTGTTCGCGGCGATCGCGGCGAAGCGGCAGGATCCCGGCGCGTCGGTGTCGCTCATCACGCGCGAGGCGTGCGAGCCGTACGAGAAGCCGCCGCTGTCGAAGGCGGTGCTGCTCGGGCGGGCGTCGCCCGAGGACGCGCCGATCGCGGGCCCGGCGGGCATCGCCGGCCACGGCGTCGCGCTCGAGCTCGGCGCCGAGTGCACGGCGATCGATCGCGGCGCGCGCGCGGTCGTGCTCGCCGGCGGCCGGCGGCTGTCGTACGACGCGATGGTCGTCGCCACGGGATCGGCGCCGCGCGAGATGCCGCAGCTGCCGATTGGCACGCCGCGCGTCTGCTACCTGCGCACGGACGCCGACGCGCGCGCGCTGACGGCGGCGCTCGGCGACGCGCGCGATCTGCTCGTGATCGGCGGCGGCCTGATTGGCCTCGAAGTCGCCGCGGCCGCCGCGGCGCTCGGCGTGAAGACCACGGTGCTGGAGGTGGCGCCGCGCATTCTGGCGCGCGTCTGCGACGAGCGCACGAGCGCGTGCGTCCACGCGGCTCACACGCGTCACGGCGTCGACATCCGCGTCGCCACGACCGTCGCCGCGGCCGCTCCGCAGCCGGACGGCCGCATCGTCGCAGTCACGGGCACGGGCGACGCGCTCCGTGCCGATCTCGTCGTCGTCGGCACGGGATCGAAGCCCGAGGTCGCGCTCGCCGCCGCCGCGGGGCTGGCGATCGACGACGGGATCGTGGTCGACGCGCAGTGCCGCACGTCGGATCCGGCGATCTTCGCGGCAGGTGATTGCGTCCGCTTTCCGGGCCGCGACGGCCTCGTGCGGCTCGAGAACTGGATCCACGCGCAGGACCACGGCGCCGTCGCCGGCCGCAACGCCGCCGGCGCGAACGACGCCTACGCGCCGGTGCCGTCGTTCTGGTCCGAGCAGTACGACCTGTATCTGCAGGGCGTCGGGTGGCCGGTCGCGAACGCCGCGCGCGTGCATCGGCGGCTCGACGCGAATCGCGCGATCGTGTTCGACATCTCCGACGGATGTCTGACCTACGCGATGGGGATCAACGCGCAGCGCGACCTCGCGATCGCGCGGCGATTGATCGAGCGGCGGATCCCGGTCGATCCCGATGCGCTCGCCGACGAGAGGCAGCCGCTCGCGGCGATGTTGAAGCGTTGAGCCGGGCCAAATTCACCGGCCGACGGCAACGGCGGCGATCGCCGCCGGATCGCGCGGCGCCGCGTTGCCGCGCCAGACCACGTGAAGATCGGGGCGGACGAGGATCAGGTCGTAGCCGTAGACGTCGCGCGGCGCTCGGGCGTCGATGGCGAGCACGTCGAACGGCGCGCCGGTCGCGCGCATCGCGGACTCGAGATGGCGCGTATCCGCGCGCGTGCCGCCGAGGCGCAGCAGCGTGTACCCGTCTGCGATGGCATCGTGCACCGATCGGCCCGGCTCGAGCCAGACGTGCGGCAGCCGCGCGCCGGGCCACGTCGTCGGCACGTATTCGCGGAAGAGCCGCTCGGGTCCGCCGGGCTCGTCGCAGACGATCGGCGAATCCAGATAGCGATAGCCTAGCTCGGCGCCGATCATCTCGTTCGTCTTGCGCTGCTCGACGTTCGCGACGCGCGCGAGGTTCTCCCGCGTCGCCTGGCCCGCGGGCGTCGGATCGCGGATGTCGGGCCGATACTGCGATCGCCACGCCCGGCGGCCGATCGACGCGTAGCGCGAGGCGCCCACGTTGAAGTCGCCGACCTGCCGCCGCTCGATTTCGTACGACCGCAGGAGGTTCGGGCCGCCCCACCCGGCCAACGTCGCGTGCAGCTTCCAGGACAGATCGATTGCATCGCCGACGCCGGTGTTCATGCCGAGGCCGCCGGTCGGAATCATCAGGTGGGCGGAATCGCCCGCGAGGAACACGCGGCCCTCGCCGTAGCGATCCGCGAGCAGCAGGTTCTGCTTCCACTCGCCCACGTACAGCATCTCGTACGCCACGGGAACGCCGATCGTGCGCTCGAACTGCGCGCGCATCGCGTCGCCCCGATCGACGACGGCGTGCAGCGTCCAGTGCTTCGTCGAGTCCTGCATGATGAGGAACGTCGCCTGATCGTCGGCGATGTGGTAATGGCGGCCCCGCCCCGGACCGCTTCCGATCGGGAGCCGGTCGAAGAGATCGGGCGCGAAGTACAGCGCCTGGTGCAGGCGCAGCAGGTTGCCCTCGCCGCGCAGCTGAATCCCGAGCTGCTTGCGCACGTGGCTCGATCCGCCGTCGCAGCCGACGACGAACTGCGCATGGATGTCGATCGTGCGGCCGTCGGGATCGCGGACCGTCGCCGACGCGCCGCGTTCGTCCTGCGACACGCACAGGAACTCGTGGCCGTATCGCACGTCCACACCCGCCAGCTCGCCCGCGACGGCTTTGAGGAGCGGCTCGAGCGTGTACTGCGAGATCAGCTGATACGGCTCGCGCGGCATGGCGCCGTCGTCGCACGCCGCAATCTGCGCCTCGGCTTCGGCCACCGACGGGTACGGCAGGCGCAGCAGCGGCGGCTCGTTCATGGCGAGCGCGATGTAGACGTCCATCGGGACGCTCCGATCGAGGCCGGCGGCGCGAATCCGATCCGCGATGCCCATCCGCCGGAAGATCTCCATCGTCCGCGCGTTGCACCGCTCCATTTTCGGCAGGAATTCCGGCGCCGCTTTTCGTTCGATCAGGATGCAGCGCACGCCGCGGCGCCCGAGATCGATCGCGAGCGTGAGGCCGACGGGACCGGCGCCGACCACGAGCACGTCGGTGATCATCCTGGTTCAGCGTCCTCGGAGCGGCCCGTCCATCGGCCGCGCATCGTAGGGCCGGCCGGCGCGCCGGCACCAGCGCTCCCAGGCGCGCTCGTACGTGAACGAGCCGCGCGTCTTCAGGACGGCGGCGACCTCGCCGTCGCTGAGGAACGTGATGTCGCCGAGCGCCCGCGCCTTCATCTGCAGATCGGCGTTGAGCTGGAGATAGATGGCGTTGAACACGGCCTCGCGGATCGAGGCGCCGGCGACGACGGCGCCGTGGCCGCGCATCAGGATGGCGGGACGGCTGCCGAGCGCGGCGGCGAGATTCCGCCCCATCGCTTCGGTGGTGACGAGGAGGTTCGTGTCGCCGAACGACGTTCGCGAGTCCCACGTCGGCACGCCGACGCCGATGCCGGCGCACATGTGCATGATCGGCGACAGCGGCGCGCCGGTCACGCTGAATGGAATCACGGCGGGGCTGTGGTGGTGGACGACCGACTGCACGTCGGGCCGCGCGGCGTACACGGCGCCATGGATGAACCGCTCGGCGTACGGCGCGCGGCCGGCGGGATCGATCGCGGTGCCGTCGAGCGCGAACTCCATCAGATCGCCGGGTTCGATGAGCTCGGGCGCGCGCGCGCGGGAGAGGACATAGCAGTCGGGCCGATCCGGATGCCGGACGCTCACGTGCCCGAACGCATCGACGACGCCCTCGCTCGCGAGGATGCGATTCGCGGTGACCAGGTCGTCGACGACCGAAGCCAGTGCGCGCATCGGAGACGCACGATACCATGAATGGTATGACCAAACGCCTGAGGACGGCGCTGGCGACGCGCGCGCACACCGAAGCGTTGAAGGACGGCTCGGTGAAGCCGCGCACGTTCGAGTTCGAGTTCGAGGAGGTGCCGGTCATCATCAAGGCGTTCAGGCGAATGGTCCGCGCCCAGGACTTCGACATCTGCGAGCTCGCGATGACGACGTATCTGTGCGCGCGCGCGTTCGGCAAACCGTTCACGGCGATACCGGTCTTCCCGATGCGCGCGTTCCACCACGGCGCGATCCTCTGCAACACGACGTCAGGCGTCCGCACGCCCAAGGATCTGGAAGGACGAATGGTCGGCGTCAACCGCGGCTACACGGTCACGACCGGCGTGTGGGCGCGCAGCATCCTCCAGCACGAGCACGGCGTCGATCTCGACAAGGTCACGTGGGTGCTCTCGGGCGACGAGCACGTCGCCGAGTACCGGCCGCCGCCCAACGCCGTCCCGATCGCGCCGGGCGCGACGATCGAGGGGCTCCTGACCGGGGGCGAGCTCGCGGCGGCGATCGGCGTGCAGGTCGAGTCAGCCGATGTGAGGCCGCTGATTCCGAACGCGAAAGAGGCCGGCTTCGAGGCGCTGCGGCAGCGCGGGCACTACCCGATCAACCACACCGTCGTCGTGCGCGACGACGTCCTCGAGGCGAATCCGGGCCTCGCCGCCGATCTGTTCGGCGCCCTCGCCGAAGCGAAGCGCCTCTACCTGGATCGGCTGCGAAGCGGCCGCGTCGAGGCGCCCGATCCCGTTCACGTGCGCGTGATGGAGATCGCCGGCGATCCCCTCCCGTACGGCATCGAGCCGAACCGCACGATGATCGAGGGCCTCGTGGGCTACGCCGTGGAGCAGCGCATCCTGCCGCGGGCGTTCGCGGTCGAGGAGCTTTTTCACCCGAGCACGCACGCGCTACGCGCGTGACGCTTCGACCGAGCCGAGGAACTCGAGCACGCGCGCCGGCGCACTCTCGGCGGTCTGCTGGTCGACCGGCACGTCCCAGTACTGCGCGTGCGGGAGACACTCTTCGAGGTAGCGCGCGGCCGACGTCGCGTGCGTCGCATCACGGCCGGGAACGACGAGCGCGGGCATCGTCAGCCGAAGCAGATCCTCCGGTTCGGCGCCGGGCGCCGTGTCGCGATCCACGAGCGTGCGCGCCATGCCGAGCACGATCTGCGTGTAGCGATCGATATCCTGCCGCACGTACGACGCCGCAAACGACGGGTCGCGCCGCAGCGGGGACGCCCACGGCCCGAGCCGCGGATCCTGGCCGAACGATTTGTCGCTGCTTCGAGCGAGCGTGGCGACGGCCTCGAGCCCGTTCTGCGTCACGTACGCGGCGTGCTCGGCAAACCGGAGCGCGGTGTTCATCCGGTACTTCGCGCCGCCGACCGGCCACCACAGCACGAGGCTGATGGCGGCATCGGGGAACGCGACGCCAAACGCGATCGCCGCCGAGCACCCCATGCATCCGCCCATCACGTGCGCGTGCGCGATGCCGAGATGGCTGAGCAGGCCATGGCCCTGCCCGGCGTAGTGCGTCCAGGCGATGCGCTCGACGCGGCCGCCCGACTCGCCCGTTTCGCGCCGGTCGAACACGATGCACTGGTGCGATCGGGTCAAGCGCTCGAGGAGCCCGAGCCGCGCGTAGGCGGGAAGCGTCGTCCACTTGTCGAGCGTCGCGTCGAAGCCGCCCGGCGAGAACAGGAGCAGCGGCGTGCCGCTGCCGCGCACCTCGTATCGGGTCGTGATGCCGTCGATGACTGCCGTCGCCACTCTGCTTCGCCGTTCACGCGCGCCGCGCGGCCGCTTCGCCGCGCAGCGGACGCCCGGCGCGCACATCATCGCACATCGTCCGGATCGCGTTGAGAGCGTCCGCCCCGACGTTCGCGTACCGCTCGGCGCGATCGTCGATCGCGGACGCGAGATAGCCGATGGCGGCAGCAATCGATCGCACGCGGCCGTCGAGCCACGGTCCGCCGCCGAGGCCGCCGATCACCGGAATGGCGACGGCGGCGACAACGGCGGGGCCGGCCGCCGGCCCGGAGTGCCTGAAGTCGAGGAGCGACGCGCCGGCGGCTTCGAGCGCTCGCGCCTCGTCGATCAGGCGCTCGGTCGCCGCCGCGTCGGGCTCGCCTCGAACACCGAGCTGCGCCCAGACCGGAATGCCCGCGTGCGCAACAGCGCGCAGCGCATCGTGCGAGCACACGCCGGCGTCGATCTTGACGATGTCCGCGCCGCCGTCCTTCGCGAGGCGTGTTGCGGCGCGAAGCGGCGCATCGCCGCCGGCTTCCAGCTCGCGCAGCGGGACGTCGCAGCTCACCAGCGCGCGCGCGGCGCCGCGCCGGATCGCCTGGCACACGAGGAGCATCTGCTCGAGCGTGACTTCCGACTCGCTGCGCTGCGCCCACAGCGTGACGCCGACCGAATCCCCCGCCGACACGATGTCGACGCCCGCGCGGTCGGCGACCAGCGCCATCTGGTAGTCGTAGACGACGGCCGCGACGATCTTGCGGCCGGATGGTTTCATGAGCTTCAGCGCCGCGACGCTCGCCATGTGTCGCCGCCATGATAGCGGAAACGAATCAGGCGCCCCGCGCGGCGCGGGTCTCGGATTCGGGAGTCGGGAGTCGGGATTCGCGCGCGGGAAAGCAACCGCGGAGCACGCGGAGCTCTTTATTTCTGTACGTCGCCGCGAGGCAGCGTGCGAGCGAAAGACGCGAGTGCAGCGTGACGGTAGAAAGAAAAGCTCTGCGGTCTCTGCGGTCTCTGCGGTTGCTTTTCCGCGTCAGACGGCGATGCGGGCCGTGCGATCGAACGCGCGCGGCACGGCCACGGGTTCGGCCTTCGGGCCGAGCGGCTCGTGCGCGGCGATCACCTGCTCGGCGGCGCGGCTCGAAAGCGGCCGCGCGAACAGGTAGCCCTGCGCGTGCGTGCACCCCAGGCGCACCAGCTCGCGCGCCTGGCTGTCGCTCTCGATCCCTTCGGCGACGACGCTCGTGTTGAGCGTGCGCGCGAGCGCGAGGATGCTCTCCACGATCGCCGGACGGTCCGACCCGAGGTCGAGGCTCCGCACGAACGACCGATCGATCTTCAGCGCGTCGACCGGCAGCTTGTGCAGGTGGCTGAGCGACGAGTAGCCGGTGCCGAAGTCGTCCAGGTAGATCTTCACGCCGAAGTCGCGCAGCTCGCTGAGCAGCTTCGCCGCCGACGTCGGGCTGTCCATCAACGCCGTCTCGGTGATTTCGAGGCGGAGATCGCGCGGCTGCAGCTGCGACTCGTGCACCGCCTGCTCGACCAGGTGCAGGAAGTTCTGCTGCATCAGCTGACGGCTGGAGACGTTGACCGTGATGTAGTCGAGGCCGGCGTCCGGGTACTGCCGCTGCCACTCGGCGAAGGTGCGGCACGCCTGCTGGAGCACCCACGTCCCGAGCGGCTCGATGAGCCCGAGCTCCTCCGCCATCGGCACGAAGGTCGCCGGCGACACCGGCTCGCCGTTGCGCGTCCAGCGGATCAGCGACTCGAAGCCGACGCACATGCGCGAGGCGAGCAGCACGATCGGCTGGTAGTGCACCTCGAAGGCGTTGTTGTTGATCGCCTGGCGCAGATCGTTCTCGAGGCCGAGGCGGTCGCGCGTCCGCGCGTGCATGTCGGCGTCGAACAGCTCGTGGCGCGCCTTGCCGCGCGACTTCGCGTGGTACATCGCCGTGTCGGCGTCGCGCATGATCTCTTCGGGGTTG
>Ga0075435_100000045_pt1 | contig 62303 bp, 61 predicted proteins | sample RhiMethybrSRZTD4_FD_75302 | JGI IMG/M metagenome (GOLD analysis project Ga0075435, IMG submission 75302) | Populus rhizosphere microbial communities from Tennessee, USA - Rhizosphere MetaG P. TD hybrid SRZTD4 | ecosystem: Host-associated > Plants > Roots > Rhizosphere > Soil | place: USA...
TGGGTGAGTCATGAGCTCAAACGCCCCGGGGCGCTCGAGTACGCCGAGCGCGCGCACGACCTCGCGCCCGACAATCCCGCCATCATGGACACGCTCGGCGAGATCCTCGCCGACGCGGGTCAGGTCGAGCGCGGCCTCGAGCTGCTCGGGCGCGCCGCCGACGCCGCCCCGGAGGCGCACCAGATCCGTCTCAATTTCGCCAAATCGCTGATCAAGACCAACCGCAGGACCGCCGCCCGCAGGGAGCTCGAGCAGCTCGCCAGGCTGGACGAGAAGCTTCCCGAGCGGCAGGAAGCGGTCAAATTGCTGGGAGGGTTGTGATGACTACCGTCGCCGTCGTCGGCCTCGGCTATGTGGGCCTGCCGCTCGCGATCGAGTTCGGCAAGAAATACCGCACCATCGGCTTCGACTTGTCGCAGGACAAGATCGACGCTTACCGCAACAAGGTCGACCCCACGGGCGAGGTCGCGGCCGAGGAGTTCAAGGCTGCCGCCAAGCTCGAGGTCACGACCAATCCGCGCTCGCTGCGCGAAGCCGATTTCATCATCGTCGCGGTGCCGACGCCGGTGGATGACGCGCACAACCCGGACTTCGGTCCGCTGATCGGCGCGAGCACCTCGGTGGGCCAGAACTTGAGCCGCGGCGCCATCGTGGTGTACGAATCGACCGTGTATCCGGGCGCGACCGAGGAGGCCTGCATCCCGGTGCTCGAAAAGCATTCCGGGCTCAAGTGGAAGCAGGATTTCTTCGTCGGCTATTCGCCCGAGCGCATCAACCCGGGCGACAAGCAGCACACCCTCACCAAGATCGTGAAAGTGGTCTCGGGCGACACGCCGAAGACGCTGGAGCGGGTCGCGGAGGTCTACGGCAGCGTGGTGACGGCAGGCGTGCACCGGGCGAGCTCGATCAAGGTCGCGGAGGCGGCCAAGGTGATCGAGAACACCCAGCGCGACCTCAACATCGCGCTGGTGAACGAGCTCGCCCTCATCTTCAACAAGATCGGCATCGACACCACCGAGGTGCTCGAGGCGGCGGGGACGAAGTGGAACTTCCTGCCGTTCCGGCCGGGGCTGGTGGGCGGGCACTGCATCGGCGTCGATCCGTACTACCTCACCTACAAGGCGGAGACCCTCGGCTACCACCCGCAGGTGATTCTCTCCGGGCGCAAGATCAACGACGGCATGGGCAAATACGTCGCCGAGCAGACGGTGAAGCGCATGATCCTGCGCGGCTTCTGCCCCAACAAGGAAAAGGTCATCGTGCTCGGGCTCACTTTCAAGGAAAACGTGCCCGACACGCGCAACTCGCGCGTGGTGGACGTGGTGCGCGAGCTCGAGTCCTTCGGCATCAAGGTGTATGTGCACGACCCGATCGCCTGCCCGAAGGAGGCGGAGCACGAGTACGGCATCCGGCTCACGAAGTGGGAGGAGCTGCCGCAGGCCGCGGCGATCGTGGCGGCGGTCGCGCACGACGAGTACCGCGGCCGGCCGCTCGACACGGTGGTGTCGAAGCTCGCGCCGAACGGCGTTTACGTGGACGTGAAGAACCGGGGGGACGCAGCCGCGTTGCGTGCCCGGGGGATCGACGTATGGCGGCTCTGAAGGATCTCAGACGCACCTGGCTTGTGACCGGAGCCGCCGGGTTCATCGGCTCGCAGCTCGTGGAGCACCTGCTGCGCCATGGACAGCAGGTGGTGAGCCTCGACAATTTCGCGACCGGCCACCGCGCCAACCTCGAGGAGGTGGAGCGCGCCGTCGGGCCTCAGGCGTGGCGGCAGCACCGCTTCATCGAGGCGAGCATCGTCGACGCGGCCGCCTGCCGCGAAGCCTGCCGCGGCGTCGACATCGTGCTGCACCAGGCCGCGCTCGGCTCGGTGCCGCGCTCGATCGCCGATCCCGTTCCGACCCACCAGACGAACGTCACGGGCTTCGTCAACATGCTGGTCGCGGCGCGCGACGCAAGCGTCCGGCGCTTCGTCTACGCCTCGTCCAGCTCGATCTACGGCGACGACGCCACGCTGCCCAAGGTGGAGAGGATCACCGGCGAGCCGCTCTCGCCCTACGCCGCGAGCAAGCAGGCGAACGAGATGTACGCCGATGTCTTCGCCCGCTGCTATGGCTTGCAGACCGTCGGCCTGCGCTACTTCAACGTGTTCGGCCCGCGCCAAGACCCCGAGGGCGCGTATGCGGCCGTGATTCCGCGCTGGATCCGCGCCATCCTGACCGGCGAGCCGCTCGAGGTGAACGGCGACGGCGAGACTTCGCGCGACTTCTGCTACATCGCGAACGTGGTGCAGGCCAACCTGCTTTCCGCGCTCACCGACGAGCCGCGCGCGCTGAACGAGGTCTACAACATCGCGGTGGGCGAAAACACCTCGCTCAACCGCCTGCTCGAGATCCTGCGCACGCTGCTCGCCGCGCAGGGCCAGCCGGCGCAGTTCAAACCCATCTACCGACCGTTCCGCGCCGGCGACGTGCGCCACTCGCTCGCCGACATCTCGCACGCGCGTGAGCGCCTCGGCTACGCGCCCACGCACACGCTGGCGAGCGGATTGAAACAGGCCCTGCCGTGGTATCTGAAGCGATTCGAAAGCGCGCCCGCCTTGCAGCGCTGAGCCTCGCGGCCGTGGCGGCGATGCCCGTTGCGGCCGACGGCGGCGCCCCGGCCACGATTGCGCGGATCAAGGCGTCGATCGTCGCCGTCGGCACCTTCGAGCGCCTGCGCAACCCGCAGTTCAGCTTCGCCGGAACCGGCTTCGTGGTGGGCGACGGGCTGCTCATTGCGACCAACGACCATGTGGTCCCCAGGACGGTGAGCCGCGAGCGCGGAGAGGAGATCGCAATCGCGGTTCCGGCCGCGGGGGGCACGGCTCAGATCCGCATCGCGCGCAGGACGGCCGCGAGCGCCGGCAGCGACCTCGCGCTCCTGCGGATCGAAGGCAAGCCCCTCCCGCCCCTCGCCTTCGGCGACGCCGACGCCGTGCGCGAGGGCGAGTCCTACCTCGTCACGGGATTTCCCATCGGCTCGGTCCTCGGGCTTTTCCCGGTGACCCACCGGGCGATGATCGCCGCGGTGTCGCCGATCGCGATCCCGGCGGCGCGCGCCGACCAGCTCGACGCCCGCAGCGTGCGGCGCCTGAGCACGCCCGCTTTTCCGGTGTTCCAGCTGGACGCGACCGCGTACCCCGGCAACAGCGGCAGCCCCGTTTACCACCCTGAAAGCGGCGCCGTAGTCGGCATCGTCAACAGCGTATTCGTCAAGGCCACCCGGGAAGCCGCGCTCGCGCAGCCCAGCGGCATCACCTACGCGATCCCCGCAAAACAGCTCATAGAGTTGCTCCAAGATGCACGCTAAGCCATTGATACAGAATGGAGTTTCGCTTAGTACTTACGAGCCATTGCGGGGGCGCAACCCCAGTGAATACACTGCGTCGCCGGAAATAGCGGCAAAACAACGTATTAACAGCCTGGAGCGGTCCCCCCGAGGGGCCGCCCAATCAGAAACACGGGGGATTCGGTGCCAAGAACGATCGCCATGATGACCTACGTACGCCTGCTCGGTATCGCGGCCGGCTTGTGCGGCCTCCTCGGCGGTTGCGGCGGCAACCCGCCCGCCCCGCAAAAGGCGGCGGCGTCGGCGCCCGATTACGCCTACCTGATCGGGCCGCTCGACACGCTGCAGATCACCGTCTGGCGCAACCCCGACCTGTCGACGACCGTGCCGGTGCGGCCGGATGGAAAGGTCAGCGTGCCGCTGGTCGAAGACCTGACCGCCATCGGCAAGACCCCGACGCAGCTCGCGCGCGACGTCGAGAAGGCGATGAGCCGATTCATCCGCGAGCCGGTGGTGACGGTCCTCGTCACGCAGTTCAACGGCCCCTACGGCGAGCAGATCCGGGTGGTCGGCGAGGCAGCGCGCCCGCAGGCCCTGCCGTACCGGCAGAGGATGACGCTGCTCGACGTGATGATCGCGGTCGGCGGCCTCACCGACTTCGCCGACGGCAACAACGCGTCCGTGCTGCGCACCGCCGAAGGCGGAAAGCAGTACCGCGTGCGGCTCAAGGATCTCGTTCGACGCGGCGACGTCTCCGCCAACATCGAGATGCGGCCCGGCGACGTCGTGATCATTCCGCAGAGCTGGTTCTGAGCGCCGCGTCATGAATGCCCTCGTACCGCAGCATGTGACCGATGTGCTGCGCGGCATCTGGCAGGGCCGCTGGATCGGGCTCGTGGTGGCCTGGCTGACGGCCATCGCCGGCGGCGTCTTCGTCTTCCTCGTGCCGGATCGGTACGAGGCGACCGCGCGCGTCTACGTGGACACGCAATCGCTCCTGAAGCCGCTGCTGCAGGGCCTCACCGTGCAGCCGAACGTCGACCAGGAAGTCATGATGCTCAGCCGCACGCTGATCAGCCGCCCGAACCTGGAGAAGCTGGTGCGCATGACCGACCTCGACCTCGAGGCGAAGACCGGCGATGCGCGCGAGAACCTGCTCGACGGGCTGAGCCGCACGGTCTACATCAAGAGCATCGGCCAGAACCTGTACAGCATCGGCTTCACGCATAAGGACCGCGCCCAGGCCACGCGCGTGGTGCAGTCGCTGCTCTCGATCTTCGTCGAGTCGGGGCTCGAGCCCAAAGCGAAGGACACCGGCCAGGCGCAGCGCTTCATCGAGGAGCAGATCAAGCAGTACGAGGTGAAGCTCTCCGAGGCGGAGAACCGCCTGAAGGAATTCAAGCTGAAGAACATCGACCTGAACGTGCCGCAGGGCCGCGACTTCTTCGGCACGATGGCGACGCTCACGGAAAGCGTGCAGGAGGCGCGCCTGCTGCTGCAGGAGGCCGAGAAGTCGCGCGACGCGCTGAAGCAGCAGATCATCGACGAAGAAGAGCGCCCGCCGGTACTCGTCGGCTCGCTCTCCGACAACGCTACGGTCATTGCGACCCCGGAGATCGACGCGCGCATCGCGGCCCTGACGAAGAATCTCGACGACATGCTGCTGCGCTATACCGAAAGCCACCCGGACGTGCTGAACACGCGGCGCATCATCAAGGAGGCTGAAACGCAGCGCGACCAGGAGCGCAAGAGGCTGACGGACGAGCAGGAAAAGCGCCGGCGCGCCGCCGGCTTTGCCGGCACCGCCCCGGTCTACCCGCAGCTGAAGCTGGCGATGGCCGAATCCGAGGCGCAGGTCGCGCGCCTGCGCGCGCGCGTGCAGGAGCAGGAGCAGCGGCTCGAAAGGCTGCGGCTCGTGGCGCGGTCGGTCCCGGAACGCGAGGCGCAGCTCACGCAGCTCAACCGCGACTACGCGATCCAGAAACAGAATTACGACGCGCTCGTCGCGCGGCGCGAATCGGCCCTGATGTCGGGCGAGGTGCAGGCGGCGACCGGCGTGGCGAGCTTCCGCATCGTCGATCCGCCGCAGGTGTCGCCCAATCCGGTCGCGCCGAACCGCAAGATGCTGGTGTTCATCGCGCTGATTGCGTCGCTCGCCGCCGGATGCCTGGCGAGCTACTTCTACAGCCTGCTGCATCCGACATTCCACGACGGGCGCGGCCTCAAGAAATTCGCGCAGCGGCCGGTACTCGGGACGATCTCCGTGGTCTCGACGCCCGAAGTCCTCTGGCGCCGCAGAAGCGGCACGATTGCCTTCCTGGGCGGCATGGGAGGGCTCGGCGCCACCTATGCCGTCGTCCTGGCGGTGGTTTTCTTCCGCGCCCTGCTCCCCTTCTAGCCCATGAACCTCATCGAAGAGGCAGCCAAGCGGCTGCGTCAGCTTGAAGCGGCCGGCGTTGCGCCGGCGCCGCGCGCGATCCAGGACGCCCTCGCCGGCCAGCCCAGGCGCGCCAGCGTGGAACCCGCCCGGCGTCCGGCCGAGCCGCGCCCCGCCCCTGCGCGCACGCTGGATCTCGCCCGGCTGCAGGCTTCCGGATACATCACCCCAGCCGTGCAGCATTCCAAGCTGCTGCAGGAGTTCCGGCTGATCAAGCGGCCCCTGATCCAGCACGCCCTGGGAAAGTGGGCCGCGCAGGGCCCCAACCGCAACCTCATCATGGTGACCAGCGCCCTGCCCAACGAGGGCAAGACCTTCGTCGCGGTCAATCTCGCGATGAGCCTCGCCATGGAAGTCGACTGCAGGGTGCTCCTGGTCGACGCCGACGTGCTCGCGCCGTCGGTCCCGGGGACTCTGCGCATCGAGCCGGGGAAAGGCCTGATGGACGTGCTCACCGGCCCCGGAATCCCGATGCGCGAAGCAATCCTCAACACCAACGTGGAGCGCCTCAGCCTGCTGCTTGCGGGCACGCCGCACGCCAACGCAGCCGAGTTCCTCGCGAGCGACGCGATGACCCGCCTGCTCTCCGAGCTGTCGGGCCGCTATCCGGACCGCATCGTCGTGTTCGATTCGCCGCCGCTTCTCGCCACCACCGAGGCGCGCGCCCTCGCCACCCACATGGGACAGGTCATCGTCGCGGTGGAAGCGGAGCGCACCACGCACGCGGCGCTGGAATCGGCGCTCTCCACCGTCGAGTCGTGCCCGGTCGTCTATACGCTCCTCAACAAGATGCCGGAATCGAAGGTCGGGTCCTACCACGGCTCGTATGCCTACGGCAGCTAGAACATGCCGGGTCGCTGCCGCTCTGCTCTTGCTGACCGCCGCCAACGTCGCCAAGGGGCAGTACGCTCCGGCGACCGGAAGCGCCGCGACAACCGGGAATCCGACGACGCTCGGAGCGCCGCAGACGGCGCCCAGGGCCCCGCAAACGCAAGACCTCTCCACCACCGCCTCGGATAGCCGGTTCCGGACCGGCGGCTGGGCCGTCCAGCCCAGCATCACGCTTCGCGAGACCTACACCGATAACGCGTTTCCGGACTCGACCGAGGCGCGCAGCGATTTCGTCACGCAGGTGACGCCGGGAATCCGCGTCGAAGGCCGCACGCCGCGCCTCACCGCGAACTTCAACTATGCGCCGACCGGCCTCTTCTTCGCGCAGAACACCGAGGCCAACGACGTCGTCAACAACCTCTCCGGCTACGCCAACCTCGAGGCGGTGGAGAGGTTCTTCTTCGTCGAGGGGTCGGGCTACATCGCCCAGACCTACGTTTCGCCTTTCGCGCCGCGACCTGCCGACGTGATCAACACCACGCAGAACCGGATCGAGACCCGGACCGCGACCTTGAGCCCCTATATACGGCACGAAGGGCGTGACCTGGTGTACGAGTTGCGCAACCGGAACACCTGGACGAACAGCAACCAGCCGTCGCTCGGCAATTTCCGCACCCAGCAGTGGACCGGACGCGTCGCAGGGCCGGTGCGCGTCTTCGGCTGGGCGCTCGAATTCGACGATACCTCGGTCCAGCACTACGACGCCCTGGTGAATCGCCCCGAAGACAAGGCGCGGCTCTACCGCGCCCGTCTCTACTGGCAACCCGATCCCGCCTGGCGCCTTTCGGCAAGCGGCGGCAGCGAGGAAAACAACTACATCCTCGGGGAGATGCAGCGCACGACGATCTACGGTGCCGCCGTCGCCTGGCGGCCGAGCACGCGCACGACCGCGGATGTCGAATACGAGAACCGGTTCTTCGGCCCGTATCGCCTGGCTCGCTTTACCCATCGCACGCGCCTGACCGCGTGGAGCCTTTCCTATACGCGCAACTACTCCACCTACCAGCAGGAAATCCTTAGGCTGGCGCCTGGCGATACCACGGCGCTGCTCGACGCGGCATTCGCCGGGCGCTTCCCCGACCCCGACCAGCGCCGCGCCGCGGTCGAGCAGTTCCAGCGTGCGAGCGGCACGCCCGAGTTCCTGGCCAATTCGATCGCGTTCTACACCCAAACCGTGTTCCTGAACGAGGTGGTCGACGCCTCCTTTGCGATCATCGGCGCGCGCAACTCGATCACGTTCACTGCCTACGCCGGCGAAACCACCCAGCTGTCGGCGGATGCCTTGGGCATTCTGCCCGACGCCCTGCTCCAGGCAAGCGTGATCCGGCAGCGCGGCTTCGCCACCTACATCGACCACAAGCTCACGCCGTCGACGACCATCGGGGCGCGCGCAATGCGGGTCTATTCCGACCAGATCCAGCCGGTGTCCTTCCCTTCGAAGAACGACTACTTCAGCGTGCTCCTGACCTACCTGGCGTCGCCGAAGACCACGCTCTTCACGGGCGTCGCGCTCAGCAGGTTCGACACCGACAACCCGCTCTTCAGGCCGAACTGGGACTCCAACTCCGTGTTCGTCGGCCTGAACCACCGCTTCTACTGAGAGCCATGTTCGAACCCTACTTCGGATTTTCCGCCGCGCCCTTCCAGCTCAGCCCGGATCCGAGCTTCTTTTACGGCAGCCGCGGGCACAAGCGCGCCCACGCCTACCTCCAGTACGGGCTCTACCAGAGCGAGGGCTTCATCGTGCTCACGGGCGAAGTCGGCGCGGGCAAGACCACGCTCATTCGCAGCCTGCTGCGCGAGCTGGACAGCAACAAGGTCGTCGCCACGCAGCTGGTGTCGACACAGCTCGACGCCGACAGCCTCCTGCGCGCCGTCGCCACCGCTTTCGGCATCGCAGTGCGCGACAAGGACAAAGCGGCGGTGCTGGCCCAGCTCGAGGCCTACCTGCTCGGCCTCGTGCAGGAGGACCGCAAGGCGCTCCTCATCGTGGACGAGGCGCAGAACCTCGCCCCCGCGGCGGTGGAAGAGCTGCGCATGCTGTCGAACTTCCAGGTCGGCAACCGCGCGCTTCTCCAGAGCTTCCTCGTGGGGCAGCCCCAGCTTCGCGACCTGATGCGAAGCCCGAGCATGCAGCAGCTGCGCCAGCGCGTCATCGCGGCCTACCATCTCGGGCCGCTCGACCAGGACGAGACGCGCGCCTACATCGAGCACCGGCTGAAGCACGTCGGCTGGCAGCGCGACCCGATCTTCGAGGACGATGCGTTCCCGGCGATCCATGCGCACACCGGAGGCGTTCCGCGGCGGATCAACACGCTCTGCACACGGCTGCTCCTCGCGGCGTTCCTCTCCGAGAAGCACGCCATCGCCGGGGCCGACGTCGACCACGTCATCGCCGAGCTGTCGGAGGAATTCGGCGAGGCCATCACCACCAATGGCGGCACCGACGCACGCGAGGAGCCCGCTAACCTGGTCGCGCTGGAAAAGCGCGTCGTAGGCGTCGAGAAGGCGATGAACATCACGGTGAACCTGCTGCGGCAGTTCATGCGCACGCGCGAAGCGGCGCACACGCACAAAGTGTCCTGAGCTCGGCGCTGTCGGGCCGTTTTACAGCGCCCGCCTCGAAGTGGCTCCCTTGCAATTCATGTCATTGATTCCCGGTGGATTCACGTTCTGGCCTGCGCTTTGCTTATAGAGAAGCACGGTCCGGGGGGACCGAGTTGCAAACTAGGGACGACCAAGAGGAAAGACCACAAATCATGAGACACAAAATCATCCAAGCAGCCACTGCGGCGCTCCTCGCGGGCCTGATGCCCGCGGCGCACGCGATTCCGACGCTCAGCTTTTCCATCGACGGCAGCCCGATGGTGACCTGCGCCGACGGCGCCGCGTGCGACACCAATGCCGGTGCCGGCATAGTCAGCTTCAGCCAGAGCCTCGGCGATTTCACGTTCAATGTGACCACCGGGCTCTCCAAGCCGATCCTGACCGGCGGTGCACCGCTGATCGACCTGAACACGGTCAACGTTCAGATGTCGGGCGCTCCCCATACCCTGCAGATCGGGTTCTCGGACACGGATTTCGACATCTACAACGGCCGGATCACGACCGACTACGGCGGCACGCTGAACGGCATCGGCGCCTCGATGGACTACAGCGCGTACTACGATGCCGGTAACACCCTCTTCGGGCAGGGTTCGCTCATCGGCGGCGGGTCTTCCGCATCGGGCGCCTACTCCGGCTCGGCCGACGGCGGCTGGTCTCCGAGCGCGGCCTACTCGGTGACCGAGATCCTCACGCTGACGACCGGCGGCGGCATGACCGTGTTTTCCGGCGACTTCTCGGTGAACGTGCCGGAGCCCGGGACCCTGGCCCTGGTAGGCCTCGCGCTCCTGGGATTTGCCGTTGCGTATCGCCGCCGCGTGCCGGCTCGCGCTTCCGCTTCCCGGCCGTAACCGCGGGAAGCGGGTCTTTTCCTTTTTTCACGTTTGCCGGGCGCCTTGCCGTTAGCGCAAAAGCACTAGGGTTGTAGCAACCGGCGCCCGGCAGATACGCTACTCCCTCCAATGGGGAATCTGCGAGACAACCCTGGCGCGCTGCTCTGCGTGGTCGGCGCGCGGCCGAACTACATGAAGATGGCGCCGCTGCTGCGCGCATTCCGCAGCCGCGCGGATCTGCCGCCCGCAGTGCTCGTGCATACCGGCCAGCACTACGACCCGATTCTGAACGATCGCCTGTTCGACGATCTCGCGCTGCCGCGCCCGGACATCAATCTCGGCGTGGGCTCGGGCACGCACGCGGTGCAGACGGCGGAAGTGATGCGGCGCTTCGAGCCGGTCATGGACGAGCACCAGCCCTCGTGCGTGGTGTTGGTCGGCGACGTGAATTCCACGCTCGCCTGCAGCCTGGTGGCCGTGAAGAAGGGCGTGCCGGTAGCGCACGTCGAGGCGGGGCTGCGCAGCTACGACCGCGCCATGCCGGAGGAGATCAACCGCATTCTCACGGACCAGATTTCCGACCTGCTCTACACCACCGAGCGCTCGGCGCACGACAATCTCGCGCGCGAGGGCATCCCGACCGGACGGATGCATTTCGCGGGCAACGTGATGATCGATTCGCTGCTCTACCACAGGAGCCGCGCCGTGCCGGCCGCCCGGACGCTGCAAGCCGCGGGCGCGGGATTCGGCGTCGACGGATACGGCGTCGTCACGCTGCATCGTCCGTCGAACGTCGACGAGCCCGAGGCGCTGCGCGCGTCGCTCGAGATCCTGCGCGAGGTGGCGCAAAGGCTGCCGCTGGTGTGCGCGCTGCATCCGCGCACCGTGGCGCGGGTCGACGGCTTCGGCTTCTCGGAGCTGCTGAAAGGCGCCCGCCTCGCCGTCCTGCCGCCGCAGGGCTATCTCGAGATGCTGGGGCTCATGGCCGGCGCCACGCTCGTGCTCACCGACTCGGGCGGCATGCAGGAGGAAACCACCGCGCTGTCGGTCCCCTGCCTCACGCTGCGCGAGAACACCGAGCGCCCGATCACCGTCGAGCAGGGAACCAACACGCTCGTCGGCAGGGACCGCGCGCTGATCCTGCGCCTCGTCGACGAAATCCTCGCGACGGGGGGCAAGCGCGGCCGCACCCCGGAACTCTGGGACGGGCGGGCCGCCGAGCGGATCGCCGGGCATCTCGCGGGCTGGCTCGCGACGCACCCGACACGGCTGCATGCCTGAGATCGCGAACGCCCTGACCGTCGACGTGGAAGATTACTTCCAGGTCTCGGCGCTCGCGCCCCACATCGCGCGCGCGGATTGGGAGCGCATTGCGTGCCGGGTGGAGCGCAACGTGGACACGATCCTGTCGCTCTTCGCGGAAGCGGACGCACGCGCGACGTTCTTTACGCTCGGCTGGATCGCCGAGCGTTACCCAGGGCTGGTGAAGAAGATCGTGGCGCAAGGCCACGAGCTCGCGAGCCACGGCTATGGCCATCTGCGCATCCACGAGCAGACGCCGGCCGAGTTCACTCAGGACATCGGCCGCGCCAAGGCGCTGCTGGAGGACCTCTCGGGAACCGAGGTGAAGGGCTACCGCGCGCCCAGCTTCTCGATCGGGCCGCGAACCCTCTGGGCCTTCGAGCGCATCGCGCAGGCCGGCTACCGCTACAGCTCGAGCGTGTATCCGGTCCGGCACGACCTGTACGGGATGCCGGATGCACCGCGCTTCGCGTACCGTCCTCGCGCCGATCTGCTGGAAATCCCGGTGACCACCGCCGCGGTTCTCCACCGCAACCTGCCGGCCGGCGGCGGCGGATACTTCAGGCTGCTGCCCTACGTCGTCTCGCGCGCGCTGATCCGGCGCGTAAACGGGGTGGACCGGCGCTCCGCCGTCTTCTATTTTCATCCGTGGGAGATCGATCCCGCGCAGCCGCGGGTGCCGGGCACGAGCGTCCGGACCCGGTTTCGCCACTACGTCAACCTGCGCCGGACCGAGTCGCGGCTCCGGCGCCTGCTGCGCGACTTCCGCTGGCGCAGGATGGACGAGGTCTTCCTCGCCCCCGAGGCGTCCGGCGCACTCCTCCATGCTCACCCGGCGACGGTGCGCTTCGCGAGCTAGCGGGCTCGCATTCCTGTTCGCGCTCGCCGCCGCGGCGGCGGCTCGCGCCGATACGGTGCTCGTCGGGCCGCAGCACGCTCTGAAAACGCCGAGCGAGGCCGCCAAGGTGGCACACGACGGCGATGTCGTCGAGATCGAGCCCGGGCTCTACGCCGGCGATGCGGCCATCTGGACCCAGAACCGCCTGACGATCCGGGGCCGCGGCGGCCGCGCGCACCTGCACGCAGACGGGGCGCACGCCCAAGGCAAAGCCATCTGGGTCATCAAGGGCGCCGGTTGCACGATCGAGCGCCTCGAATTCTCAGGCGCGAAGGTGCCGGACCGCAACGGCGCGGGCATCCGGCTCGAGGGTCCCGGGCTGACGGTGCGCGACAGCTCCTTCCACGACAACGAGAACGGCATCCTGGCGGGCAGCGATCTCGAGAGCGACGTCGTCATCGAGCACTCCGAGTTCGCGCGCAACGGCTTCGGCGACGGGCACAGCCACAACATCTACATCGGCACCGCGCGCAGCTTCACGTTGCGCTACAGCTACAGCCACCATGCGCTCGTCGGCCACAACGTGAAGAGCCGCGCGATCAAGAATTTCATCCTCTACAACCGCATCGCCGACGAGAAGGACGGCCGCGCGAGCCTGGCGATCGACCTGCCCGACGGCGGCCTGTCGTTCGTGATGGGCAACCTGATCCAGCAGGGTCCCGAGAACGACAACCGCACCATCGTGGGCTACGGAATCGAGGGCTACAAGAATCTTCTCAACGAGCTCTATTTCGTGAGCAACACGGTGGTCAACGACGATCCGAAGGGCGGGGTCTTCGTCTATGTCCGGCCCGGGGCCGATGCGGTGCGCCTGATCAACAATCTCTTCGCCGGGCCCGGCGAGCTCCTCGCCGGCAAGGGCGAATCGCGCGGCAACCTGCGCACGGCGAAGACAGACTTTACCGATCCTGACAAGCTCGACTACCGCCTGAAAGCGAGCGCCGCCGGCGTGGGCAAGGGTGTCGACGCGGGAAGCGTGTACGGCTTCTCGCTGCGCCCCGCTGCAGAATACCGGCATCCTCTCGGGGTGCGTCCCCGCCCGACCGCGGGAGCGCTGGACCTCGGGGCCCATCAGCGCGCCCAGTAGCTCTTACGGGCTACGTTTGGCTGGCGAGCGCCGGCACGCGAAAATCCGGTCTCGGTCCAGTCCGTTGGCTAACAAGAAGCGTCTGGCAATACAAGCAGTTCCTTCTAATTGGGGGCATGGGGACCCGCTCGCGGGGCCACAGCGCATGAAGGTCCTGACGTTCACCACGCTCTATCCAAATGCGGCGCGGCCCGCGCATGGCATCTTCGTCGAGACGCGCCTGCGTCAGCTGCTCGCGAGCGGCCAGGTTCAATCGACGGTCGTGGCCCCCGTGCCCTGGTTCCCGTTCAAGCATCCGGCGTTCGGCGCCTACGCCGCGCACGCCCGCGCCCCCCGTGCCGAAACCAGGAACGCAATCGAGGTGCTGCATCCGCGTTTCCCGGCGCTGCCGAAGGTCGGCACGACGCTCGCGCCGTTCCTTCTCTACCGCGGCGCGCTTTCCCTCGTCGAGCGCCTGCGCCGTGAGCGTGGCTTCGACCTCGTCGACGCTCACTACTTCTATCCCGACGGAGTCGCGGCGGCGATGCTGGGGCGGCGCCTGGGCGTTCCAACGGTCATCACCGCGCGCGGGACCGACGTCAACCTGATCGCGCAGCAGCGCATTCCGCGGCGCATGATCCGCTGGGCCGCGAGCCAGGCGGGCGCGATCGTCGCCGTTTCACAGGCGCTGAAGGAAAAGCTGGCCGCGCTCGGCGTCGAGCGGGAGCGGATTCACGTGCTGCGCAACGGCGTCGACCTCGAGCTTTTCCATCCGGAGAACCGGGACGCGCTGCGCGCGCAGCTCGAGCTTCGCGCCCCGACGCTGCTCAGCGTGGGCAACCTGCTTGCGTTCAAGGGCCACGGCTTCGCCATCGAGGCGCTGTCGCTCCTGCGGGAGCACGAGCTCGTCATCGCGGGCGAAGGACCGGACCGCGCGGCGTTCGAGGCGCTTGCGAGGCAATGCGGCGTGTCGGCGCGGGTGCGGTTTGTCGGATCGCTCAGTCAGCAGGACCTGCGCCGTTACTACTGCGCAGCCGACGCGCTCGTCCTCGCGTCGAGCCGCGAAGGCTGGCCCAACGTTCTCCTCGAGGCCATGGCCTGCGGCACGCCGGTGATCGCCACCGCGGTCGGCGGCGTGCCCGAGATCGTCACCTCGGGAGACGCTGGCGCCGTGGTGAAGGAGCGCAGCGCGCCCGCCCTGGCGCGCGCGGTGCGCGAGCTTTTCGCCCGGCCGCCGGAGCGCGCCGCCACGCGGTGCTTCGCGGAGCAGTTCGGCTGGGGCGCCACGACGAAGGGCCAGCTCCAGCTTTTCCGGCAGCTGCTCGCCGCCCACTCGCCACAGCCCGCCATGCAGGCGGCGCGGGCCGGCTGAGGCTCGCGCCATGTGCGGCATCTTCGGCATTCTCAACCTCGATGGCAGCCCGGCCGAGCGCGCGGCGCTCCAGGCCATGGCCCGCGTCACCGTGCATCGCGGTCCGGACGACGAAGGCTTCCACCTGGACGGCGCCTGCGGGATCGGCATGCGGCGCCTCTCGATCATCGACCTCGCGGGAGGGCACCAGCCGCTTGCGAACGCCGATCGCAGCCTGGTGCTGGTGTGCAACGGGGAAATCTACAACTTCCGCGAGCTGCGCCGCGAGCTGGAGGCGCTGGGGCACCACTTCGCCAGCGGCTCGGACAGCGAGACGCTGCTGCACGGGTACGCGCAATGGGGCGACGAAGTCGTCCAGCGGCTGAACGGCATGTTCGGCTTCGCGTTGTGGGACGCGCGCCGCAGGCGGCTCCTCATCGGCCGCGACCGGCTCGGAATCAAGCCGCTCTATATCTACCGCGACGCCAGGCGCATCGCCTTCGCCTCGGAGGCGAAGGCCTTGCTCGCGCTGCCCGGGGTCCAGGCCGCCATCGAGCCCTCGGCCCTGCACGGCTATCTCAGCCTCGGCTACGTGGCTGCCCCAGCTTCGCTGTTCAAGGACATCACGAAGCTTCCACCCGCGACGCTGCTCTCGGTCGAGGGCGGGCGCATGCAGCAGACGCGCTACTGGCGCGTGCCGCACGACATCGAACGCGATGTGCCCGAAGCCGAGTGGATCGCGCGCGTCCGCGAGCGCCTCGACGCGGCGGTGCGCATGCAAATGGTGAGCGACGTGCCGATCGGCGCGTTCCTCTCGGGCGGGATCGATTCCAGCACGGTAGTCGGGCTGATGGCGGCGGCGAGCGCCCGGCCGATCCGCACGTATTCGATCGGCTTCGACGGCGCGGCGGCCGACCAGTATTACAACGAGCTGCCCTATGCGCGCCGCGTTGCGCAGCTCTTCGGCACGGAGCACCGGGAGATCCTGGTGCGCCCCGACACCGCGGCGCTCCTGCCCAGGCTCGTCTGGCACATGGACGAGCCGGTGTCCGACAGCGCGTTCATCACGACTTACCTCGTGTCGGAGTTCGCGCGCCGCGATGTCACCGTAATCCTGTCCGGAGTGGGCGGCGACGAGCTCTTCGGCGGCTACCGCCGTTACCTCGGCGACCATTACCAGGCCTACTTCGACCGCCTGCCGTCGTGGCTGCGGCGCACCGCCACGGCCGCGGGACGGCGCCTGCCGAGCGACCGGCACGGGCCGCTGCTCAATTTTTCCCGCCTGGCTAAAGGTTTCCTTGAAAACGCGGCGCTTCCCTTCGAAGAGCGCTACCGCGCCTACGTCGAGGTCTTCCCGCGCGCCGAAGCGGCGCGCCTCCTCGGCGGAGAACGCGCCCGCGGATGGGACCGCATCGCGGAGGCCTTCTCCGATGCGCCGGGCGAGGACGGCCTGAACCGCATGCTGAGCGTAGACGCGCAGACCCAGCTCCCCGACGACCTGCTGCTCCTCACCGACAAGATGAGCATGGCGGCCTCGCTGGAGTGCCGGGTGCCGCTCCTCGACCAGGAGCTGGTCGAACTGGCAGCGCGCATGCCCCAGGCGGTCAAGATCCGCGGCGGGCGGCTGAAGCACGTGATGAAGGAGGCCGTTGCCGACCTGCTGCCCTCCGACCTCATCGAGCGCAAAAAGCGCGGTTTCGGCACGCCCATGGGCGCCTGGCTGAAGAATGACCTGGCCCCGCTCATGCACGAGCTGCTGTCGCAGTCGTCCATCGAGGAGCGGGGGCTGTTCCGCTATCCGGCGGTGCGCGAGCTGATTGCGCAGCACGAGGCGAGCCGGATCGACGGCACCGACCGGATCCTCGCCCTCATGAACCTGGAGATCTGGGCCCGCATCTACCTCGACGCTCGCTCGTCGCAGGACGTTTCCGCCGAGCTCGAAGAGGCCATCGCGTGAGAATCCTCTACGTCTGCCACCGTTTCCCCTTCCCGCCGCGCCGCGGCGGGAAGATCCGGCCGTTCAACATGATCCGCCACCTGACGGCGTCGGGCCATCAGGTGACGGTGGCGTCGCTCGCGCGCTCCGCGCAGGAAGCGCAGGACGGCCGCGGCATCGCAGCGCACTGCGCGCATTACGAAGTGGCCGAGGTGCGCGGGCTGCAGCAGATGGCCCGCATGGTCGTACGGCTGCCCACCCCGGCGCCTTCCTCCATGGGGTATTTCTATTCGCCGCTCCTGGCGCGGCGCATCCGGGGCCAGCTGGCGCGCGAGGCGTTCGACCTCATCTTCGTGCACTGCTCGTCCGCCGCCCAGTACGTCGCCGGCGTGCAAGGCATACCCAAGATCCTCGACTTCGGCGACATGGATTCGCAGAAGTGGCTGGAATACGCCCGCTACAAGGCCTTTCCGTTGTCGGCGGGATACTGGCTCGAGGGGAAAAAGCTCGAGCGCGAGGAGCGGCGCCTCGCAAAGCGCTTCGACATGTGCACGGCGACGACGCGCGCGGAATGGGAGACGCTCGAGCGCTATGAGACTGGGACGCCGGCGGACTGGTTTCCGAACGGTGTCGACAGCGACTACTTCAGCCCGGCCGAGGAGCCTTACGACCCCGACACGATCTCGTTCGTCGGCCGCATGGACTACTACCCGAACGAGCAGTGCATGCTCGATTTCTGCGCGAACGTCTTCCCCGTCCTCAGGCGGCGGCGGCCGAACTTGCGGCTCACCATCGTCGGAGCGGATCCCGTGCCGAGCGTCATGAACCTCGCCCGGTTGCCAGGCGTCACGGTGACCGGCTCGGTGCCGGACGTGAGACCGTACGTGCGCCGGTCTGCGGCAATGATCGCGCCGCTCAACATCGCCCGCGGGACTCAGAACAAGATCCTCGAGGCCATGGCCATGGGCGTGCCCGTCGTGACGAGCCCGGCTGCGGCCGGCGGCGTCGACGCCGTCCGGCAGGAGCACCTGCTGGTGGCCGACACTCACGCCGAGCAATACGCCGCGCTGCTGCGCGTTCTCGAAGACCCGCAAGAGCGCACGCGGCTGGCGCTGGCAGGGCGCGCCCGCGTGCTCGGCAATCATGCGTGGCCGGCGTCCATGCGACGGCTGGACGGCATCATCGAGCGCACGGTCTCCTCTTACTCGCTCGCCCCCCGAAACGAGGCGCAGCCGGCCAATGCGTAGCTCGGCACAACTCGCCCCGAAAAGCAGCGCGGTGTCGCGCCCGCGGTTGCTGTTCCTCTCACCGCGCTATCTCTTTCCGGCCGATTCGGGCGGAAAAATTCGAACCGTCAGCATCCTGCGAGGCCTGCTGGGCGGTGCCTTCGAGGTGCACCTCGTTTCGCCGCTGCCCGCGAGCGCCTCGGCGGCGGAACCCGCGCAGCTCGCTCAGGTCTGCGACCACTTCACCGGATGGCATGCGCCCGCTCGCGGAGCCGCCTTCCAGTGGACCCGGATGCGGCACCTCGTCTGCGGGCTCCCGGTCGCGGTCGCCACGGATTATTCGCGCGCCGGGCGCCGGGCCGTCGACGAGGCGCTGAGCCGCAGGCCGGACCTGATCGTCGTCGACTTTCCGCACGCCGCCGTGCTCGCGCCCGGACCTTATCCCTGCGCCAGCGTCTTGTTTACCCACAACGTGGAGGCCGAGATTTTCCGCCGGCACGCCGAGACCGCGCGCGATCCGCTGCGGCGCGCGGTATGGCGCAGCCAGGCGGCCAAGATGGCCCGCTACGAGCGCGCGCTTCTCGGTCGCTTCGATGCCGTCGTTGCCGTCGCCGAGCGCGACCGCGAGCACTTCGGGCGCGCCTACGGCGCGAACAACGTGTCCGTCATTCCGACCGGGGTCGATCTCGACTATTTCGCCTACTCCCCGACTCCGGCGCTCGAACCGGCCGAGCCGGCGAGCGTCGTGTTCACCGGGTCGATGGACTGGATGGCGAACATCGACGGCATCGAATACTTCATGGAGCAAGTGTGGCCCGAGGTGGCGCGCGTGCGTCCGGACGCGAAGTTCGTGGTGGTGGGACGCCAGCCGCCGCCGGCATTGGTGGAGCGGGCCGCCTCGCGGGGTCTCAACTGGGAGTTCACCGGCTTCGTGGACGACGTCCGGCCCTACGTGCGCCGGGCGCACGCCTACGTGATTCCGCTGCGGGTCGGCGGCGGGACGCGGATCAAGGTCTACGAGGCCATGGCGCTCGGGTGCCCGGTGGTGTCGACGCGCATCGGCGTCGAGGGCCTGCCGGTCGAGGACGGAAAGCATTTTGCAGCGGCCGACAAGCCGGACGACATGGCGGCCTCGATTCTCTCGCTGCTCGAGCGAAACGACGAGCGCAGCCGGCTTTCCGCCGCTGCGCGCCGGTTCGTCGAGGAAAGCGTCTCGGCGGCAAGCGCCGCCAAAGTGTTCGAACAAATCTGCCAACACGCGCTCAGGGGGGCGCGCACGCAATGAACATCAGCATATTCGGTCTTGGCTATGTCGGCGCGGTGTCGCTCGCCTGCCTGGCGCGCGACGGCCATTTCGTCACCGGCGTCGACATCGACAAGGCAAAGCTCGACCTCATCCGCGCCGGAAAGACTCCGGTGGTGGAAGAAGGCATGGTCGACCTCATGGCCGCGGTCGCGGCCAGCGGACGCGTTTCGGTGACCGACGATGTCGCCGCCGCGGTGTCGGCCTCCGAGCTGTCCCTGATCTGCGTGGGCACGCCGTCGGCCGCCAACGGCAGCCAGGATCTGGGCGCGACGTTGAACGTGGCCCGCCAGCTCGGGCGCGCGCTGCGCGCGAAAGCGGCACCGCACGTGATCGTGTTCCGCTCCACCCTCGTTCCCGGCACGGTGGAAGACGTATTGCGCCCCATCCTCGAAGAGGAGTCGGGCAAGCGCGCGGGCGTCGGGTTCCATCTCTGCTTCCAGCCCGAATTCCTGCGCGAGGGAACGTCGATCCGCGACTACGACAAGCCGCCGTTCACGATCGTGGGCGCCGACCACGAGTTCCCGGTCGAGCGCCTGCGCGCCCTCTTCGGCCATCTGCCGTGCGAGCTCCACGTCGCGTCGATCCGCGCCGCGGAGATGGTCAAGTACTGCTGCAACAACTTCCACGCCATCAAGATCACCTTCGCGAACGAGACCGCTCGCCTTTGCGAGGCGCTCGGCGTGGATCCGTTCCAGGTCATGGATCTGGTGTGCAAGGACCGGCAGCTCAACATCTCGCCCGCCTATCTGAAGCCGGGCTTCGCGTTCGGCGGCTCGTGCCTGCCCAAGGACCTGCGCGCCACCACGTACCTCGCGAAACGGCACGATGTCGAGCTCCCGATGCACGGCAGCGTGCTCGCTTCGAACCGCGTCCACATCGACCATGCCATCGCCAAGGTCCTGGCGAGCGGCAAGCGCCGCGTAGGCATGATCGGACTGTCGTTCAAGACCGGGACCGACGACCTGCGCGAGAGCCCGCTGGTGCTCATGGCCGAGCAGTTCATCGGCAAGGGGCTCAGTCTTCTGGTTTACGACCCCGAGGTCCACCTGTCCCAGCTCCTGGGGGCGAACCGGCGGTTCATCGAGCAGCATCTGCCGCACATCGGCTCGCTGCTGCGCGGCGACATCGAGACCGTGATCAACGAGTCGGACGTCCTGGTCGTGGGGCTGAACGAGCGTCGCGCGTTCGACGCGCTGAGGCGCCACGTGCGCAAGGACCAAATGGTCCTCGATCTGGTCAATGTTCCGGACCGCGCCAGCCTGCCGGTCGCGGTCGAGGGGTTGTGCTGGTGACGCAGGCCGGCGTGCGCCCATTGCTCAAGCGCCTGGCTGCGCACCTGCCCGCCGGCGCGCAGCACGAGCTGCGCCGCATCTTCTTCCGCTCCCAGATCCGCCGCCGCAGCTTCTTCACCGACGAGAAGGAGTACGCCCTGCTCGACCGGATCCTGCGCGGGGGCGACTGGGCGCTCGACATCGGCGCGAACGTGGGCCACTACACCTTGCGCATGGCCGAGCTGGCGGGTGCGGCCGGACGCGTCATCGCCCTGGAACCCATCCCGGACACTTTCGCGCTCCTGACGGAAAACGTCCGCCACTCGGGACATGCCAACGTCTCGCTTCTCAACTGCGCCGCCTCGGAGCGCACCGCCGTCGTCGGCATGGAAATTCCGCGCTTCCCCGACGGCCTGGAGAACTACTACCAGGCGCACGTCGTCAGCGGCGCCGCGGGCCTCTCCATCCTCGCGCTCTCCATCGACAGCCTGGCGCTGCCGGCCGTGCGGCTCGTGAAGATCGACGCGGAAGGCCACGAGTTCCCGGTGCTCCAGGGGATGCGCCGGCTGGTCGAGCGCGACCATCCCGTCCTGATCGTGGAGACGAGCACCGGCGAAACGACGCGACTGCTCGAAAGCTGGGGGTACCGCGTCGAGCGGCTACCGGGGTCTTCGAACGTGCTGTGTCAATCCGCTGACCGCCTCGACTTGGGGTGATCGAGCTCCGTCAGCCGGCGCTGAAGCGCCCGGGTCCCGGGCGCGGCCGCGAGGCCCTTATCCACCCACTCGCGAGCTGACTTCAGGTCGCCCAGCGATTTGTAGTAGTCGCTCAGCGCCGCGTACGGCGGCCAGTGGTCCGGCTTGAGCTCGATGGCGCGGCTCAGGTCGAGCAGGCCCTGCGGACCGTTTCCCAGCCGCAGCAGATTCTCGCCCCTGCGCGTGAGGATCTCCGGCAGAAGGGCGAACTCGGGCGAGACCCGCTCGAGCACGTAGTTGAACTCCCGCACCGACTCCCCCAGCTCGCGGTCCCGGTCGGGCTTCGTGCTCGAGAAATAGAGCGCCCGGTTCGAGGCCTCGAGCCCCAGGCAGTAGTGGTGCAGGTGGATGAAATTCTCCGGCCCCATCAAGCTCGACCAGCGCTCGATCTGCTGCGGATCGCTGCCGCCCGGTACGCTTTGCCGGTAGAGCTGCGTGTACTTGCAGTAGGGCGGCAGCATGGCGAGCTGCTTGGGATCGAACTGGCGCTGTGCCACGGCGCTCGAACCGTGCAGCGCCGCGAGCGGCGCAATGAGCCATGCGAGCAGGGTCGCTCTCACAGCGACACCGGGTGCTGTTTCAGCCATTGCTCCAGCATCATCAGGATCCAGACCATGGTTCCATAATAATCGGCATGGCTGTTCACATGCACGCCGCTGAGCTGATCGATGAACTCGGCGCGGACGATGTCCCGTTTTTTCAGATCGGAGAGGCTTTCGAACGCGAGCTGGCGCAGCGGCTCGTGCGTGTGCAGCCAACGCCCGAAGGGCAGGCCGAAGCCGTGCTTGGTTTTGGTGATGATCTCCGGCGGCAGGAAATCCCGCAGGGCTTGCTTGAAAAAGTAGCGCAGCCGGGGGCCGCGCAGCTTCAAGCCTGGCGCCAGTCGCGCTGAAAACGCCACCACTTCGTCGTGCAGCAGCGGGAAGCGCACGTCGACCCCGGCCAGCTCGGAAGAGCGCACGACCTTGGGCAGGTCGTTGTCGGCGAGCGTGTACTTGAAATCGAGGGCCAGCATGCGGTTGATCAGCGAATCGGCGTTCGAAGCCCGGTAGGCTTGCTCGACCTGCGCCGCCGGAGCGGCGGGCGACACGCCGGCCAGGAATTCGCCGGTGAAAACCGTCTCCGGTCCCAGGCGCTGCAGCAGGTTGTAGTGATCGTAGCGTGCGGGCATCGGCATCGACGCGTGCGCCATGTACCGGCGCGCTTTTCCGACCAGGCCGACCTCGGGCAGGATTCGGATAGCCGGCTCGAGGACAGCCTGGCGCAACGGCTGCGGCAGGTCGCTATAGAGCGAGTAGAAGTACTGCGTGGCGTAGCGGGAATTCCCGCCGAACAGCTCGTCGCCGCCGTCGCCGCCGAGCAGCGTGTCGACGCCGTCGTCCCGCGCCAGCTTCGCGCAGTAGTAGGTCGGCACCGCGGAGGAGTTGCCGAACGGCTGGTCGTGGACGGCCGCGATGCGCGGCACGGCGTTGACCACGTCGTCGGGAGTAACGTAGTACTCCTTGTGCCGCGTCTCGAAGCGGCGTGCGGCGATCCGGGCATAGCCGACCTCATCGAAGCCCTGGGCGTCGAAGCCGATGGAGAAGGTCCGTGGCGCTTCGCCCGTCACCTCCCTCAACATGCCGGCCACGGTGGAGCTGTCCGTGCCGCCGCTCAGGAAAGCTCCGGTCGAGCCGTGCTCGGCCGCGTCGGCGACGCTTTTCCGGAGCAGCGCCAGGAATTCTTCCTTCAGGGCAGGGAACGCGCGCTTCTCGTCCTCTACGAATTCGACGCTCCAGTACGGCGCCGCATGCGCGCGGCCGTCGTCCCAGATCAGGAACGTTCCCGGCTCGAGGCGGCTGCGCTCGACATACGCCGTGGCGGGGCCCGGTATCACATGGAAATGGACATAGTCGTAGATCGCCTGACGCCTGATCCGGCGCCTGGATCCGGGATAAGCGCTGATGGCGTCGAGGGTCGATCCGAAGACCAGTTTTTGGGCGTCGACGGAATAGCACAACGAGCGCGTGCCCATCCGGTCGCCCGCGACCAGCGCCTTGCGCGCGGCGCCGTCGAGGATGGCGAGCGAAAAACTTCCCGCCAGGAGCTTCAGGATCTCGGTTCCCCTTTCGGCGTATCCCGCGGCGATGGCGCGGGCGAGACCGCGTCGCCGCGCCAGCTCGGAGAGTCGGGCGTCCGAAAAGCGCGCACGGCCGCAGACGACGACCAGGCGCTCCCCTTCCTGGCACAAATCTCCATTGGCGGCGCCGGCCGCCAGCGCCACCGCACCCCACGGCGCGGACTTGGTTCGCACCGGGCTTGCGTCGAACCGGGCGAGCGTCGCCGCCATGACGGCGACGTCCGCGCTCGCGGAAGCGTCCGGCTTGGGGTCGAACCAGCCGCAGATGCCGCTCATACCAGGATTTCCGCGGCGGGAGGGTGGCTCAGAAAGCCGGCCGGACTGGCGCTGAGCCCATAGGCTCCGGACTGGAACACCACGATCAGGTCTCCGACCTCGGCGCTCGCCATCTCCATGTTGTCCGCGAGCAGATCGAGGGGCGTGCACAACGGGCCGACGACTGAAACGATTTCTCTTTTCGAGCCGCGTACCCGATTGCCCACGGCCACCGGATAGTTCTTGCGGATGACCTGGCCGAAGTTCCCCGACGCCGCCAGGTGGTGATGCAGGCCGCCGTCGGTCACCAGAAAACAATGACCTCGCGAGATCTTGCGGTCGATGACGCGGCAGACGTAGATGCCCGCCTCGCCGACCAGGAATCGGCCGAGCTCCAGCACGACCTGCACCCCGGGCAGGCGGGAATCAAGGCCCTGCAGGATGGCGGCGAGGTTACGCGCGACGAGGGAGACATCGAGCCGCTCGTCGCCGGGAAAATACGGAATCCCCAGTCCGCCGCCGATGTTGAGGATGCGGACGGGAGCGGGCGCGTCCTGCGCGAGGCGCACCGCAAGCTCGACGCTTTTCCGCTGCGCTTCGGCGATCGAATCGGCGCGCAGGTTCTGGGCGCCGCTGAAGATGTGGAAGCCCTGGAACTCGAGCGCGAGCGCGCCGATCCTGCGCAGCATGGCGGGGACGCGCTCGGCGTCGACGCCGAACGGCTTGGGCCCGCCCCCCATCTTCATGCCGGAGCTCTTCAGCTCGAAGTCCGGGTTGACGCGCACGTTGACGCGCGCCTTGACGCCGCGCCGGCACGCGAGGGCGGCAAGCCGCTCCATCTCGCCTTCGGACTCGAGGTTGACGACGATCCCGGCGGCGAGGGCGGCCTCGAGGTCGGCGTCGCTCTTGCCGGGGCCGGCGAAGCTGATGCTGTCCGGCCGGGCGCCGGCTTGCAGCGCGATCTCGAGCTCGCCCGCGGACGCGATATCGAGGCCGTCGACCAGTCCCGCGAGGTGCGCCACGACCGCCGGCATCGGGTTGGCCTTCATCGCGTAGTGGACGTGGACGCGGCGCGGAAGGTGGCTGCGAAGGAGCTCGACCCGCTCGCTGACGAGCTGCCGGTCGTAGGCGTAAAACGGCGTGCGACCGACGCGCCGCGCGAGTTCCGGCAGCGGGATGCCGCCGACCACGAGACAATCGTCGACCACGGGGAACTGATCCATCGGCGCGTGGGTCGGGCGTGCGGGCTTGTTCATGCGGCGGCCTCGAACAGCCCCACGAATTCCTGCGCCAGCAGCTTGCGATCGATCTTGCCGTTCGGGTTGCGCGGCAGGCTGCCCTTGCGCTCGACGATGCGCGCCGGGACCATGAAGGCGGGAAGCCGCTCGCGGCACTTCGAGATCACCGCCGCGGGATCGAGCACGGAATCCGCCGGCGCCGTGGCCACCAGGACGATGGCCTGCCCAAGCACCGGATGCTCGATGCCCAGGGCGGCGACTTCGCCGACGAGCCCGGTGCCGTAGACCGCCTCCTCCACTTCCGTGGGGCTGACGCGGTAGCCCGAGGTCTTGATCATCTCGTCGCGCCGGCTGATGAAATAGAGAAACCCCTCCTCGTCGCGGCGCACGGTGTCTCCGGACCACACGGCGATCTCGGGCATGACGAGGCCCGACGCCTGCCCGGGGGCCGGCTTGAATCGCTCGGCCGTCTTGGCAGGATCGTTCCAATAGCCGAGCGATACCAGCGCGCCGCGATGCACCAGCTCGCCGGGCTCGTTGGCATCGCAAAGCGTTCCGTCCTCCCGCACCACCAGCACTTCCGCGTTCGGGATGGCCTTGCCGATCGAATCGGGGCGCCGATCGAGCTCGGAGGGAGGCAGATAGGTGGAGCGGAACGACTCGGTCAGCCCGTACATCAGATAAACGAGGGTCTGCGGCAATGCCGCGCGCAGCTGGTCCAGCGTCGCCTTCGGCATGCGGCCGCCCGTGTTCGCGATATAGCGCAGGCTGGTGCGCGCCCTGGACCAGCCGAGCTGGGCGAGCTGGATCCACAGGGGGGGCACGGCAGTCAGCCCCGTGATGGCGTAGCGCTCGATCGCCGTAAGGACATCCCGCGGCAGCAGATAGTTGATCAGCGCGACGCTCGCCCCGGCATGAAACGCGGTGCTGAGCTGGCTGAACCCCGCATCGAAGCTGAGCGGCAGCGCGGAAAGGATCCGGTCCTGAGGGCGATTCTCCAGGTACTGCGCGACGCTCTTCGCCCCCGCCACCATGTTTCGATGCGACAGCACCACGCCTTTCGGCTTGCCTGTGCTGCCGGACGTGTAGAGGATGGCGGCCATGTCGGCGTCGATCACGCGGTGTGGCGCGGCCTCCGCGGCTGCGCCGAGCGCGTCGTCCCACCGCACGGTCGAGGGCGCTGCGGGCATTTGCCCTTCACCCAGGACCAGCGTGGTTCTGAGATCGGGACAGCCTTTCAGGAGCGGCGCCAGGAGGTTCAGCCGCTCGACGGTCGTGACCAGGATCTGGACGTTGCAGTCCCGCAGGATGTAGGCCACCTGGTCGGGCTTGAGCAGCGGATTGACCGGAACGAATACGCCGCCGGCGGCGGCGGCGCCGAACATCGCGACGACCGTCTCCGGGCGCTTTTCCATGTACACGGCAACGCGCGCGGAGCGGCCGAGGCCGAGGCCGAGCAGCGCCGCGGCGCACCGGCGTATGCCCTGCGCCAGCTCGTCGTAGGAGAGGCGCTCGTCCCGGTAGAGCAGCGCATCGGCCTCGCCGGCGCGCTCGGCGGCGTGCAGCGGAAGCTCGTGGATCAAATGGGACACTTTCGCGGACATCCTCATCACGCGCTCGTGGATGGCACGTCCTCCGCGCCCGGCTGCGCGCCGCCGCGCAGCGGCGCGCGACGCAAAGCCAGCTTCGCTTTTTCGACGCCGGCGCGGACCAGCCCCGACGCGGTACGCAGGTTGAAGGCGGCGAGGCCATACAGGCGGCGCTTGTCCTCCATCCAGTCTTTCTTGTACGGCTCGCTGCCGACGCCGTAGTCGATCTCTTCGACGCGGTCTTGGTCGATCGCCTGGCGGAACATCTCGAGCGACAGGATCGAGCCGACGGAATAGTCTCGCCAGCTGTCGTTGTAGGCCAACTTGTAGATCAGCGCTTTCTTCGCCGTGGTGATCCAGAGCTGGGACGCCGCGGGCGCCCCGTCCACGTAGAGGATGCCCAATCGGAGGATGCCCAGAGAGGCGCATGTCGCGGCGAGCGCAGGAATGAACGCCGGATGCGGCTCGGCGTGCTTCCAGCTCTGCTCGTAGACCGTCACGAAATCGGCGATGCGGTCCGCTTCGCGCGTGAGCACGATTTCATAGGCATGGGACGCCGTGAGCTTCTTCCGCCGGCGCTTGATGGTGTTCGTGGTCTGGGAGGGTCGCCCGCCCAGATAGCTTTGAAAATCCCGCCCGTGCAGCCGCACGAACCAGTTCTCGTACATGAAGTACGGTCGCACGAAAAACCCGGCGCTTCTCAGCGCCTGCGTCAACGAGTGGGCGAGCGCCTCCGGAAGGAACGTGAGGCGCACGCCGGTCGGCCGGTCGGTCGCGATACGCTCGACGATCGCGTCGGCCTGCCCGTCTCCCAGGAGGCCGAATTCCATCGTGTAGTAATTCGCGAGGCTCTCGAGGGTGCGGCCGTTCCAGCAACAGACCATTGCCGCGTCGCCGGCCTTGTACACCCTTGGCGGATGCGTCACCGCGGTCGCATGGAGGCATCGAAACCACTCTGCGGATCGAAAGAAATCGCCGTGCTGGCGAAAGCCGAACCGCTCCGGCAGGTCGAGGGCGTCCACGGCTTCTGCGCGAATGCTCATGCGTGCGGGTCCCGGCGCAGGGCATCGAGCTGCGCAAGCGAGCGGCGGCCCGGCGCATCGCGTGCGGCGTCCAGCACTGCCGCGAGCTGCGCCGTGCGCGCGCGGCGCGAGCAGGCCGCCACCGCCGCCTCCGAAGGCAGCGGGGCGCGCCTCGCTCTGAGCTGCTCCAGGAAGGTGACGAGGGTCCGCCGGATGGACTCCTTCGAGTCGAGGGGCGCAATGCTGTCCACGCCGGCCGAGCGCAGTACCGCTGCGGTGTCTCCCTGCGGGTCGGTCAGGGCGAGGATCGGCCGCCGGGCGCGCAGGTACTCATAGAGCTTTGCCGGGACCTGGTAATTGCAGTTGGCCGCCTGCAGGACAAGCAGGCCATCGGACCGCTGCATCTCCTCGAGCGCTGCCCGGTACCCGATGGCGGGCTGCAGCGACACGATCTCCCGGATTCCCTCGGCTCCCGCGAGCTCGTTCAGGTAGGCGTCGTTGCCCGAGGCGCGCAGCACGAGCTTGACGCTGGTCCCCGAAATGACGCCCTCGCGCAAGAGCTCCCCCAACGCAGCAAACAACGGGCGAGGGTCGCGCTCGGAGCTGTAAACAGTCCCGCTGTGAACGAGCGTGAACGGCCGCTCGCCCTCCGTACGCTCGAGTGAAGCCCGTGCTTCGAGACCGGCGAACGACGCTTCGTCGTAGCCGTTCTCTATGATGCCGAGCCGCGAGGCCGGCAACTCCGGATAGCGTTCGGCATAGAGGCGCAGTGCGCCCGGGGCGGTGAAAATGGCCTTGGCGCAGGCGCGCAACGTCCGCCTTTCGATCCACTCGAAGGCCCTGTGGGTGAGACGGTCGGCGGGGTAATCCTCCTGAGCCATCGGATCGCGAAAGTCCGCCACCCACGGAATCCCGGTCAGGCGGTGAAGCGCCGCGCCGATGAGATGCGCGCTCGCAACGGGATAAGTGGTCCACAGGACGTCGGGTTTGAACGTTCGCATGAGCCGAAGTCCGGCGGGCACGGCCCCCAGGCACCAGCTCGACCAGCGGTCGGGCAGCGCGAGCAGGCGCGGAAATACGCCGGCCACCGAGAGATGCCTCGCGGCATCGAGCGCAAACGCCCTGCGCACTTCCAGATTGCGGGGAATCTCCCGGATGCTCTCGGCTGCCATGTTGGGGTAGGCGCGTGGATGCGCCGACAGGACCGCGGGTTCCCAGCCGAATTCAGGCAAATGCTGGGCGAAGCGCAGGGTGCGCTGGATGCCGCTGCTGCCGACGAGCGGCGGGAAATGGAACGCCACCATCAGCACACGCTTCACCATGAGCGTACCCATGCCGAGGTCCAGCTCGAGACCTGATCGCGCCACTCGCGGCGGGAAAATGTGTGGCTTGCGCCGGCAAGACGGTGCTGGACCACCCGCGGCGCTCGGAGCAGGCGGCGCCAGCGCTTGGAGCCCGCCGCCACGCCGCTGAATTCGCTCGCCGTGAGGTCGTTGCCGGAGAGGATGAGCAGCACCTGCCCTTTGAACCGGGCGAGGCCTTCCGCCATGCGCTCGGGAAGGGCCTGCGCTCCCCCAGCGCCGGCCTGGCGCAGGTTGCGGACGAACGAGGCCGCCGAGCCCGCGAGGTCGAACTGTCCACGCAGCAGCTTTGCCCAGGGCGCCGCGCTGAAGGCCTGTCGAAGGTAGTAGTGCTTGAGATACGCGCGCGCCTCGCCTTGCGCGGTGCGCACCCATGGATTCAGGAGCACCATGCCAGTGACGCGCGCATCCTCGTGACCATAGAAGAGCGCCGCGGACGCGGCGTCGCACAAGCCCCAGATGACGACCTCGCTCACTTCGGGCACCGTGGCGAGGAAATGGTCTATGGCGCTGCGCAAGTCCTCGCCGACGCTCTCGAAGGTCCTCGGTTCGCCGGTGCTGTCGCCCATCCCGCGGTAATCGAAGCGCATCACCGCGTGACCCTGCGCGGCGAGGTCGTTTGCGAGCAGAACGAATTGACGGTGGCTGCCCGCGCGGTATTGCGGACCGCCGACCGCGATGAGCACGCCACGGCCGCGCGGCTTCGCGGGCCGCGTGATGAGCCCGAGGAGCCAGTCCTGGCCACAGGCGAAGCTGACCGGTTGGCGCGTGATCGTCATGCGGGAATCGCCGCGAGGGCATCGGCCGTGGCGGCGAGGAGCTCGGAGCATTCGCTGATCTCGACCGTGCTCCAGAACGGCTCGCCCTTCACCGCGTGGAGGTCGACTTCCGCGCCCGCGGCGCTCCAGGCGAGCGCGGCGCGCCGCAGCGCCGGAGACAGCCTGCCTTCGGCGTTGATTTCGAACCACCGCGCGGGGACATTGCGCGGCGGAGGCGCAGCCAGATCGAGCCGCTCGATCGCCGCGGCGAGCTCGGGCGAGAGCTCGTAGCCCGCGATTTCGAGCGGCGTTCCCTGCGCGAGTTGTGCGCGGAGCTGCTCGCTGCCGCCCGCGACCGCGGCGCCGGAGAGCATCTCGCTCCCGAGCCGAAGCCGCAGGAATTGCGTCATGTACTGCGCGCCGTTCGTCACCGGCTGCCACAGCAGCAGACCCGCGAACGATTCGCCGCTGTGGCGCGAGTAGTCGAGCGCGAGCAATGCTCCGAGCCGCAAGCCCCAGAGATGGACCGGAACGTCCGCATGCCTCCCGAGCCAATCCAGCGCAAGAGCCACGTCCTCTTTCCACAGGTCCCAGCGCGCATCGCCGAAATCGCCGCTGCTCTCGCCGCAGCCGAAGAGATCGATCTGGAGGACGTTGTAGCCGCGCGCGGCGAATGCCCGCGCCTGCAGCGCGGCCATGCGGCGCGACTTGTTCATTTCCTCGGCGAAGGGATGCAGGTACAGGACGCTGCCCAGAGGGATGCCGAGCGCCGGATGAAAAACGCAGAAGCGCTCTCCTCTTCCGGCCGCAAGGAAGAAAGCGTTGAAAGGCGCCCGGGAGCCGCTGCCGCTCATGCGCCGATTTTTTGTCGAACGAATTCGGCCAGGCTGCCGAGAGTGGAGAAGGTCGCCGCCTCGATTTCGTCGTCTGCCACCGCGATACCGAAGTGCTCCTCGAGCGCGGTGATGAGGGAGGCCACCGCCATGGAGTCGAGCTCCGGGATGGCCCCCAGCAGCGGGGTCGCGGCGTCGCCATCTCCGAGGCGGCCGCGAAGCTGCAGCGCCGAATCCACTACGGTCGTCACTTCACTGATCACGTCAGTCTCCTTATGCACGGGCGTAGTCGCTGCGCATGGCGTTGTGGGCAAGGCGCAGCCCGAAGCGCCAATCGGCCCGGTCCCACGGCGTGAAGCGCGGGATCTGGTAGAGGTCGTCGCCGGCGCGCGCCGCGCCCCAGGCGGTGGAGACTGCGGCGGTAAAGCCCAGCTCACGCGCCAGCGCGGCATGCTCGGCATGGTAGTCGCGCCGCGGGCTGCCGTTCGGGTAGGCGAACAGGCGAACCGGCGCGCCGACGATCTGCTCCAACCTCGCCCGACTCGCTGCCATCTCGTGCCGGGCACGGCCGAGCGGGATCTCGGCGAGGATCGGATGCGTGACGGTGTGCGCGCCGATCTCCATGCCCGCGGCGTGGAGGGAGCGCACCTGCTCCGAGGTCATCATGAGATCCGCAGGAACGCGGCTGCCGGCCCGCCGCGCGACCTCGAGGGCGGCCCGGCGGCGGCGCTCGGTCTCGAAGTATTTCAGGCGGGCGAGGATGCGGTCGATGGCGCCCGCCCGCTGTGTGGGATCGCCGAGAGGGTGCCTGCCCAGCCCGAGATCGTCGAGGTCCAGTTCCGCGCCTCCCGCGCAGCGCAGCGCCTCGATCACGACGTCGTTGAACATGCAACCGCCGTCGAGAAATCCGGTGGCGACGAAGAAAGTCGCCGCGAGGCCCAGGCGCAGCAGGATCGGAGCCGCGACGTTGTAGTTGTCCGCGTAGCCGTCGTCGAAGGTGATGCTCAGGGCTCGCTTCGGCAGGCGGTTTTCGCGCAGCGCGCGCGCCGCCTCGCTGAGCGGCAGCACGTCGAAGTTGGCTTTGACCCAGTGCATCCGGTGCTCGAACTCCTGCGCGCTGGGCGCTGCGCTCAGGAGCGGGTCATGCTCGGGCAGGATGCGGTGGTAAGCCAGCACGCTGAGCCGCGGCGACCGGGGCACCCCGAGCAGAACAGCCATCGCGAGATTGGCCGTCATTGGCCTTGCCTGCGCTTGGCAGCAGCGCTGTCGTCCGCCGGGGCCATGTCGGCACGAGAGGGCGTATCCATCTTGCGCGCGTCATTTTCAAGCGCGTTGGCCGCCGAGCTCGCTATGAGCGCTGTCAGGAAGGTGGTCACCCGTCGCCGGGAAGGCGAGACCCTTCGACCCGTCGCCGCCAAGGTTCTCCAGAGGCGCAGGTGCTTGCGCGCGAGCCGCGAGGGCAGCGCGCCCACGGCGAGCCGAAGGCTCCTCAGGGACGGCCTGATGTCGTCTCGCGCCCAGTAGAGAAGCGCGACCGGCCGCTGCGACACCGCCCGCTTCACGACCTGGCAGGCGTACCAGAATATGGAGAGCGGATCGCGCTCGGCATTGAGCCAGACATAGCGATGCCGTTGCTTCGTGCTCGGCAGCGGCAGGCCGGCCTGGTGACAATATTCCAGATACGGCAGGTCGACCCCGTTGGCAATGCAGCACCCGAGCCAGAAGTCCGTACGTCCCACCGTGGGCTCGATGACCCAAGGTGTCCCGTGTGCATCCCGCTTGAGCTCCAGCGAAGCCGGCCCGGTCAGTTCCAGGCCTTCGAAAAAGCGTTGCGCCACGTCGAATACGGCATCGTCCTGCACGGGCTCTGCGACCGTAGTGTGGCCCATTGGCCGGGCCCGGAGCTTGCGTCCATCGAAGCGAGCGACCACACGTCCTTGGTCGAGGTACAGCGCGCAGAACGACAATTTGCCCTCAGTACCGGGGATCCAGTCCTGGATCAGGAGCGGAAAATCGGCCGGGAACTCCGTCGCGAGACGCCTGAGATCGGCCCTGGAATGCAGGAGTCGCACCTTGAACGCCCGCAAAGGTCGCACTGGTTTCGCGATGACTGGAAAGTCGAGCTGAGGCGCCAGCTTGGCGGCCTCGTCGGGGTAGTCGACCTGCCATGTCCGAGGGTAAGGCAGGCGCGCGCGCTCGCACTGTCCTTGAAGCGACGACTTCAAGACCAGTGCAGCGATTGTTTCGCGGCAGTGCGACCAGCTCAGCCGGTAGTGGTCTGCTAGCAGCGGCCAGGCCTGCGCCACGACGCTCACCATGTTGTCGTTGGTCAGGAACAGGATCGGGGGACGCCGGATGCTCCCAAGCCGCGGCCGAAGCTCGAGCAAGGCATCGATGAGACCAGCCCCATTTACGTCGCGCGCAGGATGCAGAGCGGCGTGTCGTGTCGTGGTCCCCGGCAGGGTGTCATTGGCCTCCAGCGCGTGCACCTGGACGCCCCGGCGCCCGAGGGAACGCGCAACTGCGAGACCGTGCGCACACATCCCCACGATCAGCGCGGTGGGCCGCGCGGCGGAGCACCGCACGCGCCGTCCGGGGTGCGCGGTGCGTCTCATACTGCCACCCTCAGCGCAGGCGCGATCTCGGGCGCTTCCATGGCGTTTTTCAGGAACGCCTCGAACATGAGGAGCGTCCAGATCGGCGTGCTGTGGTCGCGCGCGCCGCTCTCGTGCTGCGCGAGGAGCTGGGCCAGGTAGCCGGGATTGAAGCAGCCGCTCTCGGCGAGCCTCCCGCCGATGAGCGCGGCGCGCATGGCCGCGCGCAGCGGGCCCCGGAACCATCGGGCGAGCGGCACGGCGAAGCCCATCTTGGACCGGTACAGCACCTCGCGCGAGAGTTGCGGCTCCATCGCTTTCTTGAGCAGCCTCTTGCTTTCGTTTCCCTTGACCTTGAAGGACGAGGGCAAAGTAGCCAGCCATTCGACCAGGGGATGGTCCATCAGCGGCTCGCGCACCTCGAGCGAGTGCGCCATGCTCGCGCGGTCGACCTTGGTGTTGATGTCGCCGACGAGATAGGTCTTGAGGTCGAGGTACTGCACGAGCCCGAGCGCATCCTCGGTGTTCGCCCGCGCCGCGTGCCGGTGGAAGACCTCGACGGCGTTGTAGCCGCCGAGCTCGGCCTTGAAGGCGTTGCTGTAGAGGCGCTCGCGCATGTCGTTCGCCAGGAACGACACGCTGTGGAAGTAGGCCTCGACCGAGCTGCGCGCGAGCGCCTGGAACGTGGTCTTGGCGCGGAATACCTGCGGCGCCCAGTCGGCCTTGGGATAGACGCGGCCCAGCAGCCCGAACGCGGGCCGTCGCAGAGCGAGCGGGAGCATGCCGCGCAGGCGTTCCTCCATGGCGTGGAAGCGGTAGCGCCGGTAGCCGCCAAAGCTCTCGTCGCCGCCGTCCCCCGAGAGCGCGACGGTGACGTGCCGGCGCGCGAGCTGGCACACGCGGTAGGTGGGGATCGCCGAGCTGTCGGCGTAGGGCTCGTCGTAGGTGCGCGCCAGCTCGTCGACCAGGCCGAAGTCGTCGCTGTCGACGTTGTCCACGAAATGGCGCGTGCGGTAGCGCGCGGCAACCTCGCGCGCGTAGCGCGATTCGTCGAAGGCCGGGTCGCTGAAGGAGATCGAGCAGGTGTTGACCGGCTGCTCGCTCACCCCCGCCATGGTCGCCACCACGGCGCTGGAATCCACGCCGCCCGAGAGAAAGGCGCCGAGCGGCACCTCCGAGATCATCCTCAGGCGCACCGACTCGCGCAGACGCTCGACGAGCTCGGCCTGCGCGTCGGACTCGCCGATCGGATTGTCGAGGGTAAAGCGCACGTCCCAGTACTCGCGCGGCGTGGCCGCGGGCTGGCCGCGGCGCAGAGTGAGCGTGTGCGCGGGCGCAAGCTTGCGCGCCATCCGGTAAACGGTGCGCGGCTCTGGGACGTAGCCGAACGCGAAGTAGTCCTCGATGGCGAGAGGGTCCAGCTCGCGCGCCAGGCCCGGGTGCGCGGCGAGCGATTTCAGCTCCGAGCCGAAGATGAGCTGGCCGTCGCCCAGCACGGCGTAGTAGAGCGGCTTCACGCCCAGGCGGTCGCGCGCGAGGAACAGCGTCTCGCGGTTGCGATCCCACAGCGCGAACGCGAACATGCCGCGGAAGCGCTCGACGCAGGCTTCGCCCCAGGCCTCCCAGGCGTGCACGATGACCTCGGTGTCGCTCTTGGTGCGGAACACGTGGCCGAGCGCAGTGAGCTCGGGAATCAGCGCCTGGTAGTTGTAGATCTCGCCGTTGAACACCACCACCACGCTGCCGTCCTCGTTGAAGAGCGGCTGCTGCCCGGTGGCGAGGTCGATGATCGAGAGGCGACGGTGGCCGAGCCCGACCCCGGGCTCGAGGTGCAGGCCGTCGGCGTCCGGCCCGCGGTGTGCCTGCGTCTGGTTCATCCGCGAGAGCAGCGCGCGCGGGATTTCTCGCTTGCCCTTCAGGTCGACGATGCCGGTGATTCCGCACATGACGAAGCCCCTCAGCGCGTCGACAGCGCTTCGGCAGCCGGCGGCACGGTGACGCCGGCCGCGGCGAGCGCGGTCTCGTAGAGGCTGCAATAGTCGGTGACCATGCGCGCGAGGCTGAAGCGGCTCTGCGCGAGGCGCCTTGCGGCCTTCGCGTGGCGCCGCGCGATCGCACGGTCGTTCGAGTAGTGTCCAAGCGCGTCGGCCAGCGCGTCGCTGTCGGCCGGCGGCACCAGCAGGCCGCTCAAGCCGGACTCGATGAGCTCGGCGTTGCCGCCGACGCGCGTGGCAATGACCGGCAGCCGCGTGGCCATCGCCTCGAGAATGGTGTTCGAGATGCCCTCGCCGAGCGAGGGAAGGACGAAGCAATCCAGCCCGCGCATCACCTCGGCGATATCGGCGCGCTCGCCGGCGAGCCACACCCGCTCGCCCAGGCCCTCCTGCTGGACCAGCCGCTCCACCGCCGGGCGCATCGGCCCGTCACCGACGAGCGCGAGGCGCAGCCGGCTCGCCGAGCGCTGCGCGGCGCGCGCGAACCCCCGCACCAGGTTCGGCAGATCCTTGACCGGGTCCATGCGCCCCACCCAGCCGACGACAAAGTCCTCGTGGCTGAACGGGCAGCCGTCGATTCGACCCCGCACCTGGACCGGCCTGAAGCGCTCGGTATCGACGCCGTTGTAGATCTGCGAAACGCGATGCGACGGCACGCCGACCTGGCGTTCGAGGTAGTCCTCGAGGTGACGCGAGAGCGCGATGTAGCGGCTGACGAATGGCCGGTACAGCGCGCGTACGTACTGGTAGCGACGCCGCTTGCCGTCGGGATCGGCGCGGTTCCACCCGTGCTCGCCGTGGATGCGAACCGGGACGCCCGCAGCCCAGGCCGGCACCACGGCCTCGAGCGCCGCGAGATTGCGCGTATGCACGACAGCCGGCCGCAGCCGGCGGAAGAGGCGATATAGGCGCGGGTAATCGCGCACCAGATGGCCAGGCCCTTTGTCGAGCTCGATGAATTCCACGTCGGAGCGCTGCACCCGCTCGGCAAAGCTGCCGGAAACGCGCGTGAGCGAGAGCACGGCGTGACGCCAGCGCTGGGCCGGCATGCGATTCAGCAGGTTGACGAGGCCGTTTTCCAGCCCGCCGACACTGAAGGAGTACACCACGTGCACGATGAGGGGGGCGGGCGCGCTCATCTCGATCCCTTCTGCGCCGCCACACGCAGGGCATGGTCGATCGCCGGCAGCATTTCTCTCGTGAAAACCCGCAAGGTCTCCGCCGCGGCCTGGGGGCGCGCCTCGTAGGGCGCGGCCAGCACGATGGCGACGGAATCGTCGGCGCGGCGCAGCAGCTTGTCACGCGCGAGGAGCGCTTTCGCCACGTAGGGATTGCTGAGGTCGCGCCCGCCGATGCGATACCAGTCCCACACCAGAAGGCGACCGGCCGCCGACCCCAGCCGGGTCTGGCGCAGCTCCACCACCTTGCCGTTGGGCAACTCCACGGTGTCCGTCGACTCGCCGATCCTCGACCAGGGCGAGGGGGCAGCACCCGCGATGAGATTCAGCGAGCTCACGAGCTCGGCACCCTGGTGCTGGTTGCGGTAATACCCGAGGTACACGGCCACTCTGCTCTCTCCATGGCGATAGACCGCGAGCGTCGACGCCGCCGCCCCAGGGTAGTGCGGCTGCCAGTCCATGTCCTTCTGCGGCTCGACCGACCAGCCCGCAGCCGCGGCCGGCGCGGTGAGGCGGACAGGCGCGGGGTCCGTCCGGTCGATGTACGGCACGCAGAGCGGCCATGCGGCCGCGAGCAGCACAGTGCCGGCCGCCGCAAATGCGAAGCTCGCGGCTCGCGCGGACCGGGCTGGATCGAAAGCGCGCGCCGACGGCACAGGCGCCGCAGGCTCGCGCCAGAACGCGCCGAGCCAGAAGAGCAGGCCGATCACCAGCCCGAAGAACACCCAGCCGTAAATCAAGTGATCGACGCCCACGGCAAGCTTCATGCTGCTCAAATGCCCGACCAGCACGATCATGTAGGCACGCACGAAGTTGGCGCCGAGCGGCACCGCGGTCGACAGCGCGAGGAAGAGCGCCCGCTTCCACCAAGTGCGGTAGGTCAGGTACGCATAGACCGCCCCGACGGTGACGGAGGCGATGAGATAGCGAAGGCCGCTGCACGCCTCGGCCACGGCCCAATGCCCCGACGGGATGGTGAAGAAGGTCCCTTCCCGATACACCGGGATGCCGGTCACGCGCAGTGCGGCAACGGTGAAATCCGCGGTCCATTCCATCAAGCGCGGCAGGAATGCCTCCCCGAACGGAACGGCGAGCAGCAGGACGCCGAGCGGAAACGCCAATGCCCACGCCAGGCGACGGCCGGCAAGCGCCACCACCGTCGCGAGCACCATGGCCACGAGCGCGTACTGCGCGAGCACCTGGACTTGGGCCTCTTCGGCGGCGAGCCAGACGAATCCGGCGCCGCCCATGAGCGCGAGGCCCAGGACATCCGGCCGCGGTGCCAGCGCGGCAACTTCGCGCCGCTTGGTCCAGATGAGGAAGGCGCTGATCGGCACCACGAGATAGCCATGCGCGAAGGTGTCCGAGCTGCGCCAGATGGCGACGATCGATTTCGCGGTATCCGAGTAGATGGCGAGAATCGCGAGCACTGCGGCGGCGATGGCGGGCAGCGCCGAGCGCCAGCCGCACGGCGGCGCGGGCGAGGCGAACCGCGCATCGGCGGCCAGGAGCAGGCGATGGTTTGCGTCGAATTTCATGCGGCCGTCAGCCCAGGCCCCTCACGAGATGCGGGCCGATCGCGTTCGCCACCGGCACCGGCAGGCGCTTCCACAGCGCGATGAAGGCGCGGTATTTCGGGTTGAGCGGATTGTTCTGCGGGATGCTCGAGCGGCGGTAGAGGCAGTACTCGTAGGCGAGCGGCGCGGGCTCGAAGCCCCAGTTGCGCTTGAAGTCGAAGGGGCCGGTGCCCTGCTTGCTGCGGCCGAAGTCGAAGATGCGCACGCCTTTCTCGCACGCGCGGCGCATCAGCTCCCAGTACTTGAAGTCGTTGGCCGCGAGATCGCGCGCCTCCGTGCGGTCGCCGGCGTAATACGGCAGCACTTCATCCTTGAAGTAGAAGCTCAGCACCGAGGACACCGCCTTGCCCTCGGGCGAAACGACCGTCAGGACCTCGGCATCCTCGCCGAAGGTGGCGCGCAGCGCCTCGAAATAGCGCTTCGGCAGGGGGGGCGTGCCGTGGCGGTGGACGTTGTCGGCGTAGAGCTCGAAGAAACGCTCGACACCGGGATCGAGCTCGCTCGCCAAGGCGTTCTTGATGCCTTTCCTCACCATGGCGCGCTGCTTGCGCGGGATGGCGAGCATGTTGGCCTCGACCTCCGGCGCGAGCGCCTTGCGGAAGCTCGCGTACAGGTCCTGGCGCGGCCAGGTCGGCTCGCGCGGCGCGGGATTGCGAAGCTCGAGGTGCTGCGCGCCGATGCGCTCGCCGAGCGTGCGCGCGGCGCGGTGCAGGGCTTGTGCGGCTTCGGCATCGAACGCCGCGACGCCGGCCACGGCGCAGAAAGGAAGCGAGACGAGCGCGTGCCCGAAAAGCAGGCTCTTCACCTCGGCGAGCGGCAGCACGCCGGCGATCTCGCCCGCGCGCTCGGCGAGCAGATAACGCGCGCGGTGACCGAAGCTGCGCTCGATCACCTCGCGCCAGCCGATGCGGTGAAAGAACGTCGCCGCCGGGCACGCCGCGACGAACGCTTCCCAGCGCGCGGCGTCGTCCCGCTCGTAGTCGCGGACGCGTAGCTGCGTCATGACGCCCCGGCTTGCTTATGCCGCTTCGGTCGCCTGTACCAGCGCGCCGGTCGCCTGTGCCGGCGCTTCGCTCTTCGGCGCCGCCAGGCTGAGCGCCGCCTGGCGCACCGCCTCGGTGTAGCGCGCCGCCGCCTGCGTCCGGTTGGTGACCCCGATCTTGCGGAAAATCCGCTGAACGTGGTTCTTGACCGTGAACGGGCTGATCTCGAGCGCGGCCGCGATCTGCACGTTGGTCCTGCCGCGGCACAGCGCGTCGAGCACCTCCATCTCGCGCGTGCTGAGGTCGAGGACGTTGGCATCCGCGCGCAGCGCGAAGCGGGCATCGTTGAGCGGGAACGCCGGCACCTTGCGGAACGCCGCGTCGATCTGCGCGACCAGGGGCTCGAGCAGCGAGACGAACGGTTCGAGGCTCCGGCCCCGGGTGAACGAGCTGCAGGTGAAGGCGATGAACAGGCTCTCCTGGCGCGAGCGCTTGTCGTGCACCCCGTGCACGAGCACCGAGCGCATGCTTCGCAACGCGGCGTGGATCGCGCAGTGGCAGCCGTGGTCCGCGGTTTCGATATCGCCCGCCTTGAGCATCACCGGCTGGCGGCCGGCGCCGATCCAGCGGGCGTACGCCTGGCGCACGAGCGAGTCGATGCGGCAATGCGCGAGCTGGCCGGTGCGCACGCCCGGCAGCCCGGAAGTCAGGTCGAGCTTCACGTCCCAGGTGTCGAAATCGCCCCAGGCGGAGAGCAGCATCTCGTGCGGCAGGAAGTGCTGCACCTCGCCGCCGAGCCAGCGGTAGATGTCGTAATGGCGGCGGATGCGTCCGCATTCGGCCACGACGCGGAAGAAGCGCGCGCTTTCCTCCCAGGTGAGCTGAAACGACTTGGCTTCGACTTCGTTCGCCGGCTTGGGCGCGGGCGCCTGGCTCGCAGGCCAGCGCGGGGCCGGGACCGGTTGACTGCCGCCTATCCAGCGCGGAATTCTTGCTTGGACCGTGTTCATCGTTTGGACCCTCTCTTAGTGGGAGCTTTTGCCGGCCTTGGGCAGTCTGCGGAACTCGAAACTGCTGATCGCAGCCCCGACGCCTCTGCCGGCCCCCCGCTCCTCGACCCGCACAATGCGGGCACTGCAGTTCACCTCGATCGGACCGCTGGGGAAGTCCAGGAACTCCAGGCTGAACTTCACCAGCTGCGCCGCTTCAAGCGCCATCTCGGTGACGAAGTAGACCCCGCTCGCGCTTACGTTGCGTGCGACGGCTTTCCCGCCCCCTTCCAGCTTGATTGCGAGCTCGCTGTCGAACCTTTCTTCTTTACGTCCCTGCATTCTTGCCTCGCAAAATCAGGCTTGGCGCCTCGGCCGAGATAGTGGCGGAGCGGCGGCTGTCGCGAGCGAGCGACACGTACTCTTTTGCGGGGTGCCGTTGTCATGGTCTAATGCGCCTCGAGCCATGACTTTTGTCATGCCCTACCCGTGACATCGGTGACAACAACAGAACATTCACGAGGAAGATCTATGGCTTTGACGCCGCTCGAAACCGAAGGGGCAGCGCAGCTCGGTGGACCGGAGGCGGACGTGTGGCGCACGTTCGCAGCCTGGCTGTGGATGGCCTACCTTTTCCTGGTCACAGGCGCCGTACTTTGGTGGTTCTTCTGAGCGTGGGTTGAGATTCGGCCGTGTCGGCAGGCCTTACGGTCGCGGCCGGCTGAAGCGCTAATACGCTGATATTTCGGCCTGGTCCGGTATTTGCTACAGGGGGCAGGCCTCGGCTTTGCCCCACCCGCCTTCGCGCGGCCGCCCACTCGGCTTGGCAGTTCTAGCGCGAACGCAGTCCGGGTCTCCCCGAGGCCGACCTTTCGAACATCGAGCGATTGGACCCGCTCGACTCTCGGCCCCGCAGGGAACCCCTTCCCTTCGGGGCCATTTCTTTTCAGGACCGGCTACGTGGCGGCCGCTGCGGCGAGCGCCAGGATGCCCACGGCGTAGGCCAGCCAGATCCAGCCCGATATCGTCAGCCAGATGTCGGGCTTCGCGGTTCGAAACTTGGCGGATGCAGCCTGGGCCATCGGACGCAAAGACTAGGGGGACAGTGTGACGCGGGTAAGCGCCCGGCTGTAGCTCTTCCTGCGCAACACAAGGCACTGCGCCGAAAGTGAAATGTTGTCATCCAGGTGGAGCACCGCACAATCGGGCGATACCATGTTCTAGACCTCTCGATCTATTGCACCAGGACCAGAAACTTGTCTCTCGCCGCCAAACCGACCTTCGACGCCGCGACGGTGGTCGCGCTGAAGATGCTGAATGACACGCGACGCATGGAAATCCGATTCGTGGACGACGCCGGGATCGAGCAGGTGGTCTCGCTTCCGGTTCAGGCCGCCCTGGAGCTCGCACGGCTCACCGTGGACGCCTCGGCTTTCATGAAGCGGCTGAAGGAAGGTCCGGCGCTCGGTCAGCCGGGCTTCGCTTCCCCGCCCGGGTCGCAGGGATAGCGCGCACGCAGCCCGCGCTGCAGGGCGAGCGAGAGCACGTCGAGGGGATATTCGGTCAGGCCGGCGTACTCGCTCTTCGAGCGCCGGTATTCCTCGAGCGCGATCTTCGCGTAGCTCTTGCCGTCGACCGTATGCCAGGGCGGCGGACAGAAGAGGCGCTCGGCGCCGGGTCCCTCCGGCGCCGTGCTGTCCCAGCGATAGGCGCTCGCCGCGCCCATCAGGAAGGTGACGAATTCGCCCCGGCCGGCGCGCGCCTGCTGCTCGAGGATCTGGACGGCCTTGTCGATCTTGCCTGCGGCAGCTGCGGCCTGCGGCAGGGCGAAGCACAGCAGCGTGAGCGCCAAACGGCCGAGAATCTGGAACGTACGCATCGTCGAGCCCTTTTCTTGTTACTTTTCTAATTACGGTTGAGCACGAGCGCCGACGCGGTGGAACTCGATGCTTTCGAAGGTCGCGCCGATGCCCCTCAGCCGACCGTGCGGATCGACGCGCACCACGCGCGCTTCGCAGCGCGCCGAGACGACGCCGATCTGCAAACCCGAGAACTCCAGCGTGAACCTGAGCGATTCTCCGGGCTTCAGGTCGACGTCGGTCAGGAAATAGACCCCGCTCGCGCTGACGTTGCGCATGCGGCCATCGCCCCGATCGAGCTTGATCCTGAGGTCGCTGTCGAACCGCTCGTCTCGGCGCGCGCCCATGAGCAGGTCATGAAGTCGGCTTCATGGTGGTGATGCGATGGTGGGCGCATGGTGCAGCGAGCCGCAAGCACTATTTGACACGACTTGAGCACATTGTCACACCCGCGCCGCGCATCCGTGAAAAGCGCCACGCCGCGGCTGCGGCGCGGGTCGCGCTAGGCGGGCAGCATTGCCACGTGCCGCTGCGCGAAGATGTAGAGCTCGAACCGGTTCGGCACGCCGAGCTTGTCGTAGATGCGGCTCAGGTGATTGCGCAGCGTGTGCTCGCCGATGTGCAGGCTGCTCGCGAGCGTCTTGTTGTCGGCCCCCGGCTGCTTCACCAGGCTGCGCACGACGTCGTGCTCGCGCTCGGTGAGCGAGGCAAGCGCGGTTTGCGCCGCGGACGGCGCCTTTTGCCGCGACAGCTCCACGAACAGGCGCCCGGTCGAGTTGCGGTCGAGCCAGAGCTCTCCCTCGTGCACCTTCTTGATCGCCTTGATGAGCAGCTCGGGCGTGTCGTCCTTGTGGACCACGCCGCACGCCCCGCGCAGGATGGCGAGCTCGTGGCGGCCGTCGCGCGAGCCGGAGAGCACCAGCACGCGCGTGTTGCCGCCGTTGATCAGGCTCGGGACCAGGCCGCCGTCCTGCTCCGTGGCGAGGTCGACGTCCACGACCGCCACGTCGGGCTTGGCGAGCGCCGCGATCTCCACGGCGCGCGCGCACTCGGTGGCGGTGGCGACGACGTGAAGCTCGGGTTTCTGGTCGTCGATCAGCCGCTGCAGGCCCGAAAGCAGGATCCTGTGCATGTCCACGAGCATGACGCCGATGCGGCCGTTGTTGTTCGAATGCATTGCATTGCCCCCGGCGAAAATCATAGCGTGCGCGCCCTGCGCGAGCCTTAAGAACTCGTGCGGATTTGCAAAGAATTGCGATACCGGCGCGACTTCGTTCTGCGCGCCTTTGCAACTCCTGATGTTGTGGCGCGAATTTGCCACGTCGCGGAAACCACGTTGTAAGAGTTCGGCAGAAGGCGTCCATTGCAGGCCAACCTCTCTCACCATAGAGGCTCGTTCGCTCCTTGGAGGGACGCGCCATGGGAAGAATCGGAAGAACGTATCCGCGCCACGACTTCGGCCCGGCGTTCGTCGTGCCTACCGCGCCCGGCCGTCTCATTTTCGCGCGCCGCGGCGCCGCGCAGCGCTTTTCGGGCCTGCTGGCGTGGTTGTCCGGCCTGGTGTGGCTGCTGCTCGCCTGGCCTTCGATGTAGCGATCGTGATAGGGATCAGAACAACGCAAGCGGTTTACTGGCTCACCGACGTCGGCCTGCGCGCGCGCGCATCGGGCGGCGCCGGGATGCCGGCTCACTATCGGCGCATTCTCGCGGCGATCGACGGGCCGCGCGAAGTGACCGCGATCCGCACCGCCGTCGGCTGCGACCAGCGCAGTCTCGCCGCCTGGCTCGACGAGCTCGATACGCTCGGCTTCGTGCAGACCTCGCACGCCGCGGCCGCGTATTACCTGAAAGCGGCATAGTTTTTCGTTCAGCGGGTGCTCATCCAGGCCGGCTCCGACGCGACTCAATTCGCTTGCGCGGGTCGGTTGCGCAACCCGCTCTCGACGGGATGGCCCAAAAAAAAGCCCCGTCACAAGGAAGTGGCGGGGCTGCAGCGCAAGGTGCGCCTGCGAACAAGATATCGGCTTTCGCCGCGGAGGGCAGCGGACTTCCGCACGGCCTTGCAAGCTTTGACCGAGCCGGCGGATGCGATAATGCTGCGGTGCTGATCGATTTCTTTCTCAAGCTGAAGTCGCACCGGCTTCCCGTCTCGATCAAGGAGTATCTGACGCTCCTCGAGGCGATGGACAGGGGCGTGATCGGGCCCTCGGTGGACGACTTCTACTACCTCTCGCGCGCGACCCTGGTGAAGGACGAGTCGAACTACGACAAGTTCGACCGGGCGTTCGCCGAGTTCTGGCACGGCGTCGAGACGATCCCCGGCATCGAGTCGCAGATTCCGCTCGAGTGGCTGCTGAAGCAGGTCGAGCTCACCCTCACCGACGAGGAGAAAAAGCAGATTCAGGCGCTCGGCGGCTGGGAAAAGCTCATGGAGACGCTCAGGCAACGGCTGGAGGAGCAGAAAGGACGCCACCAGGGCGGCTCGAAGTGGATCGGCACCGGAGGCACCTCGCCGTTCGGCGCCTACGGCTACAACCCCGAGGGCATCCGCATCGGGCAGGAGCGCTCGCGCAACCGCAGCGCGGTCAAGGTCTGGGACCAGCGCGAATACCGCAACCTCGACGATTCGGTCGAGCTCGGCACGCGCAACATCAAGGTGGCGCTGAGGAGATTGAGGAAATTCGCGCGCGAGGGCGCCCCGGACGAATTCGATCTGGACGCGACGATTTCGCAAACCGCGAGGAAAGCGTATCTGGACATCCACATGCGGCCCGAGCGCCGCAACGCCATCAAGGTGCTGATGCTGATGGACATCGGCGGCACGATGGACGAGCACGTCAAGCTCGCCGAGGAGCTGTTCTCGGCGGCCAAGACCGAGTTCAAGCACCTCGAGTTCTATTATTTCCACAACTGCCTGTACGACTTCGTGTGGAAGGACAACCGGCGCCGCCATTCCGAGCGCACGCGCACCTGGGAGCTCCTGCACAAGTACGGCCACGACTACAAGGTGATCTTCGTCGGCGACGCGACCATGAGTCCGTACGAGATCCTGCAGCCCGGCGGCTCGGTGGAGTACTTCAACGAGCAGCCCGGCGCGGCGTGGATCAAGCGCGTCACCGACGTGTATGCGAGGTGCGTCTGGCTCAACCCCGAGCCCGAGGAGATCTGGCCCTACCGGCAGTCGATCGGCATCGTGAAAGAGCTGATGAACGGCCGCATGTACCCGACCACGCTCGAGGGCCTCGAGCGCGCGATGCGGATCCTCGCGAAGTAGCGAAATTTCTTTCGCGCCGCGTGACATGCGACGCTCCTTGGCGCGGCAGCCGCTGCCTATACTGGCCGCGTGACGAAATGGCGTAACCTCCTGCGCCGCACCTTTCGCCTGCAGCGCCTGCGTCCGGGGCAGCGCGAAGTCATCGAGAGCGTCCTCGCCGGCCGCGACACGCTCGCGATCATGCCATCCGGCGCGGGCAAGTCGCTCTGCTACCAGCTGCCGGCCCTGCAAATGCGCGGCACCACGATCGTGGTGTCCCCGCTCATCGCTCTGATGAAGGACCAGTCCGACAAGCTCGAGGAGCGCGGCGTCGACGCGGCCGCGGTGAACAGCGCCCTGTCGGCGCGCGAGCGGCGCGAGGCCATGCGGCGGATCCGCGGCCGCGAGGCCGACTTCATCTTCACCACGCCGGAGCAGCTCGCCAACCCCGCCGTGCTCGCGAGGCTGAAGGAGAACCCGGTCGACCTGTTCGTCGTCGACGAAGCCCACTGCATCACGCAGTGGGGCCACGATTTTCGCCCCGCCTACCTCGAGCTCGGCGCAGCGCTGCGCGCGCTGGGCAGCCCGACCCTCCTCGCCCTCACCGCGACGGCCACCCCCGACGTGATCGAGGATATCGGCCGCCAGCTCGGCCGGCCGCGCATGCGCGTGCTCAACGCAGGCGTGTACCGGCCGAACCTGTACTTCGAAGTGCTCCAGACCACCAACGCGACCGAGAAGCGCCAGGCGCTGCTCGAAGTGGTGCGCTCCGGCGGCTCCGGCATCGTCTACTGCGCCACCGTGAGGGAGGCCAAGGCGGTGCACGCCTGGCTCGTTGCGCAGGGCGAGCAGGCCGAGCTCTACCACGGCGCGCTCGGCGGTCGCAGCCGCGCCGAGCGCCAGGATGCCTTCATGAGCGGCGCGGCGCGCACCATGGTCGCGACCAACGCTTTCGGCATGGGCATCGACCGGCCGGACATCCGCTACGTGGTGCACTACCAGCTGCCCGGAAGCCTGGAGGCCTACTACCAGGAGGCCGGCCGCGCCGGCCGAGACGGCGAGGAAGCGCGCTGCACGCTCCTCTACGACCACGCCGACCGCAGGGTGCAGCTCTATTTCGCCAGGAAGCGCAGCAAGGTCGAGCTCATCGCGGCCTACGCCCGCGGCACGCAATGCCGCTGGAACATGATCCTCGACTATTTCGACGAGGCGGTGCGGGAGAGCGACGAGTGCGGCCACTGCGACAACTGCGTGCAGCGCAAGGGCGACGTGGACGCGTCGACGCTGAAAATGAAGGCGCGGCCGCGCCTGAAGAAGGGCGACGCCGTGCGCGTACCCAAGTACGGCGGCGGCACGGTAGCCGAAGTGCACGACGACCGCATCGTGGTCGACTTCCCGCGCGGCGAGCCGCGCGAGTTCGAGCCGCGCTACGTGGTGCGGACCAAATAGGTCGATTAGGTCGATTCAGGGTCGGCTCAGCGAACCCGCCGCGCGACGGCCGGCAGCGTGACGGTCTGGTCCGGACCCGCATTGACTACCGGCGGCGTATTGGCGGCCGTACCCGGCCGCAGCACAAGCATTCGCCCCACTGACGGAACGCCGTTGCTGTTCAGCACGAACATCATGTAGTGGCCCGGTGGCGCGATGTTCGGGTTGTCCGGAGCACTCACGTTGAAGCGGTTCGGCTCCGCCGCCGGCGAAAACGCCAGCCGGACGAAGCGCTGGCTCATGTTGAATTCGTGCGTGGTCGAAGACAGGGCGACCAGCGTCACGCTCGCGATGCCCGCAGGGTCGGTAGCGCCGACCATGAACTGCTCGCCGTGGGCCGCGCCGGCCGGTGCCGAGTCGATCGTCGGACGCGGACCCTTGAAGAGATAGGGCGGGGAGAAATACTCGCCGTCGTAATGGGCGACATCGCCAACCGCCGTGCCACCTCCGCCACCTCCCGAGACGAAGACGCGTCCATCGGGCAGCAACAGCGCGGTGGAATGGTACAAGCGCGACGTTTTCATCGGCGCCATCGTCGACCAGGATTCCGTCGCCGGATCCCAGATCTCGGCCTCGAACACCGCCTGCGAGGGATCGTCGAATATGTCGGAACTGCTGCCGCCGGTGATCAGCACCTTGCCGTCCGGGAGAAGCGTCGCGTTCAGCGCCTTGCGCCGAAATGCCATCGGGTTGGTGAGTCGCCAGCGCGGAGTTGCGGCATTGAGGTCGATCACCTCCGCCATGGCGGTCGTCGGCGTGCCGCCGCCCACGAGGAGGACCTTGCCCGGCTCGTACATCACCGAGCCGCCCTGGTATTGGCCGCGGTAGCCGAAGTTGGTCGAAGCCACCGTCGTCCACTGACCGGTCCCGCTCGTGTCGAGATAGCGCGTGATCTGTTCGGGGCCGGACATGAACACCTTGCCGTTGGGGGCCAGGTGCATCCAGGGGTAAAGCTTCAGGCTGAGCTGTGCGCTGGTCAGATCGCGCCAAGTCGCGTCCGCCGGCCGGTAGACCTGTGGCAGCGGGTTCACGCCGACCGTCGTGTCGATATCCCCTGACACGACCAGCACGTCGCCGTTCCCCAGCACCGTGCCGGTCGGATACCAACGTCCCGCGTTCATGCGCGGGCCCATCGTCCAGCTGCGCAGCACGGGATCGAACGTGGTGCTCGCGTCCAGGCCGATATTGTCGCGAATGTGGCCGCCCATCGTGAGCACTCGACCGTCCGGGAGAAGCAGGTGCGCGGAGCAATAAATGTTGCCGAAGGGGTTTGCAGCTTCCTCGAGCACCGGCTGGGCCGCCGAGGGATCCCACAGGCGCACGGGGGTTCTTCCATCCTTGGGCGGGGTACGGGGGTTGCTCCAAGCGAGCACCTTTCCGTCCGGCAAGGCCAGCATGTGGATGGTCACGATCGGCAGGCTCACCGGCGCGGACCACGCGCCCCCCGTCGTGGAGGGTCCGGTCGGAATAGGAGTCGGCGTCGGGGTCGCGCTGGCCGGGGTAGGCGGACTGCCGCTATCGCCGTCACCGCCGCCACCGCCGCAGGAAGCCAGCGTACCCGCAAGCAGCAGAACCCGGACGCACATCATGTAACGCTTCATGCCAATCCTTTCCCTGGCTATGGCCGGAAACTGCGGCACAAGACCGTGTCATCCGAGGACGCGGCGGGGTAATCCGGACGACCTGCCGATTCGGCCGCATGGCGGACTCGCGCCCGCCATCCGGGAACAAGCAGAAAGACGCGCAAGGGATCGGCGCGTGCGTACCGATTCTCGCCGTCGTGCTGATCGTGCTCGCGACCCAACGCTACGATGTGTCCCTGGTCGTTGATGGCGACCGCTTCCACCAGCACAAACCGCGACGGCGCCGGAACCAAGCTGTTGAGATCCCGCATGCCACGAACGCGCGTCCAGAGGAAAGCGCGGCTGCGATGCGCGTTCCCCGAGTCGCCGACGACCTCGCCCCGCGCGTTAATGGCCCGCGCGCGGCTGTGTTTTGCGCCCTCCAAACCGCCGAGGTCTCGCAGCTCGCCCGAGGACCACATCACCGCCCGGGTGCCGGCAGCGTCCCCCGACCAGCCGACGATGTCGCCGGCGTCGTTGAGGCTCAACGCTTCGCTCTCGCCGTGCCCCGGCAGAGTGCCGAGGTCTTTCGCGCCGGAAGCGGTCCAGACAAACGCGCGCGTTTCCGGCGTGCGCCCGACGCTCCCCACGACATCGCCCCGGCTGTTGATGCCGAGGGCGCGGCTGTATTTGCCCTTGGGAAGCCCCGCCAGCTCTTGGACGGCACCGTCGCGCGACCAAAGAACGGCCCGGATGCCGCCTGCGCCGCTGGAATATCCGACCACCTGACCATAGCGGTTGATGCGGAAAGCTTCGCTGGTGGTATCTACCGGAAGCGCCGGGAGGCGTTGCGCTCCGCCCTGCGGCGTCCAGCGGAACGCCGTGACCACGTCGGCGCTGTTCGCGGCGCCGACGACCTCTCCGTCGTCATTGATGCCGCGCGCGGCGCTGTAGTCCGAGCCTGGGTACACTGCGATTTCTTCGAATCGGAAAGCGCTCGCGATGAATGCGCGGTGCCTGCTCCCGGCGGTTGCCGCGCCGCCGACGAACTGACCGCGGTTATTGAGCGCGCCGACGACTTGCGAGCTCGCCGGCGGCAGCACCACCAGTTCCGTTGCGGTGTACTCTGACGCGCCCGCAGCGACGAAAGCACACAATTGCGACAGAAGCGCGACGAGCGCGATGCGCAGCGTCCGGAACAGGCTCGAATTCCTCCTGCCAATCAGAGTAGAGATGCCCTGATTACGGCGAAAGCCAGCCGAAAGCTTGCGGAATGGCTCTGCTGGAGCGCTGCTATGGCCATCCCGGCCTAGCCAGTTCGGCCGGGACTACGTGATGGTGAAGTAACGTTGGGTTCAGCGGACCTGCAGCACGAGCTTGCCGCGCAGGTGGCGCGCCTCGCTGACCTGGTGCGCGGCCGCGGCCCGGGAGAGCGGAAACAGCGAGATTTCGGGCAACCGCAGCGCGCCCGATTCCATCAACGCCGTCACGCGCTCCAGGTGGCGCCGGCTGCGCCCGACGCTCGGTCGCAGGGAAGCGACATCGGCACGAGGCGAGGCCGGCGCCTGCGCGCCACCCGCGATGCTGGCGAGGCGCCCGCCTGGCCGCAGCACCGCGAAGCTGCGCCCGGTCACGTCGCCGCCGACCGTGTCGAAGACCGCGTCGCAGTTCGATACCGCGCGGGTGAAATCCTGAGCGCGGTAGTCGATGACCACGTCGGCGCCGAGTCCGCGCACGTAGTCGTGATTCGAGGCGCTGGCGGTGCTGATGACACGCGCGCCGAGGTGCTTCGCGAGCTGGATCCCAAAACCGGCAACCCCTCCGGCACCGCCGTGGATCAGCACGGTCTCGCCGGCTTTCAGCTGCAGCGTATCCTCGACCGATATCAGGGCGGTGAGAGCAGCGAGACCCGCTGCCGCGCATTCCACATGCGAGAAGCGCTCGGGCTTGCGCGCGACGATTTCCTGGTTCAGTGCGATTTTCTCGGCGTACGCGCTTTCCGCCGGCACCACGCACACGCCGAACACCGCGTCGCCGGGCTTGAAGTCGCTCGCGCCCTTGCCGAGGGCAGCCACGACGCCCGAAAAGTCGCGGCCGGGAATATGCGGCAGCGACACCTTGGACGGATACTGTCCCGCGCGCTGCTTCCAGTCGGCGGCATTGACGCTCGCCGCGTGGATGTCTACGAGCACCTCGCCGGGTCCGGGCATCGGATCGGGCAGCTCTCCGTATTCGAGGACCTCGGGCGGGCCGTAACGGCGGAAGAAGGCGGCTTTCAAGCGAGCCCTAGTTCTGCGGCACGTAGTGCGTCACGCCGCCGACCGAGGACAGGTCCTCTTCGCGTCCGCGCAACTCGACGACGTTGAGGTCGGGGTCGCGAACGAACACCGACACGTGCCCGTCGCGGCCGAAAGACACCGGCCCCTGCGTGATCCGCACCCCGTTCTCCCGCAATGCTACGATCGCCGCCTTGATCGAGGCTACGCGCAGCGCGACGTGCGTGTAGCCGGGATATTTCTCGCCGACGTCCATGAGGATGTTCTTGCCTCCCGCATCCGCGTTGGCGTTGTAGACGAGGTTGAGCTCGACGTCGTGCTCGTTCTTCACCACGGCCACCGCGTCGTTGGCGGCCTTGGCATGAATCGTGAATCCCAGCATGGCGTAGAACTTCATCGCGCGGTCGAGATCGCGCACGCGCACGCCGATGTGGTCGACGCGCGGGATGTCGATGGTCGGTTTGGTGCTCATGCGCGAGATAGTAAAGAAAAGTTCCGCTTTAGTGCATTCAGCCGAGCGAGATAGGCCCTCAAGTCGTGGTCGCCGCAACGCTCGCGCGCACCGGGGCGGAAGCCGCGCCGCGCGTAGGCGTCGGCGACCGAGGCGCCGCAGAGGTGGATGACCGCCGCGAGGTCCTGCTTCTGCTGCAGGGTGGCGCCGCCGATCCGCTGCTGGGCGAGCGTCTGGGCGACGCGGCGGTCGAGGAAGGCCGAGGTCATCTCGATCGCGTGGCCCGGCAGCACGCGGAAATAGAACGCGTTGAACCAGCACGAGCGCAGGTCGTGCCAGGCGCCGTCCTCGACCGTCACGTGGTTGCGGATGCAATAGCGCTTCGCCTCGGCAAAGCGCGCGTCGGTGATCTGGTACATGCCCACCGCACTCGACGCGGGCCGGTAGACCTCGGTCGGGTTCCAGGCCACGCGCCAGCGCCAATAGGTGCGCGCCACCGGGTTACCTGCCCCCTCCGCCTGCGCCAGCGCGGCAAGCAGCTCCGGGGTCATGACCGCCGTGGAATGCTCGCGGAAGAGCGAGCCGTATTCAGCCCAGGTCCGCGCCGGCGTCTTGGCGAGCGCGCCGTCCAGCGGGAAAAAGAGCTCGGAGGGTTTGCGGAACGCCTGGAACACCCAGTTCGCGGCGGCGAGAACCGCCACGACCGCGATGCCGGCCGCCAGGAGCCGAACCTTAAGCGGGACGCGCGCGAGCCCGCGAAAGAATCGGCCTGACTTAGCGCGCAGGAACCCGGACCGCCAGGATGGCCGCAGCTTGCGCACGGCGAAGGCGCATCAGCATCAGGCCATTTTAGCTGGGTCCTGCGCCACGCATTTGCCAAGTTTGTCGCGGATGTCGTCGGGCAGGGGCACCGCCTTGCGCGCGGCCGTGTCGAAGCACACTTCGACCGCCTTCTGGGTCGCGCAATGCGTCATCGAGTCCGCCTCGTAGAGGCGCATCTCGTGGGCGAAGCTCTTGGTGCCGACGCGCGTCAGCGCGCCACGAATGAGGATCAGCTGCCCCGCGCGGATCTCGTGGTGGAAGTCAATCGTCAGGGTCGCCGTCACCGTGCCCAGGCCGCGCGCGCGGATCGCCTCGAGCGACAGCCCCGCCATGCTCGGGAAGTGCCACGCCGCCTCGTCGAAGCAGGCGGCGTAGTGACGCACGTTCATGTGCCCGTAGATGTCGCACTGCGCCGGCATGACGATGCTGCGGTACAGGTCGAACCAGGTTTCCAAGACGCTACTTGGCCGGGCTCGCGACCGGCTTGCCGGTCTCCACGATGTAGGTGGCGAGCACCACGGCCTTGCCCTTGCCGACGTTGCGGCCGTCGTGCACCGTGCCGGCGGGGACGAAGAACACCTCGCCCGCCTTCACCGTCTTGGGCGGCTGGCCCTCGATCATGAGCTCGAGCGTGCCTTCGACCACGTAGCCGAGCTCCTCGCCAGGATGCGTGTGCTTGCCGGCCTGCCCGCCGGGAATGAATTCGGCGCGCGCGACCACGGCGTGGCGCCCGGGTACGCTCAGGTTCTGGTCCTGCATCACGGCGCGGGTGAATCCGGGCTGCTGCGCGCTCGGGGCTGCCGCGGCCACGGCGAGCGCCGCGCCGATCATCCATTTCCTGCCGTTCACGATTTTCCTCCCGGAAAAAAACAGCAATGGAATCCGCTTTTCACTCCACCTTGATGCCGGCAGCCTTGATGATCGGCCACCACTTCTCGATCTCGCCCTTGTGGAACGCGGCGAGGCCCTCCGAGGTCTGCTGCCCGCGCGGGGCGACGTCGAGCCCGAGGTCGGCGAAGCGTGCCTGCACCTTCGCATCGGCGAGCGCGTGCATCATCGCGCCGTTCAGCTTCGCGACGATCTCCTTCGGCGTCGCCCGCGGAGCGAACAGGCCGAACCAGCCGGAGGCGTACAGGCCGGGGATCCCGCTCTCCTCCGAAGTGGGAATGTCCGGGATGACCCGCGAGCGCGCGGGCGAAAGGTTGGCGAGGATCTTGACCGCGCCGGCGCGCGCCTGCGGCAGCGTGACGGCGGCCTGCACCACCATCAGGTCGACCTGGCCGCCGAGCATGGCCTGCATCGCCGGGCCCGCGCCGCGATAGGGGATGAACTCGATCTTCGTGCCGGTCGACTGCTGCATCAGGATGCCGGTGACGCGCGCGGCCGCGTTCTGGTCGACAAAGGTTCCCTTGCCCGGGTTCGCCTTCATCCACGCGACCAGCCCCTTCAGGTCGTCGGCCGGGAAGCCCTTGCGCGCGACGAGGAGCTGCGGGTTGAGCGAGAGCAGGCCGACCGGGGCGAAGTCCTTCTGCAGGTCGAAGCTGATCGGATAGATGATCGCGCCGACGTGCGTGTCCCACTGGCCGATATCGATGGTGTAGCCGTCGGGCGCGGCCCGGGCGACGCGCGTGACGCCGATGCTGCCGCCGGCGCCGCCGACGTTCTCGATGATCACCGGCTGGCCGAGCGACGGGCGCATCGCCTCGCCTATGATGCGCGCGGCGGTGTCCGTCGATCCGCCCGGCGGGAACGGCACGATCAGGGTCACCGGCCGCGACGGGAATGCCTGCGCCTGCGCGTGGCTCGTGACCAGGGCAGCCAACGCGGCGAGCGCTGCCGCGGCGAACATCCGGACCATAGGTTTCTCCTCCTCGAGAAACCCGGAGTCTACGGCATCAGTCGAGCTCGGCGGCGAAGCTGCGCGCCTCCAGGCCGAGCGGGGTCGAAACGGACTCGACGCTGAAGTAGATCCGCCCGATCTCGCGCCGGTCGGTCGTCTCCACCTCCACCTTCCATTTCCCGGGCTGGTAGTTGGTCTTCACGCCGTAGCCGCGGAAACCCTCCTCGCGGCCACCGACAATCTTGATCGGGATGGTGTCCTGCAGCACCCAGCCGCGGCCCTTGGGTCCGCCTTCATACCGGTACCAACCCATCAGCACCTGATCCGAAAAGCGCGACGGCGAGAAGATGCGGAAATAGACGTGCACCTTGTCCCCGTCCTGCGCGCGGAAGCGCTGGTCCCCGTTGTGCCAGATGCGCCAGAACGGCCGCTCGTGGGTCAGGCGGTAGCCTGCATCGGTGCGCTCGACGCCGTGGTAAACGCCCATGAACGGAATCGACAGCGGCACCGGCGGGATGATGCGGAAAAGGTAGAAGGTCAGGAAGAAGATCAGCACGCAGGCGAGCGGAACGAGGATCCTGGCCTTCCTTTCCCGCGCCACCAGGAACGCCACCGCCGCGAGCGGCACGCAGCCGACCGCCATCGAGAGCAGGAACACGGCGAGCCCCGTCTGGCCGATCAGCACCGGGACTACATACGCAAAGAACGCGAGGTAGCACAGCCCGAGCAGCGCGAACTTGAACGGCAGCCCGAGCGCCTTGAAGCGCGCCGATTCGTTCGCCACCAGCAACGCCACGAGCACGCCCATGAAGCCGAACGAAACGAGGAGCGAGGAGCTCTTGAAGAAGAACAGGGTGTAGGCGCTGAGCAGGGCCCCGAGCAGGAAATGGATCGCCGGGTTGCGGTATTCGAGGTACCAGCGCCGCAGGCGCGAGCCCGCAGAGGCGGGAGATGCGGCCGGTCCTGTCGCGAATGCGGCGACGGGCGCTGAGGCAGGTGCCGCCACGGGAGCGGCGGCCGGCGCGGCGGCAGCGGGTGCTTCGGCCAGCAGCATCTGCACCAGGATCAGCGAAATGACAAAAAGATAAATCGCCTGCTGGCCGATGGTGAACCACGAGTCGATCCGGCCGAGCGTGAGGATGTCGAACAGGAATCCGGCGATGAAGAACGTCACCGACAGGCGGTGCTCGTTGCGGGCGGCGTAGAGCCGCAGCCGCCTGAGCGTGCTGGTCGAAACGCCGGGAGGATCGGCCGGCGCGGTGGCTGCAGGTTCCAGGAGGCTCACCGCTTCAGTCTTTTCGTCGTGCGATGGCCGGACTCTACTCCCGGCAGCGAGTTCTCAGCGCGCAACAAACGCACGGTTGACGCCGCGACGCGCGCGCGCCTAGCATCTGCCAAAACCCTGGAGGAGGATAAAATGAAACTTCGCACTGCGCTGCTGTGCAGCGCTCTAGTCGCTTGCTCCGTCCATGAAGCGCTCGCCGACAGCGATACCTGGATTCTCGCCACCGGCCGCCGCGACCCGCGCATGTACGCGATCGATTTCGAGAAAGCGCTGCGGCCGGAGAACAACAACACGCCGAACGCGATCGTCAGCCGCTCCAAGGTGGCGCTCGACCGCCTCGACGGCAAGCTCCTCGGCGACTCGGCGAACATCGTGATCAGCGAGGACCGCAAGACCGCCTACGTCGTCAACCACCACGGCGCGATCGAGAACGACGAGTTCAATCCGCAGCACGGCGGGCGCGGCAACATCGCCGTGATGAACATCAAGAAGATGATCGACCGCCGCAACGACAACACCGCCGCGGCGCTCGAGCGTCATATCGACAGCGGCCACTTCGGTTCGGTGGGCCTCATCCTGCTGAAGGACCTCTTCGTCATCGGCAACGCCGAGAGCCACCTCACCGAGGACGGCGGCAACCGCGTCACCTTCGTCGACCGCAAGACCGGCAGCCTGCGCCACAGCGTCGAGCTCGCGCTCGGCGCGGGCACGCCGCAGTTTCCCTGCCCGCACTATCCGGTCCCGTTCGTCTCGCCCGGCGGTCCGCCGACTTTCCCGGCGCCGAGCGCGCCGTTTGTGCATCCGAGCGGGGCGCTGTCGCCCGTTCCGCTGCTCTCGCCGCATCCGGCGTGGGGCTGCTTCCCCGACACGAACGGCCTGGCCCTCGGCCGCGCGCGCAGCGGCAAGAGCTACGTCTTTGCCGCCAACGGCGGTACGGATGACGTGTCGGTGATCGACCTCGACTCGGCGCTCGCCGGCAATAAGACCGCCGAGATCGCCCGCATCCCCACCCAGATCGGCCCCTGGGGAATCGCTTCGAGCCCGGATGGCCGCTACATCGTCGCGGCCAACCGCGAAAGCCAGCGCGTGGCGTTCGAAGGCAACACTGTTTCCATCATCGACGTCGAGAACCCGACAGTCGAAGCCGCGCGGGTGCTGGTCGGCACGACCGACCCCAACGTCCAGACGCGGCCGTTCATTCCGTCGTTCACGCCCGACGGGAAGGAGGTGGTCGTTCCCAACTTCCGGACGAACGTCGTCTCGATCGTTGATCTGCATGCCGCGCTTGCGAATCCGGCCAACGGCGTCGTGGCGACGATTCCGCTCGTGCGTCCCGGTGGCGGCCCAGCGCGTCCGAAGGGTTCCGCGGTTACCGCCGACGGCCGCTATGCGGTGATTTCAGGCGGCGCAAGAACGACGCCCAATACGGTGGCGAGCGGGACGGTGTACATCATCGACCTCAAGAAACGCGCGGTCGTGGCCACAGTGACGGGCGTAGGCAACGACCCGTATGGGCTCGCGGTCGTCGACCTGCACGGCCGCGACCGCGACGACGACTGACGCTCCGGTGACGGCTTAGTGGCGGCCTGAGTGGTCCGGGCGCTCGACGCGCTCGGGCCGCTCGGCTCGTTCCACCCGCTCGGGCCGCTCGGCTCTTTCGACTCGCTCCGGCCGCTCGGCGCGCTCCACGCGCTCGGGCCGCTCGGCTCTTTCGACGCGCTCCACGCGCGCGACGCGCTCGGGCCGATCTTCGCGTCGATCGACGCGCTCGAAACGGTCCTCGCGGCGATCGGCGCGCCGATCTTCACGGCGGTCTTCCATACGGTCTTCTCGACGATCCTCGCGGCGGTCGGCGCGCCGCTGGTTTTCAGCACGCAACACGACCCTCAGGCGATTGTCGTCCTGACGCACACGCACGCGCTCGAGCTTGAGGTCGGCGGCGAGCTGCTGGACTAACTGCGCAATCTGGGCACGCTCTTGCGCGTTCAATCCGCGCTCACGGATGTCCACCTCGCGCACGCCCTGATTGAAGAACGCACGGATCTCCGCTGCGAGCTTCTGAACGTCGACGGCGCCCGCGGCGTTGCGCGGCACGTTGAGGTGGACCTCTTCCCGTTGGTCCTCGCGTCGATCTTCCCGTCGATCTTCGCGGCGATCTTCCTGCCGGTCCTCGCGGCGGTCTTCACGCCTGTCTTCCTGGCGTACGTCGGATTGGGCGAGCGCCCGGATCGGCAGCGTCATAGGCGCGAACAGTCCGATGGACGCGATAGCGGATGCGATTAAGCGTTTGCTCGGCATGGGAATTCCTTTGCAGGGAGGTTGAATCCGGACGTTGGCGGCGGCTATGCCCGGTCCCAGGCCAATGCAAGAGCTATACCTCACCAACCGCAGTAAGGTCTTTCGATCGACGGATCGCAAAATCGGCCGGAATATTTGCGCGCGGCCGCCTGTGGGGGCGTCGACGCTAGACGGCCGCTTCCTCGCGATAGAAACCGAGCGCCTCGATCACGGGACGATCGCTGATCGAGAAGAGGATCGCGTCCTCGCTGCCGGTGTTCTCATGCGCGTGCTGCGCCCAGCTCGGCAGCGCGACGATGTCGCCCTTCGACCAGTCGAAGCGCTTGCCGTCGATGACGCTCGTGCCTTTCCCGCGCACCACGTGGAACACCGAGCTGCCGGTGACGCGGCGGGCTTTCAGCTTCTCGCCCTTGCGCACAAGCTGGATGCGGCAGGAGATCGTGGGCGTGACCGGCCCTCCGGTTTGCGGGTTGGTGTACTCGAGCGCGATGCCCTCGTACGGCGAGCCTTCCGTGGAGCGCAGGCCGTCGAGCGCTTCCATCGTCTGGTCGAACGAATAGAGCATCAGCGGGGAAAAGCGTGGGCGCTCCTTCACCCAGGTCGGTGCGAGGTGTCCGTGCCCGAAAAGCGCCTTGGAGCCGTTCACCGGCTTGCCGTGGTCGGCCTTCAGGTTCTCATGCATCTGGAAGAAGATGCAGTCGAGCGCCTTGGTGAGCGGCACGTCGAGGCCATCCATCCACACCACGGTCTCGCGGGTCTCGTTGCCGTGGTCGTGCCACAGCCAGCTCGGCGTGAGGACCAGGTCGCCCTCGCGCATGACGACCTTCTCGCCTTCGACCGCGGTGTAGGCGCCGTTGCCGGACATGATGAAGCGGATTGCCGCCGGCGAATGGCGGTGCGCGCGCGCGATCTCGCCCGGGAGCAGCACCTGCACCGCGGCGATCAGGGTATTCGTCGTCGCCCATTGGCCGTTCAACCCCGGGTTGAAGAGCTGCATCGCGCGGCGCTCGTCGCCGACCGGCACGGCGCTCGCCGACTGCTTCACCACCTCCTCGAGCACCGACCACTTCCACTGGTGCGCCACGGCCTGCGGCCGCGGGTGCGGCGTCATCTGGCTCGCGATCTCCCACAGCCCCCACATGTGGTTGCGATGGATAAGCTGGTGAAATGCATCCTCGGTCTTGATGGGCGCGTTCATGACGGTCCCTGCGATTGGTTGACGGCCTTGATTTTAGCCCACAGGGGATCGAGCAGCTCGAGCATGCGCAGCGCCTCGCGATCGCCGCGTGATGCCGCGACGCGCAGGGCGAAGTGCGGCGCCAGGCGCCTTGTGAGCCAGGCGACGAGAAACAAGTTGGCGCCAATGAGCGCGGCCTGGGCGAACGCCTGCCTGAAGGTAAGCCAGATCGCGAGCACCATCCCGGCGAGCCCGATCGCGGCAAGCGCCGACCCGGCGTGCGCGGCGAGCGCCGGGAAGGCGAAGTAGAACCGGTAGCGCTCGATGAAGCGCGCTTCCTCGGCGCTGAACGCGTACGGCGGCGCGGCGACCGGCACCGGCCCGCGCTCGACCGCGCGCATGCGTCCGAGGAGCCAGACCTCGAATGCGAAGGTCACGGCGACGAAAACCCACGACACCGGCTCGGGCTTCAGCGCCGCCCAGCCGGCGAGAACGAGAATCACCACCGCGGCGTACTTCATGATCTTGCGGCGGATTCGAGCTCGGCCTGCTTCTCGAGCCACTCGGCTTCGAGGCTCTCGAGCTCCTTGCCCACGTAGGCCTGGTCGAGGAGCAGTGTCCTCAAGTCGTCCTTGCCCTCCTCGGCGTAAAGCGCCGGGTCGCCGAGGCGCGCTTCAATCTCGGCCTTCCGTGCGTTCAACCGCGCCATCAGCTCTTCGAGCCGCTTGATCCGCGCCTCGAGCGGCTTCAGCGAAACGGGCTTTGATTTCGCCGGTTTCCTGGGCGCAGGGGCCGGCTCGGCCTTGGGCGAACGATCGAGGAGCGATTCGCGATAGTCGTCCAGGTCGCCGTCGAAGGGCATCACCCTCCGGTCGGCGACGACGACGAGCTGCTCGGTGGTCGCGCGCAGCAGGTGCCGGTCGTGCGACACCAGCACCAGCGTGCCCTCGAACTGGGCCAGCGCCACGGTGAGCGCCTCGCGCGTCTCCAGGTCGAGGTGGTTGGTGGGCTCGTCGAGGAGCAGGAGGTTGGGCCGCTGCCACACGATGAGCGCCAGCGCGAGGCGGGCTTTCTCGCCGCCGGAGAACCGCTCGATCGCGCTCGTCGCCATGTCGCCGGGAAAATTGAAGCCGCCGAGGTAGTCGCGCAGCTCCTGCTCGCGAGGAAGGGCGCGCTCATTTTCCGCTATGCGCGCCAGGTGCCACAGCGGCGACTGGTCGTCGCGCAGCATTTCCACCTGGTGCTGCGCGAAATAGCCGATCGCGAGGCCCTTGTTCACGGTCACCTGCCCGGCGAGCGGCGCGAGGACGCCCGCCACCGTCTTGATGAAGGTGGATTTGCCGGCGCCGTTGATCCCGAGCAGCCCGATCCGCTCGCCCGATTGCAGCGACAGGCTGATGGCCTCCAGCACCGCCTTGCCGCCATAGCCCGCCGCAACCTCCTCTAGCACGAGCAGCGGGTTGGGCGCGCGCAGCGGCTCGCGGAACTCGAACGAGAACGGCGCGGCGACGTGCAGCGGCGCGAGCGCCTCCATCTTCGCCAGCATCTTCATGCGGCTCTGCGCCTGGCGCGCCTTCGTCGCCTTCGCGCGGAAGCGGTCGATGAACGACTGGAGGTGGGCGCGCTCCCGCTGCTGCTTCTCGTGCTGGCTCTGCGCGAGCACGAGGTTCTGCGCGCGCTGCGCCTCGAACGCCGAATAGTTGCCGCTGTAGCGGCGCAGCTTCCTCTGATCGATGTGCACCACGGCGCCGACCACCGCGTCGAGGAAGTCGCGGTCGTGCGAAACCAAGATCAGCGTGCCCGGGTAGCGCTTGAGCCATTCCTCGAGCCAGATGATGGCGTCGAGATCGAGGTGGTTGGTCGGCTCATCGAGGAGCAGCAGGTCGGACGGGCTCATCAGCGCCTGGGCGAGATTGAGGCGCATGCGCCAGCCGCCGGAAAAACTGGAGACGGGCTCGCCGAGCTCGCTCTCCTTGAAGCCCAGCCCGGTCAGAAGCGTGGCGGCGCGCGAGCGCGCCGTATAAGCGTCGGCGTCCGCGAGCGCTGCATGCAGTTCGGCCATCAGCACGCCATCATGCTTTTCCTCCGCTAAGGCGAGGCGAGCCTCCAGGTTCCTGAGCGCGGCGTCGCCATCGATCGCGTAGTCCAGGGCGGCCCGATCGAGCGCCGGGGTTTCCTGAGCGACGTGGGCGAAGCGCCAGTGCGCCGGAAAACCGACCTCGCCGCGGTCGGTATGGAGCTCGCCGCGCAGCAGCGCGAACAGGCTCGACTTGCCCGAGCCGTTGGCGCCGATCAAGCCGATGCGCTCGCCGGGGTGGATGGAGACGTCCGCGGCTTCGAGGAGCGGCTTCGCGCCCCGGCGCAGCGACACGTTCGAAAAGCGGATCACGGACCGGAAAAAGCCGCGATTTTACAAGGTACGATTCGCCGGATGGACCGCCTGCGCGCCGATGCCCTGAGAGCGTTCACCGAAAAAGCCTTCCGCCAGGTCGGCGTACCCGCCGAGGATGCGAAGACCATCGCCGCGCTCATGATCGAGGCCGACCTGCAGGGCTCGGACGGGCATGGCATCTTCCGCCTGCCGCAATACATCCGCCGCTTCCAGGCGGGCGGCGCGAACCCCAGCCCGAAGATCCGTGTCGAGCGCGAGCGTGCGGCGATGGCGCTGGTGAACGGCGACAACGGCATGGGCCACCTCGCGATGACCTACGCGGCGAATCTCGCGATCGAAAAAGCGCGCGCCGCCGGCTCGGCCTGGGTCGGGGTGCGCTGGAGCAACCACGCCGGGCCGGCTTCCCTCTACGCCAGGATGCCGCTGCGCGAAGGCATGATCGGCATGTACTTCGCCGTCGGCAACGCCAACCATCTCCCGCCCTGGGGCGGCGTGGAGATGCTCCTTTCCACCAACCCGGTCGCGGTCGCGATCCCGGCGGGCGAGGAGCCGCCGATCGTGCTCGACATGGCGACCACCGTGGCTGCGTTCGGCAAGGTGAAGACCCGGGCGCAGCGCGGCGAGACGATGCCCGAGGGCTGGATGGTGGACCGCGAGGGACGCCCGCTCACCGATCCAAAGCGCATGAACGAGGGCTTTCTGCTTCCGATCGGAGGCTACAAGGGCTACGGCATGGCGCTCGTCTTCGGCATTCTCGCCGGCACGCTGAACAACGCAACGATGGGTCGCGACGTAGTCGACTTCAACGCCGACGATGCCACGCCGACCAACACCGGCCAGGCGATCCTCGCCATCGATGTCTCGGCTTTCGATGATGTAAATAAATTTAAAGAAAGAGTGGATGAGCTCGCCCGCGACATCCGCGGCTCCGAGCGCATGAAGGGCTACGAGCGCATCTTCCTTCCCGGCGAGCAGAGCCACGAGCGGCGCGAGGAACGCTCGCGCCTCGGCGTGCCGGTCCCGCCCGCGCTGCTTGCCACCCTGAACCAGCTCGGCGAGAAGCTGGGCATCGGCAGGCTCGCATGATCGACTACCACAGCCACGTCATTCCCGAAACCATCATCGCCGCGATGCGCGCCGAGCCTGAGCGCTACGCCACGCGCATCGAAGCCGAGGCCGGGAAGCGCTATCTGGTCCGCGGAAAGCTTCGCCTGGAGCTGCTCGACGAGTTCAGCGTCGCCGAGGCGAAGCTCGAGGCGATGGACCGCAAGGGCATCGAGATCTCCGTCATTTCTCCGGGCCCGCAGGTTTTCTTTTACAACCTGAAGGAAGAGCAAGGACTGGAGGCCGCGAGGCTCGTCAACGACGGCGTGGCCGCGATGGTGGCGAAGAAGCCGGCACGGCTGCGCGGCATGGCGACGCTGCCGATGCAGCATCCCGAAGCGGCCGTCGCGGAGATGGAGCGCGTGGCGCGCGAGCACGGCTTCAAGGGGATCGAGCTCGCCACGATGGGGCCCGCCGGCGAGCTTGCCGACCCGAAGTACCGGCCGGTCCTGCGGCGCGCGCAGGAGCTGAGGATGACCATCTTCGCCCATCCCAACACCATCGGCTCGAGCGGGCGCCTTGACTGCTATTACCTCACCAACCTCATCGGCAACCCGCTCGAGACCACCATCATGGTGGCGAACCTGATGTTCTCGGGCGCGCTCGACGAGCTGCCGCGCCTGAAGATGCTGCTCGCGCACGGCGGCGGCTTCGCTCCCTACCAGGTCGGGCGCTTCGTGCACGGACACAAGGTGCGGCCCGAGACGCGCGCGTACACCGCGTCCTCGGCGAAGGACCTGCTCAAGCGCTTCTACTTCGACACCCTCACCCACGACTCGCAGGCGCTGCGCTACCTG
>Ga0075435_100000046_pt1 | contig 60893 bp, 47 predicted proteins | sample RhiMethybrSRZTD4_FD_75302 | JGI IMG/M metagenome (GOLD analysis project Ga0075435, IMG submission 75302) | Populus rhizosphere microbial communities from Tennessee, USA - Rhizosphere MetaG P. TD hybrid SRZTD4 | ecosystem: Host-associated > Plants > Roots > Rhizosphere > Soil | place: USA...
CGCCCGCGCCGCTGCTGCATCGCTCCCGTGAACGCGCCTTTTTCGTGACCGAACAGCTCCGACGCGATGAGCGACGATGGGATCGCGGCGCAGTTCACGCTGACAAAGGCCCGGCTGGCGCGTTGGGAACGCTTGTGGATCGCGCGGGCGACGAGCTCTTTCCCCGTGCCGGTTTCTCCCGTAATCAGCACGGTCGAATCGGTCGGTGCCACTTTGACCACGCTCGAGAGAACCTCTTTGAGCGCCGCTGAGGAACCGACGATCTCCTCAAACATGAAGACCTGATCGATCTGCTCCCGCAGCGCGATGTTTTCGTCATGCAAACGATCTTTCAGGCGTTTGATTTCGTCGAAGGCCCGTTGGAGTTCGGCAGTCGCGAGCACGTGGTCGGTCGTATCGATCGCCGTACCGACAAATTCCACGAGGCGACCCGCCGCGTTCACGATCGGATTCCCGCGTGAATGTTGGTGCCTGATGGTGCCGTCTGGAAGGAGAAGGCGATAATCGGCCTGATACTCGCGTTTCTCAGCAACGCACTGCTCGAAGAGTTCACGAACGCGTGGCCGATCCTCTGGGTGAATTCTGTCGAACCAGAAGTCAGGCTGTGATGGATCATCGCCGTCCGTGGCGCCGAACACGCGACGCATTTCAGGCGAGCCGGTGACGATCCCTGACGCCACGTCGAGGCTCCAGCTTCCCGAATGGCCGAGGCGTTGGGCTTCGAGCAAATTCCATTCACTGCGGCGCAACTTCGCTTCGGCTTGCTTCGATTCGTCAATATCCGTAAATAACGCGTACCAGCGCTGAATCTCCCCCTCGGCGTTCCGCAGCGCCGAGGCACGGACGTGGAACCATCGGTAGACACCATCCGCTCCGAGGAGCCGTTGCGGAATGTCATGCGGATCGCCCGTGTGGACGGAATGCGCCCACGCGGCGACGACGAGCGGGCGATCGTCCGGATGAATCACGAGCGACCACTCGTTCAACTCCTCCAATGTCTTGCCGAAATACGTCAACATTCGTAGATTGGCGAGTTCGAGCTCGCCGGAAGGCGTTGCGGTAATGACGAACCCCGGAATGCTGTCGACGATCAATCGAAGATTCTGCTCGCTTGTCCGGAGGACCTCCTCGGCGCGTTTACGGTCGTCAATGTCCGTCAGCAGGTTGTACCAACGGGTGACACGACCCTCGCCATCTCTCAACGCGAGGCCACGCGCCTGGAACCACCGATACACGCCATCGGCGCGGCGCAGACGATGCTCAATCTGGTATGGCTCGGTGGTCTCGATCGTCCGCGTCCACTCCGCGATGACGCGAGCTCGGTCGTCCTGGTGGAGAAATGAGGGCCAATTTTTCAGTTCCTCGGATCTTGCGCCGAAGTAGTCCAGCATTTGCCGATTGACCAGTTCCACCTCACCGGTGGCGGTCATGGTCCACACGAAGCCTGGGATCGTGTCAAGGATCACGCGCAGATCGAGTTCGTTCGGGCGGATCCTCGCGTCCGTAATCCCTCGCCCCGCGAGATCGGCATTCGTCATCCAGCCCGCACTCCTTGAGTCATCGAAGGGGATCGTTCCTGTGACGACGAACCAGCGACGGCTCACGTCGGAGACTACGCCGATGGCGCTCCGTTTGCAAAGGGGCGTCCGCCGCTCGGCGCGTTGAGAATGATGCTCTATTGCTTGGTCAGCACCATCCGGCCACTGAACGTGGCGAGCTGACAATCAGTCCCGGTAAAGTCCGCCTCGATCCGCGTCGCCTGGGCAGTCCCCACACTCCCGAACGTCCCGCGACAGCCGCGCGGCGAATTGAACTCGCCGTGCGTGCTGATCTCGGTGGGGGGACTGTTTCCGGGAGACAGCGCGGTCGATCCGGTCGTCTCCATCGTGAGCCACGGGTGCGTCGACCGGATCATGGCGCGCAGCGACTGCATGTTCGTCTGCGGCACGACCTCGAAGGTCCACGTCATGTCGCCGCTCGTCGGCGCCGGTGGATTCGGGTCGCCCGGATTGACCTGAATCGTCACGGTGCCGCGCCACGTGCCGGACAGAAACGACGTCGGCCCGGACGGTCCGGTCGGCGTCCCTTCACGGCCACAACTCGAAAGCGCGGCGGCGACGAGGATCGCGATCGCGAGTTTCGCGGGTCTGGTCATGCGGTCGCTCCTTCCTGAACCGCCCGTGGAGGAGACCAGGCTTCGACAACGAACCGATCACTGTGCTGATCGTAATCCCGTACCCTGACGACTTCAGTCACGACCCTCCTGGCGTCGAGCCGAGCTAGGTGGACGACCAGATGAATGGCCAGCGCAATGGCCTCCCGCGTGCTTCGATGCGGCAGGCCGACGTTTGCGGTGAGCACACAATGCGCGAGCCTCGTCAATGCCTGCTCGGCGTTGTTGGCGTGGATCGTGGTCATGCTTCCGAGATGGCCGGTGTTGAGCGCCTGCAACAGGTCGAACGCTTCCGGACCGCGGACCTCGCCTACGAGGATGCGATCGGGACGATGGCGGAGCGTCGCCCGCACCAGGTCGGCGATGGTCACGGCGGGCATCGGCTCCTCCTGGCCAAGCGGCACTTGAGCTCGTCGCGCCTCGAACCGAACGAGATTAGGCTTGTCGATGAGAATCTCGGACGTCTCTTCGATCAGCACGATGCGGTCCTGAGGCGGAATCGTTTGCGCCACGGCGTTCAGCAGCGTTGTCTTGCCGGTGCCTGTGCCACCACAAATGAGAATGTTCTGGCGGGCCTCCACTGCGGCGCGTAGGACGTTCGCCAGTGACGCGGTCAATGTTCCGACGGCAATCAGGTCGTCCAGCGTGAATCGGTGCGTGAACTTCCGGACGGTCAGTGTGGGTCCGTCGACGGCACACGGCGGAAACATCGCTGCGACGCGCGAGCCGTCCTCGAGGCGCGCGTCCAGCATCGGCTGACGCTCGGAGATCTCATCGCCGCATGCACGCGCGATGTTCTTGATCGCGACGGTGAGGTTCCGGACCTCCAAAGTGCGGTCCGGAATGTGTTCGATGCAGCCCCGGCGCTCGACGAACACCCGTCGCCCGCCTTCGTTCACCATGACTTCCGTTACGGCCGGGTCCACCAGGAGATCCTCGATCGGCTTCAGGAACGGCAGGATGCGATCCAGACTGCTCATATCGCGCCTCGTTCCAAGTGATCGAAGTAACTCGTCTGCACGTCGAGGTAGTGCGGCTTCAGATAGCAGTACTGCGGCGGGAGCGGATTGATGCCGTCGTAGGGCAGCACGATGGCCTGCGCGTTCTGAAGCTGCGTGAACACGCGCGGCGCAAAGATGTACTCATGGTGCGGTGCGTAGCTCTTGCTCGCACTCAACGACTGAGTCGCCGACGTCGGTCGTCCCGTGAGGAGGGAGATGTGTGCGTCCCTCCCGGACTCCGACACGCTGTAGTGCGCCTTGAGGCGATCGCGCCGGCCGCACAGCTCCGCCGCGTTCCTGGCCGTGAACTCGTCGCTGGTCGCCAGGAAGACCTTCGTGCGGAAGCACTGCAGCAACGTCCGCCAACTCTCATCCCCCGGCAGCGCCGAGCGAAGCGAGCTGATGCTCTGCGTGGCGACGATCGGAATGAGCCGCGCCTGCCGGGAGAGCGCGAACGTGCGCTCGTCGCCGGTCGGATCCACTTCACCCACAGTGGCGAATGCGTGGTATTCGTCGCAGACAAACATTAGGTCGCGCCAAGTGCGTTGGGGGTGGGCGGTGATCTGAGGGATGCGCTGGAGTATCGCGCGCTGGAAATCCAGCTTCAGCATTACGCCCAAGATCCGCGCCAGGCCAGGGTTCATCCCCACCGGAAAGTTCAGCGCGAGCACTTTTCCACTCTCGAGCAGGGCATCGATTGGTGGGAGCGGCTTCGGTTCTCCGGCAGGCGGGTCTTCGGTGTACGCACTTCGCGGCGGACAGAAGGCGCGATGCACCGCCGGACTATCGTCGAACAACGACAGGAACACGACGACGCCTTCGACGATGGACGAGCGAAGCCGTCCGTCGAGTCGGCTCCATCCGTGCAGGTACCAGCGTTCAACGGCTTCGAGCTGGTGCCTCCGTGCCGCCCACCCGGTACCCTTCGGCTTCCGGACTTCGTACACCACTCTGCGCGCATCCAGGAACGTTTCAAGGCCCGCTTCGTACGGGTGCGCCATGTGGTCCGGATCCTCGGCGAACCAATGCGCCCAGGGTTTCTGGACGCAGTGCTCACGGAAATCGCCCTGGCGGATGACGAGGACATCCGGGGGCTCGGCGAGCTCGGCCTTCAGGCGGCGGATGTCCCGATCGATCTGCGAGTCGTCCAGGATGTAGCGGTAGATTTCGGAGAACGTGGTGTAGCCGTCGCTGATGCGTCGAAGGAGAATCACGAACTTGAGCAGATCGGTGTACGCCTGCTGCCAGAACGGCTCTTTCGATCGGCCGAACAGGTTGTTCAGCAGCGTGGCCACGGCATAGGCGACCGCGTAGGGATCGAGCTCGTTGTGCAAAGGGTTGTAGCAGACGCCGGTATCGAGCCCGACCTCGACATAATCCGCATCACGCCCCGTCCGGTGGAGCATCGATCGGACCTGGCCACAGAAATCCCCTTTCACTTCCAGGACAAGGCCACCGAGCTTGCGCGCCGGATTGTCCGCCTTCCATCGGAGCAGTTGGTCGACGTACGGATACATGCAGGCTGAGGTCTTGCCGGTTCCAACGGCGCCGAGGATCATGACGCCTGTGTAGAGGCCCCGCTGCGGGACGGCCAGCCACTCGGGACGCGCAGCTGGTCCAGGAGCGGTCTGATAGTGCGTCTCGCCAAGAACAAGCGACGGAGTGGGCCGCTGCTCGGGCTGTGGGTACGGCGGGAGCGGCCGGACACGCGCACGCGGCGCGCGTCGATAGACAACGATCGCCATGAGCGACATTAACAGGGACGCGGCAAAGTAAGGCGTGGTGAACCAGAGGGTGGCGTACCCATACGTCAGGACGGACAGCACCACTGGGGCGCGTTCGCCGATCAGGCCGAGGAACACGTCATCGTGCGAAACGGGGTGCGCACGCAGGCCCCACAGACCGACACCGCCGGCCACCGCGAGGGCCACTAGAGCGCGCGCTTCGACAATCTTGCGCAGCATGAAACACCTGTCGGTCTAGCGGTCGATGGCGGTTACTGATTCTCCGGACGACCCAACACCGGCCTGAGCCCGCCGCGGTCCAATGTTCTTCCGGCCCAGCCGGTCTTTCGTTCGTGGCACATATGAGCCTTGATGAGACTCCCGCCACCTGATGAACTCCTTGTCGCGAGCGAGCACGGTGTCGATCACCTGGTTCAGGACGTACTCGGTCGATTCGCTGAGGAACTGAGCGTACGCGTACAGCGTCTCGTTGTTCTCGCAATCGAGTCGTGTGCGGTGCTTCACGAGCTGCTTGCCGCGCGTGCGCGGCTTGATCAATGGCATGGCATCCTCCGATTCAGGAAAATGTGGACTATGGCGGCGACGGTTTCGACGTGCTGCGCGTGTCCATCGGACTGCCTGTTGCGGTACTCGCGACGTGTCCCGTCGATGGCGCGTGCGCGGACTACTTCGTCCGGACAAACGAGACACGCAGCCGGGGCGTGAGCGACCCCCATCGTAGATGGCCCGGGACCGGGTCCGGGGGGTGGCAGCGGGGGTCGCTCACGCCCCGGCTGCCACTTCGCTGAGTTCCGGGCTTCATCGCACAGGCACGCGCGGCACAAAACGCCGCGCGAATTTCGCGTCAGCAACTTCTTCGCCCACAACAACGTGCTGAACATCTCCCTCTCGCATAGGCCTCTGACCTCGCGCCGCTCACGCCCTTCGCCAAGACCCCAGGAGGGGGACCACTCCTCCCTACCCTGTGGTCCCCCCTCCGTTCGCGGGACCTCCGAACTACGCCGAGCCAACCAGGGGTGAAAGATGGGCATATAGATGAGGCAGGACTTCGCTCGTGACATGGCCCCTCCGGCGCGCGATCTTGTCCTTGAGCACCGGCGACACTGTGGCGTCCAGGGGCCGGTCGCCGTTCTTCTTCCAGAGCCGATAGAGCACATGAAACCGCGGCGCCCTGAAAGCGCGACAGGCGCGACGAAATCGCCGGAAGTCCTCGGGTGCACCACCGTGATCGACCTGGTCTTGTTGCCTGAAATACCAGCGAAGCTCGGCCACATCGTCCAACCGAAGCGGCCGGCCCAACTCATCTAGCGCAGCCTGCTCGAAGAGCGGCGCCGCCTCCAGCAAGTGGCGCGGTACGAGGAGGCGAAGCTCCCACTCGGGGAGAGCTCGCAGCAGCTCCGAGTGACGATGTAGAAAGGCGCGGAAGTCCACCGGTGTTTTTCGGTTTACGAGGTACAGGAATACGTGGGTGCGGCCGTCGCCCGCTATGCCGATCGGTAACTTGTCCGGGAAGTAGCGAATCGTCTTGTCCGGTCCTGCACCGAAGACCAGGTGGGGCAGTTCCTTTACTCTGAGACTCGTTGCCGTGCTGAAGTATTCGACCTTGTCGCGCTCGGCGCCCAGCCATTCAAGCCTGCGCTCGCCAAGCACGGTATCGAGCACCATCAGCCGTTCTATGGCGCGGGCGAGCGTAATGGGTTTACGGTTGCGGTTGTTCGGCTCTCTAATCGCGGCGTACAGGGGCTTGCTGTGCACGTGGTAGATGTGCGCTCGTCGATGCGCCGCGGCATACGACGTGGCTTGTTTCTTTGCCACAAGGGAAGCGAAAAAGTCGTGGTCCTTCTGACCGTGGGCAATCCGAGCGTAGACGCAGTACTGGCGACGGACGCAGACGCCGGAGTGGAGCATGACGGTCACCAGGAAACCTGCCTGACGCTCGGTGAAGCCCTTCTCCGCGACGGCGTGGACGCGCTCGCCAAATGTCACGACAACAGCTCCTCGGCAAGCCGCGGATCGACGCCGCGCCCGCTTCGTCCGGCTGTTCGGAGGCCTCCCAGGCGAGCTCCGGAAGCTCGATAGCGGGTGAATCCGGACCGAGCTTTCGCCGCCGCGTGAGCGCCACGATAATGCGGCGTTACAACTTCGATGTTCTCGACGGCGCGGCGGCCGTCACGGTCCTCGTACTCGATCCGCGCATCCGGAAACTGCACGTGCCCGTCGTCGTACGGCAGCTCGTGTTCCTGCGCCCATCGAGCCACAGCCTCCGCCCGTCCTTCAGGAGTGTCACCTAGTTCGCGGCGCTCCCGGTTCTGCGCTTGCAGAAATCGCTGATACTCGCGCTTCAACTCTTCTTCGAGAACGACACGACGGACAGGTTCGCCACGCTCTGCGAGGCGCTCGGCGGCTTTCATGTAAGCGCTGTACAGCCTGGAATCGTGGGCCAGCTCACGCGGTTTGGTGATGCCGACGTAGTACGCCTGACCGGCGCCGGCGGAGCCGGGCCGTCGACCGTGTTCCAGAACATCACGTCCGTGGCCGGTAAGCGTCACCAGGTTTGTCCGTGTGCGCCCTACGACGTACGGCGTCGTGTGCACGAGGCCGATGTCGCGAAGGCGCTCGAGGTCCCTAGCCGGCCGCGTTGGCGTCTTCGGATTGGGCTCCCGAAGGTCGCCTGCAGGCACCACTCGGAACGCTCCGACTGTCGCCAGGACGCGGACGTCATCACCAGACAATCGATACTCCTTGTCGTTCACACGAACACGTTCTCTGGACGACCCGCGCGGCAAGTCGAGGTCGCGTGTGAACACGTCACGTGGGTCGTCCGACACCGGACCGGATTCCACCTCGATTTGGCCGCCAACCCTGCCAAAGCCCGGTTCCGGCCGCTCGCGCTCTGGTACGCGTGGATCAATGTCTCGCCACATCTGAACCTCCCGCTGTTACTTCAGGTACGACCGCAGGTCATCGAGCACGGCATCGTCGGTCGCAAGCTGCCGGTCTAGGTGCAGCAGCTTGCGGCCGGTGTCGCGCAGGAACAGCCAGCGGGCCACGCTGTAGTAGGTCGCGGTAAGGTTCAGAAAGAGTGTCAGAGCAGCCCAACCGATGAGGGCTGCGTGCTCGTGAAAGAGAACGGTCTTGTACGGTGCAAGGAAGCGCAGCTCGCCGGCAAGCCATCCAGCAAAGAGGAACACGCTGAGAGCCGCCAGCAATGACGCGTTCGCGATCATCGACGCCCATCCTCGAACGCCTGATCGACGCGGAAGTACGCGATCTGGAGGCCCAACGGGTTCACGCGAACGAACTCGTTCGGCACGTGCTCGCGCAGGACGAAGTCCACCTGCGCGACGTAGGTTTCGCGGTTCCGCTCGGACCGCGTACCGGGCGTGTAGTAGACCTTCTGGAAGGTCACCGCCGCTTTGAAAGGCGGCGTCGTCAACTCGCTCAGGCTGACATTCTGAACAGTTACCTCGATCTCGTCCGCGGCGGGATTCGTCACGAACAGCTCGAGCACGCGACTCTGATCGTTCTGGGCGATGGTCGCGTCCGCCAGTCCAGGGTCCAGGAAGAAAAGCGAATCGGGGTACTCACGCTGAAGCGTTGAGCGAATCCGGCTGAAGTGCTTCACGACGAACTGGGTCAGGAAGTACCGAAGCTCCGGAGGTTGCGGCTGGTACCGGGAGGCGTCGTACGCCACGGCCTCGGCTCGGCCTACCTCGTCGATTCGCACAACCAGCGGCTTCACCTGTGAATAGCGGACGGCCGTGTGGAAGTTGAGACCGAGCAGCCCGAGAGCCACCAAGGAGACGAGAACGAGCGCGATCTTCAAGTAGGTGTTCATCACCAGCGCGGAACCGTACAGCTCCACAAACTGGCGCTTCGCGCTCTCAATCGTCTTTGGGTTGATGTCGCCGACGACACCGGCCACGGACTGTCCTCCTCAGTTCAGAACGTGAAGGTCGAACAGCCGCCACGCGATCCAGATGAGCCCCGTGACGAACCCAAGGGCGATGGTTATCCCGATGGCCTTCCAGTAGAGCGGCGGGAGGTCCGACCACGCGACGTGATGTGGCTCTCGCAAGTGCTCGGGAACGTTCGAGAATCGCTTCGGCATGTCGTGCCTCGCCGGCGCTGTTTAGCGCCTCATGAAACGGCTCAGGCCAGGGAACGCCGCTTGGCCGCCCTGACCGGAGAAGATTGAGGTGGTCAGCGACGGCACGAGCACGATCCCGGTGCAGAACGTGATGATCACGGCCGCCGCCTGGAGGCCGTAGACCCCATATTCCGCCTGTGTAATGGCTGGAGGCAAGGTCGTCACGTACCGGAAGACGAACCGCTCGAACACCATCAGGAACGCGATAGCGACAACCGGGATGAACGAGTACTGGATGAACGCCTTGAACCATCCCCAGAACAGCCAGTCCAATTTTGGGACGATGAAGAACGGGACGAACAGTGGACCGAGGAGGGCGCACACGGCGCTGGCGATCAGACCGAAAGCAATTACGGCCATCGAGACGGCTTTCGCAAAGGCCACGAGCAGCAGCAGGACCCAGTAAATGAGGTTGGCCAGAATCGCCCATGCGTCCGGCTGAATGAAGTGGTCTGACAGCTCGTCGAAGTGCTGGTAGATATTGTCGAATGCTCTGGCCTCGAGTACGGATTGAAAGTAGAACGCCTGGTCGGTGATCAAGTTGCTGAACGACACCCCGATGCCCGGCAGGGGCGCTTCGTAGAACGCTATAAGCGAGTAGCCGAACGAGACCACGAGCAACAGTTTGGCGAACTCGAACATAGAATCCCCCAGCCCGTCGCGCGAGAACATCATCTTGATGCCGTGCCAAGCAATGATGATCGTGGCAAACGAGAGGAACAGGCGATGTCCGAAGCGGAGGAACTCCGGTTCATACGTCACCAGCAGCCCCGAAATTGCCTGCTGGATCGTCGGAAGCAGATTGAGCTCCATGAGCGGTCTCTCCGTTGTCGCACTACGGCTGCCGCCACGTTCTGAGCGCGTCACCGAATCCGGCCACGAACGCTTCCGACGCGGCACGGCCGTCGCGCCACTTAACGATCTGCATCGCCAACGCGGCCGTCTCCGTGTCACGGGCTCGCTTGCTGTCGACCAAGAGTTGTTCGACCATGCCCGCGAGCAGCTGAATACGCGCCTGACGCTGGCGAGCGCCGATCAGGGTGGCGCCGCTGATCTTGTCGAGGACCGCCGTCGTGCTCTGTTCGCTTGATGCATTGATGACGTCTCGTTCGAGAGCGTCGATTGCGGGCAGTTCATTCTTCCGCCCAAACCAGCGCAGTTGGCCTGTTCCGTGGGTTGCGGCAATGGCAGCAGCGTCAGTCAGGTTCACTGTGGCCAGCCGCGTTTCCATCAGACGGCGTGTCGCCGGATCGAGTCGCGCGAGAAGCCCCGGATCCGCTAGTAGACGCTGGCTCAGCTCGGTGAAGGCGGCGCCGGCGGGATCGCCAAAGATCAACGCGTCGTTGTAGGGCTGAGCGTAGAAGAAGTCACCGCCGTGCGTCCTCCAGCGCGGCACATCCTCCATCACGTATTTCCTCAAGTTGGTGAGGGCGCTCAGCCTCCGTGCCATCTCGCGCAGCCTGCTGTGCTGCTGGCGCTGAGTTTCAAACAGGACCTGGTTCAGGGTTGCAGTGACAGTATTTCGAGCAGTTGTCGCGGCGTCGTAGACGACCAACTGTGCCGAGACAGGACTCGCGATGGTGATGGTCAGCGCGACGGAGAGCAGTGCCGTACCAATGCAGCATGAGCGGTGGCGATACATCACAGACCTCCTATGGCTGACGCCAGGTTGCGAGGGCATGGCCGGTTCCGGCGCGGAACGCGTGATTCGCGGCGTCGCCGTCTCGCCAGGTGACGAGCTGCATGTTGAGCGTCGACGCTTCGGTATCTCGCTGCCTCTTACTCCTCGCGAGTAGTTGCTCGAGTGCGTGCGACAGCAGTTGGTTGGTCGCCATGTCCTGCCGGCGCCCGAGGAGCTCGCCGGCCGCCACCTTGTCGAGAATGGCGGTCATCTCGTGGTACGACGAGCCGCTGTTCAGTACGTCTCTTTCGAGTGCATCGACGGCGCGTTGGAGCTCCCCGTAGTAACCGCGCATCAGGCCGACCTGATGACCGCCCATCATTGCGACCGAGTCGGTGATCTCGACGGTCGCGTACTGGCGCTCGAACGCCCTTCGAGCTGCTGCTGGCATCCGGGCTGGTACGCTCGGAGCGGCCAACGGTGTCGCGGTGGCCAGATAGGCGGCTCCGGTTGCGTCGCCGCTATTCAGTGCTGTGATCCACTGACGTCCGTAGATCCACCGGCCTGGGTCGTGCCGTGTCAGGGTAGACGGCGGCGTCCGGTACTGGTCCATCCTTCCAAGACCCTGCGCCATCTGGACGATCGTTCGGTACTGCGCACGGAGCTCCTCCAGGTGGCGCTGAGTTCGCTGGACGATGAGGATCGCTTGCGCCAGATTCGCGGGGTCAATGACTGCGAACTGAGCGCTGGCTGGTGTCGTCGCCAGCACGAGAACAACGACTCCGATGAGAGTGCGTCGCATCATTGGACTCTTCTCCTCCCCTTCAGAACCGAGTCGCTTGAGCCGCAGGATAGGCGGGAAGCCTCAGGTCGCTCGTCACGTACACCTTCACGCGGTGGCCCTCACGAATCGTGACGGTTGGCAGGCGGTTCAGAAACCGGCTCATGACCTGAAGGCTTGCCTGCGATGCCGCGTCCGCGCCACCGGCGATGATGACCGTCCGGTTGCCCGTTCCACTCGAATAGCCCGCGCTGCCTATCCACTGCGCCAAGCCGCTGATAAGACCAACGGCAGCCGCCGATCCGAACGTGGACCAGTAGTGCTGGTTGACCTTGTCGCGCAGGCCCGCATCGCCGATCTGATTGAGTCCCAGAAACTGATCTAGGCGAAGCGTGCTGCCATCTGGCATCAGGAGTCGGTGAAACCCCACCGCGAGCCTAGTCTCGCCCAGCGCCTGAACGGGTCGCGTCTCGCCAAGGAGGCGCGCCCCCGCAGGAATGAGCACGTGCTGTCCGCTGTGCGAATACACCGGATTCGTGACGAGGCAGTTGACCGGGGCTGTTCCACTGCTGTCGAGGCGGTTGGTCAGTACCGCGTCGATGAAAGTTCCCTCGAGAAGCGTGTGCAGTGGGCCAGCGGCGCTGATTGGTTCTGTTCGATCAGGCGTGCGTTCCTGTCGCGCCCCGGCGCTGGAATCGAGACTCCCTATCTCCTCGGAAGCTGCGCGGGTTGTTGTGGGAGTGCCCGGACGTGTGGCTCCAGCGCTTGCCCCGCCTGTAGCGCGAAGGACCGCGCTCGCAATCTCGTCAAGCGAAGGGTTCGAGATGTCGTGCGGAATCTCACCTGCGCGAACGCCAGCGGGTTGACCTGTTTCCGGGCGCTCTCCTTCCGGTCGCCGACTAAGAACAACGTTGCTTGCGAACAGACTCTCGTACTCTCGGCGCTTGCGATCGGCCGCGATCGGATCCTCAGGCGCGTGTCCCGCGGGTTCTTCGAAACGCGGTGTCTCAGGAACTGTTGGCTGGGGCCCTGGGGCTTCGAGCGTCTGGCGCGCTTCCATCGCTCGAAGGCGTTCCTGATAATCGCGCAGTCGATCCGGGTTAGGAGCCGGAGCAGCCTGCTGCGCCTGAACCGGATTCCGGGACGGCTCAGACTGCCCGGTAACGAGGATGATCAGCACGATGCCGAGTGCGAGGCCTGCCATGAGCCACGTCTGAAAGCCGCGCGGCAGCACGCCGCGAGGAACCGGACGACGGTCGTTGACAGGCGCCGTTCCTGGCGTTCCAGCTTCGGGCATGATCATCGCCCCTGCTGTTCGAACGTGAATCGCTGGGAGCCCAGCACGAGATAGCCACGATCGAGGACCTTCGGCACGACGTACGTGCCCTCGCGAACCTGAAAGTTGACGATCGACGGCTTGCCATCTTTGAGCTCGTACAGGGCGGGCAGCTCGGTGGCGTCCGATTTCACGTATGTGAACTGGCCGTCGTGCCATATCGACCGAACGAAGAAAGGCTTCTCATACTTGGGCGCGCCGTAAGGAAACTGAAGCCGCGTGGGATACTGCTGTCGATAGGCTGCGACGGCCTCGTCCAGCTTCCGCTCCTCATCGCGGGCAGACGCACGAAGTTCGGCGATCTGCGATTCCAGCGCTTCTACCTGCGAGGCCGAGTAGTACTTCTGTTTCCCACCGGTTCCGCCAGGCTCACCCTGAACGTAGACCTTGAGGTCGGGGGGGCTCGACTTCTCACTCAACATGAACGAGTAGATGGTCCCGCTCGATGCCACGAGGTTCAGGTTCGTCTCCGCACCGGCTTTCGCGGGCTTCACGTGAGCGATGTTGTGCGTGGCGCTGATCACCCAGAAGTCGCGATCGCCGCACAGGACGTCGAGGATCTCCTCCCCATCGGGCAGGACCACCATCGTCGTGTAGCGCAGCCGCGTCTGCAGGGGAATCACTCCACGTTCGGTCGCCGACACCTCGCGCACGCCAGACTGGGCACCAGCCGGCGTCACCATCCCCGAGAACATCAGTACCGATATCGTCAACGTGAATGCGCGCAGACCACTACACCGCATGGCACACCTCTCACAATCAGGCCGAAGCTGCGAGCCGTTCCAAGCCCGCCTCGAAACCGTGCTCTCGGAACACCGCGGCGACCCGATCGTTGTCGATGGGGGTGTTCGTGTAGATCCAGTAGCTCTTGGGGTCGACCGCCAGACTCAGGACCTTCGTCAGGTCCGGCCGCTTCAGAAGAATCTGTCGTCGCGGCATCAGGCCGGCCAGCAGATCCAGCTCCTTCTCGTTCATCTGGAACAGTTCCGCATATCGGGGCCTCTCCAATGCCGGATTCGCCAGCAGCAGCTTTGTCGGGCAGCTCTCGACGACCGTTCGCAGCAAGTCTGCCGAGGCGAAGTCGTCAATCGTCTGGGTGGCTAGAATCATGGCGGCATTCCGCTTCCGCCATGTTTTCAACGCTTCCTGCACGTACGCGCGAAGCGTGGGATTCTGAATGAACCGCCATGCCTCGTCCATGACACACAGCTTCAGGGTCTGCGAATCGGTTCCGTCGAGCACTCGTTCGTTCACACGGTGAAGGATGTAGAAGAGCAGCGGCTCGATCAGCGACGGATACGATCGCATGGCGTCGAAGTCGAAGACGTGCAGCCGCTCAAATGAGAGCGTGTCTTCCACGTTGTCGAAGAGGTCCGCGTACCGGCCTCCATCAACCCACTTCTGCAGCCGTACCATCAAGGCTCGTGGCAAAAGATTCGCGAGCGTGAAGAGCCTCCGCTGACTCCGGTCGAGAACGTACAGGTTTACGACGGCTTCGTAGACCTCGCGATCCTCGAGCTCGCTCAAGCGATACCCGTCTTCCCCTTCGAGGAGGACGCGCACGAACCCATGGAGGAAGTGCAGGTGTTCGGGCGTTGGCTCCAGGGAGAATGGGTTGATGCTCACGTCGTGCTGTCGCAGGCCCAGCTCCACGTAGCCGCCGTGAAGAAGCGCCCCGAGCTTGCGGTATCCGTGGCCCAGGTCCAGCACGATTGTGAACGGGTCGAACTGTTGAGCGTTCGTGACGATGAAGTTCAGAAGGAAGCTCTTGCCACTCCCGGTTGCGCCCAGTACGAGCGTGTGACCGACGTCCTGGACGTGCAGGTGATAGGCGAACGGCGTCTGGTGTGGTGTCTCGAACGTCGCCAGCGGCGCCGGCAACAGCGGTGAGCTCGCCTGGCCTTGGTCGACGCCGAACAGAAAGCTCAGGTCTGCGGCGTGCGTTTCGAGTAGCGCCATCCGACGGAGGTTGCGCGCGCCGTTACCCGGTACGATGCTCACCCAGGCGTTCAGCAGGTTGTAGGTCTCGTCGAAGAACGCGCCGTCGTGGGCCGCAAGCACCTTCTTGGCCTGGGCTGCTTGCTGGTCCAGCGCCCGCCGGTCCTCATGGTGGAGGACGACCGTCAACGAGCAGCGACCGAACACGTGTCCGTTCACCTCCATCTCGGTCAGCGCATCGCCGAGCTGTTTCACCGTGGCCGTCGCCGACTCGTCGACCAGCATCTCCTCTGCCTTCGCCTCGGGCGACACGTAGTTGATGAGAGACACGCGCTTGTTGAAAAAGTGCCGTCGTCGTGACTGAATCTCGCGCCGCATCCGTTCCTGGCCAGCCCGCTGCCATTCCAGACACGCGATGAACTCGCCGGGAACGGCGAGCAGGTCGCCGAGGATGTGGGCGAAGGTCTGGCCCGGTGGCTCCTTCATGGAGAGAACCTTCACCTGCTGTGAGCCGACCATCAGATGATCTCGATGACAGTCAACCGGCGAATCGGCCACGAAGTAGTCCAGGTATGCCTCGGGCGTGCTCGGCGTTGCCGCCGACAGCGCGGACGAGTCGTAATTCACCAACTGTCGGAAGAACTGGAACGCCTCGCCGCGCGCTAGCCGTGCCGGCCCAAAGTCGGCCAACTGAGATTCGAACGACTCGGCCTGGTGACTGAGCCTGTCGATGGCGTCGTCCAGTTCGGCCTCCAGCAGCTTCAGTGAGTGATCGGTCGAGAGCCACCGGCGGAGCGCTTCGCGAGGTTCGCGCCACACTCCTTGGAGCCGCGTACTTACCTGACCCCGCGTCGTCTCCAGCAGGAGCACCACGTACTGCGTGAGCTGGTACAGCTCGCAGCGTCGGTCGTTGAGATAGGCGGTGCGCCGATTTACGGCCTCTTGCGCAACCGGCTCGGCGCAGAGCGGCGCGACGAATGGATCGACCGTCCGCTTGACGACGTACTGATACACGCGGTACGGCTCGTCCAACTGTCGAAGGGCAGCCTCCATCCGGTGCGTAAGAGCCCGACGTTGCGCCTGCATGAGACCGTCTACGTCGACACCGCGCAGACTGTACACGACGCCGACGTGACCAGCTTTCGTCAGGAACGTCCCGCCATCGACAAAGGCCCACAGTGGGAGCAGTGTGTTGACGCCGCCCGCGTCGCTGTAGTCACGCAGAATGCGCGAGAGCCTCACCACCGCTCGACCTCCATGTCGAACCGCTCGTGCTTCCCAGGGTCGTAACGGCGCCGGCTTCCCGACGATGCGATGACGATGCGGAGCATGTCTGGATCGCGGTTGGTCGCCCAGAGCGCGAAGCCATAGAGGCCAAGGAAGACCAGCATTCCTGACCAGAACGAGTAGAAGAGGTTGAAGGTGGCTCCGCCCATCATCAGCGCCAGGAAGAACAAGCGACGGTCCACGCCGCAGACCGTGAGTGGTCGGTGCAGTGCTTTGTGTACGGGGCGGTACGTTGGCTGGTCCGGCATCATGCGCTCCGAAGTGTTGGACGCACCTCGATTAGAAGAGCCACACAAGGAATTGGGTCGCAAACAAGGCCAAGCCTCCGCCGAACACGATCCCCGCGATTTGCCGCTTCGCGCCCATCTCGCCGAACATGAAAGTGAGTCCGCCGATAACGATCGCCACCAGGGCGAGAGACCGCGCAATCGGACCGGTGAACGTTCGTTCGAGATTGAACGCCGCGCGCTCCCACGGAGATCCCTGCGCTGACGCGATCTGAGGAAGGAGAATGAGCACAGTCGTGGCAAGGATGAGCTGTGCGCGTCGCGCACATTCGACGACCGAGCGGCCGGACGACCGAGCCCTTCGTGAGCAACGACCTTGCATGTGTCACCTTCCTGTTGACAAGCACCGATGGTCCGGCCAAAATCCAGTTCAGTGAGTGCATCAGGACACGCCAGCTTGATGCCGCCCTACTGAACGTCCACTGAATCATCGGTGCGCGATTGCGCGTTCTAATCCGATAGAACGCCGGTCCGGACCGAAACCTGACAGCGCTGTTTCTCCTCTTCCGGCGGCCCCGACACTGGCGTCGCTCCCCCGACGACGGGTTCGCACCGTCAAGCACGATGGAGGGGATCGTATGGAGAGCCTGCGAAAGCTCGGGCTGCTCGACACCAACGGCAAGCCGGTAGAAGACCGCTTAAGCAAAGTCCTCAACGCTCTGCTCCCACGGTTCCGGAGGCGCTTCCCTGCCATCCACGACGACGTGGAGGTCACAGAGGTGTTCGAGGAGGCGGCGCGGCGCATCACGAAACGCGAACGAGCATCCGGACCGATCGAGAAGTTGGGCGGCTACGCCTGGAAGGCGTTGGAGAGCATCGGCGTGTCCACGCAGCGGCGCGGCTCGATGCAGATTCGGTTCAACAGCGTAGAGTCCCGGACCGGACCCGAGATCGTGTCCCGTCTACGCGCGTGGGACGGCTCGGTCGAGGAGATCGAACGGGGCATCCTGTTGCGCGAGCTCGAAGCGCACATGACAGCGGAGGAGGCGTGGATCTTCCAGCAGAAGGCCCTCGGCTACTCAAGCGAGGACATCGCGAAGCTCCGAGGCAGCTCCGTGAACTCGGTCGACAAGGTGATGAGCCGCTTGAAGCAGAAAATTCATGTACTGACGGGGGTGAAGATGTAGAGAATAGTCGCAAAGTAGAGGTCGTCTCCGGCATCAATCCGCACTCGTCCACCTTGAGGACACACACTGAGACAGCCGAATGACGAACGACGGTCAGCGCTCTGACCCTTTGCGTTTCCAGATCGAAAACGAGATGGACCTGGTCCTCGGACGGGCCCATCCGAATCCGATGCGCGAAGGGTGCCCACCTCGTGAACTCCTCGTGTCACTCTCACGGCGCGAGCTGCCGATCGGCGATCCCGCCTACGAGCACTTCTCGAAGTGCTCGCCATGCTATCAGGAGCTTCGCGCTCTTCAGCAGGCGGACGCCGCGGCGTTGAAGGCGACGGTGAGGCGTAAGCGGCTGGCATACGCCGCCGCAGCGGTGCTCGTGCTGGCGATTGCGGGATCTTGGTTTGCGCTTAGGCGGGCGGGCGACGCGGATCACATAGCGCAGCCGACGACTCAAACGGCGCCTCAGTCAGCGAGACTGGACCTGCGCCCACTTGCAGTCACTCGCAGCGAAGCGCAGAGAGTCGAAGCTACACCTCTCGTGGTGCCGCGCGGCCGTGTGAACGCGACAATATTGTTGCCAGTGGGCTCATCGCCTGGAGAGTACGACGTTCGAATTCTCGACGCCGACTTGCGTGCGAGGGCTACCGCACGGGGCCCAGCGGCAATTCACAACTACATCACAACTCTCGAAGCTGTGATTGATGTGACCGCTCTCGAAGCGGGAGATTATCAACTCACCTTAAGGCGTGATGGAGGTGAGTGGCAGATGTTCCCGCTGCGGGTACGTTGAACCGGAAGTGCTGCTGTCGCTAAGCGGACACCATTCGTTCGGCTTCGCGAACGATTTGCGTGGCGCATTCGAGCTGGTTGTCTCTACCCTGAACGCTTGCCTCAAATGAAAACGGTTCTTCGATCGTTGGAACGAGACCTTGGCCCTCGAGATTCGTGCCTTGCCAGGTGAAGTACGTGGCGACCGGCATCACGAGGCGGTAGCCGAATCCAACCTTGAAGGCGCTGGTGGCGACCAGCCGGCCTGCCGTTTTCGTTCCAATTAGCGTTGCCAACTGATACTCGGACGCGAATGCCGCTACCATTTCCGCCGCACTCGCCGAATGTTCGTTTACGAGCATTGCGACGTGGCCGTGATGACGCTGAGTCCCCAGCGCCTCGGTGAACACGGCTACCGAACGGCCAGCCAGACCGAACTTGACGATCAGCGGAAGCACCTGCAGCTTCGACGATGGGATGCGATCGAACTGCGGAAGGCGTTCCTTTTCGTAGCCTTTGCGGGCGAGCTTCCGTCCGACGCTGTACCCGACTCCGCGGCGATCTGCGCAAAGGTGGCTCATGAGCCGTAGGCAGCCAATCCCACCCCCGGTATTGCCTCTCAGATCAACCACCAGTCGAGAACACGCGAGATCCGAAATCGCGCGGCTGATATCGCGGGCAACGTCGATTCCAAGGACGCCTGGGAACATGCTGACGCGCACATAGCCGACCTCCGCATCGAGCTTGCGCGCACTGACGACCTGATCGGGCACCACGATCGGCCGACGCTTCTCACGAGAACCTGGAATTGCGAGCGTCGGCCGCATCGTCGAGCCATCTCGCTTGCGCACCGTGAGCGTGTAGGACTCGCCGAGCCGGAAAGGGGTCGCAGCAGGCGGAATCATCTCCTCATCGTTCACCGCTATCAGGACGTCGCCCGACTGAATACCAACCGCAGCGGCGACACCGCCGGCATGGACGTCCTGAAACACCCACCGTTTACCGTCCGCCGCCGTATCCGCCTTCGTCAATGTCGCCGCCATCGCGATTCGCCCGGCGGAACGTGGCCGCGCCTCGTGGAAAAAACCCGTGTGGCTCGTCTTCAGGTCCCGAAGCAACCCGTCGAGCGCCTGTTCAAAGTCCTCCAGGGTGCGGCTGCCAATCACGCGTGGTCCGTGCGTGTCACGGAGTTGGCCCACGTCAACGTCGGGCCCGCTGAACTTCGTGTCGACAAGCGTGATCACCTTGTCGAAGACAGCGCGCCGTTGCGGTTCGGTCAGGAAGGTCACCTGTTACCCCCTCCACGAGAGACGGCACTATTCGACGCGACAATCGCTGCCGTGTCGCCGTAGGCAAGCACACCACTCCACAGTCTCGGAACCGCCTCCGGACCGAACGACTCGATCATGCGCAGCTTCGCCCGCCGCAATGATTCGCCGATGTCGGCGCCGCCGGCCAACTCGCGATAGAACTGGCGCATCAGCGCGGCGCTGAAAGTGTCGTCCGCTGCCCAGAGATTCGCGACAACGGCGCGTGCGCCCGCAGCGACAAACGGTCTGACCAAGCTGGCGACCCCGTCCTGTCCCAGATCTGCGCCCGTGCTCGTGTCGCACGCAGACAAGGTGACCAGAGCGGCGTTCAGCCGCAGATCCAGAATCTCGCGAGCCTGAAGAAGCCCGTCTTCGACCCCCGATGGTCTCAGCACGAGGGCCGATCGGGCCGGGAATTTCGTGCTCATGATCCCATGCGCCGCCAGATGGAGGACGCGGTATTCGACCAGCGGCTGTGCCTTGACGGCGGCCTCTGTTGCCGCGTCCCTCACCAAGACCTCAGATCCACTCGCTCCGAATGCGGCGCGAACAGACTCGGCCTCCTCCGCAGCAAGTGGCAATGGCCGCACCTGCGTCGCGTCCACGTCGTATACGCCTCGTGTGACCGGCCCAGCAGGCGATCCATTGGTTCCGGCGACCGGGACTTCGGGCGACGCCCCGACGGCGAGTGCCATCCGGCCTGCGACGGGGGAACCCGCGCGGGTTCGCAGCATCGCCAGAATTCCAGCCGACGGGGTGTACGACACGACATGCGTATCGAGCAAGCGGCGAGCGTTTGGAGACGGATGTTCCAAGAGTTCAAAAGGAACCTGCTGGAGACTGCCCTCACTGCTGATGACAACGCGATGGTAGGAAGACAGCTCGCGCATATCACTCAGCAGTGTCGTGCTGAGCGCCTTCACCTCCGCTGTCACATCTCGGCTGTTTCGTGCGGCCGACACCAACGACATCGCCTGACTGAGGATCGTCGACCGACCGGCCAGACGTTGCACTCTCGCTTTCGTGCGGCTCACTACGATGCCGAACGAAGCAGGTTCAGCAAGTGCGATCTCAAGCAACAGTTCGTCCGGTCTCAACGCGGCCTGCACCTCTCGCAGCGTGACAGCACCACGTGCGGTTCGGCGCGCCCTAGTGAAGAGCTCGGTCGTCATCGGCGCGAGCTGCTCCTCGGCGCGAAAAATCTCGTCCAGCAAACGCTGGCGATTTGCGCGTCCGGTGCTTCGCAGTAACTGGAGTTGAAGGGCCGCGATCCGGCGTTCCCCTCTGCGGAGATCCTCGGGCTTCCGCAGATCGCTCAGCGGACGTGAGTGCAGCAGATCCACGAGTGAGCGAGCGCGCGAACGCTCCAAGACCGCGAATAGCGCTACCGGGTCTCCGCCATTACGCTCGCCTTCAAGTCGAATCCGCGCCGACACCACTCCGTCCATGCTCGCCAGGATGCGTCCTCGAACCCACGGACTGCTCGCGTTCGTGAGCAGTCCTTCGAGCAGATCATCCGCCTCATGAAGAAGGTCGGACGCTTGAGCGAGACGGCCGACCGAGAGCTGCAGGTCGGCGAGCTGCGCAAGGAGTCTTGGAAGCAGGATCCGTTCGCCCATGCTGCGAGACGCAATGATCCCTTCGCGCAACGCGGCCTCCGCGTCGGCCGGTCGCCTTGCAGCGCGTAGAATCCTCGCACGCTCAAGTGCGATGCCGGCCAGGATTCGGTTTCCGCCGGCAGCACGCGCGAACTCCGCGGCGCGCGACATTGTTTCCATTGCTCGCGCCGTTTGCTTGCGCTCGACCGCGATGAAGGCAAGCCGAAGCAGGAGCTCCGCTTGGTAGCCCAGCGACCCTTCCTTCGCCGCTTCTGCAAGCGTCGTGGTTACGAGTTCCTCGGCCTCGGACACTCGACCAACCTTCACAAGCGCGTCGGCCTTGCCGACGAGCGTCATGAACGGCATCTGCAGCTCGGGCACCGAACGTGCGATCTTGAGCGCACGCTCGTAGAACTCGAAAGCCTGTTCGGCGCGACCGAGTTCAACGTAGCCGTGGCCGAACAGCGTGAGCCAACGCACCAGGGACGAGGAGTCGCCGCTTGTTTCGGCGATCTTGATCGCTTGTCCCAGGTTCACAATTGCTGTGTTCGTGTCTCCCTGCAGGAAAGCGACCAGTCCAAGTTCGGCGCGGGCGCGATTTACCCAACCTGATTCATTGAGCTTCTGCGCGATCGCTAGCGCCTCAGTCCAGGAACGTTGCGAGAGCGATGGGTCAAGGTCTTCGTCGGTCTCGCCCTTGATGATCAAGACGCGCAGGCGAAGTCGCTCGTCGTTCTGGACGATTGGATCTTCGAGGTAGAGGCTGAGACGTTCAGAGACCTCAGGAACCGGCAGTGTTGGTAGCTGCGCTCGCAGTCGACTGACTTCTGCGTAAAGCGCGTTCCGCTTGTCGCCGGCGGTGGTGAACGTCTCTTGAGCCTTTGCGTACAGCGGCTCCGCGCGAGTCCACAACCGCAGCCATGCAAGACGATCGGCTTCTGCGAGCAGTTTCTGAGGATCAGGAGTCTGCGCGAAGGCAGCCCGGCACATAAGAACGGCGACTACGACGACCACGCGGCCGACCACGTGAAGACGGTGGCACGTCATGACTGCCTTCTCAGGTTCGCAGGGGCGCTGCCGATCTTCTACAACCTTAGGCGGCTTCTTGCAAGACACAAGGTTGTAATCGACAGAAAGGGCAGAGCTCGCCCAGACCCAGTCGATCCGCCGCATGCGGCGCGAATCAGGAAGTGCCGAACACGGTGTATTTCATCACACGTCCGAGAGTCTTCACCGTTGCGGGTGCATCGGTCATCCGCTCCGATAGCACCTTCACCGCTAGGGACGGTGGCAAGCACTCCGAGAACTTCAGTTCGGTGACCGCGCGGTCGGAAACAGGCGTTCGCAACGACGTTCCATCTAGCGCGCAAACCTCTTTGAGTGCGAAGTCCAACTGATCGCGCGGTGTGTCCGCGTCGAGAGCAATGACGAAGTTATCGACTTTGCCAACCTGGACGTTGTGACCCCGAATAGCCTCGGCGATCGCGTTGTTCGCGAAGAGCCCTGCAAACGTCCACCACAGCAGCCGATCATTGCTGGACCTCACCAAATGCGTCGATTCACCCGTGAGCCATGAGAACTCCGACCGCGTCTGGGCCAGTTGCTCTTCGCCGCGCGTCGACAGCGTAGCTCCGGGTTCTTCACCTGCTAGTACGCGCTGGATCGCCTGACACAGGGAATAGCGGAGGGCCTGCCCCGAGCCGAGCCACCTGGACTTGCCCTCCAATTTCGTCGGCTCAACAAATGCCACGCGGGCGTCCCAATCGATATGCGTCACGACCCAGCTCAAACCGGCGAGTAGGAGAACTGGTGGGTGATCCTCTTTGACCGCAAACGACGACTGGTGAACCCTTCCGAGGTCCAGTTTGCCGTGCTTAATCGAGAATAGCGGCTCGGTCGTGAAAGAGGAAAGTAGGTCGAGAAAATGGCGCCGGCCAAAGGTCTGTTCACCCTCCCGGCCGACCGACAGGATACCGTGGTCATTCCACAGCAGCTCCCGCTCGAACATGTGCGACAGCATGGCGTCCACGTACGCCTGGGGAATCCGCTCAAATCCCGGCATCGCGCCAACCCAACCTGCCCAGTCCGCCACGCCGATACCACTTTCCTGCAGCGACAGCGCCAGAATCTGCTGCGCCAGCAGGTGCAGCGGCGCTGGAGGAGGCATGACGGGCTCAACGAACTGGTCCTCCCACATGCGCGTGAGGCCGGCAGCCCTGACGAAGCTGTCGGGCGCGGTTGCGAGGAACAAGCAGTTGGCCGTCGTGCCCTCGCGTCGCCCGGTGCGTCCAAGACGCTGCAGAAATGACGCGACGCTCGTTGGTGCGTCAATCTGGATGACGCGGTTCAAGTCGCCAACATCGATTCCCAGTTCCAGAGTACTGGTGGCGACGATTACGCAGTCTGAGGCGCTGGCGAACGCCTCCTCCGCGCGACGTCTCTGATCGACACTGAGGGAACTGTGCGACACGAATGTGTTCACATTCCTTCGTACGAGGCCGGCAGCCAGCTCCTCGACTCTGGCTCGACTATCGCAGAAGACGAGTCGCTTCTCGCCTTGGTGCAGCCGCGCAATGACGGTGGCTGCGTTCTCGGTGGACCCAACGTAGTCGAGTTGTACGTCCGCCTCGCGCGCCGCCTGAGGCGCACTCACAACCAGTCGCGGTCCCCTGCTCGATCCGACTTGCCACTCGAGCAACTCGTCCGGATTACCAACAGTCGCAGACAGTCCAACGCGCTGGATGTCTCGGCCCGCGAGCCTCATGATGCGCTCAAGAACCGAGAGCAGGTGCCAGCCGCGATCATCTCCCGCGAACGCGTGTACTTCGTCGATGACAACAGCCTGAATGCCGCTGAACAACGTCTGGTGTTCGACGCGAGGCGTAACCAGCATCACTTCGAGCGATTCCGGCGTCGTGAGGAGCACGTCCGGCGGTTCCGCGAGAATAGCTCGTCGCGCAGCATCCCCTACATCGCCGTGCCACATAGCGGCCCGACGGCCGCCGTACGATGCGTAGCGCTGTAGCCGGAACTCGAGGTTGTTCAGCAGCGCTCGGAGAGGGCACACATAGAGAAGAGACAACCCAAACCAGCGCTCAGTGAGCATCCGCGAAAGAAGCGGAAAGACCGCCGCTTCAGTCTTGCCGCCCGCTGTAGGCCCGAGCAGCAGAGCATGTTTGCCCTCAACCAGAGGCTCGATCGCCCTTTCCTGGAGTGACCTCAGCGAATGCCAACCCAAGCTGTTGACGATGTGATGTTGAAGTGCGGGGTGAAGCCGATCGAAGCTCACGGGCGGCGTCACACTTCGAGGTCGATCTCGTCGACGTTGCCCGCAGCTGCTGCGTTGCGCTCGACGGCTGTCAGCTCGCCCTCGGCAATTGTTAGCGCATAGTGCTTCCGCGGGTCGAATTCCTCGAACTGATCGATGCGATCAAGCACGTCGACCACAAGCTTCTTCAGGAACACACGAGGAGCGATTCCAACCTTGCCACCGAGTCGACCGGTTACTGCTGATGCGAGCGCGTCGATGTATTGATCGTCTGCGCTCGCCCGTACGCGTTCGGCGGCGTTGCAGTGCTCCGCGTAGATGTCACGCACCTTTCTGCCGACCTCGCAGAGCTTCGCATGGTCAAAAGCAGCGAGACGAATCTGTACGGCTCGAGGATTGTCGAACTTTGCTGCCGTCGAGAAATCCACGTGGAGTCGCTGAGCCAACGGAGGAAGGCGCTGGACTCCCTGGGGGCCGTCAAAGAAGCCTGGTGTTCCTGTAATCACCAGGTACAACCCGGGAAACCGACCACTATCGACCTCGTCTATCAACTGCCTGAGGGCATTCAAGCCCTTCTCGCGCACATCACCTCTTACTCGCTGCAGCGTCTCGACTTCGTCCAGCACCAGGACCAGCCCCGAGTGGCCGGAATCGCGGAGCACTACGAGAAGACCTTGCAGGAAACTCAATGCTCCGAAGTGATCGATGTCGCCCTTTACCCCGGCAGACCTCTTGACGCTCGCGCTGACATTGGGTTGGCCGGCGAGCCACGCCAGTAGACCGTCTGCCATCGCCGTGTCGTTCGCCGCCAGAGCGGAGCGGTACGCGCGCAGAGTCGCGGCAAACGCGGGCGCTTGTTTGGTGATTTCAGCAAGCCGCTGCTCCATGAGCGCATTGGTTCGCTCGATAAGCTGCGTCTCCTCGCCCGATGCGGCGGTGCCCTCGGCCAGGACGTCCTGTTCGAGCGCGAAGAACCAGCCATCTACGATCGAGCGGAACGCACCCGACGGCGAATCGCCCGTGGCTAGACGTTCCATGAGGCGGCGATAGACGGTTTCGACGCGATGAAGCGGCGTTTCGGTTTCTGAGATCTGCACTTCAGCGGTTGCGAATCCCAACTGCTTCGCACGTTCCTGCAGCCACCGCGCGAAGAACGTTTTGCCGCTTCCGTACTCCCCGCGCACGGCTTTGAACTGGGCGCGGCCTCGGCGAACGCTCTCAAGTTCCTCGCCAATCACGGCCTCGAAAGGCTGAAGACCGACGGCGAACGCATCGAGACTCCGTTGCGGCACTGTGCCGCGCCGAAGCGCGTCGATCACTTCGTTCCGACGCTCGCGGCTAATCATTGGTGCGGCCGGAAACGGATTGCAGCTCGAACTGCGCAATCAGGAGCTCAAGGTTCAACTCGATTGTGTCGGAAGGCTCGTCGAATCTGACCACGGCATAGCCCTCGACGTTCAAGACACGACGGGCTGCAGCGACGAATGAAGCCACCCGTACGAGAGGGAGCCCAAGGCTGTGAGCAAGCGCCGACCTCGTTAACTTGCCGCCGCGCTCGTCGAGTGCACTGAGCAGACTCCTGAACTGTTCGTCCGGCGGGGCCACGCGCCCAGCCAGTCGCTTCTGTGAGGCAAAGACTCCAGAACGGAACAGTAGGTCTATCCAGTACGGGACTGCCGGCGCGGGAGCCGGTGTCGGCTCTAGCTGTTCAAAGAGGGGCGTCTTTCGGCCCTTGCGAGTCGGGGCCGGTGGCTGAACTACCGGGGCTAGAACCGCAATCGGCCGCGCGCTAATCGGTTCTTCCCACCACTGTGGATAGACGGGAGCGCGCTCTACCCAACCAGACACCTGTGCTCCAGCAGAGACGACCGCGACCGGAACGATCATTTCCTGGAGCGTGGCACCACCGTGATAGCCGTTCTTCTTCATGCCATATCGGGTTCGCTCACTCCATGGCACGATCACGCGTCCACCGTTCGCCCCTACCCTTGCACCGGCAAGCACAATCTCGCCCTCGCCGGTCTTCTGATCGTCACTGCGCCAGCGATCTCCGAAGTCATTCCGGCTGATCCGCGTCTCGTCATCGAGCAGGTGTCCGTGGTCACTGGCGAATACGACGACCCGCCCGGCCATTCTCGCTTCGTGCAGAAGCGCGGCAACGAGGGGCAGGTACTCCAACGACCATCTGGGCCTCACTTGATCGGCCTTAGCAAGGTAGTCGTCGACGGCGTTTACAACCGCCGCAACGATTCGACGTTCCGGAGACGCGATCTCTGCGCGAATTGGTTCGGCCAGCGCGCGCCCACCAGGCTGCGACAGCTCGCCTTTATGGAAAAGCACCGGAGGGAACTGCGTCTTGCTCACGCGGACGAGCGCTGGATGCGCCTCGAATGCTCGTTTCTCGTCTGCAGCGGCCCCGGATGTAAGTCTCCCCGACAGCAGGCTCGTGCGCGAGTACTGCGTGACGCTCGGCACTGTGGCCAGACCAGGGGGAATCGGCGCATCGGTCGGCTCAAGAGACGCCCAGTTCTGGCGACTGAGATCCTCAAGAATCTCCCGCCAGACCGGGACGCTCATTCCATCAACGACGACAAGCAGAACGGGCACCTCGCCGGCTAACGGACCAATGACCCGTTCGATGGTGTGCTCGACGGGCAGCAGGTCATCTGACGTCGAGCCGGTCGCAATCCAATCTGCGAGCAACGCACCGAAGTGACGGTTCTTCTCCTCACGTCTCTCTGCTACGTGGGAAAGCAGTGACGAATACGCGTCCGCGAGCGGCTGTACCGGATCGCCCGCTCTCAGCGCGATCCTTGCCAAGTCCACCAGCGACGACGATTGCGTGTATTCGCTTGCGGCGTTACCAAGCGATTCACTCGAAGGTGCTGGCGGGGTAGAGAGCCACCTCACCAGACGCGCGGCCATCTCTGCGCGACGCACTTGCTCGACGTGGCCTGCTGCGGCCTGATGACGGCTCACGGCTTGGAACTGAAGCCACAGTTCATCGGAGGATCCGCGAGCGAGAGCGTCACGCAGTGCAGCAGCCAGGCGAACCAGTCGCTGATGAAATCCCGTAGCTGACCAGTCGCTGAGATACGCGAATGTCCCGACGCCTAGCTGTTCGAGAATGGTGTCAGCACGTGTCATCGCATCGTGCCTGACCCGCGTATCGACTGTTTCCCGTAGAACAACCTCCGCGGCTGTTTTCCACTGAATGGCCACGTCCGGCGCAATTCGCATTCCGTTGAGGAGCCGTTCGATCCTGACCGCTCCCTGCCGCAGCGCAACGGTTTCTTCTTGACCGACTTCATCGGAAAACACGACGCCTAGTGCCAGGCCAATCGGAACCGCCAATGATCCGTTCGCCGCCTCAAGGCAGTCGGCGACCGCGTCGCCAACGGTGCCGGCGGTTTCCCTCAATCGTTCCCGCACACGCTGACGTGCTGCACTATCGAGTGACTCGAAACGAGGTGGCTGCTGTGGATCAAGAGTCCATCGCAACAAGGACACCGCGTCTGGCCGGCCATCGGTTAGGCCCAGCCGATGAACGAGGAATGCTGTCCATGCGGTATCGCGGTCGAGCACGCCAGCCGGCACAGCGGGATATCCATTCGGCGGCGCGTTCTCGATCAGTGCGTTCGCCATCCACCCATCTCGCCGAAGACGTGGGTCAGCCTTAGAGGCCTGAAACAGGCGCACTGCCCCTTCCCACGGGTCGATCGGAGCAAGTCTCCGGCGGGCAAGACGCGCGACGACGTCCTCGCCGAGATCGGATTCCGAGAGCGTGGTGATCAAAATGAGCCGGTGCCCGTCGTCCTCCGACTGGGCCAAACGTTCCCGCACTTCCAACGTCGAGCGACAAGGCGCGACAACGAAGCTTTCGCCATCGATCTCCAGCGTCGGCGCTCCAGACCAACCGCCTTCGGCCTTAAAACCGAAAACGCGCGGATCTTCGCGCCGTGCCTTTTCCCGGATCGATTGGACCTGCGCCCGTATGAGTGCCGCGCTTGGCCCTATCGTCACGACGGAGGCTCCTCTTCGATGATCCAATCTACAGTCAGGCGCCGGCGTGTGTTCTCGTCCAACTTCTTCTGCAGCGAGACGAACAAGTCCTTAGCCTTGCTGGGATCCAGGTCTTGTACCCTCGCTCCGTCCACCCGTCGGCGTCCGGGCTTCGTCGGGGGCGGTGCTACCGGCGGCTGTGAAAGGAGCCTGACTGCTTCTGACTGCGCTGCGCGCAATTCTGGGGCGAACCGGACGACATATTCATCCGCCGCCAAGGCGTCAGCGACGCGACGACGGATCGCCTCCGCCGCGGTGTGACGCTCATCGGCCACGCGCGCCAACGCCTCGAATAGGTCCCAGTTGCCAGCCTGGAGTGTCTCAAATAACCGACCGGCTTCAGAAATGCTGGCCGCCATAGCGGCCTCAGACGTGGCGATCGGCGCGCCGGCCAAAAGCGTAACCACGCGGTCGATCGCCGCATCAGCCAAGGTCTCGACCAGAGCGGCCGAGCTCGTCGCCGTCCGTCCGCGATTGGTCAGGCTTCCGTCCAGGCCAAACGACGCGGCAACATCACCAAGCTGGCGCACCAGCTGACGGCAACCCGAGCGCGCGTCCGCTGCCTTCTGCTTAACCTGATCGGAGAGGCGGTTGACGTTCGACACGTTCAGAAGCGCTGAGCCCGTATAACCGAAGACCGCGGAGGCCCGCCGCTGGGCCTGCTCCCACTCGCTAGGCTTTGGAAGCGCCTGCTCGCGTAGCTCGACTTCATCAGAAATCGATTCGACCGTCGCGTCATATGGCCCGCCATGCAGAAAGAAACTCCGTCCTGTTTGCCATGCGAAAGTCAGAATGAGCAGGTTCTGCACCTCCTCAGGCAAGCCCCTGGCGTCGGGCATATCAGTCCAGCGTCGCAGTTTGGCGACTGTCAGCGGGCCCCCTTCGGCGGCGTGCTGTTGCAGGAAGCGCTGCTTCCACGTGTCGCGGAGGACAAAGTGCGTCTCACTCATCTCGCCAAGGGCAAGAATCAACGGGGAGACGATTCCGCGAACGGTCGCACGCAGAGGTTTGTCCACAGCTACGCGACCGTCCGGCGTTTCGGCAGCGGCGCGGACGACATCCCACACCTTTCGAAGCGCGGATGTCTTAACCGGCACTTCGAAACGAGGGTGGGCCGGGAACTGCTGCTCGAGGGCCTGGCCAACGAAGTGAATAAACGCATCGCCGAGGGTCGCGCCGACCGGCGGTTGCGGCTGCCAACCGTCGAGCGACTGAAAATGCTCCGACAGCTCGTGAGACGGATCGATCGAACCGGGAGCAGCAGAAGCAATACCGTAGGCGCCTTCGAGCGTGATCTTGAGCTTCTGGCGAAGCTGACTCTGTTGGTTCTCAAGGAGCGACCGCGCCTGGGCTCGATCCACCGGCGACAGATGTGCCGATACGCCGGCAAACCGCTCGCCGGTCAATATGTGATCGAGAATCACAAGCGTGCCAAGGTCTTTTAGACTCTCCCGACTTAGAAACGCCGGGAGCCAGACCAGCGTCCGACATTGCATGCCAGTCGCAGTGAAGTCTTGCAAGCGAGCGAGATCGTCGTTTGGCGTCTTTCCATCGACATCGAATGGATAGTCGATTGCCATGCGCCACGTGTCTTCGTCGCGTGGCTTCAGAGAGTCGTCAGAGAGCTCGCGCACATTCGTGTACAGAATCTCGCAAGAGCGAGCTGTGCCCCGCCACTCGAACTCATGTACTGGAAACAGCTCGTCCGAATCGGTGACGCCAAACTCGTTAAAGAGGAGTTCCCGGACCTTGCGCTGGCGATTCCCAGCGTTGTCGATGTTTCTCGCCTGCTCAATGATGCTCTCGGTATCGACGCCAGTCAGCTGTAACGAGACCGTTGGATTCGCGTCGTCAGATAGCTTGATCTCGCCGACCTGGGCCGCCCACCCGCGGAGTCTTCGGAGCACCTCTTGCCCTTCACGTCCTGCGATAGGGGTGCGAATGCTCCCGTGATTCAGTGCGGCGAGGCGGGCTGGCGTGAGCGCCTTCAGCGCCTCGACTTCCGGCACGAGAGCGGCCAGCAACAAGGTTTTAATTAGGCGGTCGTCCGCGCGAAACGCGGTGGCACGGGCATCGTCTTGCGGCAGCGCCCGAAGTTCCTCGCGCGTGAGGCTGTGCGTTCTTTCGAGCATCGGCAGCAGCTTGCGGTGGTACAGCTGCTTCGCGTGATCGAAGTGGATCCGCATGCCCTCGCTGAACGCCTCGTCACCCTGTGCAATAGCGTCAAAGAGATCGCCTACCGGCACGACATCGCCAACCTTCAGCGTGTCACGCTGGTCGACAAGCAACTGCAACATTACCTTCAGCGCCGTTCGCTCGCGCTGAAGCACCGATGACACCGCCACCAGTGACTGCACGAGTGCTGGGCTGAACGGATAGACCTGCCGAAACATCTCCCGGTTCGCGGTGCTCGTGAGCAGCGTGTTCATCACGTCTTCACGAACCGTCGCGGTCTCGCGAAACGCCTCGTCCAACTCTTGCCTCGCCGCGACTGATTTCGGCTTGAGCACGCGGCGCTCGGCAATGGCCGGCAGATTGCGATCTTCGAGCGTGATGGTGTGAAAACGGGCATCCCACCACTTGAGAACGTCGCCGAAGGCCAACTGCTGCGCTCCGGTCACGTGGTCGCCCACCAGCTCACGAAGGTCGCGCTGCCTAGCGACGAAGCTGATTAGGGGAATCGGCCGATCCGCGGTCTGGGCCTCAACGAGCTTGGCTAGCTTCTGCCCTTCTTCATTCACAAACGCGAGGTCTGCGGCATGGCTGGCGAGCCAGAGGATCAACTCGTCCAGAAACAGCACGACGGCGTCGTACCCAAGACTCCGGGCGTGCTTGCTGACAATCGACAGCCCATCGTCCAACGAGACATACGCCTCGTCTGTCCCTCCAGCGACCTGACTGTAGGCCGTGAAGAAGCGGTCTACGAGATCACCTACGAGACGCGCACGCTCCTCGGATCGAGGGGGCGCAGCAACCGCCTTCTCGAAGCGAGCTGCATCCCACGATGCTGCGAGGGTTCCCCAGCCCACACCCCCGCCTCCCGCATTGAGGTTGGCAAAAAAGGCCTCGTCCCCGAGCCGAGTTCGCATCTTCCCCGCGTCGACGAAAATCCGCTCAGCGAGATATACACCCGGCAACGGTGCCTCAGGGTGGAGTGTTCGGATGTACTCCGCATAGTGACCGAGGATGGCTGACTCCATCGAGCGTGCGCCGATCATGTGATATGGCACGAGAAGGAATTTGCGTCCCTGGCTCCAGGTGTTATGTGTCGCCACGACGGACGCGAGCTCTGGAATTGCGCGGGCCCGCGACTCACCCTTCAGGAGCAAATGCAGGACGGCCATGAAGTGGCTCTTGCCGCTTCCGAAGCTACCGTGCAGATAAGCCGCCTTGCTGGTCGGCGGCTGTAGCGCGCTTCGAATGAAACCGAGGGCATTGTCGAAGGCCTCAACGAGCTGAGGAGTGACGACGTAACTGTCCACCGTCTCGGCCGGGTGCTCGACGCCTTCCGTCAGGCGGAGAACGAAATCGCCGCGATGAACCTGCTCCGGAAGATCAATGAGATCGCGAATGTATCGAGGCATCAGACACTGGCCCTTCTTCGACGGCGCGTGTTCCCGGCTGGAGGTTGCCACGCCCGCACGTCATCGAGCGTGAACCCCAGCGCCCGAGCTTCCTCATCAACGAAACCCGCGAAATAGTCCCCCATACCGATGCCGTACGCTGGATCGAGGTCGTTATGCCACTGCTTCAGCCATGGGATCAGCTCGAGCAGGCCAGTGAGGAGCGCGTTGAGTCTCTCCGGTGCCCAGCCTTCCTGCTCCTTCATTCGTACGAAGTACGCCGCCAGTGCCTTCGCCTGCTGCAGGTGATCCCATCCTGCCCAGCCGATGACCAGTGTCTGGTCGGCTTCACGTTCCGCGTGCGGGTAGCTAACGAAGCGCTCCTTAGGCACGTCCAGCTTCGTTCGCAGACTCCAGAACGTGGAGTTTAGAAAGTCCGAGGATGTGTACTTGGGCGCCACTGGAATCTCGTCGACGTTCTCTCCCGCATCCTCCCGTCGCTGTAGCTCCCATGTTTGCTCCCACGTCGCGCGCTTTCTGAGGCCCGTAGATGTATACCGAAGAACGGGCAGGAATGGGACTGCGTCGCTCTCGACGAGTTCCGTGATTAGCGTGGTGACATCGAAGTCGGCTCTGCGTCGATACAGCTCAGCGACCTCCATGAACTGCACGTCCTTACGGACACGATCAGCGAGTTTGCTAACGCTGGTGAGATCGCCACCGGACCAGAACTCAGACGCCTCCAAGCGCGCGCCTAGCCATTCGCGCAATGCGCGCTCCTGCTGCTGCTCCCACGGTTCAACGTTCCACCGTCGCTTGTACTCCGGCTGTTCAATGAGCGCGATGTTTGGATCGTTCTCGATCAATGCGATGCGCTTCATAACAAGATCTCGGTACGGCGCGGGCCAGTCGGCAGGAAGCTCCGTCACGGGCTTGGATCCATGGCGGTCGAACCACGATGTATCGAGTTCTCCAGCCGCCATCCGTCTGGCCATCACGATTTCAAAGGCACGCTGACCAGGCAAAAGCGCGGGCAACTCGCTGGAGTGATTGCAATCATCTTTGAGCAATCCGTAGAGCCGGTAGCATTCCCAATCGAGTTCTTCCTGAAGCGCGATCATTTTTGCAAGGGTCTCGCTCTTCATGGCCGGAGTTGCCCAGTTCGGCGGCAGCGCCCGACCCGTGCCAGCATCGACCAGAACTTCCACATTCACATTCAAGCGAGCAAGAGCTTCAAGCGACCGTGCCATTTGTGTTGCACTCGCTGTACCCAGCCTCATAGGGAAGCTCGACAAAGCGGACGTGTTGACTACGTAGAATTGTTCCCACGACTCGGTCGCCAGTCCACCGCCAATGCCACCGCCGCCCTTATTGTGAGCGACCTGTTTGATCCAACAACATGCAAGAGAGCTGTTCAAGACGGCGAGCGCCTGAAGCGCGTCATCCTCGGACTGCTCCTCGCGTAACTTGATTACCGGTATCGTGTTCTTAAATAACAGTGTCCCACTTCGGTCGAGCGCGAACTGGTTGTGCGTGGCGACTTCACACCCGGCGATCGCCATGCCCGGTCCCAGTTTGTTTCTGTAAAGCTCCTGCCACTCGTACCACTGGATGCCTCGACTCTCGAGCGACTTGCCAAATGGGCGCCGCTGCGCCAAGAGCTGCCGGAACGGCCACAGGAATCGAGCCGTGCGTGGCATTTCTGCCAGCGCTCGGGGCTTCAGGTCGTCGTCATAAACCCACACTGCAGGCAGAGATCGCTGGAACGCCCAATCTCTAACGAACTCCGCCTTCACGATCGGCCGCAAGTGCTCGCACTTTGCCGCCACTGAAGCTGCGCTGTCTAAGATGAATGCTTCGTCCTCTCCTGTGGCCGCCACGACTCCGATCTCGAAACACCAGTCTTCTAGCGTCATCTGACCAGACTGGTCGAGGACTGCCTTTAACTCCGCCAGGCCCCCCCCTCCGATGCTCCATGGATGCGTGCGCAACACGCTCCTGGGCGTATCGGAAGCCGTCGCATACTCGGAGGAGGAGCCGGAACGATCGACCTGACTCGTGATCGCCATCCAGACTTGGCCCTTCGATGGCTCCTGAGGCCGTACCATTTCCGCCTTCAGTCCAGACACAACCCTGACTGTTGCTGACACCGGCGGCCTGTGTCGTCCGAGCAGTATCGCAGTGGGTGTGCCGTGACCAGGGATATGAGCCCTCGAGGTGTCTATGACGTGCGTTAGATCCCAGCGGGGAAAATACTCCTCTATCAGCCGTGTGCCGAATTCGCGTTTCATAAACGCATTCGACACGATCAAGCCGACATGTCCTGCAGTTTCCGAGTCACTAAGCGCGAGGTCAAAGAATCGCTCCAGAAAGGGTGCGACTAGTTGGTACTTCCCGTAGCAGCTGCCATAGCGCTCACGATACGCTCTGTTAAGCGCGGGGTCCTTCACGCTGATGTACGGCGGATTGCCCACAACCACGTGATACTGACCGCCAAGGATGCGGCGTAGCTCGTCGGCATCCTCCGTCTCGTAGACATGTTGAAGCGGGTCCGCGTGAGACGCCAAGTACATCTGTCGCTGCCCGCCACCGGGCCTGGGTCCATGTAGAAGCGAATCGCCCGTCGCCAGATTCATGTGAAATGCTGGAGCATCCGCAAGCCGATGCACATCTGACGCCTTCAACGCTGCGACGAGCAACCGAAACCGAGCGATTGCAACAGCGTACGGATTGAGGTCGATGCCGTGAACGGCGTTGAGCGCTCGCTGAACCAGCTCCCGCACGTTCACCGCCGGCTCGCGTTCCTGCCACTGGTGCAGTAGACGATGGAACGCACCGAGCAGGAAATGGCCGGAACCACAAGCCGGATCGATTAGCCGAAGATCGGCGAGCCTGAACTCCGCGATTGCAGGCGTCAGCGTGCGATCGAGGATGAACTCTTCGACGAACTCAGGTGTTTGGAGAAGCGCGTACTTCTTCCGAGCGGCCTCGGACAGGTCCTGATACAGATCCCCGAGAAAGCGCGTATTCAAAGCGGGATCGGAGAAGTCATGGGCCAGTGCACCCTTGGCGGGATCGACTCGCTGCCAGAACTCGATCAGCAAGGTTGCACCGTCGCCTGATACGCCGAACGCCCATAGCGGGTTATGCCGCTCGTCGAACAGAGGGGCGGCGGCGGGTAGGGCTTCGACCTTCCGGAAGGCGGAGTACAGGTAATCGCGGTCGCTGTCGGTAGGGTGCTGTTGAAAATAAAGCGTCCGCTGATCCTTTGCCTGAGCAAGACGAGGTCCTGAGCCAGCCAGAAGCGGCGTGTCGATCAGTGCGTTGTCTTCGATGAAACGGACGAATACGCATGCAAGAATCCACGCGGCTGCCACCTGCGTCAGATACTCCTCGCGCCACGTTTCAAACGGCTGCGCAGTTCGCTCTGCCTGCTTTGCGCGGTCGTAGGCCGTCCGGAGGGACTCTCCGAGCGTTGGCACTTCGTCGGCGCGTTCGCGCAGGTCGCCCTCAAGCTGCCCGAGCAGTCTCTTGAGGTCTGCAAGGAGAATTTCGGGATTGATCACGATCGGCTAACCGCCTCTGTGTACGTTCTGCAACCACGGCTCTGGGATGTTCGCCCATTCGCCAGCGGTAATTACGGGAATTGGTTTGCCGTCCAACATGGGTAGCAGCTGGCCATCATCGGCCGGAACGAGCACCCACGCTCCCCGAGGCGACTCTGGCCTCCCAATTCGGTTGCGAAGTCGATCGAGCAGGTCCAATTGGTCATAACGCGCAAGGAGGCCAGGATTCACCAACAGTAAGGTGCGGTCTGCCGACGTTGCGAGCAACTGCTGCTCAACCTTCGAGATCGCTCGTCGAACGAGCATCAGCAGGTTCTTCCATTCGATACTCTCCCGGGGTGAGGCATCAGCGCGCATGACGACTTCCCAGTCGGCGCCGACGCGGGCTGCTTCTTCTTTCATCGCCGCGATCAGCAGCTTCTCCACGCTCTGTCGCGAGACCGGAAAACGCGCAGCCAACTCGCGTTCCGCTCTGAGCATCAGCTTCGGCCGCACCTTGAGCGCCAGAAACGACCCGTGCGCCGCTGCATACTCGAGCCTCTCCTCGAAACGCCGTGCATCGGCCACTTCAGGAGTCACGTCGCGGACTGGTGTCCGCGTCGTCGAGATTCGACTGACGAACGTTTCGGATGTGAAGCCGACGCCCGCAGCCGGGCGCGGGATGTACGCACCCAAGCCGCCTGCAAGATGTGATTGCCATTCGACGTCCCAACCAGCATCAGCAAGAATCGCGTCGAGCACTGGGCGCGATGGCAACTTCTCGCTTTCTGGATACCGACCGGCGACGCGCTCCTGGATCTGTGCGGGCGTGAGTTGGTCCGCGCCGACCAGGGCGCCCAGGGCAAGCTGGACCGCCTTAGTTGCCGCCATTCCGCGGGGGTACAGTTCAAGCCGACTCGAAACGGCGGCGCCTCGAGATGCCGCCGCTGCGAGGCTGACCAACCGCGCAGCGGGAAGCATGCGCGCATCTGACGGCACGTCAATTTCCTGCAACTCAGCAAGAACGCGCGCCGGCGCAGCCAGGGGATCGGTTGAGGCCAAAACGTCCGCCGCACGGCCAAGGTTGACCGCGTAATCTGCGGCCTCCTCGTTCACAGCGACCAACACGGTTTCGCCGCTTCGACGTTCCTGGAATCGCGGTTCTGCCGCGTCGCGCTCCGTCTCGAGAGCCGCACGAGCTACAGCCATCGCATACCGCGTACGATGCGGCTCGTCCTGTACGGAGCCTCGCTTGGCGACGAGCGCCTGCGCCAGCTCCCCAACCGTCATCACGCCGCCGTTCGCGCCGAGCAGGTCAGCCACATCGACACGCAATCGGGTGATGGCTGGATCCTTGGCCCATCGCTGGCGCGCGCGGGCGACCAACTGGCTGATTCGCGCGCGGGTCACGCCGACCGCTTCCGCGATGTCGGTCTGGCTCGGCCAGGTCGGGCTGGTCGGATGTCCAATCACCGCACCTTCGTCGGGCAGCTCCAAGATCGCACGTAGGGCTCGACCTTCGGCTCCCGGTGACTGCGACTTTGGGAGCAGCCGAAGGACAAGGCGATCGATGCTGCTAGCGTCACTAGCAAGAGCGGTATCACTCGGGTGAACAGTAGAAGGTTTCGGGAGTCGTTCCTCCGGCGGGAACTTTGTCGCCAGCAGCCGGATGGCGTCAGCAATCTCACGTCGGGTCTTCGCTCCGACACCCGGCATGGCATACACCTGCCTCGCGGGCAGGCGCAGCAAGTCATGGACGTTGATGACGTGCGCTCTCTCCAGCACGTTCAGCGCCCGTGTGCTGAACCCAATCTGTGTCAGCGGCGTATCGAGCGAAGCGTTCGCAACCGCCTGTCGCAGGTGCTCGGGATCACCCAGATCGGTTAAACCGGCTCCCTGTTCTGTCTGCCGGAACAGGCGACGCCAGTCCTGGAGCATCTGTTCGGCGTTGTCGAAACGCTCTTCGGCATTTCGACTCAGGGCTCGACCGAAGAACGCCACCATTTCGTCCCGCAGATTGGGATCGAATCGCCCGACGTCCAACGTCACTTCGTGGTCGACGACCGCCGGATCGCTGCGCCCATCACCCCAGCTGGGCAGACGCCCGGTGGTCATTTCATACAATGTCATGGCGGCAGCAAATCGCTCGGCGTTCAGATCCCAGCGAGGGGGCTTCCGCAGCTTGATGAACGGGTCCAGGTAGGGGACCGTTCCAGCGCTGATGGCCTCCGGCGGCGTCCGAGACAGCGAGAAATCAAACAGCACAAGGTGCAGCTGATCGCCACGTCCGATCTTCGCAATGCCAACGTTTTCTGGCTTGATATCCCGATGTGGAATGCCCTGCTGCTCCAGCCAGTCCACCGTTGTGAGCAGATCGTCTCCGAAACGCTGCAGCAGCTCGAGGTGCAGCGGGCCTTCTAGCCGGAGTCGTTGGGCCAGAGTCTGCATGCCGGCCCGCTCCATGAGGAGGCCCACGCGGCCATCAAAATCCAACTCGTCGTCGAGCCTAACGACGTATTGATGGCGCAGCTTACGAAGCACTTCCGCCTCGTCCCGCAGCCGATCGTTATTCGTCGGATCACTGGCGACCTTTAGCACCTGGGTCGTGCCTTCGCGCTCGACGAGCAAGGCCACGGCCGTCGAGCCCCGTCCGAGGCGCGCCTTCACTGTAAATCCGTGTCGCAATCGGTCGCCCGCTTTCGCTTCGGTCGGATTCTGGACGACGTCCTCGTCTGGCGTCGTCAACTCCGCTTCGACGCGGGTCAGCCACTCGGTGAAGTCCTTCGCAGAATCCAGTCGGCTCGACACCTCGGGGTGGGTGCTGAACTGAATCAGTTCTTCGAGCTCGCGACTCGCCCCGTCAATCGCGGATGAAAGGCGGAGACCTTTCGACTCGCGAAGCTTTTCGCTTACCTCCAGGGAAGACGCGCCCGGTGGCTGGCCTGAGAAGAGAAAGTAGGCGATCGCGCCGAGCGAAAACACGTCGACGTGCTCTCCAGCAGTCCCGTCGACGCTCCCGGCTTCGGGTGCCATGTATACGGTCGCGGCATCTTCAATGAGGGCTTCGAGATGGGCGGTGCCCGTCACCTGGCGCGGCGTCGAAGACGTCGAGCCCATCGCATCGCGGTAACCGGACTGCCAGTTCAGAATCTGGGCTCGCGGCAGCAGTGACGAAGGCGAGGAGATCAGAACGCTCTGGGGGCTGAGCGCGCGATGAACCAGCTTTTTCTCATGGGCGTACTGTACGGTCTCGGCAATCTGACGGAGCAAGGTCAGTCGCTGCTCAACACCGAGCCTGGGCCCGTTCTGCTGGACGAAGTGGTCCAGCCGAATGGCATCCGGGTCGTGCTCGAAGATCAGTGCCGCGCCTCGCTCGTGATCCTTGTACTCCAGCGCACGCAGCAGCCCAGGGTGATGAATCCCTTCCAGGATTTGAAACTCGCGCTGGGCGGCCCTCCGAATTGTCTCGCGATCGGACGGGGAGGCACCCAGCGGAATGGGGTAGAGACGGACGCGACGCTTAACTCCCTTCAGCGCGACGTGTGTCGCTTCGTAGTCTTGGTACGCGGGCCCCTGGAACAACAGCGAGCCAAGCTCGTAATCGCCGACTCGGCGTGAACGATTGGACGGGCGGATTCCAGCCTGTTCCATCGCCCGTGCGATCGCCTTCGCTGTGCTGCCGTCCACCCGAGCGCCGCCTCGAGTTGCGTCCGGGGGGCCAGTCAACGTTGCGATGATTCCTTGGGCTCTCGTCTCCTCTGTGCCGCGGTCCCTTTCGTATACGTTCAAGATCGCAGGGCCTGCGAGCTTGATGCGTATCCCCGGCGCCGAGCAGAACACCGCGGCTTCAAGAAACGGCGCGCGCGTGCGGCTGAGTGCCGGCTGCCGTTTCAGCAGCGAGGCGAGCTTCTTGGCTTTCTGATTGGCGAGAATGATCGGATTGTCCGTGACAGACTCACGACCGCCATCCTTCCATATCCAGGTGTGAACGTCGCCTTCTACTGTGCCCTGATGGCTCTTGATCTCGATGAGGAGGAAACCTGCGGCCGTCAGGACAACAAGATCGACTTCGTAAATGCTTCCGTCGTCCGCGATGAACTCGAAGTTCGCCCAGGCTCGAAACGGCTCCTGGTCGGGCAGGCGCTCGCGGACATAGTCGAGCGCATCCCGTTCCCACGGGAATTGCGACTCGGCGATCGTGTGCCAGCGATTAGAAGACAGCGCCATGTTTCGTGGCCGGCCTACGCCGGAGCTACATCGGGAAGCGAACCGGAATAGCCGTACTCTCGAAGGCGATTCACCGCGATACGGGGTTCGACATCGGAGAAGAGAGCCTGCCATTCAGGTTGCAGGGTCATTGCTTCGATGGTGAGGTCCAGTCGTTTCCGCTCCCACCAAGCGGCGTAGCGCTCCGACACCGTCGTGGCATGCAACAGATATCGGGCTGTCTCGAGCCCTCCGCGTTCGACCACCATGCCCACGTGGCGGGTGGCGTTGAAACCGGCTCCGGCCTTTGCCCGGCGGTAGATGTCGAGCATGGCCTCGTGGAAGTGGCGTTCAGCTTCTGTCGGCATAGCGGCTCCGCCTCACTCTTGGTACCGCACAGCGTCGGCAAAACCGTGGCGCTTCAGGTACCGGACAGCGTCGTGTGCCGTTAGATCGGCAGGAGTGACGGTGGGATCGCTGCCGGGCAACTGGTTGGCGGCTTCCCGCACCAGCTGTTTTACAGGGAATTCTCGACCGTCGACGACCACGCTCCACTTGCGGATGTCGCCCGGTGCGAGATTCTGCGCGGCGCGGACGATCGCGTCGTGCGTCAAGGCTTCTAGTCGGGGATGAGCCAAGGCCGAGTCTCCTCTACTACTACACCTACACTTACTATCACTACTATATTGGGATCCGGTCAACTGCTCTAGCTCGACGAAGTTTCCAGAGGGCCGACGGCATCCCGTAGTAAACGACGCATTGCTTCCGCCCGTTCTGGGACGTAGAAGTCCGCGGCGAGGTCGAAGGCCGTATCGCCCTCGCGTTCGCGCGCCCTCGGATCGGCACCATAGCGAAGAAGCAGAGCAATACAGTCGACGTGCCCTCCTCGGGCCGCGTAGTGAAGAGGCGTCTGGTCGTGAAACGCCTCGGGCCGGCTCGGATCGGCGCCGGCGCGCAGAAGGACTTCAACTGCGCTCTTTGCACCCTTCGCGGCGGCGTAATGCAGTGGTCGACGCTCGTCCAGCATCCCCAGCGCGTCAACTGTCGCGCCGTGTCCGATCAGGGCTCTCGCTGCGGCATCGTGATCAGCCGCGGCGGCAATGTGGAGTGGCGTGCCAACCCAGTAGAACCCTAGCTCCTCGCAATTGGCCTTATAGCCGCATTGAGCATCCAGATCGCAGCCGGCGGCGAGCAGAACGTTCACGATCGGTGCTGATCCACTCGCGGCTGCGGAATGCAGTGCGGTGCCGCCGTGGTAGTCCGTCTTCAAAGGATCCGCACCGGCAGAAATGAGATACCTCACCGTCGCCAGCTGCCCGTGAGCGGCTGCACACATCAGTGCAGTGTAGCCGGGCTCGAACCTAGGCCGCTCCGCTTCGGTCTCGCCGTACTCCTCTCGAGTGCCACTCGGCATATCGATGCTGACACCCCGCTCGAGAATCATTCGGACCAGATCGTCTCGCCCCAGCGCCGCGGCATGGTGTAGCACCCTGAAGGCATCGCCACCAGAATCGCCGGAGTCAAGGAATCCAGGTTCGGCGTCGATGCGTTCAGCGAACTCGGCAGCGCTGGCATTCTGAACCCAGGCCCTCAAATCCAAGCTGGCGGCCATATGACGTCAGTCCTCTCCTGCACGTGCCGGCGTGCCTCGCCGTTCTCCGATATCGTGCCGGGCAGTTTCAAGCCGGACCCGCAAACAGTCCTGGCGCAGCCCCTTCGGGACGAAGTTGCGGTCGGTAATCGGACTCATTTAGGACGCGAATGAATTCAGACGGAGATCTTACGGCCTCGTCCAATAGACCGCATTTCATGAGGCTCAGAAACAGTGCGATAGACCTTGCTTGGCAGTTGATCGAGCGAAACGGGTTGAATTCGATATCGCTAAAACCTCCGTAGTCGTTAAGCTTTATCGCCCAATCGCGATACGGGTAGACGCAGCCGGTATAAAGCCAGTCGTAAAAGGCCGTCTTCGGGTCAAGTGGCCATGTGAAGCCATCAAACTCGAATGCGATGAGCCGGCCTGAGTGTTTCAACCGCACGTCCCGCTTTGCCGCCCTGACATCCGTCCGATAAAGGTCGGTGAATGGTCCACCGCGCTCGAACACCTTGCTGCCTTGGAAGGCGCACTCGAGCGGGATTTCTCCCAGTTGCACACTCTTGACCTTCAAGTAGAACGCGCTCAAATGCTGTCCGCGCTGCCTGTCGGATTTGGTTGAGACTTCGAGGATGTTCCGATAGCCTGCCAGAGCCGCAGCCTCGTGCAGCGCCTTGATGTTCTTTTCCTTTTGGACGACCGAGAATCCTGGACTCCACCGCAATGGCAGGAACACTTCCTTTACCAGTTCCGGGCTGGCCGGGGACGGCACGAAGATCGGACGTTCAGCCATTGGGCAGATTCTTAATGAATGTCATGGCAACGTAGTCAGGCACGAGCACCTCGCACAACTCCGCGGCCCTTCTCTTGCGCTGCGCTTCAGGGTCGCGCCAGTCTGTCCACGCGTACAGAGCAGTGAAGTCGATTAGGTTGCGGTCGCAGGCCTCAGCAAGGGTGACGGTTTCGGCGTTGTTCGCGTAGCCAACGCCTGTCGAAAACATGACACCAGGCTGGTACAGAACCGCTCGGTCGATCTTCAAGTAAATCAGATCGGCGTCAGGCTTCCGCTCCTTCAGCCTGTGTGCCATCGGATGACGGACATCGAAACACAAATGGACGAATTGATCCATGCCGCATCGGCTGTCGAGGGCAAGGCTGTCCTGATCGCCGCCTGCGCAAAACTCCTCGCCCATCTCGCGCAGCAGTGCCGTCGAGAACAAACCTTCCAGACGCCTGATAGTCGGCAGGTTCGCCCTGTCAGTAAAGTGAAACAGGTGCGGGATGCGCAGCAGCGGCTCTGGACTCGCGCCCATGGACGGACATCATTTTACCGTGCCGAGGAGCAGAGGCCTGGACTCATCCAGCGCTTTGCGACACCCAACACGCCAGGATCGACGCGTCCCTCGTGGATACGCTGATCCACGCTGCCGACAAACTGACAAATGCGCTCATGTCTGCCGCGAGAGCTCAGGGTCAGCGCGAGATGAGCAGGTCCTTCAGCTTCGCTTTCTTGACCGCTTCGTTCGGGCTCGTCGAGGCACCCTCAAGCCAACGCTCCACCTGCATCATCGTGATCGCGTGTTTCGCCGTTGGCTCGCGCACCTCGATGTCGAGCCGTGTGGCGGGCCCGACATGCTCGATCCACGGGTCGTCCCTAAACGTACGAACACCGAGAATCGCTGCCTCGAAGAGCGATTCGGCCTGCACCTCCACCGTATGCCGGATGCCGCGCACGTCGGCGAACGAGACGGCGCAGATCCGTAGCGACACGGCCTGAATCGTAGCATATTCGCTTTTTGTTCTCCCGTTGCCGCTCGGCTGTCACGCATCCGCTAGACTCGCCTGGTGACTGTCAAAATGAAGGGCCGCTTCATCGATCCGATGCTGCTTCTGCGGACCGACGCCCTCCCTAGTGAAGGCAGCCGATGGGAATACCAGTTGAAATTTGACGGGTACAGGGCCATTGCGTTCAAGACCGGCGGCAAGATCCATCTGCGTTCGCGTAACGACAACGACTTCAGCATCCGCTATCCGGGCGTCGTGAAGGGCCTGGCGAAGCTGCCGGACGAGACGGTCATCGACGGCGAGGTGATCGCGCTCGATGACGACGGGCGGCCGTCATTCAACATCTTGCAGAACTATGGGTCGTCGAAAGCGCCGGTGCTTTATTTCGTGTTTGATGTGATGGTCATGGCCGGTCGCGATGTGATGCATGAGCCGCTAGCGGCCCGGCGCGAGCTGTTGGAGAAGAAGATCATCCCGAAGCTCGGTGAACCAGTCCGTTATGCCGCGCCGTTGAAAGCGAGTTTGCCAGTCCTCATTGAATCCGTGAAGGCGCAGGGACTGGAAGGTCTAGTTGCGAAGCGTCTCGACAGCCGGTACGAGGCCGGCCTGCGGTCGGGCGCTTGGCAAAAGATGCGCGTCAACCGCGGGCAGGAGTTCGTGATTGGCGGCTACACGGTCGGGACGAAGACATTCGACGCGCTCGTCTTCGGGTACTACGAGGGCGACCGTCTGATCTACGCCGCACGGACCCGCAACGGATTCACCCCCGTCGTGCGGGAACAGCTGTTCAAGAAATTCCGCGGGCTGGAAATGAAGGATTGCCCATTCGTGAATCTCCCGGAGGCGAAGAGCGGACGATGGGGTGCGGGCCTGACGGCAGCCAAGATGAAGGACTGTCGCTGGTTAAAGCCGGTGCTGGTCGCGCAGATCGAGTTCCTGGAGTGGACGGGCGAAAACCACCTGCGGCACACAAAGTTCATCGCGTTGCGCGACGATAAGCCGGCACGCGAGGTTAGGCGGGAATAGCCTCGCTGCGCAGTCGTTCACGCCTACTTCGATGATACCCAGCTCAGCTACACTCGACGACATGCTTGTCTGTATGGCGTGCACCACGAATCCGCACCTCAAGACCTGGATCGAAGCGAACGGCGTCCAAGGTGCCTGCGGATTCTGTGGCTCCGAAGGGCAGCCAGTCGTCCACGTCGCCGGTTTCGTCGATCATGTCGACAGTGTGATCCGGCGGAACTACTCGCCAGATGACGAAAACGGCGACGTCGCTGCGTCCGTGATCTCAACGGTCGCCGGAATCAGCAGGGGCCTGGCGTCTCTTGTGACCAACGTAACCCGCGATGATGAGACGCCTGGGAACTCCTTCTACGACTACGGGCCGCTGGCCTTGAGAGGACGCTGGCCGCACGAGCATTTGGATCGATGGCAGCAACTCAAGCAAGTCGTCAAGCACGAAGCGCGATTCCTTGGGTCGGCGACGCGGCCGATCCTCGATACGCTTCTCGGCGGCCTCGATGGATTCTGCGGCGGCGTGCCCATCCGGGAACTGACCGCTGAAAACGTGGTGTTCAGGGGGCGACTAGCTCGCTCCCATCGCGAGGCAGATGAATGGTTTAAGGCTCCGGTCAACAATCTGAATGCGCCGCCGCGAGACAAGGCGACGGCCGGCCGGATGAATGGAGCCGGCATCCGGGTCTTTTACGGAGCGTTGCAAGAACGGATCGCGGTCGCAGAATTGCGTCCGCCAATTGGCAGTCACGTCGTGGTTGGATCATTTGCGCCAACGCGCGCGCTCCGCATCGTCGACCTGGGCGTACTCCGCGAACCGTCCGAGTACGAGGATATGTTTAGCCCTCGGTTCGAGGAGGTTTCCACCAGACTCGCTTTTCTCCAGATGTTGGAGCAGGAGATATCCCTCCCTGTTCAGCCACATGATCAGGAACTTGAGTACATAACAACTCAACTTGTTGCAGAGTACGTTGGCGTTGTTCTGGGCCTCGATGGCGTGGCTTATCGATCGGCGCAGGTCGGCGAAGTACCGTTCCCTGGTCAAATCGCAGGTCCCACCCTCGGGCCGACCGAGCGCAACGTTGTGCTGTTCGGAACGGCGGCGATGACGACGTCTGACTCGCCTGAGGCCGTTCACCCGGGGCTCGCGTTCGTACCGGGTTCGGCGCAGATGCTCGACGTCACAAAGATCGAAGTCAGCTACAGACAGAACATGTGGGCGCACTATCAGGACCCGCCGATCGAGGGCGACGAGGAGGGAACGCAAACGCTCTGAAATCCCCTCCTGGCCCGAGCAGTGTCCGCCGTGACGTGCCCGTGTCGCTTCGGTGCGAGAATCGCGCTCCCCGTCCTGGCGGCCCAGCAGGCGAGTGCTAATAATGGGTAGCAGCGGCTCTTGCGCAACCGGAATGGCCGGGGCATGACGCGTTCGACAGGGCGGGGACCGGACCTGCTGTGGCGAACGAAGGCTGCAAGGCCAAATGCCCCCCGAGATCGAAGCGCGGACGCGAGGCACTTGGGTACCACATGGCATCGTGACCGAAAGCAACCGGGCTGAATTCAAGAATCATGGGTTCGAAACCGACCAAACCAACTCCTTCGGTTGAGGCTCCCAGCGGGAACAACGCCCGTGGTGTGCCGATCGCGCATCACACTGTGCTGCGATTGCGAGTTACCGGCGGATTTCTGGCCGGGCTCGACCTGGAGTTCGCTGACGGCCTGAATTGCCTGATCGGAGGTAGGGGCGCGGGAAAGACTACAGCTCTCGAGTTTCTACGCTTCGGCCTCGGGCTGATGCCAGATCCCAAAGTCAACGGGCCACGGCACAAGGCAATCGATGGATTGGTCAAGGCAAACCTCGGCTCTGGGCGCCTGACAATCGAGCTGCGCACTAAGACAGACATGCGATACACGGCCGGGCGAGCGGCCAACGAAACTGTACAAGTGGTGAACGAAGCCGGTACTGCCGTCCCGATCTCGCTCGACCGCGATCAGATATTCGGTGCGGACGTCTTCAGCCAGAACGAAATCGAAGAAATCGCCTCGAGCCCGGCAGCGCAGCTCGAGCTCCTCGATCGCTTTCAAGAGCAGGACACGGCTGCGCTCGCCCGCGAGATGGAGCAGCTTCAGCGTCAGCTCGACCAGTCGAGTATTGACCTCCGCCGGATCGACCAGGAGATCGACGATCTTCGCGGGAAGGCCTCCGAGCTGCTGGTCCTCCAAGAGAAGCTGAAAGGCTTTGCGGAAGTGGGCGGACCAGATGCAGCCAGGATCAATGCAGGTCACCTAGCAAAGACAGTTCGGGGCAGGGAGGAAAAGATACCAGCCGCCTTTACTGCGGCTCTGACGAAGCTCGTTCGCGACCTCGCCGCGAGCCAGTCCGCTTTTCAAGCGGCGGTCGACTCGCAGATCCCTGACGAAGTGCGACAGGGCCCCAATAGCGATGTCTTCGCCCGATTCGTCGCCGAACTTGATGCTGTCAGGAAACCGCTAGACGTCGCCGTCAGAGGAATCAGTGATGCCGCGCAGGCCGCCGAGCGTCGCTTGATAGCGCTCGCCAAAGAGCTCGCAGAGCGTCATGCGGTCCAAGAAGCCGACTATCGCACCATCCTCGCTGCGTCTGAGGAGCAAGGCGGACGCACTGCTGAGCGCGCAAGTCTGCAGACGTCGCTCGCGAACGCCCAAGCCGCCGCTACTGACCAACTGGCGAAGGAAACGCAGCGACAAGGATTGGCAGCCGCGCGCCATGAGTTGCTCAAGCGCGCTTCCGAGCTGCGCGATCAGCGATTTTCGCTGCGGAAGCGAGTGGCAGAACGCCTTACAAGCCAGTTTCCAACCATCCGTGTGACGGTCGTCCAAGCGGCGGAACTGGAACAGTACCGAGAGCTCGTCGCTGACGCGCTGAAGGGGGCAGGCGTTCAACAGCGGGTGGTGGCCGAGAGGTTGGCGCAAACCTTTCTGCCCAACGAACTGGCCAGCCTCGTCGCCAGCAACGACCACAGCGCACTGGCACAACGCTGCAGCTTTGACGGTGAACGAGCACGAAAGATCGTCGACGCCCTCAGGTCGAGCGGCACGTACTACACCATCGAAACAGTTGATCTCGACGATCGACCGTGTATCGAGTTGCTCGACGGAGGCACATTCAAGGAGTCGACACAGCTGTCGACCGGCCAGCGGTGCACCACGATCTTGCCAATCCTGCTGACGCAGAGCGAACGGCCCCTTCTGATCGATCAGCCCGAAGACAATCTCGATAATGCTTTCGTGTACGACACGATCGTCAAGGCCCTGCAAGCTGTCAAGGGCAGTCGCCAGGTGATCTTCGTCACCCACAATCCAAACATTCCGGTACTTGGCGAGGCAGAGCGCGTGTTCGTGTTCTCTTCCGACGGGCAACACGCCACCTTGAAGGAGGCGGGCACCGTTGACGAGTGCAAGGTTCAGATCGAGCGGATCCTGGAAGGTGGTCGTGAAGCCTTTCTTCGGCGCAAGGCTCGATATGGACATTGATGAATTGTCTGACGATCGAGCATTTCTGGCCGCGCTTGATTCGCCAGACTGGTCAACTGTTCTCAATGCGATGTCTGCCGCCGACACGTGGATTCGAACCGCGATCGTCGGCGATCCGATGCTCGACGAAGTGGTGGCAAAGCTCATTGCGCTTGCGCACCACCCCAAGTGGGAGATTCGGCGGGCGGTAGCGACCGCAGCAGGACAGGCAGCGCATCCGGCATTCGAGACGATGCTCGCGAAGCTCGTACTCGACGACAACGGACGTGTTCGGCAAGCGGCCCAGCAGGCGGCTCTGAGGCGTCGCGATTCTCGGAACGCGAGTTCGCTGGGCAAGCAGCACGTTGAGCGAATCAATGCAACGCTCGACGACATCGAGGCCCGCTTTGGGTTGAGGGGCCGTGAAGCTGTGAAGCGGGCCGCCGAACAAATCGCGAACACCTTCGCGCGCGAGCTGTACCACGAGATCATTCGACTGCTGTCACCACTTGCGATGTCGGCGGAACGCCTTCGCAGCCAACTTTCCGCGGACGATGTCTCCCGCGGCGAGCTGCACGATGAGGCCGTTCGCATTGGGCAACGGGTCACACACCTGCGAGCCGTGCTGAACTCGATGCGCGCCTACACCGAACAGCCGACCCTCCAGTTCACGCCCGAGGTCTTGCGGGAGCTTCTTGAGGAAGCCGCGGCCCTGACACGGACGGCCGGCAGGAATGGAGGCGGACCATCGATCGATATTCAGGTGCCACCAGACATGATCGTTGAGGTGTCGCGCACCAGGCTGATTCAGGCGTTCACGAACGTGCTTGAGAATGCCATCGAGTCTTACGACGGACTCGAAACACGAAAGCCGATCGGGGTCCGAGCAGACGCGCAAGAGGGACGGGTTACGGTGATTATCGAGGACTCGGGATGCGGAATGTCCGCGGAGGCTCTGGCCGATTCCGTCGCTCTGTTCGCAACGAGCAAGGCGAGTGGCACCGGGTTCGGATTGCCGCTTGCCGTCAAGATCGTCGAGTCCGAACATGGCGGACGAGTGGAACTTCAGAGCGAGCAAGGGCGCGGCACGGTTGTTCGCATCACAATACGGACACATCGGTAGCCATCATGGCAGGAAACCACAAGGTTCTAGTAGTTGAGGACGACCAGGCGACTGCGGAGGACCTCGTTGAGGTGTTGCGGTCGATCGGATGCGATTCTGTGGTGGTGGCGACTCACCAAGCCGCCTCGCTCGCCCTGCAGAAGAATGGATTCTGCCTGATATTGCTCGACCTCCAGATCAAGTCAGGGCCGGATGGGATCAAGGGTAATGTCGAGCACGGAAAGAGCCTGCTTCGCGAGATCCGTCAGGTGCACCGTGATCATACGGGGCGAACGTATTGGTTGCCGGTATTGATCGTGAGCGGATATGCGAACGAAGTGCCCGTGGCGCTGGAAGTGATGGAAGACGGTGCGAGCGGTGTGATCCAAAAACCCCTCAGCAGCCATGAGGTGTCCGCCAGAGTGCGGCGCGCGCTCGAGGCGAGTGGGCGACTAACCCATGACCGCTGTGGTGAGAAGCCGCCACCGCAAGTGACGACTCCCAGTGGAGTGATCGTCGTATCAATTCCAGGCGATCGAGTGGGCCGGCGCACACGCGTCATGATTGGACGGACGCCTGTAGATCTGACCGACAGCTTGGTCAGGCTTCTTCTTCACCTGATTGTTGCTAAGGGTGACGGCAGCGGGGTCCATAAGACGGATCTTGGTGCGAAGGGCGAGCAGGGGTTTAAAGGAATCTCAAACCTGAAGCACGAGCTGCAGCCGGCTTTGGGGCCGGACATCGACATCATCGCGAATGACCATCACGGCACCTACACCCTTAACGAAAACGTCAAGATCGGAAGCTGCGACATCCAGAAGCTTCTGGGGATAGGTGACGCGACGATATCGAAGCTCGCCAAGCGGCTTGCGCAGCAACTCCAGGCGCGGCCAAAAGTCTGAAGGAAACTTTTCCAAGTTTCCGACACACCTCCACCGATCAATTTGGGGGCGCCAGCACCCTACAGTGAGAGATGCGCCACGGGTTTCATGTCGCGACCCGGGCATCACTTCCGCCAGGCTCCGCCCATTGCCGGAGCCGGTGGACTCTTGGAGGAACGGGTATGAGCAAGCCGGTTAAGCCCGGTCAAAGGGCGCCACGGTCGGGGCAGTACGAAGAGGTCGGGCCGCGGGGCGGCCGAACAGGGCACGAGGTGACGATCTCCAAGGGCGAACGAGTCCCGCCGACTCGTCAGCCCGGCGGCGGCTTCACCATCGTCGACCCCACCAAGAACAAGAGCGGGCGGGGCTAGGGGGGGCCATGCACACAATCACCATCTTCCCGCTCGGTAACGCCGACTGTTGCCGTATCGACCTGGCCGGCGGTCGGACGATCCTGTTCGATTACGCCAACACGAGGTGTGCCGATGATGCGACCGACAAGCGCATCGATCTTGAAAAGGAACTTCGCGCCGATCTGAAGGTGGCGAAACGCGATTCGTACGACGTGGTTGCGTTCACCCACCTCGACACCGACCACTTTTGCAAGGCAACCGAGTTTTTCGAGTTGCGCCACGCCGTCAAGTACCAGGGGAAGGAGCGGATCAAGATCAATGAGATGTGGGTTCCCGCCGCCGTCATCTACGAGGATCGTGCCGATCTGGCTGAAGAGGGGCGCATCATCCAGACCGAGGCCAGGCACCGGCTCGAGCGAGGTGAAGGGATTCGGGTATTTTCACGACCGGCAAAGCTCGAAGAGTGGCTTAAGTCGCGTGGCCTGTCGCTCCAGTCACGATCACACCTCATCACGGACGCGGGCCAGATTGTGCCCGGGTTCTCGCTGCCGGAGCACGGCGTTGAGTTCTTCGTCCATTCGCCGTTTGCGAGCCGGCAGGACGACGGCACATTCATCGATCGCAACTCGTGCTCGTTGGTAATGCAGGCGGTGTTCGAGGTGCTCGGCCGGCAAACGAAGTTCATCTTGGCCGCGGATACCACGCACGACGTCTGGACTGAAATCGTCCGGATCACAAAGTTCCACGGCCGGCCAGAGCGGCTCGAATGGGATCTCTTCAAGCTGCCGCATCACTGCAGCTACCTCTCGCTCGGGCCGGACAAGGGCAAAGACAAGACCGTGCCGGTTGAAGCGGTTCGCTGGATTTTCGAGGAACAGGACCAACTCGGCGCCACCGTCGTGTCAACCAGCGATCCGATCCCGACCGCGGATACGGACCAACCGCCCCACCGCCAGGCGGCCAATTACTACCGCGACAACCCGAAGGGCGGAACGTTCGTGGTCACGATGGAGCACCCGAGACCGGCTGCCCCCGAACCGCTGGTTATCACAATCGATCACCGCAAGGCGACGATCAAGAAGCGCGCGATTGCGGCATCTGTGGCTGTTACCTCGGTGTCGGCACCGCGGGCCGGGGCGGGCGCACGACGACCGTGAAGAACAGGTACGTCGAGCCGCCTGGTAGCGTGCTGGTGATTGACGGCCTTCGTTCACCGAAGGCCCGCGACCTGGCCGCGCGTTTGGCTCGTGGCGGTCTAGCGTATGCGTCACTCGTGGAATGCCGGACGGCGGATAGTTTCGATGTTGTAGTTCTGGAGGTCGAAACCGAGGTTCCCCAGATTCGCGAGCACGACATTCGGCCGATCGAGCGCCTGGCCGTGTGCTTCGACCACGCCGACGCCCGGGCGCCCGATATCCTGGCATTGCGGGAGGACTTTCCGGCCACCGCTCACCTGTACCCGCCCGTCGACGTTGTCCCGAAACAGCTGTGCCTGTTCGAAGAGGAATACTCCGACATTCGGCGCCGTTGGACGTCGGCATTCTTCGTACGGCGTCTTCAGGACTGGCTCCGCTTGACCGCGCGCGGTGAGCTACATGCCGTCGATCAGCCGCTCGAACAGGCGCTGACCGGAACTGGGCATCGGATCATCCTCCCACGTGGTCTCTCGGTAGCTAGCGCAGGCGATGCCGGTCAGGTCGTTCCCCTTCAGGTCACCAAGATCGATGAGCACCAGGGGCGCTTTCTGATTCACGCTGAAGTGGCTGCCGGCGCCGACATTTCCAGCGCAGTCCGCTACCTCGCGCTATCCCTCACCTCCTCGCCGCACGGTCCCGGAGCCATCAGTTCGACGCCCGGCACTATCGGCGAGCTGCATACATTCCTGATTGCGGGCGGTGACGATCTACTCGACGTCTTGCGACGGCGTCTGTTGGACTGGCCTCGAGAGGTTAGTGCACTGGCTGCGCAGTTACTTCTCATCGTCCGTATCCCAAAGCGACGCAGCGAAGCCGGGGTAGTCGAACGGCTCGAGACGTGGGCATTTCTCGGGCCCTCAGTCCGCGAGATCGGCGTCGCCATCGGCATCTGGGAGTCGATCGGGGACGGAATCGGGCTGATGGTGCCAGTTCGTGAGGAGCGTCGGGGCGAATCAGCGCCATTGAGCGCCCTATCCGTACATTTTCGAATCTCTCGGGCGGACGCAGCGTACCTAAATGGGAGAGAGGTCGCCGATGATCGCCAGATCGTTGGCATTGGAGCCGGAGCACTCGGTTCCCAGATAATTTTGAACTCCGCGCGAGCAGGGTTCGGCCGATGGGCGATCGTCGATCGGGATCGCCTGCTTCCGCACAACCTCGCTCGACACGCGCTTGGCGAGTTCGGAACTGGGCATCACAAAGCGATCGTCCTCGCAGCCATAGCGAACCGGCTTACCGACGATCCGGATGCCTTCGAGCCGATAGTCGCCGACATCCTGACGTCGGGTCCGGAACGAGTACCACTCGATGAGCGGCTTCAGAATGCTGACCTGATCGCGGATTTCGCAGCGTCGATCCCGGTATCCCGGTACCTAGCACACGAGGCGCCGGGGACTGCGAAGCGCGTGGCCTTCTTCCTCAACCCCGTAGGCAGCGACCTGATCATGCTGGCGGAGGATCGGCAGCGTCAGACCCGGTTGGACGCGTTGGAAATGCAGTACTACCGCGCCATTCTGCGGGACGAGCGACTCCGAGACCACTTTCGACGCCCCGAGGGACGTGTCAGGTACGGCACGTCGTGTCGTGACGTCAGCCTGCGACTTCCTCAAGCGCTCGTTGCTCTCCATGCCGCAGCCGCCACGCGGCATCTTCCGATCGCTGCGGAGCAACATGAGGCAGCCATTCAAATCTGGCAGACGTCTGAGAATTCCGCCAATACCACGGCAATCGAGATTTCACCCTTACAGGTTACTCGTCAGACCGCCGGCGAATGGACCGTTGTCTATGACGAGGGACTGATCGAGACAATCAAGCGCTTGAGGGTGAAGCGGCTACCGAACGAAACCGGCGGAGTTTTGATCGGTGGCTTCGATGTTGAGCGAAAGACGGTTTATGTCGTCGATACGATCCCATCTCCTCTCGACAGCCAAGAGCGTCGGACGCTATACATCCGTGGCTGCGCTGGCCTTCAGGAGCAGATCGCACTCGCACGTCAGCGAACATTCGACCAACTCGAGTACGTAGGCGAATGGCACTCGCACCCGGATGGGTACGGCTGCCTGCCGAGCGTCGATGATCTCAATGTTCTCGCCTGGCTGTCGTCCCACATGGACACCGACGGTGTACCGGGCGTGATGATGATCGCGTGCGGACAGGCTGCACTCACCGTGCTGCTCGCTAACGTTCAGCGTTCTGAGTGAGGCGCTGTAGTGGGTGACCGTGGATCCATCTGGCTATCACGCCGACCAAGAGTCGGGCCGCTGAGGCGTCAATGAAGATCGGAATCGCACTATCTGGCGGAGGATTTCGCGCGTCGCTGTTTCACCTGGGAGTGCTGCGACGAATTGCGGAGTTGGGTTGGCTTGCGCGGGTCGATGCAATCTCCGGTGTTTCAGGTGGCAGCATTATCGCGGCGTTCGCAGCGCTTCGCTGGGCGGAGATGCTTGGCGCCGGAGGCGATGCTGACGCATTCCAGAAGCACATCACTGTCCCGTTCATCGAGGCCATCACGACGCGAAGCTTCATCCGCGATTGGATGACGCGCGCCGCTTTACAGGCCGTCATCCGAGCGTTCGATTCGACCCACTCGCGGACCGCGGCATTGGGAGACGTCCTCAGCGAGAGGCTCTACGAACATAAGCCTTGCGCTGACCTTCCAGAAGCGCCGTACACCATCCTCAACGCTACGAGCCTAATCTCAGTCCGGGCGTGGCGCTTCACTCGGCACGGGTTGGGCGACTCTCGAGTCGGCTATGCTGACTGGAACAGCGGACCGGCTCTGTCTGTCGGTCACGCAGTCGCTGCCAGTGCTGCGTTCCCACCTGTGTTTTCACCGGCGCGGATCGACTCCCGCGCCTACAACTTCAGCGGCACCACATATCGGGACGCCCGCGTGGCTCTACCCGACACGATCGCCCTGACGGACGGCGGTATCTATGAGAATCTCGGCACCGAGGTCTTGACCAAGCGAACACCGCTTCCGGGGGGCAAACTGCTCGAGATTCCCGATTTCCTGCTGGTCAGTGACGGCGGCTATCCGCCGCATTACCAGTTCGAGCCGAGGTGGATCCCTGGTCTTGCCTCGCTCGCGTTGATGTGGCGTGCCAACACCATCGCACTAGAACAGGTCTCGGCATTGCGTCGAAGAATGTTGGTGAGGATGTTCGAGCAGCAGCAGCCGAAGGGCCTGCTTGTTGCTCTTGGGAGCAATGTCGACCGGCTTCCGTGCGCTGAAGCCGACCGTTACCGCGCACTCGTAGATGCGACGAGTTGCCCTCCGGCCAGCGTCGTTGAGCGCGTTCAGCGGGTGCGCACCCACCTAAACAGGTTCACACGTGGCGAGGCTGAGGCGCTCATGTATCACGGCTACCTCCTGACCGATGCGTTCTTATGGGCAAGAAGTGCACATCTGCCGAGTGAGTATCGCCGAGATGCTGGATTGCCTGGTTGGCGCTTGACCTTCAATCCAGACTCGATAGCGCGGATGACCGCTGCCCTTCGGACGTCCGATCGCCTCTGGTAACGAGGCTCGAGGACGGCCTTTGTTTCCCGGCAGTGAACACCATGCACGAGATGCGGCGCCGCACACTGTCTGGCGCCAAACCGCTGTATTTGCATACCGGAGCCGTGTGAGTCATGCTGCGCGAATTGGCGGAGGCCGGAGTCGCGCGATCGGGCCGGCGAACGGTGTTTTGCCTCCGCGAGTCTTCAGCCTCCCGCTGCCGCCTTCGACGCGGTGCCTGATACCGAAGACGTACGGCGTCGGACCTCATTCCTCGAGCCGCAGAAGAGGACGAACAGATGAACGCATCCGCCTTGTTCGGGGCTGGCGTGAGACGGTTGGTGGACTCCAACATTGTCGCGGTTCTCATGTGGGATCTCGACGGACGGATTCTTGAGGCCAATGACGCGTTTCTCGACATGTTGCAATACGGTCGTGACGATCTCGTCTCGGGTGGTCTGCGCTGGACCGATTTGACCCCAGCTAATTGGCGTGAGCGAGATGAACGCACGATGGCGGATCTCAAGTCGACGGGGACAGTTCAGCCTTACGAGAAGGAGTTCCTGCGGAAAGATGGTAGTCGCGTCCCCGTGCTAATCGGCGCTGCCCTGTGTGACGGACGAGGGAACGAAAGCGTCGCGTTTGCGCTCGACTTGAGCCAACAAAAGCATGCTGACGCAGAGGTGCGGGCGCTCAAGGATCGGCTCTATCGGGAGAATCTGGCACTGCGGGACGAGGTCAAAGAATGCTTCATGTTCGAGGAGATTGTCGGTTCCTCCCCGACGCTGAAGACGGCTTGTTCCCGGATTCGCAGGGTGGCTCCCACAGACTCCACCGTGTTCATTTCGGGAGAGACTGGCACCGGCAAGGAACTCATCGCCCGCGCTGTTCACACACGATCCCAGCGGGCTGGACGTCCTTTTGTCAGTGTGAACTGTGCCGCACTGGCGCCCACGCTGATCTCCTCAGAATTGTTCGGCCATGAGAGGGGCGCGTTCACGGGAGCCACGCAAAGGCGGCTTGGGCGTTTCGAACTGGCTGATGGCGGCACGATCTTCCTGGACGAAGTGGGCGAATTGCTGCCTGAGACGCAGGTCGCGCTGCTGCGAGTCCTGCAAGAACGGGAATTCGAGCGCGTCGGGGGCACACAGACGATCCGTGTCGACGTTCGTGTCATCACGGCGACGAATCGTGATCTCGGGGCCGCGGCGGCGAACGGAAGCTTCCGACAGGACTTGTTCTATCGACTCAATGTGTTCCCCATCGAGGTACCGCCCCTTCGAGAACGCCAAGAGGACATCTTGACGCTCGTCGAATACTTCGTGCACCGCTACGCCACCCGGATGGGCAAGAGCATCCGCTCGATCGACAAGAAGACGCTGAACTTGCTCCAGGCCTACGCCTGGCCAGGCAACATCCGTGAGCTGCAGAACGTGATCGAACGATCAGTGATTCTAAGCTCCGGCGAGGCGTTTGCCGTCGACGAGTCGTGGCTGCCGACACAATCGGTGCGACTGCGACCTCCGGTTGCGGCGTTGACCCAGGCTCAAGGCGCGCCCCGCAACGAGCGGGAAACCATTGAAGCCGTGCTCGCCGTGTGCCGAGGCCGTGTCGGCGGCTCGTCAGGGGCTGCGGCGAAGCTCGGAGTTCCACCATCCACGCTTGACCATCGCATCAAGGCGTTGAACATCAATAAAGCGCAATTCAAGTTTCGCTGAAGCCCGCCAGTTATCACCAGGTTCACTCTGATCAACCCGATCCACCAGATCAACCAGATCCACCCCAGATCCACCAGTCTCACCAATCGCAATCGACTCGACATCAGGTTTTAGCTGCATTTCAGCGGATTGCGGCTGGCGCCCCGTTTGCCAGTCAGGCATCCGGGCAACAGGCCACGCACCATGACCTGCAGGATCGAATCGACTTTCGATTGAACAGGGCGCCGTTCTTCGCATCAGCGGGCGGATTCCTGGATGTCCTTCGCATCGCGCTAGAGGAAGGCCGTGTCGTCGCTCTCGACCTCACCAGAGGCCGCACCTAGCGCCGCGAATACGGACGGCAACCGCGTTTTTCGAAAGCAGTCGGAACCGGCTGCGAAGGAGACAGTGATGACAATGCGCACAAATGTGGTGGAGGCGACGGCGATCCGTCCGTTTCAGGTGAGTACTCCGGACACGGAACTCACCGAATTGCGCCGGCGTATCACGGTGACACGATTCCCGGAGAAGGAAACGGTCACGGACTTTTCGCAGGGCGTGCCGCTCGCGACCACGCAAAAACTCGCGCGCTACTGGGCCACAGAATATGACTGGCGCAAAGTCGAGGCGCGCCTCAATGCCGTGCCGAACTTCATCACCGAGATCGATGGTCTCGACATCCACTTCATCCACGTGCGCTCGAAGCACGAAAATGCCTTGCCGATGCTCGTCTCGCACGGCTGGCCGGGCTCGATCATCGAGCAGCTGAAGATCGTCGATCCCCTGGTCAATCCCACGGCGCACGGCGGCACTGCGGCCGATGCCTTTCACGTCGTCATCCCGTCCATGCCGGGCTATGGCTTTTCGGGCAAACCGACCGAGACTGGTTGGGGCCCCGAGCGCATGGCGCGCGCATGGGATGTGCTGATGAAGCGCCTTGGGTACACGAGTTACGTGGCGCAGGGCGGCGACTGGGGTTCCGTCGTCGTCGACTACATGGGCGTGCAGGCACCCAAGGGATTGCTCGCCATCCACACCAACATGCCCGGTGTCGTTCCGCCCGCGATCGATGCTGCGGCTTTCGCCGGCGCGCCGGTGCCGGCCGGACTTTCCGCGGATGAAAAGAATGCTTACGAGCAGCTGGCGGCCTTCTATAAGAAGGTCTACTACGCCGTCATCATGGGCACGCGTCCGCAAACCCTGACCGCGCTGGCAGATTCACCCGTCGGTCTGGCCACCTTCATGATCGACCACGACGAGCGCAGCCTCGAGCTGATCTCACGCTCTTTCAATGGAGTCTCCGAAGGCCTCTCGCCCGACGACGTCCTCGACAACGTCACGCTGTTCTGGCTGACGAACACCGGTGTCTCCGCGGCCCGTCTCTACTGGGAGTACAACGTCAGCGACAAGCTCAGCTTCTTTAGCCCGAAGGGCGTGACGCTTCCGGTGGCCGTGAGCGCCTTCCCGGATGAACTCACCCAGGCGCCGAGGAGTTGGGCGGAACAGGCATATCCCAACCTGATCCACTACAACAGACTTCCAAAAGGTGGTCACTTTGCCGCGTGGGAGCAGCCGAAGGCTTTCGTGAATGAGCTGCGGGTGGGGTTCAAGTCGCTGCGGTAGTTGAGAGATCACTCAAAGGTCGCACGGCGGATGGCGCGCCACGCGTGCGCGTCAGCCGCCGCCTATCTCAAAAGGAAAGAATGCAATGAACCAGATTGTCAAGACCCACAAGCCGCCGATGCGCAACTTCAGGAGGGACGAAGAAGCGGTCCGCGAGCTGTCGCCGGAACAGTTTCGCGTAACGCAGCGAGGCAGCACCGAATGTCCCGGAACCGGGGAGTACCTGCACAACAAGGAACCGGGCATCTACGTCGACGTCGTCTCAGGCGAGCCGCTGTTCGCTTCGTCGGACAAATTCGACTCGGGCTCCGGCTGGCCGAGCTTCACCCGGCCCATCGACCCCGCCAACGTCAACGAAGTCCGCGACACGACGCACGCCATGACCGGCACCGAGGTACGATCGACGCACGGCGACAGCCATCTCGGTCATGTATTTCCGGACGGGCCGCAGAACAGCGGCGGATTGCGCTATTGCATCAACTCCGCGGCGCTTCGGTTCATCCATCGCGAGGAGATGGAGGCGGAGGGCTATGCGGCCTACCTGAACCAGGTGCAGGACGTCCAATGACTCACGACGCGGTGAATTGACATGACTGAGAGAATCGACCGGGACCGACGACGTTTTCTCGGTACGGCGGCAATGACGATTGCCGGCGCCCACCTCGGCGTGTCCGGCAACGTAGAAGCGAACCAACGTGCTCCACGTGAGTTGGCGGCCATCGGCGGTGCGGCGGAGTGGCTGAATTCTCTACGCCTGCCGCCGCCAAGTCTTGCGGGAAAAGTGGTGCTCGTGGACTTCTGGACGTACACCTGCATCAACTGGGTGCGAACGCTGCCGTACATTCGCGCATGGGCACAGAAGTATCGCGAGGCGCTCCTCGTGATCGGCGTGCACACACCCGAGTTCGCGTTCGAACGGGACCTCGACAACGTTCGTCGTGCCGTGCGTCAGATGAGGATCGAGTACCCCGTTGCGATCGACAACGATTACGCAATCTGGCGTGCCTTCAGGAATCAGCACTGGCCAGCCCTCTACTTCATTGATGCGCGCGGACGCGTTCGCCAGCATCACTTCGGTGAGGGCGAGTACCAGCGGTCTGAGTCCACCATTCAACGGTTGCTCGCCGAAACGGGTGTCGGCGGCCTTCGTGAGGGTGACGCCGTGTCGGTTGATGCCCAAGGCATCGAAGCCGCGGCTGATTGGGACAACCTGAAGTCTCCAGAAACCTACGTCGGCTACGACCGAGCGCAGAACTTCGCGTCGCGTGGCGGTGCCGAACTGGATCGACGTCGCGTCTATGCGGTGCCCGCGCGTTTAGCACCCAATCAATGGGCCTTGGCTGGCGAGTGGACGATGGGGAGGCAGGCCACCGTCCTCGGCAGTCCCAAAGGGCGGATCGTGCACCGCTTTCGCGCACGCGACCTTCATCTCGTGATGGGAGCGCCACGGGGCGAATCCCCCGTACGTTTTCGCGTGTCGATCGACGGGCAGCCGCCGGGTGCTGCTCACGGCTTGGACGTTGACGAAGGCGGCAACGGCACGGTTGAGGAGCACCGGTTGTATCAGCTGATCCGACAGCCGAAACCAATCGTCGATCGAACATTCGAGATGGAATTCCTCGATGCTGGGGTGGAGACGTTCGCTTTCACGTTCGGCTGATGGTGATGCTTACCCGTAAGCGATCATCTACGTCGAAAACCGATCATTGAACCACGGCTCCGCGGAGTTCGAGTAGCCGCGCACCTCCCAGAAGCCTTTCTTGTCCTCTGCGAGGAACTCGATCTTGCGGATCCACTTCGCGCCCTTCCAGGCGTACAGCTTCGGCGTGATCATGCGGCACGGGCCGCCGTGTTCGCGCGGCAGCGGTTTACCTTCCCACGTGTGGACCAGCAGCACATCCTCGTCCACGGCGCGCGCCAGCGGCACGTTGACGGTGAAGGGAGTATCGGTTCCCGGCATGAAGTCGTAGGCAGTGCACAGCACGAACTTCGCTTGAACTGTCGGCACGGCTAGCTCCGCCACTGTCCTGAATCGGACCCCGCCCCAGTGATTGTCGTACCGGCTCCAGTCGGTCACGCAATGAAAATCGCTGACATCCTCGGCCTGCGGCAGCGCGAGGAACTGCGCCCACGTCAACGTCAACGGATTCTCGACGAGCCCGCCGACTTCGAGCTTCCACGCCTCGACGGCGATGTCCGGGTGCTCGCCAAGATCCATCACGGGCCAGTTCCTCACTTCGCGCTGTCCGACCGGCAGCTTCGGCATGCCGTGCCGGTTCGCCTGACCGGTCCCCGCCGGCTTGCGACCGGCGAATTCGACGTTGACCGCGCCCTTGTCGAGCGCGATCTGCCGGTCGATATATCTCTGACGGCGTTCGACGAGGTCGTCCTTATGGGATCCCGCCTCTCGAGATTTGTGATTTTGGGCGTACATCCGCCGAGTCTATGAGCGAGCCGGTCCTTGGGGATGTCCAATCTTGAACACGTCGAGCGAGACCGATTTTGCGGCGGCCACGCGCGGGGAGCCCCTCGCGAAAGACGCTTTCATCGAAACGTTCCTCTGTAGACCTGGCCTTCTAGGCCGTCTGTTGGACGGGCCTGACCGTGATCCACGAGGAGGGCAGAACCGCTCGCCCTCTCAAGTCCTCACGGACGAACGCGGATGATCGTCTTCCCCTTGATCCGCTTGGTCGGATTGAAGGCGGCGACGGCATCGTCTAGGGTCGAGACGGTGCCGATGTTTGTCCGCAGCCGTCCGTCACGCACCCGTCGGACGATCTCACTCAGTTGGGCACGATCGGACTCGACAACGAAGTCGACCGCCAGGCCGTCGGCGGGCCGCGCCTCGGGCGGCCCGACGATGGACACCAGTGTTCCTCCGGCTCGAATCA